>SESB01001205.1_pt1 | contig 17329 bp, 14 predicted proteins | sample 3171441 | NCBI WGS metagenome assembly SESB01 (sample SAMN06051867, study PRJNA518727) | freshwater metagenome | biome: subpolar coniferous forest; feature: holomictic lake; material: water; isolation source: holomictic Lake 227, 6 m depth | place: Canada: near Kenora, Ontario | collected...
GCACGGCAAGGCAAGAAGAGCAAAGCTGTTCTACCTCCGCAAACGTACAGGCAAGGCCGCACTAAAAGTCAAAGAACGCAAGATCGTAGAGAAAGCCTGAGTCCCAAACCAATTAGTATAAACAAGTCAATCCGGCATGCCCAAAACATGCCGGATTTTCCTGTTCCCCATCGCCTTCCTCTCCAGCATTCCCTCCGATACAAACCGATGAATTGACGAATAAGGCCAATCAATCGGACTTGCCACATGCCCATGTTTAACAGGATTGAAATGAATGTAATCCACATGCCGGGCAAAATCCACATTATTTCGTATCAGATGCTCCCAGTACCGACGTTGCCAAATGCCACGCTCACCCTTCTTGAGACGGCTTTCACAGATCGCCTCCCCGGTTTTGCTAAGTCTAATGATCTTCGTTTTTTTTTCAGAGAGATCTGCAATATGGATTATATCCATGTTCCTGAATTGGCACCAACCAAAGAAATTCTGGATGCTTTTAAAAAAAATAAAGGTGATTGGCGCGTCTATGAATCCGACTTTCTGCGGCTATTAACCATGCGTGGTGTCGAAAATTCAGTTAGCCGTGAAATTATTGAAAATGGTTGTCTGCTTTGCAGTGAACATCAACCGGATTTTTGCCATCGGCGTTTGGTTTCCGAATACTTAAATGAAAAATGGTGCGCCGCCTTTCAGATAAACCATCTTTATTAGGACATACTCACCTTAACCACCATCAATTCCCCCTCACCGTTAAAATTACTCTATCAATCCGTAGGTTGGGGTGATTCCTGAACCCCAACAAAACCAAACCACAAAGAAAAAATCCTCAGTATTTGCATAACCCTCCCATTGCCCCCTTGTGCTGGCTCAGTGTAAGCCAGAGGAAAGTCTTGCTGTGAATGGAAAATACATTAAACACCATGGACACCTTTTGTCCCACTATGCATCGTATATTCCTGAAATGATTCAAAATTTTCCTCTAACCCGAAAGACAAGATCACCATGAGGCAATCCCGACCACCGCTCGTCCGCATGCAGTATATGCATCAGCAGTTGCAGAGCAACCGTTATCCGAACTGCACCAGGGTTGCCGAGTATTTTGAGGTCTCATCAAAAAGCATCCAGCGCGACGTCGATTACATGCGCGACCTGCTCCATGCACCAATAGAATACGATCAGAAAAAAAGAGGCTACTACTACGAAAAACCCGGCTGGGATTTTTTGCCATCCACCCTTCTTGAGCGAGGAGAGGCAGCAGCCCTGATTGCTACCAAAAAAGTTCTGGCACAATGTCAGGGCTCACCCTTCTACGACGAAGTCGGTCGTGCACTCGATAAAATGCGGCAGTATCTTCCCGATTCATCCGACGTCAATGAATTTCTCAATATCTATTCTTTCGAAAAACCTTCACCCCCGGCCTTCGACCCCCGATTTTTTGCAACCATAGAAGATGCCATACGCAGCAGACTCAAAATCACTATAACATATCGAGCATCCTGGAATCAGGAAGTAACGGAGCGGACCATACATCCCTATATGTTTCACTACTCCCAGATGCAAGATACCTGGTACCTAATCGGCTATTGCGAATTGAGAGACAATATCAGGACATTCGCCATCAGTCGCATCCGTACCCTTTCCCCAGGCACAAAGCATTTTACCATACCGGACTCGTTTTCGTTCGAAACCTATATAGAAAACACCTTCGACCAGATCCACGATAACGAACCCGAAAATGTTGCAATACGGTTTTCCCCGTTCCAGTCGCAATGGATAAGGGAACATCGCTGGCACCACACCCAGGAAGTAGAGGAGTTGCCGGATGGCTCCATGATCCTGAAAATGAAGGTCGGCGCACTTGACGCCGTAAAAAGATGGGTAATGCGCTACGGCAGCGAAGCTGAAGCACTTGAACCCCTTGAACTCAGAGAAATGATCAAGCACGAACTGCTGGCTACCGGCAGGATGTATGAAGATGTGAAAGTTAAAACAGTTGAAAGTCTCTCGTTATTTTAAAGATTTTATATATAATGATGAGGCCTTGACCTCACCTCGCCGATAGGCGTCAATTCGAGATTCAACTTCTTCTGCCCAGGCAGCATCGATTTTCCTGCTCACGGAACGATCAAAACTTTGAAAAAGTTTTTCGATAAGCTCGGCTCTTTCTACAGGAAGTAAACCAAGAGCATCATTGAGAATTCGCTCTGCGACGGCGGTCATATTTTTATCTTTTAAATTATGTTTAAGATAAAATACACTCTTTAGAGTAAAAAAGATATTGCACTTGAAAATATTACTGTACGGCATATTAATGCCACTCAAAGGCAATAGACAGCACAAAAGTTATTTTAAAAGTAGATTGCTCGAAACCGCCATTATAATACCGCACCAAAACATTCCAATAGCGGTCAGCAACAGAAACAGAACAACAGAACACCCCCGAGAAGTCCGATAATAGACCCGGTTATACAGCGCCTTTTTCGGATTGGTAATCCATCCGTAACCCCGCGTAACCTTCAACCCCAATGACTGCCGTGCATATCGCTTCCACGAAGTTCGTGCCGCAATGCGCTTCTTAAGTGATGGTACTCTGAACCCGATTTTCATGCCATAAAAATTTTCATTACCCCCCACGTCAACTTACTCGCCAATCAGAATCATCTGATCAGTAATTTCAGTGAACGATACATCATGGCTGATCAGAAAAAGTTGATCATACCAGTGCTCGGTAACCTCTTCACGTCCAATCTCGATAGCACGGAACGCATTGGCAAGATTTTCCCGGCGAGACGCATCAAGGTTCGAAGTCGGTTCATCAAAAAAAGCAATTCTCGCACCAATCGTCTGCAGAAGCGCAAGACGCAGCGCAACAACCGCGCTCATAGTCTGTCCGCCCGAAAGCTGGTCATCGCTTCGTTCCCTTATGCAGCCCTCATCCATATCCCTTAGAATTATCTGATAATTATCGCCCCACCGAAGCTCTTCATCAGATTCAGCAATCGACCGGTAAATTCTGTCAGCCCTCAAACTTATCTCCTCCCTGAACCTTTCAGAAAGCGCAGCCGAAACATTCTTGAACACTTGGTTGCGCAAAAATTTGACCAGCCGCTCTTGCTTTTCCAAACCAACAATAACCTCCAATTTTTCCGCGACAGTTACAGCAATCCGTTCAAGCTCAAGAATCTCTTTTTCCAGCCTTTTTATAGTGTTATCCATATCCACATTCTTCTGGCGCATCGCGGCTAATTCCGAAAGAGCATTATCCCTCTCTTTCCGGGCATCTTCATGCAATTCCAGCTGATAGTTCTCCATACACTCCGTCCGATTGGACTTGATGACTGCCAGCTCCTTTACAAAGCAGTCAACAGCCTTCTCATACCTCACAAGCGTCAGCCGGCGATTTTCGAGATCATCAGCTACCTGCAGATTTTCCGCATAAGCATCACGAGCACCGAGAAAACTCTTTTTATCCGTCTCAGCCTTCTGTATATCTGCATCAAGCGAAGCATAAGCCTTCAGACCTGCTTTCCGGTTATTCACCAGCGCTATCGCTTCAGACAATTCGATATGCAGCTTTTCAAGCGTTTCGTTCCGTTTGCTGTTTGTCTGAAGTCTTTCCGCAATGGCAATAAGCTGTTTATCGAGTTCCTGCAAGCGGATAATGTTCCCATCAAGCTCCTTTGCTGACTGTTCAGCAACCTTAACATTTCCTTCTGCTTGGACGATACCTTTATCCAGCTCTGTTATTAACCCTTCAAGATCATCTCTCTTTATGGTAAAATGATCCTGAGGTGTTGTCCCCACAATATTCTGGCATTGCTCAAGAAAAAACGGACAAGTCCCCTCAGCAAGCTTATCCTGACCTTCTACCAGAGCTTCCAGCCTGCCGGCTAATCCCGATCGCTCTTGTTTAATACGTTCCGATTCAAGTCGCAGCTCCTCAAGCGATGTTGTGTTTATCTCAGGCCTGCACTTCTCAACAAGCTCAATACGGGTTATTCCGTGTCCGGCCTCTTCATCAAGCAACTCTTGCTGAACCTTAATGATATCGGCCTTTTCATGATCAAGCTGCAGCGACAATCGCTGGGCTGTCTTTTCCAGCCCGGCAATGTCCTGTTCCAGGATACGTCGTTTTTTTTCTTTCTCCCGAAGCTCACCAAGTGTCGCTTCAGCAGCCTCAAAAGCCATTTTACCCTCCCTTGAAGCCTGCACAATAGTGTCAGCTTTTTCAGCCGCTTCCACCATCAGCTTCTGGCTGGCAATGATTTCACCACTATTCTTGATTCTGGTTTCAATTTTTTCAAGTTCAGTAGAGAGCGCATCGATAAAACTTTTTTTCCTGTCAAGCTCATCGATCCTTACCTGCAGAGCATCGAAAAGCAACTCTTTCCTGGTCAACTCGAGTTGCTGTTCACGTAAAACCTTCCTGACAGCAAGGCACTCATCTTTTTTACCCGGCAGAATTGTCAGTTGTTGCTCAAGGCCCTCTACCTCCACCCTGATAAGTTTAATCCTTGTCTGAACAGCCGCAAGGAGTGTCGAAGTTCCCTTAAAAGTTTTTCGCCAGGTATCGATCCCGAGTATTTCATCAAAAGCCTCCTGACGCCTGGCCGCTTGCCTGATAATAAAAGGGCCAAGAAATTCGTTCTGAAACGGACCTATAACCAGTGTAAACTGCTCAGAGAGCGGCCGGCCTTTGCCGAGACCAAGCAGACCCGCAATTCTGACTGCAGTCTCCTCGGCCCGGGCATGTTCCTCAACCTCAAAATCCTCTCCGTTTTTTTTCGCCAGCAGCCATTTTGATGGAGTACATACCGTACGGGTCACCTTCCATATATCCCCGTCATCACTCTGGAAAACCACTGAAATCTTTCCAGACTTTGCACCAATCGTTACAAATCGGGTCACATTGGCAACAAACTCCTGCGCATCAACACCAAACAATGCATAGCCTATAGCCTCAAATACCGTACTTTTTCCGGCACCATTAGCCCCGCAAAGCACATTGATGCCTGAAGAAAACGTAAACAGAGAATCGTGGTGCGACTTTGTATTGTTCAGATGAACCGAAAGTATCTTCATATTCCAAGCTCTCCAAGGAGGTCAAGAAGTTCATCACCATCACAGTCACCCTTCATGACATGATCTCGAATCGCAAAGGAATATTTTACCAGCTCATCCTCCCGGCCCTTATACTCACTCTGCGAAGAAATTAATCCCCGCAACACATCCTCTTCAATTTCGGCAAGATTTTTCATCTCCCTTTCGCAGTCCGATTCACGGGTAACAAGCGAAAGATGATTTTTTATCTCTACATGCAGAGGATTGCAAATGTTGCTAATGGTATTGCGCAGACGATCACGACCCAGTTCAAAAGGATGGAACCCGACCCTCCCTGTAAGCTTTACCTCAAGAAGCGGCTGCCTCGTATCGGTCAGTACCGCCACGTTATCTTTAATCCGCTGTTCCAGCCGTTCAAGTGCTTCATCCGCACATTTCGCACCATCAAGATTAATGTTCATCACCAGCATCGGTCTCGGCGATGTTTCATAGAACTCATGCCGGTAACCGTTACCCTCATCAACTTCAACGATATAATACCCCTTCCGGAACCTCTCTTCACCAAAATTGACACATTCAGCAGAACCCGGGTTATAGGCATACGTTCTGCCTTCAGGAGTCTCAACGGTATAAGGCTTGTGTCCATGCCCCAGAGCGACATAATCAAACATCTCCGAAAGAGGCAGAGCCTCTTCAGCCCTCATGTTGCCTATCTCCACAGGAGAGTAGCTCCAGATGCCGACATGGAACAGCAGAATATTGTTTTTTGTGCGTATCGCATCAACAATACGGGCCACATGACTTCCAGCCTGTGAGCCAATATAGCCGACACCATAAATGTTTATACCCTTAATAGAGATACAACCGCCCGCACCAAGATCTTTATCAAATTTCTCAAAACAATAAGCCCCGTCATCCGTACGCGAAGGCCGCAGAAGATTAATATATCCCATCTGCGACAGAGCTTCCATCCAGGAAATACTGTCATGCCTGTGAATCCAGTCATGATTGCCCTCAACCGCAATACACGGAATACCCGCATCTTTCAGCGGTTGAAGCGTCTCAATAGTACGGGCAAAAGTACGGGGAAGAATCTGTGCAGTATGAAAAAGGTCACCGGCAATCAGCATAAAATCAACATGTTCAGAAACAGCCTTCTCAACAATCCCCGAAAACATCCCGAAAAAGTCTTCGTACCGCGTTACCTCGATATCAGAAGACCGATAGGTTTTTCCAAGATGAATATCCGCAGTATGAATAAAACGTAAAGTCATGATTAAGTGTATAATTTTCCGGCCTATGCAATTAAAAGAGGGAGAGAGCAGCACCATGACGCATGCAACTCCGAAACTAACCCAGTATACAGTAAGGCACGCAATACTGCAAAAACCACATCATCTCCGCACAATCAAACCCCAAGCTCAAATCTTTTACCGCATAAGACACCCTTTGTCCTACACATCCCGCTATACTTCTATTGTAACTCTGCCATAAAAAAAGTCAAAACACAGAAGAGAGCGGGCGATAGCAACCGGAATCAATAAAAAAGGGTGTAATACAACTATGTATATGGTTTCCTGCATTGAACAATTTATAGCGGCATCAGGCTGGAAACAAGTCATCAATAAAAACGAGGTAACCGGTATAAGCCTCATGACTTCAAAGCTGATCATCAACAACCAGCCGTTCATTCTCACTATCGAAGGCAATGAAACACAACATCAGATCATGTTCTCCCTGATTCCTCCTTTCAGGGTGCTGACCGGCAAAAGCATTGATGCCTGCCTCCTGGCAAACTTCATCAACGAAAGCTTCAATTTCATGGGCAGGCTAACCGTCAGTGAAGACGGAGAACTTTGCTACAGAGACAGCATTACACTTGCAGAAAACCAACCCTCATTTGAATTGATACACGACAGGATCAGTGCAGGAGAGCTCCTTTTTAAACGGCACACAGAACAAATTGCCGCCGTATCACTTACAAGAAAAACCTATGAAGCCCAACAAAGCGAGTACCATCGTGCAGAAAGCGCTGCTCCACCCCTGTCAGCCTGGAGCAGCATAAAAAATTACCTGAAAAAAAAATATCAGACCTTCTGCAATGCAAACATGTCCCCCAAACCTCTTGCAAAGCAGCTTCATACATCTTTGTCCGAGACCGGATGGCAAGGTAACATAGAGCCTCATCACAATGGAAAAGACAGCATCCTCTCAACAACTCTCCTCATCAGAAACCAGACATTCAAGGTTAAAATTATAGCCCTTGAAGAGTGGCCGATTTTTGTTCTTTACCTTTTTCCCCCATGCAGCGTTATGGACGGCAAGTTTGTCGATGCCACCATGCTGTGCAATGCCATTAACCAGAGCACTCACCATGCCGGCACACTCTCTCTCAACGATCACGGAACCATCCGTTACCGCGAGTTTTCCACTGCTCATAACCTTGAACCCTCAACCTCCCTGATCCACCATATCCTCGAAAGGGGAGTAGCCTTGTTCGAAGAGCATCTTGATGCCATTTCCGCAGTTGCCCTAACAGAGCAATCTTACGAATCAATTCGTCAGGACCTTGAACAATCCCTCTTCACACTCGAAGCATGAATGTTAGCCTATAAAAAAAACTACAACACAACTCAGTACGTATTTCATTGTGACAATTAATATCTTCAAGAAGAGAGATGAGAACAAACATCCTGTAAAACAGCGACCAATCAATAATCCATGCAGAAAGACCAGAAGCCCGCAACCCCGGCACAGGCAAAATCTCCATCCCATTCTCAGCCGTTTACCATTGGCAGCTATAGCCTTTTTTCACTCAATGTTCAGGAGTTTTTTCTTGACGGAGGCGCCATGTTCGGCGTTGTACCAAAACCCCTGTGGGAAAAAGTAGTTCCCGCCGACACACTGAACCGCATCAAGCTTGTTGCCCGTCTGCTGCTTATTTCAGGTAACGGCCGCAACATTCTTGTCGATACCGGCATGGGTACTGCATGGTCAGAAAAACTGCAGTCCATCTTCTCTCTCTCCCCATTCAAACTCCATGAAGAGCTCCGGCGTCTCGGCCTGACTACTCACGATATTACCGACGTCATATTTACCCACCTTCATTACGATCATGTAGCAGGAATGTTTGAGCTTCAGGGCGACCATCTTCAATCTCTGTTTCCAGAAGCAACACTCTACGTTCAGGCCGATAATTACCAGGCAGCCTGTCATCCGCATCCAAAAGAAAAAGCAGGCTATGTCCCTCTCTTTATCGAAGCACTTGGACAGCAGAAAAACCTTCGCCTGCTCAATGGCGAAACAGAACTTTTCGAAGGAATTTCACTCCTCACAGTCCATGGTCATACCCCGGGTCAGCAGTTGGTAAAGGTTTTCGACAATCACCGGACACTCGTTCATTGTGCAGACCTTTTCCCGTTTGCAGCGCATATTCCCATTTCCTGGATTATGAGTTACGATATCGAACCATTAAAAGTGTTTGATGAAAAAACATATATACTCGACCGAGCGCTCAAAGAATCCTGGATCCTGTATTTCGGTCACGACCCCATGCACGAAGCCGCAACAGTCCGTCAGGATCAAAAGGGGATTGTGCCCGACCGCTTTGTGGCGTTATAACCTATGACGAATTCCATGCAGCACTACCCCAAAGCATTGACCGAAGAGGCAATAGAACTTTTCCGTAAAAAAATATTTGATTTTTTCCGCTTAAATCGCAGATCCTTCCCCTGGCGCGAAACAACCGACCGCTACGCCATCATGATAAGCGAAATCATGCTGCAGCAGACACAGGCTGAACGGGTTGTTCCCCGGTATCAGGCCTGGCTTCAAAAATTTCCCGATGTCGCTACCCTTGCCTCAGCACCGCTACAAGAAGTACTCATCCTTTGGAGTGGTCTTGGTTACAACTCAAGGGCACTTCGACTGCACCGTTGTGCCGCCATCATCATGGACTCATTCGGGGGCACCGTCCCATCAAGTCCCGAAATCCTGAAAACGCTTCCCGGCATAGGCGAATATACCAGTCGCTCCATCCCCATTTTCGCCGACAATCTCAACACCGCAGCAATCGACACCAATATTCGCCGGATCCTGATTCACGAGTTCAGTCTGCCCGAAACCCTTTCAGCAAGCGCCCTGCAGCACATAGCCGAAAAAGTGGTTCCCCCCGCCGAAAGCCGCGACTGGCACAACGCATTGATGGATTACGGCTCACTTATACTCACCAGCAAAAAGACAGGTATCCGACCACTGACCCGGCAGTCTAAATTTCAGGGCTCAAAACGCTGGTATCGGGGAAAAATCATAAAAGAGCTTATCAATACAGAAAGCATGTTTCTCGAAGAAATCAGTGAAAAATATGCCGATTGCCCATGGAATCTTGATGAAATCATCAACGGTCTTATTGCCGAGGGTCTTGTTGAACGCAAAGAAAGCGCCAGTCACAGCGCTCTCCCGATTCTGATAATTAAAGGCAGTTAAGGGCAGTTAAGCCGCTACCGAATCCACCGTCTCACTCCGAATTATAAACCATATTCAGCGTATTGTACACTTTATCAATTTCATTGGCAAACTTCGTCATAATCTCCTTCCGCTTAAGTTTCAGGGTCGGGGTCATATGACCGTTCTCAATAGTGAAAGGGTCGTCCACCAGTAAAAATTTACGAACCTTTTCATGCGTAGCCAGCTGTCGTGAAATAGTACGAAGAAGCTTTTCAAAAATTATCAGAATACTCTTGTTCTCAATCAGTTCCTTATTCGATGAAGCTTTAATACCCTCAGCAGCCGCAACCTCCCTAAGTTTCACAAAGTCCGGAACAATAAGAGCAATCAAAAAAGGTCTTTTTTCACCGATTACAATAACCTGGTCAACGAAAGGGCTGTCAGCAATCAGATTTTCAATAGGCATCGGCGCAATATTCTTTCCTCCCGAGGTCACAATAATATGTTTTTTACGATCAGTTATTTTTAAATAACCATCCTTATCGACCTCACCGATATCACCCGTATAAAACCATCCATCCCGGATAACCTGCCGGGTAGCCTCCTCATCCTTCCAGTACCCCTTCATAATATTCGGGCCCTTCAGCAGTATTTCGCCATCCTCGGCAATTTTCATCTCCACATTGGCAACCGGTGCCCCGACGCGTCCATACTTAATTTTTTCCGGCCTGTTAACATGGGTTACAGGCGAAGTCTCCGTTAACCCGAACCCCTCAAGGATACTGATATCAAGTGATTGAAAAAACTCTCCGATCTTCTGAGGCAAAGCAGCTCCACCCGAAACAAAATAACGCAGCCGTCCCCCTAACTTATGTTTGATTTTTTTGTAGACAAGTGTGTTTGCAAGAGAATGCTGTAACCCCAAAAGAATTGAAGCCTTGCCGGTATTATTGATTTCACGGTGATATTTTTCACCGGTATTCATTGCCCAGTAAAATACTTTCTGCTTGATAGCACTTTCCGATGAAATCTGCTTGAGTATGCTCATTTTGATGCGATCAAAAAGCCTCGGCACCGTAAACATAATCGTTGGCCGAGCCTCAGTCATATTCATCGAAATGGTTTCAACGCTTTCAGCCAGATAAATGCTCGCCCCGCACGAAAAAAGCAGGTAATATCCCCCCGTCCGTTCGTAAGCATGTGAAAGCGGCAGAAACGATAGCCCGCAATCAGTTTCATCAAGGCGGATAATTGTAGAGCAAGACTTAACATTTTCACAGATATTCCTGTGAGTAAGCATCACCCCTTTAGGAAGCCCCGTTGTACCGGACGTATAAATAACGGTGGCAACATCATCAGGTTCCACCAAAGTTCCCTCAAGGAACCATGGTTTTTCATCAAGAATCCTTTTACCTTCCTCCTTAGCCTGGTTCAGGTCAAGAACATCCTCCACCTCCTCTTCCAGACGGTTCATAACAACCACAAGGCACAACTCAGGAAGACTCTGCCATATCGAAATTATTTTGCCAAGCTGCAGCATGTTCGAAACAACAATTGCCTTTGCACTGCAGTTATTGAGGATGTATTCAATTTGATTAGGCGGCAAAGAAGGGTAGAGAGGGACATTGATAGCACCAAGGTTCAAAATGGCCATATCAGCCAGATACCATCCGGGCCTGTTTTCCGAAAGAATGGCTACACGGTCATGTTTAGTAACACCATTATGTTTTAAAAAAGCAGAAAAATGATGGACATCCTCTTCAAGCGTATCATACAGAATGGGTTCATAGACACCATTTATCTTTCTAGCAATAGGAAATTTTGACTCCTGGCCTCTGTAATGAGCAAAAACAGAGAAAAAGAGTTCAGGTAATGTTTGAAAGTCAGCATTAATAAGTCCCATCACCAAGAAAGTTTTTCTTGTGGAAAAAAATTATTAGACCAAAACAACAAGGAGTCGCGACAGGGTTCACGGAGAAGGGGTAAAAGATGAGCTTCAGTTTCTATACCATCAGCACACTTTCCTTTTGATAATTAACAAATAATTAACAAATACACAGCAAAAAATCGCCACAAGTATGTGGCGATTTAAAAAAACATTCACAAAAAAAAGTAATAATCCTCACTATCGGGTTTACTCTACACGACTTCAACGGTTTTGACCGGCAGTAAACAATTTTGCCTCTCCATCCGCCTTATACTGTATACTTACAAGGCGATTATTGTCAACGCCGTTAGCCGAAACAACATTCGTCGGTCGCTGGAGATCGTGATTTACAGCAACACCACTCTTGTTGCAGCAGCATGCGCCGAGAAAAAAAAGCCCGGAAATACAAATAAATCGTAGTGCTGACTGAACTGGTTTCATTGTCCACTCCTTTTATAGATTATTAGCCGGCCCGATCAGGCATGCAGCTAATTTTTTCTGAAAACCTTCATTGATGAGATAACTTTTAAAATGCAGGGATTTTTTATATTAAAAAAATTTAGAGTGTAGATTATGGTTCACGGGGTGTGCGTCTTTTCGTATCCTTTTATTAAAGAATGGGCGCACATCCATCGTAATATTTGCAGCTGACTTCCTGCAGTGCTGAACGGCTCCAGCTCATACCTGGAGCTTTCGTTTTGTATCTGTTCAGCAGCATTCAAGAGTGTATTGGTATCCATTCTTTGCACAATGCAAAGGTGGCCTGAAGTAATTTTTTATTAGCCAAGTTTTCTGATTATTCATGCAGATGACCAAAAAAGCCGGTTCTTCATGGACTGGCTATGCAGGACTTTGTCTCGGTATTCTCCTTATTGCCTACCTTTTCAGCCAGGTTGACATTCAAGGTGCAATGGGCAGGATATCCAAAATCGGTATTTCGTCCCTGTTTATCCTTCTTCCCTATTCAGCCCTGCATCTGCTCGAGGCATTCACCTGGATGAAACTTTTCCCGAAAAGCATAGGGCCGATACCGTTTTTCAAGCTCCTTAAAATACAGATAATCACCGAAACCGTTTCCATGACCCTGCCCGCAGGCGTTGCCGTAGGCGAGCCACTGCGTCCATACCTCTGCTACCGGTTTCTCTCAATTCCCCTGCCCGCCGGGGTGGCGAGCGTTGCAGTTCGCAAACTTATGCTCGGTGTGGCCCAGGGTATTTATACACTTCTTGGAGCCATTGCAGGCTTTGCGCTTCTACAGAAAGCATCAGTCCAGATGCTCGGCTTTGGCGGACTCGGTTACATTATGGCAGCTACAGGTATAGTGGTTTTTTTGTTTTTTCTCCTCCTGCTCACGCTTCTGCTCAACGGCAAAGCAGCGCATAATCTGCACGGCCTGTTAATGCGCATTCCCTTTAAAAAAATTAAAGCATGGCTGATAGCAAAAGAATCCGGATTTAAGGACACCGACAAAGAACTCCAGAGTTACCGGGGCCCCTTCACAGGACAGCTCTTTATGGTCATGCTCTACTATATCACAGCCTGGTTCACCCTCGCCATAGAGAGCTATATCATATTAACATTGCTGGGTGTTCAGATATCATTCTTTCAGGTACTCGCCATCGATACCGCAATCACCATACTTCGAGCAGTGTTTTTTTTCATTCCATCAGGGCTCGGTGTTCAGGACCTGGGTTATCTGGCCTTTTTTCATGCCCTCGGCATCCAGGATTACCTCGCATACGGAGGCGCATTCGTGCTTCTCCGGCGATTTAAAGAGGTGCTCTGGTACGCAGCAGGCTATGGAGTAATGTTTTTTTCAGGTGTGCACCTCCACGACGCAGAAAGCACAAGTAACAGAGAGTCATGAAGAAAAAAATATTATTTATCTGCGGTTCAATGAACCAGACCACCCAGATGCATCAGATATCAAGGTGGTTGACTGAATATGACCAGTATTTTTCACCATTCTTCAGTGATGGCATTCTCGGAAGTGCGAGTGAAGCAGGGCTGCTTGAATTTACCATCATGGGGCGCAAACGCTCACAACGCACTCTTGAATATCTTCGTTCACATCATCTCAAGCTCGATATTGGCGGTTTTGCACATCCCTACGACCTTGTAGTAACCTGCACCGATCTCATTGTACCAAAACATATCCTGAGCAAAAAAATTGTTCTGGTACAGGAAGGAATGACAGAGCCCGAAACTATTCTCTATCATGCAGCAAAAAACCTGCCTTGGGTTCCCCGCTGGATTGCCGGCACATCCACCACAGGCCTTTCCGATGCATACCATAAATTCTGCGTTGCCAGCGAAGGGTATCGCGACCTCTTTATCCGCAAGGGAGTCACCCCCACAAAAATAGAGGTCACAAGTATTCCCAACTTCGACAACTGTGAGAAATACCTGCACAACGATTTTCCCTATCACGATTACGTTCTTGTCTGTACATCCGACAATCGTGAAACATTTATTTATGAAAATCGCGTAAAAAATATTAAAAAATATCTTGATATGGCCGATGGCCGTCAGCTTATATTCAAGCTTCACCCCAACGAAAATACTGAACGCGCCAAAAGGGAAATCGAGCAGCACGCGCCGAAAAGTTTAGTATTCAGTGACGGGAATACCGAAGAAATGATAGCCAACTCCCGAATGTTGATCGCACAGTTTTCATCCACTATTTTTGTAGCATCCGCACTGAACAAAATTGTGCATTGCGGTCTGGAGCCTGAAGTATTAAAATCCCTGACCCCCCTGCAAAACAAGTCAGCTGCAAAAAAGATCGCTGAAGTCTGCAGGCAGGTTATCGAATCCCCAACAGAACCGTAACAACTTTCCATGCATACCGTAGCAATCATACCGGCAAGAGGCGGGTCAAAAGGCTTGAAAAACAAGAATATCTACCCCGTAGCAGGTAAACCCCTGCTCGCATGGACTATTCAGCAGGCACTCGCATCAAAAAGTATCGAACGGGTATTTGTCACCACCGACGACCCCGCTATCGCCGAAGTAGCTTCAACCTATGGATCCGAAGTAATAATCCGTCCACCCGAACTTTCAGGCGACAAGGCTAGCTCCGAATCAGCAATTCTTCATGCCGTCGGAGTCATCGAGCGCGACTACCACATTCCAATCGACATTATTGTGTTTCTGCAGGCAACATCCCCATTGCGAAAACCCGACGACATCGATAATGCCGTACAACTCTTTCTTAAAAAAGGGGCCGATTCACTCATTTCAGTAACGAAACCGGACGATCTTACCCTTTGGGAATCAAGGGCAGGCAAGTGGGAAAGCGTTAACTTTGACTATCGCAACCGGGGAATGCGCCAGGACCGCCCGACCCAGTTCATAGAAAATGGATCTATTTATATATTCAAACCCGAAACCCTTGCAGTGTTTGGCAACAGAATCGGCGAAAAGCTCTCCGCATACGAAATGGAGTTTTGGCAGACCTGGGAAATTGATACCCTTGAAGAAATAGACCTCATCGAATATTACATTACTAAAAAACATCTGACAGAAGAGGATGTGAACCAATCAAACCCATAGATAACTGCTATTATGAATTTCTTTCTATCCACCGATCTTGTTATAGGGGTTAACGAAGCTCTAAATTTGCAAGACCATTTATCACAGATGGCCGTCAAGAAGCCAGGCATCATTTATGACGCCAAAGTAACAGGCAGCCTCTATTTTCAGGATGTACTGAAAAATCTTACATCAGGATACTCAAACTCAGTAGTCTACTGCAACGAATTCGGCGGTGAGCCTACCTACGCCCACCTGGAAAATGTCGCCGAATTTTTTCGGAGCAATCCACCTGACGTAATCGTTGCCATAGGCGGGGGCAGTACACTCGATCTCGGCAAAGGAGTAGCCCTGCTCATGACTAACTCAGTTCCGGCTCTGTCCCTCAAAGGATTTCCAACAGGAGTAAACGATCCTCTACCCCTCGTAACAGTTCCTACACTCCTCGGCAGCGGGGCAGAGGTAAGCTTCAATGCAGTTTTTATCGACGAAGCCGAAGGTCGCAAACTCGGGATCAACAGCAAAAAGAATTTTCCAAAAAAAGCCATTATCGATCCCCAGCTCTCCATGACTGCACCAATGGAAAGCGTTATTGCATCCGCCATGGACAGCCTCGTGCACTGCGTCGACAGCTTCGGCTCAATAAAGCACACAGCGCTGAGCCGCATTTTCTCCATAGAAGGATTTCAGCGTACCTTCTATGCATTGCAGCAGAACCAGCTCGACCGCGCCGAATCCAGGCTCGATCTTGCCATAGGCAGCGTTTGCGGCACCATAGCTCTCATGAACTCCGGAGACGGCCCAACCAACGGATTTGCCTACTATCTTGGCGTAAAGCACCGGGTACCCCACGGACTTGCAGGAGCTATATTTCTAAAAGAAGTCATGCGTTACAACCATCTTCAGGGTTACGAAAAGTACGCACTCCTCAACCCCATGCGTTCATCACCTTCACCCCGTGAAGCAACCGACGAACTTCTCGAAGAAATGGATCAGCTCTACCACCAGCTGCAGATCCCCACGCTTACCCCATACGGGTACGGCAAAGGCAATGCTGCTGAATTCGCACACAACGCATCAGAAGCACTTAAAGGATCATTTTCCGGTAATCCGGTAGAATTTACCGAAGAATCAGCACGGACAGTTGTTTTTCAATTAACCTAAAAGAGTAGGATATAATTATGGCGGGAGCAGAACTAATCGGTCGTGAAGAACTGGCCGAAATACAGGAACTTTTCAGCAGAGAAAAAGTTAATCTCTACCGTTACGGCGGAGGCAACTACAAAACCAGAGAGTTTGAAGAAAAATTTGCAGCCTGGATAGGCGTAAAATATGCCCATGCCGTATCTTCAGGCACAGCAGCCATCCATTGCGCCCTTGCCGGAGCAGGCATAGGGCCCGGTGACGAGGTCATAACAACAGCATGGACCTTCATTGCCCCGATTGAAGCAATAAGCGCGTTAGACGCAGTACCCGTGCCTGTCGAACTTGATGAAACCTATCATCTCGATCCGCTTGAAGTAGAAAAAGCCATTACTCCCTTAACCAAAGCAGTCGTAGCAATTCCAATGTGGGCATCCCCGAAAATGGACGAACTTGCTGCCATATGCAAAAAACACGGCCTTATCCTTATAGAGGACGCCGCACAGGCACTCGGAGCATCCTATAAGGGGCAGAAGCTCGGCACCTTCGGCAGCGTAGCCTCCTTCTCGTTCGATGCAGGCAAAACCCTTCACACCGGCGAAGGCGGAATCATAGTGACCAACGATAAAGACATCTACGATCGTGCAGCCGAATTCTCCGATCACGGCCACATGCACCAGCCCGGACTGCCGCGAGGCAAAGATCCCCGCCGTTCCAAAGGCCTTAATCTTCGCATCAGCGAAGTAACCGCAGCAATTGGTCTCGCTCAGCTTGCCAAAATCGACACCATCCTTACAAAGGCAAAAGAGAATAAAAAGAAAATCAAGGACGCCATTCGTCACCTCGACAATATCATCCTACGTCCCTTCACCGACGAGTCCGGTTCACAAGGCGACACCCTCATTTTCAGGGTCAAAAACCGTGAAGCCGCACTCCAGTTTGAAGCCCACCTCACCGAGCACGGATTCGGCACAAAAATTCTGCCGGAAGCGCTCGACTGGCACTATGCAGGAGTATGGAACCACCTGCTAGGCGAATACGACCGTTACAGCAATACCGACCTTGAAACCCTCTGGCCGAAAACCGGTATCATGCTTCGCAGCAGTATCTGCCTCAACATACCGGTACTCATGGACGACGCAACCATAGACAAGCTTGTGAAAGCCATTATCACAGGAGCCGAAAAAATAGGATAAAGAAGGGATTCTCTCTGATTTG
>SESB01001206.1_pt1 | contig 17323 bp, 21 predicted proteins | sample 3171441 | NCBI WGS metagenome assembly SESB01 (sample SAMN06051867, study PRJNA518727) | freshwater metagenome | biome: subpolar coniferous forest; feature: holomictic lake; material: water; isolation source: holomictic Lake 227, 6 m depth | place: Canada: near Kenora, Ontario | collected...
ACTTGGGGAGGAAGGCAGCCGTGCAAACCTCGAAGGTGTAAACCTTGTAAGCTCAAACCTCGAAGGTGTAAACCTCGAAGGTGCATGGCTCAAGGGTGCATCGCTCAACTGTGCAAACCTCGAAGGTGCAAACCTCGAAGGTGCAGACCTTACAGATTCAGACCTTTATTATGCAGAACTCTCGGATGCAAACCTCACGGGTGCAGACTTCACCCGTGCAAACCTCCGTGCAGCAAACCTCCTTGGTGCAAACCTCACGGGTGCAAACCTCACGGGTGCAGACCTCCAAGGTGCAGACCTCGAAGGTGCAAACCTGGTTGGTACGATTCTTGAGAATACGGCAGTGGATAGCGCACAGTCTGACAAGCATCTCCTGATTCTGAGCCTCATCGCATCAGGTAAGTTCTCTGTGGTTGTCGAACCTACTACGGGCGCTGAATGCTTCGCTGATACTACAACGCATCACTTCAGCGTGGCAGAGTTCGCATTCGATGCAGCTTGCAAGTTGCATCTTGAATGTAATGTCTATCTCTACAGTACCCATCTCAATGAACTTGGAGAATACGATATTGTGCAACTGAACGAAGTTATCCGGTAGATCTTCCCAAAACAATCAACACCCGCAAACACTAATAGGGAGAAACTATGAACATCAGAGACGGTCCCAAACAATAGCTGCAAACCTCATAACGAACTGGCTGGAACTGTAGAAGGTTTCCAGCCTTTTCTTTTTGTGTGCATATATATCCAATGACTCGCCAGTGTGATTCAATCTGATTACCGAAAGACCTACGCCGCTTAATGCTAGATAAGGGTGAAGGTAATCCAGATAGGAAAGCTCAGGAGAATCAAATCAGTCTTGGTGATAGGATGCCCAGCCCAAAGCTAATAGAATAGCCAAGGGCTATTGGTGTTGCCCCTATACCTCCCATGGGTCAATGACCTATACGGCATAGCCCCCCTATACCCCCCTAATCCGTTAGTACCCACCCCCGGCCCTTACCCCGGTCTATTCACCCCCGGCCCCCCCAGCCATGATATGCCAAGGCTCCAGCAGCGGAAGGGGCCAGACTCACGCATCCCGCAAAAGACTTTTTCTCCCAAACTCTTTGTTGTTCCTAAAAATTTTCTGGGAATAAAAAACGGTTTTAAAAGGTCTTTAGGGGTTGAAAAATTCTTGGGGGATTTTTTGCTATTTAGGGGTTATGTGTGGCATCACATATTTACATCCAGTATAGGAGTTTGATGTATGATGAAGCTATCTGAGATATTGTTTGAGGGAGTTTTGTATCACGTTACGTCGAGGAAAAACTTAGCTTCGATTCGGCGCAATGGTTTAAAGATGCACAGTCCAAAGGACATGGATGACGAAGAGGGTGTATTTTTTTTCAAGGATTATGGAGATGCGGAAGACGCAGTGATGACTTGGCTTGGTGATCGATTTGACGAGGATGAAGAGTTGGTGGTGATAAAGGTTAATAGTCGTTTTGTTCAGAACAAATCCGAACTCGCTGCGGGCTTCGAAGTGACATCAAAGAATGATATACCACCGGAAGGAATCAAGGGATATGAACCTATTGGATGAAGGAATAAAAACGTTATGAAGTTATGGGAGATATTGTTTGAGAATGGATCTATTCCCAAACCAAGTCGGGATGACTTATATGATGCCATTGAGATGGCCCAAGAAGGCTACCCAGAGGATTTGGAGAATATTGAGTCTTTATCGGATTTTGATTTGACTTATCTTGGGAAGCTGGATGTATCTGAGCTAAGGGAATACGCTGATTTATCATCATGGATGGAACGGATTGATGATGAGGATGAGATGCGGAGTTTTCGTGGTAATGAATGGTTTGAAAGAATGGAGGGGTTTTACGAGAGCGATAGTATTCCTCCGATTGTTATTGTTGAGGGAGATGGTTTTCTTGACATTGGTGATGGCCGAGGCAGGGTGACATATGCGAACTGGCGGGGAATCCCGTTGCATGTATGGAAGCTTCGTCTAAAGCCCTTGTGAGGCTTATTAGGGGCGTTGAACGACTGGGATGGATACTTTACGGTTCGGATGATTTCGTGGCACTGCTGGGGCTCTGGGATGGGTTTTATCCGGTGACACCTTTGTAGTAGGTGCGGAATAGTTTGGTAGCTTGGCTTTGCACGAAGTTATGGATATAGTCTGTATCTTTTCCGATTTCCTTGGCGGTATCGTTTAGTAGTTTTTCACCAAGATTAAGGAGACGTTCAGCGGAATAAGGTCCGGTATATGTGTAAGCGTTAGCGGTTCCTAGTTTAGCGTTTATTTCTTTTGATGAGTTACCCTCTGGTAGTTCACAGTCATCATCTTCTTCTGGTGTTTTTGGACCTTCTAGTTTATCTAGTTTTCTGTCTGGCCAAGTTCCATGGATATCGAAATATGTATCTACGTATTTACCTTCGTCTTCGTCGAAACTATGACCATGGTTATCCAGTTCGACTTTTTTCCAATCGCCACTGGACTCTATTCTTGCCCATGTTTTTTTGGCGCTGTTAGATGTTGAAGAGCCTCTGTCTGAAGTGATAGGTCCACCGACTACTTTGGACATCAGGCAATACATGAAGTATCCAGCAGCTGGAAACAGTGGGCTTGCGACCATGATTGAGATCGGTGTTGCACCGGAGCATGATCCAACATCGGAGTCTGTTCCTGGTTCAGCTTCTGGTTCAGCGGCAGCGGCGATCCATTCTTCGGGAGACAAGTACCTATCGTCTCTTAATCTGGTTTTGAATGCTTCTATATTGATGAGAACATATTCGGAATCGCTGTCGTTGATATTGATGAGAGCATATTTGGAGCCAGAGAATCTATCTGGATTTGTATCTCTGATTGGTTTTCCAGCAGGTTCGTTTGTTGGTTCAGTTTGTTCGAACAGTATTGGGTAGAGTTTCATAAGTCATTACTTTCCGGCGATGTTTTTTGTGTTAGTATGCTTACGGTTCCACCGTAATCGAGAATAACCACTCTGCCGTCTGGAGTTATGCCATATTGTTCTAGTCTGCCTAGATCTGGTGCAGACACACCTGAGTCGATAAGTTTACGCAGCCCTACGAGGAACTTATTATCTGGATAGTTGTCCCATGGGTTTTTATCATCTTTATTATTAGCTGTATAGGATGTGCCGGGGAACTGATCTGATGAAGAGTATCGAAGGAGGTCTGAGAACTCTTGTCTTGAGACTCCTGTTTTGCTTTCGAAGTCTTTTTCTTCTGTAGGTTTGTTGAGCCAGCTTAATGGTCGGACGAGATCTGCGATAATCCATTTATACTCAGGATCATGGCTATGGACTTTTGCTATGACATTTTCTATTCCCGGTGTTTCGGATAGTTTTACTTCGGCTTCATTTTGTTCTAAGCCTTGGTCATAGAGTGCCACTTTGAGAGCGAACCTAGAGGACAGAGCATAGACGAGACGAGAGTTTCCTACCCCAAGTTTTTGCAGTTCATGTTCTCTGACATAGCTACGAAGTTCTTCAATAGTTTTTAATGCTTTAAACTCCCGAATATCGAAGTTGCCTTTAGAGCGGATTTTTTCGAACAGCATCTGATATAGCTTCATGAGCTATAACTAGCTTGATTAAGCTGAAGTTTGGAGGAGAAGTTTACCTTGGCGTATCGGAGCCATGATATCTGTTAGTGAACAGCTGTACTGACATACTATAAAGCTCCGCTTGGATATTTAAAAGTTTTGGGTTTAATATTAAGTCTCTATCGGTTTCTGTTATGATTTCTTGGGCTCTTTGAATGAGTGGAGCAGCTTTGTTGGGTCCGACATATCGGTATGCATTTATTGCGCCAGTGAGATCTGCCATTTTTTTCACATCAGATTCCTCGCCATCTTTACTTGGGAGAGCACAGTCATCAGATGTGTCTGGTGTCCTTGGTTCTGTTTCTGGGCCAAACAACAGGTTTTTAAAGAATCCACCAACGCCGCCAGTGTCTTTTTTTAATCTTGGTTTTACTGAGCGACCGGGATATGTTCCTGAGATGTCCACATAGACTTTTTTATTTCCAACTTGTGCGTAGTTGTCAAGACCATCTCCAGCTATTTTCCAATCAGGGCTCTTTTCTATTTTTGCCCATGTTTCTATTGCGGCAATAGAGGAGCTATGGTTTCTGTCGCTGGTTAGTGGTGCTCCGTAATAATCGGAAGCTAGCCCATACATTGTGATTCCGGCACCGGGGTATTTTTTACTTCCAGCCACGACTGATACTTGGAGAGCATTCATACATTTTTTTGTCGTGTCGCTTACTTGAATGGTTGCTGCACAAACGTCAGCATAAGTTGCCGATTTTTCATTTTTCAGATATTTTAGAAAACTTGGGATATGAAAGAGAACAAGGGTATTATTCTCCCTAGCAAGCAAACCATAATCTGGAGGGCTATAAGAAGTATAGTTTTTCTTTTTATCTTGCTCATACAGCATCTGATATAGCTTCATGAGCTATAACTAGTGTGATTAAGCTGAAGTGTGTATTAGACAGGGAAGAGTTGATCGAAGACCCGGCCATAGAGATATGGGATCAGGTGCGGGTATTGTGCGCCTTCAAAGCCATAGATCATCCATTCACGGCGCTTTTCATTGCTAAGCGTTGGCCAAGTATGCTTGGAGGATGTTTGCTCTCTAAAGCAACGAGTAAGATTGATGGCAAGTTCCATCGCCAATTTTTCCATATGCTGTTGGTGAGCGTTTTGTTGTGCTTGTGCAGCATCGTATTGCTCTTGCTGGGAAGGATAACATGGCTGCTGCTGTTGCTGGCGGGAGTTGCCGCCGAGTGCATTCACGGCAACTTGAGCGATCATGCTTCCGACTACTACCTTTCCGATGTTGGACATCTTGTAGCTTTCGAGAGCAAGAGAAATTGGGTTACGCATTGGCGAGATCTTGATCACGATATATGTTCCTTCTTGTTTCAGTATAACATGTGGCTTAGGGAAAATAAAAGTATTATTTTTTATTTTATCTTGTGGTATCTGATCCTTCATACCTGCTACCGAACAGTTGCCCTACAAGCATATCAAGCGAGGTAGCCGCACTAACCTTGTTTGGATTTATCGCTAAGTCGCTATCGGCTTTTGCTATGATTTCTTGGGCTCTTTGAACGAGTGGAGCAGCTTTGTTAGGTCCGACATATCGGTATGCATTTGCTGTTCCTAAAAGGTCGGCCATTTTCTTTGCATCCATTGCCTCGCCGCCATAGTTTGGCAAAGGACAGTCGTCAATTTTTTCTGGTGTTCTTGGTTCTGTTTCTGGACTAAGCAATAGGTTTTTAAAGAACCCACCAATACCGCCACCTTTTTTTAATCTTGGCTTTGCCGAACGACTGGGATATTTGCCTGAGATATCCACATAGACTTTTTTATTCCCAGCATCGGCATAGTTGTCAAGACCATCTCCAGCTATTTTCCAATCAGGGCTCCTTTCTATTTTTGCCCAAGTTTCTCTTGAGGCAACGGAGGAGCTATGGCTTCTATCGCTGGTTAGTGGTGCTCCGTAATAATCGGAAGCTAGCCCATACATTGTTATTCCGGCACCGGGATGTTTTTTACTTCCAGCAATGACTGATACTTGCAGCACACCAAGACATCCACTGCCCGTGTCGCTTACTTGAATGGTTGCTGCACAAACATCATCAAAGGTTACTGAGTTTTGGTCTTTTAAATATTGTAGAAAACTTGGGACATGAAAGAGAGCAAGAGCTTTTTCGCCCCTGACAAACAAGCCATAATTTGGAGGGCTATAGGAAATATAGTTTTTCTTTTTATCTTGTTCGAACAGTATTGGATATATTGTTATCATCGTGGCGTATCCGATCCTTGGTTATATCTAAGTTGGAATAGTTTTTCGGGCAAGGAAGCCACTGTTGTTTATCTGGTGGCTGGTCCTTTTCCAAGAGGACTGCCGCCACCACCGCCTGGGCTGGTAAAAAGGCTTGCGATTCTAGAACCCAAACCAAGCTCAAACTTGCTGCGATATTCTTTGTCCAGTTTTGGAATGCTGCTTGCAATAGAAAACACTTTGCTTGCAATTTCCTCATTGGCGACGATGATCTCTGATTTCTCTTTAAGTTCCATAGCAAAGATGCCAGCATCAAACTCTGGTGAGTCACTAAATGCTTTTTTGACCATGGAGATAAGTTCGCTGTCTGGTCCTTTTGAAACTAGCTTTGAGAAAAACCCTTGCTTCTTTTTCCCGTTAGCAAGCTCTTTGAGTTTTTCCAGATTTTCTTTGTTGCCAAAGAGACTTAGGAACCCTCGGATAAATCCAGTTGTTTTCCCGATAGTTCCTGAAACTATATCGATAAGTTGTTGCGGATCTTCTTTGCCGTGAAGTTGTTCGTACACGTAATCTGTTCGTGGTCGATCCATTCTCATTGGCCTAAAGTCGCTGCCTTTTCCAGCAGTTTTTGCTTTGCCCATTTCTTCATCGGACTGAGAAATGGCTGCCGCTGCTCTGCCAAACTGTAGGCTGTTTAAATATCTGCCGACTTCATTGCCTTTATTAGCATTGAGCAAGATAGGCATTACTTGCTTTAGTTTTTCAACTGTTCCCTTACTCTCGTTATCAATGAAGTTCATGTCCACCTCCATAAGAATAGAATAACCAACATATTTGTTGGTTTCTTTTTTATATTCAGTTAAGAGCCGAACAAGGTTTTTGTTTGCGAACTGGGAGTTTTTGTTTTCGCTAATAAACCGAGTATTCTCTTTCATTTCTTTAAGAAGGAAGCTAAGATTTCTGACTGTTTGTTTTCTACCGTTTTGTAATAACTTTTTCATGGAGGCACCTCACTTGGTAAATAAGTATGCCGCAAAAAGTTACTGGATTAATCTTGATGAAAATTGTATGAAAACTCTATGTCGGTATACCAGTTATAGTAAAGGTTTTCTGTATGATTAAGCTCTGCGTCTGTAAAGTGTTTGGTGATGTTGCAGTGCTTGCACTTAAGGTTTGAAGCATTCCTGTTTCTAAAGGAGCTAACGGAGTTAACCCGAGATATCTGCCAGTTGCTGATCAGGATTTTCCAAGAGTGTTTTCCTGCAAGCGAGCAAAGAACTTTTTCCTTTAGGTTGCTTAGTGCGTTTGCGATGACTTCTACGAGTGTAAAAGTTTTCCAAGGAAACTGAAGTATCTCTATTTCTTTCATGTGATCATTCTTATTTGCGGGACTAAGGGGAGTCGAACCCCTGTCTTCAAGAACATCGAACTAGGTATACTACGTAGCCTGTTTCTTCATTAATACTCATCAGAACGTTGAAGAACAAACTTTCTAATAAGTTTTTCTTTCTGTCTTAATCAACCATCTAAAGAAACGCAGGATGGTTGAAGCAATCTGATTAATAACAATCAACAAACTTACAGATGGAAACCTTGTTGACCGTCTAGAGCGTGCTTTAGGCAGCGAGAGCTAGAGGTTGTGCATTATCGTTGGCACTTACGTTTGCACGTTGTTAAAGCAGACATACCCTGCTGATACGCAATCTAGTCTTATTTCCCGAATCGATTCCGTTGTAGCCCCTTTTAGTTAAACTTACCTTCTATATATAGATTAACACATATGAAAACAGAACTAAAACAAATAATCAAGCTGGTTATCATGGAAGGTCAGATAGAGCGCAATCTGCTGACAATCCAGCAAGTTATCGACAAGTTGAAGGACAGAGTTTTGATTTTCTTCGACACCGAAACAACTGGCCTAAATCCTCGTTCTTCCAAGGTTATGATCACCGAGATTGCTGCTGTCGCATATGATACATCAACAGGTGAACGTCTTGGCCAATATAGCATGAAAGCAAAACTAAATCAAAACGTACTTGATGCCATGGCCAAACAACAAGCAGCAGCAGACTCTGGAAGAACTGCACCGCATGGATTTATGCCAATCCGAGATATCTTGAAAATGACCGCATATCATGAAGGTGATATCCCATACGAAGATGAGAAAAAAGTACTGGAAGGATACAGCGAGTTTGTAAACGGTTATGCTGGGCGTGATTCAATTCTTGTTGCCCACAATGCCAAGTTTGACATGTATCAGATTGGCAAGGCACTGGAACGTCATGGGCTACCAAAAATTACTCGCCTACCTGTTCTTGATACAATGGCTCTTGCTGGAAACTATTTGCATCCAATGATTGTAGCACTGGAAGATCTGCGGCCTACAGATCCAGAGATAGAAAGACTGTATACCAATCTTAATCAACGTGGTAAATGGGTTAAACGTCTTGGCCATCTTGGCTCAGCTTTCGAAGTAAGCACAGAGCATTGGCATAGTGCTATCGCAGATGCTGAGCAGCTAGCTGGCATCATCGGAGCAATCATCAAGTTCTTTGAAAATAGAATCGATACAGATGTTGTTGGCGGTAGAGAAAAAATGCGGGCAGCAAAGAATAGCAGGGGAGCTAGAAAGCCCCCCGTCACAAAACCAAAGGCTAGTTAACCTTATAGATCTTATTCTGGAATGCTGAAAATCCAAAACTGTTTTTATCAAACAATCCAACAATAACATCATTCTCTGCTAGGTTTACCACACCTCTCCAACCCCAGATAGAACAAGCTACTTCTTTGTTGGTTTCACCAAACAGCCTAAGCTTAAGATAGTTCTTGCCAGTTTTTGTTTGAGCAATAACTGCGGAGGCCACAATAGCCCAGTAGTTACCCTTCTCCTCCCAGTTATCAATACACTCAAACCCAAGCTCATCAAGCTTATCTCTTGTTTCTGGAGATACAATCATGTCAAAATCAACAGAGCCAGCAAGCTCTTTCGTGAACTCCAGCTTTTCTTTCTTGGTCCAGTCTTCAAGAGCCTGAACCTCTGCAATAGCTTCATTCATAGCTGATACAACATCATTGTTTTTCTTGCGAGATGCAATCCGCTTAAAGGTATCATACTTGTCAACAAGAACAGCATGAACTTGTCGGTAGTTCTTAAATGGTTTATCTTCGCCAACAATGCCTACCGTCTCAAGAGCTTCCATCTTAATCAAAGCCGACAAGGCACTTTTATTAAACTTGCTATGACGCCATGTGCCATCGTTGTTAATCAACAAGTCCTTTGCTGAGTTATATGGTCTGAACTGCTGGATCTCTGATACCGCTGTTTTACCAACATGTTTAAGCGAAGAGAAACTGGGTACAAGAGTTCGTGGGATTGTTGGGTGATTTACAATCTCATATTCCGATGCGTTGATATCGGGCTTCGCTAGTGTATAGCCCAAACTCTTTGCTTCTTTGATTGCAATAGCCTTTGGATCTTCCTTGCCTGTCACCTTACCCTTGGAGATTGCACAGTAATCAATATATGTCGCAATCCACTCGTCTGGGTAATATGTTAGGAACCAAGCACACTGCCAGCTTGTAATCGCATAACAAACAGCGTGGCTCTTGTTAAACGAATAAGCAACAAGCTTTTCCATCTCATCAAACATTTCTCCACAATCTTCAGCATCGATATTGTTTGCTTGGAGGCAAGCATCAATAAAGCTTTGACGTAGTTTGTTACGTTCTGCTTGTGCTTTTTCCTTGTTGTTGATTTCCTTTTTAGTAAACGCTTTACGAATACCGTCTGTTTCTTCGAGAGGAACACCAGCAAGCTTGTGATAAATCATTTGAAGCTGTTCCTGAAACACAAGGAGTCCAGAGGTTTCAGCAAACACTTCACGAAGCAGAGGATGCTTATAAATAACCTCGTCGGGATTTTCCCGGTTATTCAAAAACCGTCGATCTACCTTTAGGCCAAGAGGACCGGGCCGAAAGATAGATGTTGCTACAGCAATATCGTTGATGCAAGTAGGCTTCATCTTCATCATAAAAGACTGAACATTCTGCTGCACGAACTGGAAAGTACCGCTAAAGTTTCCATTCCAAAACACGTTTTCATAAACCTTTGTATCGGTCATGGGATTGTTGTCTGGATGTAGATTTTTCCAAAACCAATCCTTTACTTGTTTGAATGTTGGATGCTTGTTTCCTTGTTTGACAAGGATACGCTGCACGCACTGTTCAAACATTCGAAGTGTTCCAAGACCAAGAATATCAAACTTAAGCAAACCGAACTCTTCGAGGTGGCGATAGTTGACACCTTCTGGCCAAGGTGTTTGTAGTTCTCCACCAGACTTGATAAGAGGCATACCTTCACGAGAATTCTCGGTAATAATCACGCCTCCCGCATGGCGGCTAAGATTTTTTATCTGCTTGAATAGCACTTGGATTGTTCCTTGAAACTCTGGATGAGTCTCCATAAGATTCTGAAACGACTCAGAGTGAGTCATTGCATCTTCAAAGGTTAGAACCCAAACTCCACGATCGAATCCCGGCTCTGTCTTCTTTGCTACAAGAACCTCTGCTTCAATTTTACCTGTTGCAGAGTTAATCTCTTCAAACGGAAGACCATATAGCCTTGCAACATCCTTGATAAGAGAACGGAGTTGCAGCTGAGCAAAGTTTGAAACTGGAATAACGTTCTCTGCACCAAAGAATTCAATGAGCAGTTTTACAGCCTTGTCTCGGTCAGAGAAGTCAGAATCAATATCGGGATAGCCCTTTTTAGAGCGAACAAGGAACCTTTCCCATAGCAAACCAAACCGAATAGGGTCAACCTGCGTAATGTTTAAGGTATATGCAAGAAGAGAACCAGCAGCAGAACCTCTGCCATTCCCAATAAGCATGTGATCCCCAACAATCGCCATAATCTTGTGATATGTCAAAAAATACTTGGCGAACTTTAAATGCTTGATCGTCTCAAGCTCATTCTTTAGTCGAGCAATGTATTCATCGTCATTTCCACGCCCAAGCTTCCGCATTCCTTCAACCGCCAAAACAACCAACTGCTTGAAAGCTAGGTCATCCTCAGACATGCCCGTAAACCGCTCTAGGAGTTTATCTAGGGCGCTCTTCTCAATAAGACGCCCGATTGCTGGTAGCTTTACTTTGCGGTCAATAGAAACGTCTCCAATGAGATTGTGAGCAATGTCATAACTGCGCTCAATGGCATCACAAACAATCTGATCATCGTAAAAAGGATAATCGGCTTTAAGCTTGGTATACTCAGCCCAAATCTGTTCTGCATTCTTTGGGTAAAGCTCGCATTTAAGTTCGTCAATCGTCTTAGGAAGAGTGTCTGGATCAATGCTACCCTTGGTCTTAGAAGACCATGCCATAGCCTTGTAAATCTCACGCTCCCGCCAATGAGCAGGATTAGAGTAATGACTGTCAACCGTCATAAGCAGCTTTAGACCCGTGCGCTTAGATAACTCCATTAAATGATAGTTCACAAGATGCTGCGGACCAAGCTTGTTCATCTGGAGTTCAACATAATAGTTCTCAGCACCACCAAGAGCATCAACAAACCGATCCGAGACGGCCTTTAGCTCTGCTTGAATCTTTTCTAGGTTGTAATCTGTAACCTTCCAGCTACGCCATTCTTCTGCTGGATTCTGATTATCAAACACAACCTTTGCCAGTTTTCCTCCAATACAAGCAGAACTCGCAACAATGTTGCCCTTTGCATGACGCTTAATCATGTCAAAGTCCATTCGTGGATATCGATAGAATCCATCGATATAACTCTCTGATACCATCTGGAATAGTGCTTTTAGTCCTGTGTTGTTTTTTGGCAACAGAACAAGGTGATTGCGCTGTGTGATTGGATCAGAAAACTTATTGCTGCTTTTGGTTTCTGATTCGATTTCAACAAGCGTGCCACCCTCTTCATCTTCAGAAGAGACAGTAGTTTGCGCTGCATCTAGGTCGGCTTCGGCTTCGGCATGTTCGTTGCCGATGCTTGCCATTGCCTTTTGCAAAGCCTTGTTTGTTCGCTGTACCTGAACAAGCTTGTTCCATTCGGTGAGTGAGTCAACGAAATAAGCTTCAATGCCGGGAATTCCTTTAAACTTGACTCCTTTAGATTCTAGCTTTTTGAGGTGAAGTTGCTGATGTGAGATACCTGCCATTGTTCCATGGTCTGTAAGAGCAAGACCATCCATGCCATTTGAGATGGCATAGTCCATGTGCTCCTGTGGAAGACCAATCGCATCTCCGATCGAACCAACACACGAATGGCCGTGCAAACCAACGAAACGATTAGGCTTGATTGATGTAGTCATGTATACATGATACCAGATTTATTTAAGGAAGGAAAGACTATTTAAAGATTGAATATATGAGCATTAAATCATTAAAACGTATTATCTTCGAGGTGATCCAAGAAGTAATCATTGAACCGAAAAGAAAAAACCCGAAAACTATAACTCAACTGGGAATTACCCTAGATAAAGGAGTTGAAAACATTAAAGCCGTTTATGATGAAGCAACACCAGAAGAAAAAGAATACTGGGGCCGCTGGTATTATAATGCCAAAAACGACGTTCAAGAAATTGCTAGCAAACATGAGATAAACTTTCCCGTTATGGCTGCGGTTACTGCTGTTCTATCACCGGGAAATAAATGGCTTGGAAACTTACTAGCCGCAGAAAGAGTTGTAAAGAAGTTTAAAGACCCATCCACACAGATAAAAATCAACGCTTATCCAAGACAGATCCAAAGAGCATTGCAGATTTTAGAAACAGGAAACATTGGACTCGTTACAGGCCCGAAAGTCTCAGTGTTTTTCAAAAGCCTGTTAGATCCAGAGTCTGTTGCTCACGATCTTGTGCTGGATTCTCATGCAATCAATATTTGGAGAGGTGTCAAGCGCAGTATAAAGCAAACGGAGAAACCATCTTTGAAAACAAGAGAAAGTATGGTTGAAGATTACAAGAAAGCTGCTGCCGAACTAGGAATCCCAGTTCAATCTCTTCAAGCTGTTACGTGGTATATTTGGAAGTATACAACGAATCCACCAACTGTTCCAGAAGTTACGCTGCCTGTTGAGACAGGAACTCAGACCGCTGGCAGCTTGACTGATGGCGGCTGATGGTTGTGTGTTGTAATTTGCTTCTTTAGATCTTTAATCTCAGTATCAAGCTTTTTCAATTCCACTCGAAGAGTTCTTACTTCTTCAAGGATTACCTTGAGATAATCTGTAAGAACCTTGTCGGAGCGTGCTGATGATTTAAACTGGCAAACAGTGCTACTGTTACTCATCGTGTTCTTCCTTTGTTCTCTTGCTGCTAAATAGCTTCTTGTAGGTCTTCTTAAGGATTGGCTTCAAGTTGACTTTAGCTGCATATTGAGAGCTACCATCATCCCAGTTTACCCGAATCATTGGACTATGAATATTGCTGTCAAACGACACAGTTCCCTTTTCTACCTTTTCATCAATTCTTCTAAAAACAGACTGAACTCGCTGACCGGGAAGAAAGATTGGATACTTTGGAATATCCATTGTTGCTGCAACCTCTGGCTCAAGTGTTGCTGCCAGCTTCTGTCGCTCCAGCATTTCCTTTCCGAAAGCAACCTTGGCTGCATGTTCGGCTTGGGCCTTTGCCCTAACATCTTCCCTCGAAGGACGACCAAGCTTCTTTGGTGGAGCAACTGGAGCCTTCTCCTTGCCCTTCTTACCCTTGGCTTTCGCTGGCGGCTCCTTTGCCTTTTTTTCTTTTGGTGCCTTTGCTGGCTTTTCCTTGGCAGCAGAAAACAATACAGACTTATATGTGATCATGGTTTTAGTGTTCATAGTTTTACAAAAGTTGCGGGCGTTGAAAACATATCCAAAAACTCTTGGAGAGACTTATATCCTCGACCACCATCTACATCATTCCAGTCACTTACTCTGCCATAAGCATCACATCGGAACATCATAACTTCTGACCCCGTACTGCTAACGTCAGCAAAACTTGCGAGAAACAACTCAGAGCCATCCGTTAAAATCGCTTTGTCCTGTGCTGGAAATCGAATGAACTTATATCTCTTACTCATGTGTGCCTCCTAGTAGACCCAGAATAACACAAACATAATCAAAAATAAACCATTAATATTTTTATTTCTGCCATGGCAAGGTAGCCGTTGTAAAGATATTTTTTCTTACGTTAATAACTATATATGCCAAAGGAAGGTAAGTATTTCACATGAAGTTATCAGTAAAGCTTTTGAAGCAGTTGGTTCGTGAGTCAGTTGAAGAAATGGATCTATCGTTGCCACCAGACCAAGAATCTGGTAAGCAAGATCATGGCCAACTCGCCAGCATCTATTCGGATTCTTACAAGGAAAGATATGGTGTTCGTCCACGACACATGGACTTCAGCAAGTATTCAGAAGAAGAACTCCAAGACATGATCGATGACATCGAACAAGACTCTAGCCGTGGCGATCGTGGCGACGACCATCTTTCATCCGAAGAAGAATTTGAAGATTTAATGGATCAACATGGTCACGACGCAGATGACGCTGAACGTGAATTCATGGCAGGTAACAAAGAAGACGATATGCTATCTCCAGAAGACGAAGATCTTCCACGTCACAGTGGAATGGGTCGCCGCCTAGCAGAAAGCCTTAAATTGGTTATCCGTGAAGCTATCGAAGAATGTGGCGTAGAAGAAAATGCAGTAGACGAATGCGGCAACACAGAAGAACAAGCTCTCGAAGAGTTCATCTCCGAAGGTAAGCCAAAACTAAAGAAAAAAAAGCCAGTAGAAGCTAAAAAAGATAAACCTAAAACTGGCAAGAAAATGAACAGTGGCTTCGCAGCCTTCATTAAGAAAGCTAAAGAAAAAGCTTCCAAGTAATCTACTAGAAACTACCGCAATCGCAAGAACTCCAATCTCTCCCAGCTACACTCATCAGTGTGCTCCTCAGAATCCTCCTCCGATATTCTCTGTGCCTCAGATAACCGAAAGTCATAATCAGCACGGCTAATCTCTCTCATCTGGAGAGCACGCCATGGACCAACCTTTGTCGCTGCGTAAACCTCATAAATGCTGTCATTCGTTGTCATCTCTGTTTTCCCTTTCAAACGAATCATCATCGTTCGTCGCAATGAAACTCAAACCTAAACTCAAACTTGGATATCTTGTCCAAAACAATCTTATGGTGGCTTCGACCGCTGTCGATCCATATTCTGAATATCCACAAGAACTAGCAACAAACCTGCTTCGTGGATCATCCTCACCAAGATAATCAACAGACAAAACACCATCTCGTTTTAGAATCTCTACTGCCTTATAAGCTGCATCAATGTTCAACATTAGATAAACAGGGATGTGTTATCCAACCAAATGCTTGTCTGATTGATATTCCTGTGCAGCTTCCCAAAGAAGACTCAAGAAAGAATGATTGGTATGCATATACGAATCATACATCAAAACCCAAAGATGACCCCGGTCTGGTGAGGAAATAACCCCAGGAGACTCCCGAAACAATGTAAACCAACGATTGCTAAACAAATAAAATGCGTTTGACTTATTGCTCATCTTCCGTCTCCTCATCTAGACGAATACACTTATATGCCACGTTATTCCGAATATGCTTAGCAAAGAAAGCTCCAAGCGACTCCGATGCCTTGAATGCATCAAATGCTTCCCGTGGAACGTTCTCATATAGATAGGAAACTCCCGTCCTCAAAACAACCACAAGAGTAGACGCCTTTGGATCATATGTTATTGCTTGAATAACGGATGATTCTATGTTCTTGATCTCAGTCATATCATTGCCCTCTGTAATAACTCTATCAGGCGATTTTACCAAAGTATAAGTTTCTTCGCCGCAAAGAAGACTCATTACCGCTGCATTCTTTCTTGACATGCTCTTATAACCTTTATTGAAGCTTTGTAGGATATTCGCCGCCAGACTTATACAAGGCATCACCACGAAACTTATGACGCTCTAAAGCGCCGTATATCTTATTGTATGCCTTCCAGACAAGAGCTTCTGTTCTCTGGAGTTCTAGAGAATCACAAGCCCAGCCAACTTGACGAAGTGTGCTTGCAACTTCTCGCAACAAGAAAAACTTTATCTTTGACACAAGCGTTCTCCCGATTACTTGGCTTGTTATTTGCGAACCCGGTAGGATTTGAACCTACGACACAGTGGTTAACAGCCACTTACTCTACCAGCTGAGTTACGGGTCCGTTCATACTAACGATATATAGTGGGTCTGGTGCGACTTGAACGCACGACTACTATTTCAATAGTTCTTTGATTGATGCTATCACTTTTTCTTTTTCTTCAAGGGAGAGTTTTTGATATTCACTCCATTTGATACGGAATACTACCCAGCCATCTTTCTCTAAAATGGCTGTCCTTCTCTTGTCGGACTCAGCAATCCTTTTATCTAAATAATGCTGGTCGCCATCGATTTCAATATCTACTTTTTTATCCTTATTGGCAAAATCAAGCTGATATATCGTATAAGGAACTTCTGGAACTAAATTCATGCTTTCTTTTTGGAAAATCTCATTAAAATATATTTCTGGATAGCTTGGCCCTTTGCTGTGATGATTAAGGCGATAAGGAACTTTTTCTGGGTGTGAAATAAGATATGCTATACGTTTTGCAGAAATTTTCTTTTTTGTTTCTTCGGTGTGTTTCCTTGGACTCTTAATAGCAGATAGCCGTAATGCTTCTATTCTTGAACGAAATACAATATCTCCTCTTTTTTTAGCTTTATATAACGATGCTATCGCAACACCATATTTTTTCGTTATTTCTTTTTGAGTTAATCCAGCATCATAGTCTGCTTGTATTAAATTCCAATCATATTTTTTCTTCATATTTACTAAGTAGAGCAGCAGACTTGGTTTTCTTGGTGGGTCTACCGAGGGTTGAACTCGGATATCACGGATTAAAAGTCCGGTATAATAGCCATTATATTACAGACCCAATCAAACACTAACCACCTACTCCGATCGCTTCAGAACACTTACCAAACATAAGACACTTGCCACCTAATGATGCATATCTCTTGTGATTACAGCTTGGACAGTTTTCCACTGGATTCGCTGCGTTAAAGGCATCACTGATTTCTTTCTGACGAGTAGAAAGAACCAGCCAACGTTCTTGATCTTCAAGGCTTCTCTCTAAAAGACCATACTCATACTTGCGATTGATCTCAATCATCTCAATCCATAAACTCTTATATTCTTGTCCTAGATCAATCATTTAGGTTCCTTTATTGTCTCGCCCAATAACCTCTTGGTGGCTTTGTAATCCCCAATTTTTTACATTGTTTCTCTATGGCCTTATCAGAGATTCCGAGAGTGAGAGCCAGTTTAGAGCAAGGCATTTCCCATACTAGGCGTTGAAGTTCTGATGCATCTGGCCAAGTAATCTTGGTTGGCCGATTTGCATCATAACAGCTTTTGCACTGCACTGCCGTTGTTGGCTTTCCACAAGCACACCTTACTGGTTCA
>SESB01001214.1_pt1 | contig 17218 bp, 20 predicted proteins | sample 3171441 | NCBI WGS metagenome assembly SESB01 (sample SAMN06051867, study PRJNA518727) | freshwater metagenome | biome: subpolar coniferous forest; feature: holomictic lake; material: water; isolation source: holomictic Lake 227, 6 m depth | place: Canada: near Kenora, Ontario | collected...
CATAGAAAACCGTTTACATCTGCCCGACTATCGAGCGTTAGGTCTGTTTCAACTTTCATGGACAGGCTATTGGAACCTCACCACCATATGGGATTCTTGGGAACGTCGCCATATTGTGATAGAATAATGTTGACAAAGTGCCAGCAGGAGTATATAATAAGTCAACCAACAAAGGAAACACTATGACCAACCATGAACAAATTCTCGCCGCTTATCACACTTATGTGTCTGAAAATGAACGCTTCACTGCCAAGGGCATAAAAGCATCAGCTGCCAGAGCACGTAAAGCCCTGCAAGAAATGAGCAAAGGCATCAAAGAACGCCGCAAAGAAATCACAGCGGAAAAAGAAGCCTTAGCAACCAAAGCATGACCATAAGCATTGCAGAATTGCCGGCACTGTCTAAAGAAGATATTGATCGGCAATCAACCATGTTGCAAAAAATGCGAGATCTGGCTAAACAAGTCAGCTCGGCTAATGCTAATGTGTCTGATACAAATTCAGTTATCTACAATCCACCTTGGACCATAACAACCAACAATACCGGCCCTATTCCTTCATTGCAGGGTCCGGTTACTTATGGTGCCACTGGCTCCAGCGGATCAGGTATAATCGGCAATGGTACCTACACCATTGGATACCCTGACGCTACAAAAAGTGCATCTCTTGAGATTCAAGGCAAAGATGCAGACATCAAGATCAATGGCAAGAGTATGACTGCCTGGATGGAAAAAGTAGAAGAAAGACTGAACATACTCACACCCAATCCTGAATTAGAAAAAGAGTGGGATGACCTACGCCGACTAGGCCAACGATATAAGAAACTGGAGAAGAAATGCAAAGAGAAAGCCCTGATGTGGGAAACATTGAAGAAGTTGCCCAAAGTAAAAGTATAACACCCAAACAACGTATCACGACCATTGTGAAGTGGATCAAGGCCTATGCCCGGAGTGCCAAAATTGACACATTAGTGGTAGGAGTATCAGGTGGAATTGATTCTGCTGTGGTCAGTACCTTGTGTGCAATGACTGGACTAAATGTACATGCAGTCAGCATGCCCATACGCCAAAGTAAAAAAACTCACAGTCTTAGTGTAGCACATGGTGCTTGGCTTGTGGAAAAATTTCCCAACCACGTTTTACACAAAACAATCGATCTCACCCCAGCCTTCAAACAGTTTGAAAAAGCCACAGAGGACGGTGTGTACAATGAACTGGCCTATGCCAACAGTCGTGCTAGACTACGCATGATGACCTTGTATCAGATTGCACAAAGCCAGCGGGGTATTGTGGTAGGTACAGGCAACCGTGTAGAGGACTTTGGGGTGGGATTCTTTACTAAATATGGTGACGGTGGCGTAGACATTAGCCCCATTGGTGACTGCATGAAAACTGAAGTGTGGGCCATGGGACAAGAGTTAGGATTGTTGCAAGCAATCATTGATGCACCACCAACTGACGGATTGTGGGAGGATGGTCGAACTGACGAAGATCAGTTGGGCATGACGTACCCTGAATTGGAACTGGCCATGCGTCAGGATACCTATTCAGAACTGGCCAAATACGCCACTCCGCAACAAAAGAAAAATCTTCGCCGATACCGTGAGATTCGCGCAACAAACTTGCACAAGATGTTGCCGATTCCGGTCTGCAAGCTCAGCTGATTGTGTTATAATACACATTGATAAACACGAAACCATATGGTTTAGTGTGGATCTTCCGGGTGATTTTGCCCATTTCATTAAGTAACATACCATGAAAGCAAATCAACTATCTCTCTTGGCACAACGCTATACTTCATACCTACTCAAGGCCTTTGGCTTGTTGGTTGTGATTTATTTCATCAGTGCCGTAACCGTATCTCGACTTGACGCCTTGCGTGAGCAGTCGGGAAAATACTCAGCAGTACATATTTCTGCTGCTCAGCGTACCCAAGAATTGGAATGTTTAACACGCAATATCTATTGGGAAGCTGCATCAGAGCCTTTTGAAGGCAAAGTGGGTGTGGCGCAAGTCACACTGAATCGAGTAGAATCTGGACGTTTTGCCAGTTCTGTTTGTGGTGTGGTGTATCAGAAAAACATGTTCTACGAAAAAGTAGTATGTCAATTTAGCTGGTTCTGCGAACCCAATCACAAAGTCAAGGCCATTTATAAACCACTATGGACCGAAAGTGAAGAAGTGGCTAAAAAAGTGCTGTTGGAAGGATTCCGCTTGCCGGGATTGAAACAAGCACTATACTATCACGCTGACTACGTGAACCCGAACTGGAACAAACCCAGAATAGAGAAAATTGGACATCACATTTTTTATGGAGAGAAAGTATGACCTTTGACCCGCAAATTTGGACTCAAACTATGGTAAGTTGGGTACGCGAACACCTTTCAAGATTGAGCGCAGAAACACTGCAATGGATGGCAGCCATGGTATTACATGCAGCAACCATACCCACTTTGTTGGCTCTGATGACTGGACTCAGTGATCGAACACCCAGTTTGGATGTGGTATTGTTTACCTGGGCTGGTTTGGTGTTGCTGTTTATGCGAGCAGTGGTAATCAAAGACATGTTGAACATAGTCACCGTTGGTACAGGATTCATTGTGCAAGCGGTACTCATGGCCCTGATCTTGTTCAAATAGTTGTTGACCAGTAATTCACACCGTGCTATAATAAGCACATGACTACCTGGAGATCTCTATGACCATGCACATGTGCGGACCTGCCCTCAGTCTCAACGGCAAGAAGAAGGGCCGGTTCAAATACCGTAATGCAGCCGAAGCTCGCAAGGCTCGTGAACTCGAAGCTGACTGGAAACAACTGCTGAAACGCCAAGGTGTGGCTGCAGAAGCCAAGAAGCGTCGTCGTGCTATGGCAGCAGAGCCCTTGGTTTACAACCTGACTGGTGCCACAGATCGTGCAGGCACAGCTCACATTCCCAGTCTCGGCACCGGCGGTGGTGTGGCGGTATTGGCACCTGCCAAAGTGTACACTGGCAGTGAAATGATCGGAATAGGACAGCTTCATAAATCCAATGCTATCCCGATCTTTAAAAAATCAGATGCAGAAGATTTAGCTAAAATGCGGCGATGAGCAACGCTATATTAACTCCTCAACAGATAACCGCCATGGCATACCAATGGATAGATGAAATCAACGTGAAACGCATTGAAACTGGCTATGCTGACAATCAACCCAAGTGGCCCTATTGGGTTCGCCCATACAACTACGCTAGACCGGCCTGGCATGAGATGAGTCTGTGGATGACAGACACATTTGGTGATTCAGACTGGCTCCAAGAAAATGCTCTTTGGGTGGGCAGTGATTACAAGTATTGGTTCCGACGAGAACAGGATCGCACTTTATTTTTGTTGAAGTGGTCATGACATTGATTGTTGACTATGGCACCAAGAGAGAAGAATTTGATTTCTTCACAGACATAATTTACTCGGACCGTGGTGACAAAATATTGTGGTGTAATAAAACATTCAAATATACAGACTGGCATTATTATTTTGGGAACCAGCAAATTTATTTTAAAAAGCAAAAGCACCTGATGTTGTTCTTGCTCAAGTGGGGCACATGATTAAAAAACGCAATTTAACTTTTAGAGGAGAACTTATGGATTTGATGGATTGGGAAAAAGCAGAAGTGTTTCGCTTGCTGAAAAATCAACCAGGCACACACTATCAAGAAGCCGACGAGAGCGGCCGAAAACAGATGCGTGACTGGGTAAAGAACCTGCTGGGTAACAGCGAAGTCACGTTGAAGTTTGTGAAATCAGATGGTACCATACGTGACATGAGATGCACCTTGGACAGCAGCAGAATTCCACATGCCGCGGCGCCAAAACCTATATCTGTGCCTGCAGAGATCCAGGCCAGTTCCACAGCCAACCCAGATGGGCTTACAGAAAATAAAAAGCCACGCAAAGAACCTGATCCTGTTACTCAGCGAGTGTATGATCTGGATCAGGGCGCCTGGCGCAGTTTCCGTTTTGATCGGCTTCAGAAGATCACAGCTGAAATTAGTTTCAGCTAAGTAATGGGCAAATGGCCAAAGAAGAAACTTTAGAATTAGAAGGCAAGGTGCTAGAAGTCCTGCCCAATACCATGTTTAGGATACAACTAGATGGTGTAGAAAAACCCGTAATTGGCTATATCTCTGGCCGTATGCGCAAGCATGATATTAAGATCTTGCTGGGAGATCGGGTGTTGATTGAGTTTTCACCGTACGATCTAACCAGAGGTCGTATCACGCGGCGCCGCTAAATACTTGTATGCGTGAACATATTGATTTATTAGAAGCCAGCACAAGACCAGCAAAACTGGAAACAACCCCATTGCCCTATTCACGTGATGATCTAGCACCTGTGATGAGCGGTGACACAATTGATTATCATTTTGAGCATCTAGCCAAAGGCTATGCCAAACGCTACAATGCCGGCGAAGGTGACTCTGATTTCAATCGTGCAGGTAGCTTTTTGCACAACAAATTCTTTCCACAACTACAACCGCCCAAAGGCACAAATCGACCAAGAGGCGCTGTGCTAGAACTGATTGAACGCAAGTTCAAAAGCTACGAAGCATTTCAAGATGCTGTGAAAGAAACAGCAATGAAAATCCAAGGATCTGGTTGGGTTTACCTGAGCACCGGTGGAGAAATCAAGACCATCAAAAATCATGCAGTTCGCACAGATATATGTGTGCTGATTGACTGGTGGGAACATGCATGGGCATTGGACTATCAGTGGGAAAAAGAGAAATATCTCAACAACATCTGGCGTATCATCAACTGGGATGTGTGCTCGGATAGACTATAAACTGAATACATTATGAAACTTGAACTAGGCGCAGTGACCAAACTGCGAGAACTCATTGCCGAAGAAGCCAACCCTGCGATCAAGCTAAGAGTGTTTGTGCAAGGTGGTGGATGTTCGGGATTCAGTTATGGATTTACCTTTGATGAAGTTCAGAACGAAGATGATTTTGACTTCAATTATGAGGAAGTGCGTGTTTTAGTAGACGCTATGAGCATGCAATATTTGCAAGGGTCGTCTATTGATTTTCGTGAAGATGTCATGGGATCTAGCTTTGTGATCAACAATCCCACCGCCGCAAGCACCTGCGGCTGCGGATCAAGCTTCTCCGTTTAGACTGTCAGACATAGATACGTAGCTCTGGTAAATACACCAGAGGATATGTATCTATGACCTATGAATATGTGGATGTTGGCGCCCAACCTGATGACGGCACAGGTGATCCATTACGCACTGCGTATATAAAAATAAACAACAATTTTGCCCAACTGCAACAGTTTGGCACTACTAAAATCTCCAACGGCACTAGCAATATAAACATTCCTTATGCAAATGGTGCCATCTACACGATGGTAGGAGATGTTCCTAATGTGATGGTCATAAATCCTACCGGAGTAACTGGTAGTAATTTAACAGCAACTGGCAATGTGGTTGCACTGACAAATTTTGTAGGTAACGGATACTACCTAACTGATATTTCCAGCGCATTTGCATTAGTAAATGGCAACAGCAATGTTAGCATTCCTGTTGTAAACGGCAATGTAAACACAGTAGCTCATGGAAATCTTTCTTTAGGCGTGGCCGATCATTTGGTAACAGTGTATGGTGATCTTAGTGTAACAGGCAACGCCACAATCGCAGGTAATATTACTAGAAATGCTATATCTTATGGCAGCAGTTTCTTGGGATTTGGAGCGTCTGACGGCAATGCCAATGTTACAATTGCTGGTATATCAAATGTAGCAGTATTCACCACAACTGGGTTGAATATAACTGACACTGTCACTAGTAATACGGTCAGCGCATCTGGCAATGTGATTGGTAGCAATGTTGTAGGTATTAACACGGTTCAAGGCAATAACATAGTAGGCAATCAAGGAGTGTATGGTAATATTTTTACCACCTTGATTGATTCACCGGACAGCAGCGAAATTGTTGTGACTCCTGACACAAGATTTTCAGCATCAGTTACCATAGACACCGAGCTGGCTGTTGACATGATCCTGTCACAACGGGTCAACACCAGCATCCTCAGTGCCAGTGGTAATATCCTAGGACCCATACCATCGGTATCACAAACTTGGTACGTGGCCAAGAACGGCAACGATAGTAACGATGGTGGGTTGAATACTCCATTCCTTACTATCAAACGTGCATGTACTGCTGCTGCGGCCTATGGTGCTAATACTTCAATTCGAATTGCTTCAGGAACTTATGTAGAAGATAATCCTGTGACTGTTCCTCCTAGAACAGCACTAATGGGAGATAACTTACGTACAGTGTCAGTGATCCCAGCAAATCCAGCTGGCGATTTGTTCTATATGACCAATGCTGTATACGTTTGGGGCATCACAGTTAGAGATTATCTTGGTGCTGCATTTTCTTACAATCCAGATGGATCTGCAGGCAATGTGTTTACCAGTCCATACATACAAAACATCACATCATATACTACCACAGGAACTGGCGTGAGAATTGATGGCAGCAAAGTCAGTTCAATTAGTACCAAGGCAATGATTGTGGGTTTCTATACCATTATCAACAAGGGAGGCATTGGTATAGATCTATCAAACAGCGCATACAGTCAGTTGGTCAATATTTACACCATTGGCACCGACATTGGTATTAGAGCTCAGAGTGGTGCATTCTGTACACTGAATGGGTCTGACTGTTCTATCGGTGAATATGGTCTGGTGGCAACTGGTATTGGTCCGTTGCAAACTTCGGGCAACACAGTGGGATACAGCACAGGTGGTACTTTTGTTATCAATGGCTTATTGGCCAATGCACAACCTCACGTGAACACCGTGATGTTTATCAATGATGCAGAGTATTCTACTACCAGTGGCAACACACTTACCATCGCGGTCCAGGTGGTGACGTTGACCATTGGAACTCTCTTAAAATATTCAGCAGGGCAAACTGTAATCATAGCCTATAATGCAACCAATTTCATGACTGGAAATGTAGTGTCATATAACTCAGGTACAGGTGCATTGGTTGTGGATGCAACTGGTACGGAAGGGTCAGGAACATATAGTTCTTGGAGAGTAAACTTATTTCCTTTGAGATATTATACCATTGATACCATAATTCCAAATACTCCAGTAGCAAATAGTTCTACGGTGATCGTACAAGAAGTTTACACAGCCAACTTGGTGCCAAATACCAATGTAGAATTCTATACCCGTAGTGCTATTATTGCTAGCGCACACACATTTGAATACGTAGGTGCTGGTATTAATCCAGCCACAGCATTGCCACAATATGGTGGAATACCAAAGCCAGAACAAGAAGTGGTCACTGCCAATGGTGGTGTGGTCACATTTACCAGCACTGATCAAAAGGGTAATTTTAGAGTAGGCAAGGGCTTCACAGTCAATCAGGCCACAGGAACAGTAAGCGGGGATGACTTTTATAGATCCTTGTTTGCGATCATGACCCCGTACATTTTGGCTCTACAAGAAGTGCCATAAGTAATAGCTAAGGAATAAACATGGCAGCAGCATTAAACAGTTTTAAAACGATAACAGCAAATCTAACCAGCAGTATAGCCAACGTGTACACTGCACCCACTGGATACAGCGCCGTGGTTTTGTTAGCACAGGTTAGTAATCTTACCGGTGGTACTCTTACTGTGAGCGGTAACATATATAAAATTGGTGGTAACAATGTGTCGCTGGTGCGATCAGCATCGTTACCACCAAATGATGCGATAAGTTTAGTAGGTGGTCGATTGATCTTGCAAACTGGAGATAGTTTTGCAGCAGGAGCCAATGTTACTGACTCTTCTCAATTGGTACTAAGTGTATTAGAAACATCAACAGGATAAAGCTAGAATGACTTCATCAATTAGACTTATTAGTGGCCGGGTGCCAGTAACAGATTTAGGAAACCTCACCGCAGATCGTTACCAGTTCCTGGGACTAAATCAAGCTGAACCAAATCTTGGTAACAGTACCAGTCCTAATGACCTGCTGACATTGGGCACAGATGGAGTCAGAGTTTGGACCAATGCTATCAGTGTGGTATCAGTTATAGCGTCAGGAAATATCACATCACCACAAATTGTGACCAACAGCATTAGGTCAGATGACTCAAGTTTTGTCACCATAGAAGATGGTTTGAATGTCGAGCAAGGACTAACAGTTGGATCAGTTGATGTCATTGGCAATGCCACGGCCAATAATGGTATGTTTACCACCATAGTAAACACAGCCAGCTTCACTGGCGGATTGGTCAGCGTCACTGGCAATGTCAGAGGTGGCAACTTAACCACCGCTGGTGAAATATCAGCTACAGGTAATATCAATACCAATGGTTATTTCATTGGAACATTTGCTGGCAATATCTCTGGAAATCTCACAGTTCCTGGATCTAACACTCAGGTTTTGTTTAATAATGCAGGCAATGCTGGTGCTAGTACAGGATTTACATTCAATGCAGCGACCAACGTAATGTCATCATCAGGAAATGTTGTCTCTGGTGAATATTTCATAGGTGACGGCAGTTTAATTACTAATATATCAGGTGTTCAAGGCACACAAGGCGTTCAGGGCGTTCAGGGCGTTCAGGGCAGGCAAGGTGTGCAAGGTGTATCTGCTGCTGCTGGTGCTCAAGGTGTACAAGGTGTACAAGGCGTTCAAGCTGCACAAGGCGTTCAAGGTACCCAAGGTATAGCAAATACCGGTGCCCAAGGCACACAAGGCGTACAAGCCGCACAAGGTCGTCAAGGTGTACAAGGTGTGCAAGGCGTTCAAGGTGTACAAGGTGTGCAAGCTGCACAAGGCACTCAAGGTGTACAAGGTGTATCGGCTGCTGCTGGCTCTCAAGGTACACAAGGTGTACAGGGTGTTCAAGGTGTACAAGCCGCACAAGGCACACAAGGCACACAAGGTGTACAGGGCGTACAAGGCACACAAGGTGTTCAAGGCGTACAAGCCGCACAAGGCACACAAGGTGTTCAAGGCGTACAAGGCACACAAGGTGTTCAAGGCGTACAAGCTGCCCAGGGGACCCAGGGGACCCAGGGGACCCAGGGTGTAGAGGGCGTACAAGGCACACAAGGTGTTCAAGGTGTACAAGCTGCACAAGGCACACAAGGTGTACAAGGCGTATCGGCCGCTGCTGGTTCTCAAGGTACACAAGGTGTACAGGGCGTTCAAGGTGTACAAGCTGCACAAGGTGTACAGGGCGTTCAAGGTGTACAGGGCGTTCAAGGTGTACAAGCTGCACAAGGTACTCAAGGTACTCAAGGTGTACAAGGTGTACAAGGTGTACAAGGTGTACAGGGCGTTCAAGGTGTACAAGCTGCACAAGGCACACAAGGTGTACAAGGCGTATCGGCTGCTGCTGGTTCTCAAGGCACACAAGGTGTGCAAGGTACACAAGGTGTGCAAGGTGTACAAGCTGCTCAAGGCACACAAGGTGTTCAAGGCGTGCAAGGTGTTCAGGGTGTGCAAGCTGCCCAGGGAACCCAGGGTGTACAAGGTGTTATTGGGTTGGGTTATGCAGGATTGACTTCAGCAACAAGTGCCACCGTTGCTAGTTCAGGATCAATCGCTTTTACAACCAATTTGGCAACAACTGCTACAGCATTTACTGTTGGTGAGCGAGTACGTGTGTTCAATACTGCCACACCTGCCAACTTCATGGAAGGTACAATCACTTCTTTTGTTACCAATACATTAACATTTACTTCGACTAATAGTGGTGGGTCAGGTACATTCTCTGCATGGACATTTGTAGCAGCAGGTTTACAAGGTACACAAGGTGTGCAAGGTGTGCAAGCCGCACAAGGTACTCAAGGTGTACAAGGCGTATCTGCTGCTGCCGGTTCTCAAGGCACACAAGGTGTGCAAGGTGTGCAAGCCGCCCAAGGCACACAAGGCGTACAAGGCGTCCAAGGTGTACAGGGTGTACAAGGTGTTCAAGGCGTACAAGCCGCACAAGGCACACAAGGCACACAAGGTATAGCAAATACCGGTGCCCAAGGCACACAAGGCGTACAGGGTGTACAAGCCGCCCAAGGCACACAAGGTGTACAAGGCGTATCGGCCGCTGCTGGTTCTCAAGGCACCCAGGGTGTACAAGGTGTACAAGCCGCCCAGGGCACTCAAGGCGTACAAGGTAGACAAGGTGTGCAAGGTGTTCAAGGCGTACAAGGTGTACAAGCCGCACAAGGTACACAAGGTGTACAAGGCGTATCTGCTGCTGCTGGTTCTCAGGGCACTCAAGGTGTACAAGGTGTACAAGCTGCACAAGGCACACAAGGTGTTCAAGGCGTTCAAGGTATAGCAAATACCGGTGCCCAGGGCACACAAGGCGTACAAGCCGCACAAGGCACCCAAGGCGTACAAGGTGTATCGGCTGCTGCTGGCTCTCAAGGCACACAAGGTGTTCAAGGCGTACAAGCTGCACAAGGCACACAGGGTGTGCAAGGCGTTCAAGGTGTACAAGGTGTTCAAGGTTTAAGCAGCGCACAAGGAACAGTTGGTTCTCAAGGTACACAAGGTGTACAAGGCATCCAGGGTGTACAAGGTCGTGATGGTGCTGCGGTTGCCCAAGGTACACAAGGTGTACAAGGCGTGCAGGGTATTCAAGGTGTGCAAGGTGTGCAAGGCATTCAGGGTATAAGCAGCGCACAAGGCACAGTTGGCGCACAAGGTGTGCAAGGTGTACAAGGTATTAATGGTGCGTTTATTAGTGTTGGTCCACAAGGAACAACCGGTGCACAAGGTACACAAGGTGTTCAAGGAACACAAGGATTATCAGGCGCCCAAGGTAATGTCAGCGCCCAAGGTACTACTGGAGCACAAGGAGTTCAGGGTGTGCAAGGTCTAAGTGGAACTGCGGTAGCCCAAGGTGCGCAGGGCACAACCGGTGCACAAGGTACACAAGGTGTAACCGGTGCACAAGGTGTTCAAGGTGTTAGTACCAAAATTGTTAATGGTACATCAGAAGCCAATATTGGTGCATCGGGCGGCAATGCAAATGTCACAATTGGTGGTGTTGGTAATATTGCTGTGTTCAGCACCGGTGGATTGACAGTTACAGGATTTTCTAGTACCACTGGTGCTGTAACCGCCGGCACTACCATATCGGCCGTGGGTAACATTAGTGCCGGCGGCAATTTGATATCCACTGGATATACCAGTGCAGGCGGTAATATACTTGGAGTAAGTTTGCTGGGTACTGCGGTATCTGTAAGTGGAAACCTTACATCTGCTGGTATTGTCACAACTGGTGCAGGCGGCGCAATCTCGGGTACAGGTACCATAACCGGTGGTACTTTAATATCATCAGGAAATATTACTGCCACTAGTAATCTAATAGTCGGATCAGCATCTGCAGGGTTCAAACTGACAGTTGAAGGTCCTATGATTTTGTCTGCTGCCAACAGTGAAGTGAGATTTAACTCAGGTGGTTCCTGGCTGCTCGGCGGCACAAATACACTATATCTAGGAACTGGTAGTCGAGCCGCTGCTGCAAATGCAAAAGCAACTCTTGATAACAACGGTAACCTTAGTGTTACTGGCGCATTGGTTGTAAATAGCAGTAGTGGCGTCACTGGAATTGATAATGGCGGCGGCAATCTTACCGGCAACATTGGCTCGACCACTTCCTACTTTAACAGAGTATTTGCTCAGGCAACCACAGCATTGTATGCTGACTTGGCTGAAGTTTATGAAGCTGATGCAGATTATGCACCGGGCACTGTTATGGTATTTGGTGGCAACAAAGAAGTCACCATGAGCACAGTTGATTCAAGTCGTCGTGTTGCTGGAGTTATATCCGAAAACCCCAGCTACTTGATGAACAACGGACTTACCGCTGATTACAGAGCCATAGTGGCATTGACCGGTCGTGTGCCAACATTGATCATCGGAAATGTAGCCAAAGGAGACATGATGGTATCTGCTGGTAATGGACGAGCCCGATCTGAAGAAAATCCATTGGTAGGATCTATCATCGGTAAATCATTGGAAGATTTCACCGGCCTCGAAGGCGTGATAGAAATTGTAGTAGGAAGATTATAAGGAAAATAAAATGGCTGTATATATAGCAAGCGGGTGGAACATAGGTGCAGGATGGAGTATCCAAGGTGGACCGCCAGCAGGGTCAGAAATTACTACCATCAGTGGGCTTAGTATTACCACGCTGGCCGGTGACCTATTAGTCACCATTTAAGGACATACGCATGGCAACCACAAGTATATCAGGATTACCAGAAACTTTAGTCATTACTGGGGCCACTGTGGCCCCAGTTGATTATTCTGCTAGCACCTATAAAGTGTCAGTAACCACGTTGGGCGCTTTTATAACCACCAATGCTACTACAGTGTCGGCATCAGGTACTGTGACTGGTGGAAATTTAAGTGCAATTGGTGCAGTAAATGCTTCCAGTCATACTGGGACCACTGTGTCAGTTACCGGCGATATCACTGGTTCAAATGTAATACTATCTAGATCAATCACAGTGAATAGCAGTTCCGTCGCAACTGCTATTGCAAATGGAGGTGCCAATGCTGTGGGTAACATTGGCGCTACAGGTGCATATTTCAATCAGGTATTTGCACAAGCAACCACAGCACTGTATGCCGACTTGGCTGAAGTTTACGAAGCTGATGCAGATTACACACCAGGTACTGTAGTGGTGTTTGGTGGTGACAAAGAAGTCACTGTGTCTCGGCAGTTAGGTGACCCTAGGGTAGCTGGAGTTATATCTGACAAACCCAGTTATTTAATGAACAACGGACTCACTGCCGATCACAGAGCCATAGTGGCATTGACTGGGCGTGTTCCGACCTTGGTACATGGACCTGTGGTCAAAGGTGACATGATGATATCAGCTGGTAATGGATATGCACAAGCCTGTACTGCCCCAGCCATGGGCACTGTGCTTGGTAAAGCATTAGAACACTTCAATGGCAAGAATGGCAGAATAGAAATTGTTGTAGGAAGAATGTAAAATCATGGCGCAACCAGTTTGGGTCACTGATGCTGGAAGTTTAGGTACCATACCAGAAGGTATTTTTTATCAAGTACCATTGGTAGCATATGATCCAGCGGACCCATTGGGTAACGAAGTATATTATGTGTTGTTGGCTGGGCAATTGCCGCCAGGGATACAATGCAATGCGTCGGGATTACTCTCTGGAACACCACAGGCTATTGCCAACATTCAAGGAGTTCCGTTGCCGGTGAGTTCAGATACCACTAGTGTGTTTGCTATACGTGCTTATACTAAAAAAACAGTATTGGGCAAGGTGGTAATTGATCGCTTGGCAGATCGCACATTTAGTCTTACCATAACTGGACAAAATCCTCCACAATTTGTCACACCCAGTGGCAATGTAGGAACGTTTTATGATGGCACCCCCATTGATCCTATACAGATACAAATTTCTGATCCTGACCCCGGCGATACTACAATTATAACTGTGGCAGCAGGCCAATTACCACCCGGGCTATCTATCAACACTAGAGGTCTTATTACTGGATATGTTATTCCACTTAATATCATTGACAACACTGGCGGGTTTGATAGATATCAAGAAAATTTTGATATGTTTCCGTTTGACTTTGTTAGACAAAGTCCCAACACCAATTATCAATTCACATTACGAGTAACCGATGGTAACAGCAGTGATTTGAGAAGTTATCAAATTTATGTATACAGTAGAACCACTCTACAAGCATCTACTACAGATATCACTGCGGATAATACGTTTGTTGATGCATCGCAGACTCCTGATTACTTGCCATTCTTGACCAATGCTCCACTGAGCTCTCAAAACTATAACACCCCCGATGATCTTGGTGTGATTCGATCAGACAACTTCTGGGCATATCAATTCAAAGGATTAACATTTGGCCCTTACACAATTGAATACTTAGAATATCCCAGTGTTGGATTAGAATTGCCGCCGGGCACCACACTTGATCCATTCACTGGTTGGTTATATGGATATCTTCCATATTCAGGCATAACAGAAATCACATATAATTTTGCTATCTATCTAATAGATACTGCCAACCCAGTGATACAATCTAACCCATACTATTTTAGTGTGACCATAACTGGCCAAGTAGAAACACAAGTAATATGGCTTACAGATTCTGATCTAGGTAATATAATCAACGGATCAACTAGTTTATTAAAAGTTCAAGCAGTTAACATTGGCGGGCGGTCATTGCAGTATCGACTGCGCCCAGGTGCGATTCCACCTAGTGATTATGTACCAGGGTACTACAACAAGTTGCCACAAGGATTGTCATTGCTACCGTCGGGGGAAATTGCCGGTCGTGTGAGTTTTAATACTTTTGCGTTGGATCTAGGAACTACCACTTTTGATAAAGAATTACGTACCAACTTGATTCAATCTCCACAAGAGACTACATTTGATACTCAATTCACATTTACAGTAAATACATATTCTCCCGACGGACAAATATCTGTATACAAAACATTCACAGTGAAAGTATTGCGAGTGTATAACGAGCCGTATGAGAATCTTTATATCAAAGCAATGCCACCATATCCTGATCGTGCATTGATCAACAGTTTGATTCAGGATTCAGACATATTTCCACCCGACACAATATTCAGATATCAAGATCCTAATTTTGGTGTAGCAAAATCGGTAATATATAATCATTGCTTTGGACTGACCAGTTCTACTTATGAACTATATGTCAGTAGTCTAGCCGAGAATCACTACTGGAAAAATTTAATACTGGGCGAAATTAAAACTGCACAAGCCGTAGATCCCACAACTGGCAATGTAATTTATGAAGTTGTATACAGTGCTATACAAGATAACCTGGTTAATAATTCAGGTATCAGTGTGAGCAAACAAGTTACTCTACCTTATCCAATCAATGCCAATGACAGCACAGAGATTACCACAGTATATCCCAACAGCTTGGACAACATGCGAAATCAAGTTATTGATGTGGTTGGACAAATTTCAAACTTGTTGCCATTGTGGATGTTGAGCAAACAGGCAGATGGAAAAGTTTTAGGATTCACTCCGGCTTGGGTTGTGGCCTACTGTAATCCAGGAACTTCGGGACAAGTTGCATACAACGTGCGTACTCAGTTTGGTCAACAGCTTAACTTGGTGGACTTTGAAGTTGACCGTTACGAGCTAGATAGACTTCTCAGTATCCATTGGGATCCAATTGCAGATTCAACACATGGTGCATGGGTACCCCCAGGTGCCGAAACTACATTTGATTTGGTATTGCATTATGTGATCACATCAATTGTGGACGGAGGACTTGGATATAATATTGGTGACAAGATATTGGTATTGGGCAGTGATGTCGGCGGCACCGATACAATAAATGACACAATAATCACGGTCCAGGATATAGATTTAGCAACTGGGGAGATAACCATAGTAAATTACACTGGTGTTGCTCCGTTTCTTGAGCAATATAACTCAGCAAGCGATACCACTCTGATTATTGGAATTGGTATGAGAAATCTAAACATAAGTGTTGGATTGTCGTATGTTCCGGGACAAACTATAATCATTGCGTATGATGGATCCAATTACATGATTGGTACTGTAACTGTTTACTCTCCAATAAGCGGAAATATGTATGTGAATGTCACCACCATTGCCGGATCAGGAACATACAATACTTGGTCGATCAACCTAACATTTGACAACATAACCGGTACCAATATTGTGGGAACAGGAACAGGCGCAGAGTTTGACTTTGCAATAGGATCAGGCAACCCAACAACATTCGACGCTACTAGTATGCGATTCGAAGCACCTGTTGATATCTATACCAACACAGACGCATTCGATAAATATCTAGTATTTCCCCGTAGAAACATTTTAGTGTAGGACAAACATATGACCAGTGCAATTAACCCAAACGATATCGACGGCACATATCCAGTAGCCGGACAAGACAACAACAGTCAAGGTTTTCGTGACAACTTCACCAATACCAAAACTAACTTTCAGTATGCAGCCAATGAGATTACTGATCTTCAAAGCAAAGCGGTGCTCAAAGAAGCACTAGTGGGCACCGTGTTAGACAACGACATGGCCGGCAGTCCATTGAGCAATGCCAACATTTCAGATTTCAGTGCAATAGTAGCTCAGCTAGGTAATCAAACAGGTTCGGTCACTATCGATTATGTTGATGGGCATTATCAAACTGTGACCACTAGCGGATCAATATCTCTGGCATTTACAAACTGGCCTGCCGCTGGTAATTTTGGTATAGTCCGCGTGGCAATTACCGTGACCAGTGTTGGGTATACTGTTACATTGCCTGCTGCTGTAAGTGTAGGAACCAGTAATCTACAAGGGTATAGTTCTGGAGTAATCACTTACAATCAGACCGGAACATACACATACGATTTCACCACCAGCATTGGCGGGACTACTATTTCGGTATTTGATGCTAGCCAAAATCAGGATCCAATCTATTTGCCTAGCACTCAAAATCTTGGTAGTGGTACTGCCCTGGGCGCAATTAATCTGACTACCACAGCTACATATTTCACCACCACTGGCGCAGCAACTGCCACATTGGCAGCTGGCTATAAAGGTCAAATCAAAACCATTATGATGTTGGCCGACGCCGGCGACATGGTGGTCACTGTGACCAATGCTGGATGGAAAACTTCTGGCACAGGGACTATTACATTTAACACCATTGGTAATGCAGTAACATTGCAATACATCAACAGCAAATGGTTCTGTATCGGCAACAACGGCGCTGTATTTGCCTAAATGAGTTGACTTCCATTGGTATTTGCTGTAAACTTATTCAGCAAGGAGTCAAATGGAACACCCGTTTATCAACAATTTAGAAGATTTGACCTTAGAACAACTAGGGTCAAAGATTTCTGAACTTCATAAAAAACTCAGCATAGCGCACAGGATGGGCAATAGCTATCTCTGTGATCAAATTCGCATGGCATTGGCAAGCTATACCAGCAAACACCGACAAAAAATGGCGGCGCTAAATGCACCACCGCCGGGCGAAGAAGATTCATTTAACAACAAGATTGATATATCATGAACGTAAGATTAGAATATGACATGACCTGGAGTGCTGCTATATGGTTTGAAGGTCGCCTACAAATCAATGATTACACAGCCGAATTGGCCATCTATACCAATACCAGTGATCAACAAGATCATGTG
>SESB01001219.1_pt1 | contig 17189 bp, 20 predicted proteins | sample 3171441 | NCBI WGS metagenome assembly SESB01 (sample SAMN06051867, study PRJNA518727) | freshwater metagenome | biome: subpolar coniferous forest; feature: holomictic lake; material: water; isolation source: holomictic Lake 227, 6 m depth | place: Canada: near Kenora, Ontario | collected...
GCATTCTGGACAGCAGGCTGGCATCCGCCATGGCCGCATTGCAGCAGGATTTCGAACAAAGGATATTGCGGGCGAAGAAGGCCATTGATGAGCTCAGCCCGGCGCATCCTGATGCAGCTACCGCCCTGACGCTGCAACTCGCCAGCGGTGATATCGCAGGCGTGATGCGAAGCGTCGCTATACAGGCAAGACCGGCACAAGCTGCGTCTTTGCGTGATCTGGTCCGTGAGCTTGCGCAGCAGCCTTCGGAAAATGCGGATGCCGGATTGAATGCGTACCTGCCATGGCGTCCTGAACTCAAAACGGTACGCCATTTTCGGAATACCTGGTCCAAACTGAGTGTGGACAGGCAGGTGACGAAGGCGCTGGGCCAGGCGCCGAAAAATGCCGGCCCCGTCAATTCGCATATGCTGGTGCTGCGCTCGCTGGCCATGATGCGCGAGATTTCTCCCGACTATCTGAACCGTTTCATGACCTATGCCGACACCTTGCTGTGCCTTGAGCAAGGCGACAAGGCACAGCAAGCCAGCACAAAGAAAACGGCTGATGCCGAGAAAAGCACAAAGATGAAAACCCGTCGCAAGCCGACACCTTCCCTGGTACGCCCATGACCGTCGACAACCCTGAGCCCATCCAGCAAGCCCGCCTGTGGAGCGATGAACGCTGGACCGCCCGCGTCATCAAAAATGAGGACGACGACGGCTGGGCCGTTGCGATGTACCTGGCGGGCGAGTCGGAGCCGGCCTTGGTGGGCCCCTGGACGATGGGGCGCGACAAGAAGAATCCCAAACCACTCGACGGTACGGCGTTCATCACCTTGGTCAAGACAGCCAAGGAGTTCATCCGGCGCTCCGAGCAACAGCGCCATGCGGAACTCAACAAGAACCTTGTCGTAAGCGCAGAAGGTCGGCGCATCCGGGTCGAGTTGGCCATCGTGCCGGACGAAGAGGGTGCCACCGCAACCTTGAGCGCGCACGATGAATTTGATGTGGAGCTCGCCCGCGTTGCGGTCTCGCCTGCTTTCAAATTGACGGTTGACAGTTCGCAAGCCTGGATCGCGTCAGGCTACGCGCGGCCGCGCTGACACCGCCAGACCGGGGAATTCAGCGCAGCATCTGCGAGATCCGGCGGGCACTTTGCAGCAGGGCCGGCAACAGGCTGTCCTGCGCCTGCTGGGCATTGGTGCGGTTGGCTTGCCCGCTGATGTTGATGGCGGCAATGGTGCGTCCGGCGCGATCGGTGATGGGTGCCGCCAATGAAATCAGGCCTTCTTCCAGTTCCTGATTCACCAGGCACCAGCCCTGTTTGCGCACTTGCCGGATCTTGCCCAGCAAGGCGTTGACGCCGGTCACCGTGTGGCGTGTGAGTGGCCGCAGATCAGAGGCTTGCAGGCGCTGCAGCCGTTCCTCTTCTGGTAAATCGGCCAGCAGCACGCGGCCCAGGGACGTGCAATAGGCTGGCAGGCGCGAGCCCACGCCCAGGGTATTGCGCATGATCTTGTGCGTTGGCACGCGCAGCACGTAAACAATGTCGCTGCCGTCCAGCACCGCAGCCGAACAGGATTCCTTGAGCTGCGCAACCAGTTCCTCCATCACCGGCTCGGCCAGGTTCCAGATTGGCATGGATGAGAGGTAGGCAAAGCCCAGGTCCAGAATGCGCGGCGTCAGGTGAAACAGCTTGCCATCGCTTGCCACATAGCCCAGTGTCAGCAGCGTCAGCAGGATGCGGCGCGCGCCGGCGCGGGTCAGACCGCTGCGCGCGGCGACCTGGGTCAGGGTTTGTCGCGGTGCCTGCGCACTGAACGAGCGGATCACTTCAAGCCCGCGTGCGAAGGACTGCACATAGCTGTCGCCGGGTTGTGGTGCGCTGCCTGGATTGGGCATGACATCTCCAAAATCGTTTAAGATTCATTATACGAACAGTTGTTCTTATTGCGAACAAATGTCCTGCATGCTCAGCCGTTCGCTGAGCACGCAGGACCACTCACATGGAGACGGTAGATGATCAACAAAATTGCGGACTCGGTGGCCGTTGCGCTGGCCGACGTCAAGGACGGTGCCACCGTGATGATTGGCGGCTTCGGCACGGCCGGCATTCCCGACGAACTCATCGACGGCCTGATCGCACAAGGCGCAAAAGACCTTACGGTCGTCAACAACAACGCGGGCAATGGCGATGTCGGCTTGGCAGCGCTGCTCAAGACCGGGCGCGTGCGCAAAGTGATTTGCAGCTTTCCGCGCCAGGCCGACAGCCATGTCTTCGACGGCCTTTATCGCGCTGGCAAACTCGAACTCGAACTGCTGCCACAAGGCAATCTGGCCGAGCGCATCCGGGCCGCCGGCGCCGGCATCGGCGCCTTCTTTACGCCAACCGGTTTCGGTACGGAACTGGCCGCAGGCAAAGAGTGTCGCGAAATCAACGGCAAGCACTATGTGCTGGAGTACCCGATCTATGGTGATCTGGCGCTGATCAAGGCCGAGCGGGGTGACCGCTGGGGCAACCTGGTCTACCGCATGGCGGCGCGCAACTTTGGTCCGGTGATGGCCACGGCCTGCACGAAGACAGTGGCCACCGTGCATGAGCTGGCCGAACTGGGCGAGATCAACCCGGAGCACATCGTGACCCCCGGCATTTTTGTTCATCAGATCGTCAAGATCGAGCGCCAGGCCACCCGGGCTGGCGGATTCCGCAAGGCAGCATGACATGAGCTATCAAAAGCGCAGCAAAGACCAACTCGCCGCCCGCGTGGCGCAGGACATTCATGAGGGTGCCGTTGTCAATCTCGGCATTGGCATGCCAACCCTGGTCGCGAATCACATTCCGTCGAGCCGCGAGGTGCTCTTGCACAGCGAGAACGGCATCCTCGGGGTGGGTCCGGCGCCTGCTGCGGGCGACGAAGACTACGACCTCACCAACGCCGGCAAGCAGCCGGTGACGCTGCTCAAGGGCGGCTCCTTCTTTCACCATGCCGACAGTTTTGCCATGATGCGCGGCGGGCATGTGGACATCTGTGTGCTGGGTGCCTTTCAGGTTTCCAGCACGGGTGACCTGGCCAACTGGCACACCGGCGAGAAAGACGCCATTCCCGCAGTCGGTGGCGCCATGGATCTGGCCGTGGGCGCCAAGCAGACCTGGGTCATGATGGACCTGCTGACCAAGCAGGGCACCAGCAAACTGGTGCAGAGCTGCAGCTATCCGCTCACCGGTATTGGCTGCGTCAAGCGTGTCTATTCCGATCTGGCGACACTGGCGTGCACGCCGCAGGGACTTCAACTGATCGACAAAGTCGACGGCCTGAGCCACGCCGAACTGGAACAACTGGTGGGCCTGCCAATCGCCGTGTAGCGGGGCAGCGGGTTCGTCCTGAACATTTCGCAGCGCGAAAAGTAGAAAATGGGGGCTTGCGCCGGGCGCCTATCCGCTGGATGCTCGGACCCTCACTTTTGCACCCACTGTTACGCGTGACATGACCATCTCCAGCGAATTGATCAGGACAGTGACGGCCGCTCTCTACGAGCGTTCGCTCAAGAAGATCCCGCAAGACACCAAGGTCGTGCTGCGCCAGGCGCAAACGCAGGACAGCTCGGACATTGCCCGCCAGACGCTGAGTATCATGCTCCAGAGCGCGGACGCGGCGGAGCGCAAAGACCACCTGATCTGTTCCGACGTCGGCATTCCGGTCTACTCGGTCAAGATCGGCACCCAGGTGCGGTTTGAAGGCGCCGTGCGCCAGGCGTTTGTGGACGGCCTGGCCGACCTGGCTGCGAATATCCAGCCGCCGATACTGCGCATGGTGACCAACCCGCTGACGCACCAGCGTGGCTACGCCGGCAAGGACATGCCGATCGTCAGCTTCGATCTCATCGATGACGCCGACTACCTGGAAATCATCTGCGCGCCCAAGGCCATGGGCAGCGGGCGCTGGGAAGCGCTTGAGACCTTTGTCTACCCAACGCTTGAAACCATAGAGACCTACGTCCTCGATGTGGTCATGAAAGCCGGCTCGCAGCCCTGTCCGCCCATCGTGGTGGGCGTCGGCATAGGCGGCACCTTTGACTACGCGGCGCGCATGGCCAAGCAGCAGATCCTGCGCCCGTTTGGCCAGCTCAACCCGGAGCCGATTCTGGCTGCCATGGAACAGCGCTTGCTCACGGCCATCAACAGCATGGGTTTCGGCCCGATGGGCACGGGTGGCGACACCAGCGCCATGGCCGTGCACATCGATTACGCCGCCAGCCATGGCTTCATGCCGGTGGCCGTGGCGCTCAACTGCTGGATCAACCGCCGCAGCGGTGCACGCATCCGCAACGACGGTAGCGTGGAGTGGTTTGAATGACGGGCAAGACGCACCACCTGCAATTGCCGCTGGACGCCCACGCCGTGCGTGCGCTGGCCGTTGGCGACAGGGTCAAGTTGAGCGGTGACATCACAATCAGCATCGGCCTGCCGACGCACCAGCGCATGGTCAGCGAGTTGCAGGCCGGGCGTGCGCTGCCGCTGGACCTGCGCGGTGGCGCCTTTTTTCATCTGAGCGCCTACATTCGCGACGGTGACGCCACGGGTGCGCAGGCGCAGGCGCTGTACATGAACCCCAGCACCAGCACGCGCTATGACGCTTACATGCCGGACCTGATACGCGGGCTTGGTTTGCGACTGGTGGGCGGCAAGGGCGGGCTTGACATGGCCAGCGTGGCCGCCATGCAGGAGGCGGGTTGCGCCTACCTGTCCTTTCTCGGCGGCGGTTGCCCCTTGCTGTCCGAGTCCATCGAGCGCCTGGTGTCCAGCCACTGGAACGAATACATTTCCCAATTCAGGCTGCTCACGCTGCGCGTGAAAGACCTCGGCCCGGCAACCGTGGCCATCGACGCGCACGGCAACAGTGTCTACGAGCGCCTGCGCCAACAGGCGCAAAGCCGCATGCCCGCCATCCTGCAAGAATTAGGTCAGCAAAGACAATCCAACCGAACGGAGAAACCATGAAACCTCATCAATTCCTCAGAGTAACGCTGCTCGCTGCCACTGCTGGCGTGTTGCTGCTGTCGCAGAGTGCGGCCCTGGCGCAGGCCGACTGGCCAAACAAGCCGGTGCGCATCATCGTTCCGTTTCCGCCCGGCGGCAGCACCGACATCGTGGCGCGGCAACTGGCGCAGCATCTGGGCACGGCACTGGGCCAGACCTTCATCGTGGACAACCGGGCCGGCGCAGCTGGCAACATCGGAACCGATGCCGTGGCCAAGGCTGCGCCCGACGGCTACACCATCGGCCTGACCACCTCCGGGCCACTGGCCAACAACAAGTCGCTCTACAAGAGCATGCCCTTTGATGCGCAAAAGGACTTGAGTCCGATTGCCCTGGTCGGCGAAATTCCGATGGTGTTTGTCACCAACACTGCGGTCGCGGCGAAAAGCCTCAAGGAGTTTGTTGCCTTGGCCAAGGCCAGTCCGGACAAATTTGCCGTCGGCCATCCTGGCAATGGCACGATCGGGCATTTGACGCTGGAGTCCTTCAAGATCAGCACCGGCAGCAATCCCCAGTCCGTTCCCTACAAGGGCGATACCCCTGCCATGACGGACCTGCTCGGTGGCTCCATCCAGGCCATCTCGGCCCCGGTGTCGGCCTTCATCCCGAATATTCTGGGCGAAAAATTGCGCGGTCTCGCCGTGACTTCGAAGAAGCGTTTCCCAGGCTTGCCCAATGTGCCAACCGCGATCGAGCAGGGCATTGAGATTGAAGCCACGGTCTGGTTTGCCGTGGTCGGTCCGGCCGGCCTGGCCAAGCCCGTGGTGGCCCGACTCAATCAGGAAATCAACCGCTACACCAACTCCGCCGAGGGGCGCGCCAAGCTGGCCCAGTTCGGCATGGTGGAAGCCAACGGTGCGCCGGAACTGCTGGGCACGCTGATGACCGCCGAAGCCGCCAAGTGGAAGAAGGTCGTTGAGCTGGCGAAGATCTCACTCGAATGAATGTGCGCAAACAGGATCCGTCCATGACCGACTACACCACGACACGTCCTTTGCTTTTTGACAGCCATGCCCATCTGGTTGCCGACGACCAGACGCGCTATCCGCGCAACCCGATGCAGCGGGCCGCCGATGCGCCGTACCGCCACCCGGGTGTGATCGGCAAGCCCGGCGGCAAGCATGGCCCCAATCCGGTCAATGAAGTGCCCGACGCCTCGCGTCTGCTGAGTTGGATGGACGACGAGAACGTCGATGGCATCGTGGCCGTGCAAAAGCGCATGATTTACCGTTACGACAACAGCTACATCCTGGACTCCTCCGACAACTATCCGGACCTGTTCAGCGCGGTGGTGATTCTCGATGCCGAGGATGAGGGCACACCGGCGCTGGTGCGCCAGTACATTCAGCAGCACGGCCTTGCCGGTGTGCGCCTGTTCGGCGGGCGCAAGCCTGATGGCAGCATGCCCTGGCTCAATTCGCCGCAGGCCCTGAAGACCTGGGATGTGGCGCAGGAATTCGGACTCGTGATGGACCTCGAGGTGCTCTCGCAAGGCGGCGGTGGTCCCTCGATTCCGGCGATCCTGGAGCTGGCCCGGCGCTACCCGGACATCCGCATCGTGCTGGACCATCTGCTGGAGCCGGAGATGGAAGAGGGCGCGCACTTCGGGCTTGACGAGCGCTACCAGACGCTGGCTGATGCGAAGAATATTTTCTTCAAGTTCACCTCGATCAACCTGGACATTTGCCGCGAAGAAAACATTCCGGCCGAGCAGGTGCTGCGCCGCGCGGTCGATATGTTTGGCGCCGACCACCTGATGTGGGGTTCGGACATCGGCACCTCGTCGGGAACCTACAAGGAAATGGTGCAGCGTTTTCTGGATTCGGCTGTGTTGTTGAGCGCACAGGAGCAGCGTGCAGTCTTTCACGACACCGGCAAGCGCGTGTTCGTCAGTGGCGGCACCAAGCCCTGACAAGGCACGAGGAACGGTTCTGCCATGGCCAACGAATTCACAACCCTGTCTGCGTCTGGCATGGACACGCAGACCGCCTACCGTCTGCTGTGCGGCATCGTCGTGCCGCGCCCCATCGCCTGGATCACGAGCGTGGACGCCAAGGGCGTCGTCAACGCGGCGCCCTTCAGTTCGTACAACTACGTGGCCCACAGCCCGCCGATGCTGGCAGTCAACATCGGCTCGCGTGGCGGTGCGTTGAAAGATACCGCGCGCAACATCGAAAGCGGTCGCGAATTCGTGGTCAACGTGGCAACCCTTGACAACATGGAACTGATGCACCAGAGCTCGGCCGAATTTGCGCCCGACCAGAGCGAGGTCGAGGCACTGGGCATTGCCTTGCTGCCCAGCACCCAGGTCAAGCCGCCGCGCATCGCCATGTCGCCGGTACAAATGGAATGCCGGCTGCAGCAGGTTGTGCGCCTGGGGCACCTCAATACGCTCTACATCGGCGAAGTGCTCGCCTTTCATTTGTCGAGCGTAGTGTATGACGGCAAGCACATTGACAGCGTCAGGATGCGCCCCGTGGCACGCCTGGGCGGACCGTATTACGCGGCACTGGGTGAATTGTTCATGCGCCCCGTCCTGCAATCACCGCCCGCCGGGCATTCATCAAAGTCCTGACGCACCCTGACATGACCAAATCACTGCAACGCCAGCCCACCCGTTACCAGGTCGGCACCTTCATCAAAACCAGTTCGCCCCACGTGGTTGAAGTGCTGGGCACCACGGCGCTGGATTTCGCTGTACTGGACGCCGAGCATGCGCCGCTGGACCGTGCTGCGCTTGACCTGATGATGCTGGCCGGCCGTGCCGCCGGTCTGCCGCTGCTGGTGCGCATTCCGGACCGCCAGCCCAGCACCATTCTCTCGGTGCTTGACATCGGCGCGGCCGGCTTGCTGGTGCCGCACGTGGACAGCGTTGCCGACGCCGAAGCAGTCGTCAGCCACGCCAAGTACCGTGGCGGGCAGCGCGGTTTTTCCAGTTCGCCCCGCTTTGCCGGCTACGGCACATTGGGCATGAAGCAGGCCTTGACGCTGGGTGACCAGGCGCTGGTGATTTGCCAGATCGAGAGTCCGCAGGCCGTAGCCTGCGCGGCACAGATTGCCGCTGTGCCCGGTGTCGATGGCTTGTTTATCGGGCGCGCCGACCTGGCGCTGGCCATGGGGCTGGAAGACTCGAAACATCCCGACGTTGCTGCCGCTACCGATCGCAGCATTGCAGCCGCACTGGCCGCCGGCAAACTGGCCGGTGTCTTCACCGGCAGTGCCGCCGAGCGTGACGCCTACGCCGCCAAAGGTGTGAACTGGTTTGTCTTCGGATCGGATCAATCGCTGCTGCGCGAGGCCGCTGCCGCCGTCGCACATCCCGCGCCTTGAGCGAGCGATTTTTTTCAGGAGCTATTCGATGAGCAATCGGACCATCCCAGCCACCCAGGCGCGCCACTATTCGGACGCCCCGCAGCAACTTGTGCCCGGTGCGCAGACCTGGATTACGCGCGGCGCCAATTTTGTTGTCGCGCTGACGCAGTGCAGCGCAGAGGCGGCGCTGTCGCGTGCTGACAATCCGGATGAATACATGGTTTATCTGGTGGGAACGCCCGCCGTGATTGAGGCCGGTGGTCAGCGGATTGAGGCCAAGGCCGACAGCCTGACCATTGTTCCGCCCGGTGCCAGCCGCGTCATGCTGTCTGGGGCAGGCCAGGTGCTGCGGGTTTTTTCAAACCGTGCATCCGACCTGGCGCAGGTGGCCAGCAACGCGGCGCTTTACGCTGCGGGTGCCCCCGAGGTGGCGCCACTGCTGGCCTGGCCGGATCCGGTCGGCGGCTTCAAACTGCGCAACTATCTGCTGTCTGAGTACACCCAGGCTGACAGCAACATGCGCATCTTTCGCAGCACCAATCTGATGATCAACATCATGACCTCGCGTGATGTGGCGCGGGACGTGCGCAAGCTCAGCCCGCATTCACATACCGACTTTGAGCAGGGCTCGCTGGCCCTGTGCGGCAACTGGATCCATCACATGCGCTACCCGTGGACCGCGGACCTGACGACGTGGAAAGAAGACGAGCACATTGAGATGGGCAGCCCGTCCCTGCTGGTGATACCGCCCAAGGCCATCCACACCAGCCGCAATGTCAACGATGGCGGGGCCTCGCTGGTCGACATCTTTGCGCCACCACGCATGGATTTTTCCAGCAAGCCCGGCATGGTCTGCAACGCCGCCGATTACCCCATGCCGGCGTCGGCGCAAGCGATGGCCTAAGGGCGCTGGCGCGGCGCGCGCCTGACGTTTTTAGGTTTCTCGCTGGTTGCGCCAGCATGGCCTGGCAGCGGCGGTAGTTTGTCTTTGCCGTCCAGTGTTGCCAGTCTTTCGCTGATCTGGTCGGCGGCCGAGCGCATTGCGGGGTACAGCGTCTTGATGGCTTCCTCGATTGACAGGGCCGAAGAAAACCAGGTCAGGCCGAACGACGCAACCACATGGTCGTTCTCAAAAATCGGCAGCGCCAGGGTGTTCGAGACCGGCCGCACCGCCGGATTGCGCAGCGCGTAGCCGCACTTGCGCACATCGGCCAGCATCGCCATCACCACCCCCAAGTTGCCTGCGGCCTTGTCTTCCGCATCCGCGGATTGGGCCAGCAGCCCGAGGATGATTTCCTGCTCATCCGGCGGACAGAACGCGAGATAGGCGCGACCCAGGGCCCGGCTCACCAAGGATAGGCGGCGGTTGATGCTGGAGTGCAGCAGCGAGAGTGGTGACTGGGCAATGGTGCTGTATTGCACCACCACCGCATCGGCGTCAAACACAGCGATGGCCACCGGCCATTTGAAGCGTGCCGTGAATGCGTCGGCGACGGGAGCGGCCGCCTCGATGATGCGGGGCTCGCTGTGGTAACCGCAGGACAGCGAAGAGACGGCCGAGGTCAGGTAATAGGCTCCGTGCTGCGGCGCATGGTTCACCAGGCCCAGGGCCGCCAGCGTTTGCAGCAGTCGTACCAGCGAGGGTTTGGGCAGGCCGGTCTGCTGGTGCAGCAGGTCCAGCGTCGAGATCGCTTGCCGGTTCAGGCACTGCAGCAAGCCGATGGCGCGCGCTACTGAGCGGACAGGGGGGAATGAGGCCATGGTCAAACCACTGCCGTGTCAGACGCAAACGCCGGCGCGAACAGCGCAGCGGCGCAGATCAAGGTTTGGCAATGAAGGCCTCGTCAATGGGCACGCCATAACCGATGGCCAGGCGATTGGTTTCGTTGGCCAGGCCGATCACCGCCATCAACTCTGCGAACTGCTCATCGCTCATGCCTTTGGCCCGGGCACCCGCCGAATGCGAGGCGATGCAGTAGCCGCAATTGTTGGTGATGCTCACCGCCACGTAGATCAGTTCCTTGGTCAGCGGATCGAGGGCACCGTTTCCCATCACCTGCTTGATGTTGCCCCAGATGCGCTCCAGCGTCTGCGGGTGGTTCGCCAAGACCTTCCAGAAATTGTTCACCCAGTCGGTCTTGCGTGTGGCCATGATGTCGTCGTAGACGGCTTTGACAGCCGGTGACGCCTGCTCGTATTCGATCGCTTGCTGAAGTGCCATGATGGTTCCGATGGTTTTTTGAAACGCCTTGCCTGCAAAGGGATTGTGACAAACGCTGATGCGATACTTTGCCTCATGTCGATGAAAGACCTCTTTTTGCTGGATCCGGACTTGGTATTCCTCAACCATGGCTCGTTTGGCGCCTGTCCGCGCGCCGTGATGGAGGCTTACCAGCGCTGGCAGATTGAACTCGAGCGCAACCCGGTAGAGTTCCTCGGGCGCCGCTCGGCAGAACTGCTGGCGCATTCGCGCGCGGTACTGGCCAGAGCGCTTGGCGCCGACCCGCAAGACCTGGTCTACCTGCCCAATGCCAGCAGTGGCGTGAACACGGTGGCGCGCTCCATCGCCCTGCGTCCTGGTGATGAAGTGCTGACCAGCGATCACGAATACGGTGCCTGTGACAACGCCTGGAATTTTGTCTGCCAGCGCGCGGGTGCCCGCTACCTGCCAGTGGAAATTCCATTGCCTTTCGAGGCCGAGGAATTCACGCGCCGGATCTGGGCCGGTGTAACGCCCCGCACCCGTGTCATCTTCCTGAGTCACATCACGTCGACCACCGGCCTGATCTTTCCGCTCGCGGAACTGTGTCGCCGGGCCCGCGAGGCGGGCATTCTGACCGTGATCGACGGGGCCCACGTGCCGGGCCAAATCCCCTTGAACCTGAACGCGCTGGGCGCAGACTTTTACACCGGGAACTGCCACAAATGGTTGTGCGCGCCCAAGGGCGCTGGGTTCCTGCACGTGCGCTCGCAGCACCAGCACTGGGTCGATGCGACCGTGGTCAGCTGGGGCTACAGCGCCAGCGTCGCGGGCCATACCGGCTTTGATGCCTACACCGGCTCCACGCTGCTCGAGCGCCGACTGCAATGGCAGGGCACCCGCGACATCGCGGCCTTCCTGAGCGTGCCGGCCGCCATCGAATTTCAGGCTGCGCACGACTGGGCGCGCGTGCGCAAAACCTGCCACGCGCTGGCAGCGCAGACCCTGCAGCGCATTGGCGAACTCAGCGGCCTGCCGCCCGTTTGCCGGGATGGCGACTTTGCGCAAATGGTGGTGATCCCATTGCCGGCGATGAACCCGCAATGGCTCAAGCAAACGCTGTTCGATCGCTACCGGATCGAGATCCCTGTGACCTCGCACAAGGACGCGCTTTTCATCCGGCTCTCAGTCCAGGGCTACAACACGCAGGGCGATATGGATGCGCTGGTCGAGGCGGTGCGCGCGATTCTTGCGGCGGCCGTCACGGCGTAAATTATCCTTTTGCAAGGGGCCGCTTTATAAGGCCGGATGGGTGCCGATCGGCGCCGGGACGACGGCGGGCTTGCGGTTGATCAGCCAGACGCCGATGACGATCAACGCGCCGCCGGACAGCATCGACAACTCAAGTTGCTCATGCAGCAGGAGGAAAGCCAGCGCGACCGCGAACAAGGACGTCAGGTTGTTGAACACGGCGGCGCGCGTGGGCCCGAATTCGCGCACCCCCTGCGAATACCAGACAAAGGCGATCGCGGTTCCGGGCACACCGAGGAACAGCAACGCGATCCACCCCAGCAGACTGGCTGCCGGCACCACCACGCCGGTAGCCAGCGGCGACGGCAACAGCAAGGCGGCTGCGGCCAGCATGAGGGTCCCGGCCAAGGCCGCGTAGGTGGCCGCCGACAGGGCAGACAAGTCCTGCAGCACGTTTTTTCCCAGCAGTGTGTAGGCGGACCATGACAGCGCGCAAACGAAGAGGATGAGGTCGGCCACCGAGAACTGCCCGAGCAGAATGGACAGCGGATTGCCGTGGCCGATGACGACTGCCGCACCAATGAGTGCCGTCACGGCGCCGGCGATGCGCGACGGCGTCAGTCTTTCACCGAACAGCCAGGCGGCGCCGAGCGCGGTGAGTGCCGGATTGAGGTTGACGATGAGCGCTGCGCGCGATGCCGAAACCGTTTGCATTCCGATCATGAAGCACAGGTTGTAGCTTGCCACACCGGTTGCTCCCATCAGGGCGAGATCCACGGCCTGCCGCTTCGTCAGACGCGGCAGTGCGCCCTGCAACCAGAGGTGAGCGCAGAGCAGTGCCAATGACGCGATGACGTAGCGCCACAAGGCGCCTGTGGCAGGCGCCATTTCGGCCGCGACGATGCGCCCGCAGATGAACATCCCGCCCCATAGCAAAGGGACCAGGGTGAGTTTGATGTACAGCGTGGTTTGGCGGGACGGCATCAGAATCTTTCGGCGAAGTGGGCTCGCACCAGCATTGTCGCGGCTGCACCATCGCCTGGATGGGCAACCAAGGGGTGCTCAATCGTTTCGTTCGCCATTGGATCACGGCAGGATGCAGGTATATCTTTGTATACGAAGATATATTAAGATGCAAGCATGCCGATTTCAAAGAAGAACACGCGGGCCCATGTGGCCTATCAGCAAATCAAGCAGCGCATCCTGACTGGCAAACTGACCGGCAGCGACCGGCTTCGTGAACTCGAGATGTCGGTGTTGCTGGGCATCGGTCGCACACCCGTGCGTGAGTCGCTCAAGCGGCTGGAAGACGAGGGTCTTCTGACGCATGAACCACGGCGTGGGCTGGTCGTCACCAGTCTGGATCAGCAAGCCGTCAGTGAGCTTTACGCGATGCGCGAAGTGCTCGAGGGTGCGGCCGCCGGCTTCGCGGCGCGCCATGCCACCCCGGCTGAAATTGCGAATATGGAATCGATCCTCGATGAGTACGGACCGAACTCCGACCCGGTTGCGCTCAATCTGGACTTTCACAATTCCATCTATGGCGCAGCCCACAATCGCCACCTGATCCGCTCCCTGCAGTCGGTTTCCGATACCACCTATTTGCTGGGGCGCAGCACACTGGCCTCGCGCGTTCGCGCCGACCTCGCTCAAACCGAGCACCGCGACATTCTTGAGGCCATCCGCAGCGGCAATGCGGACAGGGCCGCCGAAGCGGCGCGCAGCCACATCCGCAGCGCCTTGCTCGAGCGGCTCAAACTGCTGCGCCAGCGCCAGAAGAAGACCGGTCCGGCTCAAGCCTGAGGTCCGCACAACCCGAAGGAGATCCATCATTAAGAGCTATTACCAAACTGTGTGGCGTGCGACGCTTGCTGTGATCGCTGGCATACCTTTGTTGGTCGCGGCGCAGGCCTATCCAGCACGCCCGATCACGCTGATTGTTCCGTTCGCCGCAGGTGGCGGCACTGACAGCATCGCCCGGGACATCGCCAAAACCCTGGCCGACAAACTCGGCCAGCCGGTCATCGTGGACAACCGGGGCGGTGGCGGCGGCGCCATCGGCGCCAACATGGTTGCCAAAGCAAAACCGGATGGCTACACGCTGCTGTTCGCGACATCCACCTTTGCCACCAATGCGGCGGCTGAACCCAATCTAGCGTATGACCCGGCGAAAGATTTTGCACCGGTTGCGATGATCGGCCGCGGCCCTCTGCTGGCGGTGGCGTCAAAGCAACTCGGCGTCAAGACCATCGCCGATCTGCGCGCCATCGGCAAGACCCGGCCCGAAGGGCTGAACTACTGCTCGGCCGGCATTGGCAGCATCAATCACCTGTCGGGTGAACTCTTTCGCCAACAGTCCGGGCTGCAACTGACCCATATCGCCTACAAGGGCAGCGGTCCCGCAACGCTGGACCTTCTGGCGGGTCGCATCGACCTGTTTTTTGCGACGGTGCCGACCATCCTCGCGCACCTGCGTCAAGGCAAAGTGCAGGCACTGGCCGTCACCAGTGCCCAGCGCTCCCCCCTGTTTCCGGAACTGCCAACCATGGCTGAAGCCGGTATTTCAGGCTTCAACATCAGCACCTGGTGGGGTGTGCTTGCGCCGGCGCAAACGCCGGCGCCCATCGTCGCTGCTCTCAACCGCGCCGTCAACGAAGCGGCAGCAGAGGAACCGGTCAAAGGGCGCCTGGTGCATGAAGGGGCAGATCCCCTGAGGCTGACGTCGGGCGCCTTTAAAGAAGAACTCGACAAAGAGTTGGCGCTGTGGCGCAACGTCGTCAAGGGTTTCGATATGCAACTTCACTGAGCCGCTTTGCCGAAGCCCAACTCCGATTGTCTTCAAAGGAAACAGCATGAAAAAACCCGCATTCGATGCCACTGAGCCTGGGCAAGATCGCGCCGTACCCGTCATCAAGTTCAGCCTGTGGAGCGTGTCAAGGTGGCAGGAATACAGGCGCAATAGGGCAGTGCAGTTTCGGCACACAGATCACTTGTTTCCATTCTCAACAGGTTTGTTTTCATGAAAATTGTTGTACTCCCCGGTGACGGCATCGGTCCGCAGGCCATGCAGGCCACGGTCGAGGTTCTGCAGGCTGCGTCTTCGCGCTTTGGCTTGAACCTGCAGCTTGATCACGATATCGCAGGTCACGAGAGTCTGCAACGTCACGGTGCGACGGTGACGCCGGCCTTGCTGGAAAAAGTGAAGTCCGCCGATGGCCTGATGCTAGGCCCCATGGCCACCTACGACTTCAAGGATGAAGCCAAAGGCGAAATAAATCCGTCGAAATTTTTTCGCAAGGAGCTTGACCTGTTCGCCAATATCCGTCCGGCGCGAACCTATCCCGGCGTGCCAACCCGTGTTGACGCATTCGATCTCGTGGTGGTTCGCGAAAATACCGAAGGCTTTTACGCCGACCGGAACATTGAATCGGGCACCAGCGAGATGCTGATCACGTCCGATGTTGTCATCTCATTGCGCCGCATTACCCGCCAGTGCTGCGAGCGCATCGCCCGCTCTGCGTTTGAACTGGCGATGACGCGCAAGCGCCATGTGAGCATCGTGCACAAGGCCAACGTACTCAAGATTGGCGACGGCATGTTCATCGACATCTGCCACCAGATTGCACGTGAATTCCCTGAAGTCAGCGTCGATGACTTCATCGTCGACGCGATGATGGCCCACGTGGTGCGCGCGCCGCAACGTTTCGACGTCATCGTCACCACCAATATGTTTGGTGACATTCTGTCGGATCTGACAGCCGAACTGTCGGGGAGTCTGGGCCTTGGCGGCTCACTCAATGCGGGACTGGACCATGCGATGGGGCAGGCGGCCCACGGCTCGGCGCCTGACATCGCGGGCCAGAACATTGCCAATCCGTTTTCCCTCATCCTGTCGGCTGGCCAACTGCTGGGGTGGTACGGCCAGCGCAGGAACATGCAGCCCTTTCTTGATGCCAGCAAAGCCATCGCCGATGCCGCAGCGGCAGCGGTTTTCGCGGGAGAGGCCACGCGCGACGTGGGCGGTCGACTCGGAACGGCACAGACCGGCCAAGCCTTTGCCCGGCGTTTGTTGTCGGCTTGATGCAGAGGATGGCCATGCACCCTGCAACGCGGACTTTGCCTGCAGGCGCCTGCGATTGCCATGTTCACGTCATCGGTGAGCAATCGCAATACCCGATGCTGCCTGAGCGCCACTACACGCCGGGCCCGGCGCCGCATGCTGATTTGCTGGCGCACATGAAGCGACACGGCTTGCAGCGCGCGGTGATTGTGCAGCCCAGCGTCTACGGCACCGACAACCGTTGCCTGCTCGCAAGTCTGGAGCAGATGCAAGGCATGGGGCGCGGTGTCGCCGTTGTTGATGATGATGTGGAGCAAGCCACTTTGGTCTTGCTGCACGCACGCGGCGTGCGCGGTCTGCGCGTGAACGTGGAGAGTGCAGGAATTCGCGATGCGGGCGCAGTCGCAAACGCTTTGTCGCGATGGGCCGAGCGCCTGGCGCCCCTGGGCTGGCATCTGCAAATCTATGCATCCCTGGACACGGTGGCCGGCGCGGCTGCTCACCTGTTTGAACTGGCAGTACCCGTGGTGCTGGATCATTTTGCGATGCTGCCGGCGAGCACGCCGCATGATGATGCGCGGGCGCTCGCCGTTCTATCGCTGCTGCGAGCGGACAAGGCGTACCTGAAGTTATCGGCGCCATACCGTCTGGATGCCGCCGGCATGCCGGCAAACAGTCAGGTGGACCGTTGGGCCGCTGCGTTTGTACAAGCGGCGCCACATCGGGTGCTTTGGGGCAGCGACTGGCCGCATACCAACCGGGAGCCGGGTCGCAAGGCGCATGAGCTCAGTGCTTACCGGGAGGTGCCCGATGAAGCACTGGACACCGCGATTCACCGCTGGTTTCCAGGCGAGGCACTTTTGCAGCAGGTGCTGGTGACCAATCCGGCGCAACTGTATGGATTTTGACTGCGCCACGTCTGCGCCGCAACGCTGGTGGGGCTTTGTGTATAGTCTGGGCAACCTGATATTTTTTTGAAATCGGGTATCCCTAAAACTGATAACTGGAGTATGCGATGTTGAATAGCTTTACGAGCCGCCGCCAACTGTTGAAGACCGGGAGCGCAGCGCTCGCGATGATTCCTGTCGTGGCCTTTACCGGTAGCGCCTTTGGTGCCACCAATGCCGCCATGCGCGCTGCCCTGAAATACCAGGCCACTCCGTTGGCTGAGAAGAATTGCGCTGGTTGCCTGCAATTCGTTCCAGGCGCATCCGCCAAAGCGCCGGGTGGCTGCAAGATCCTGCCGGGCGACACCGAAATTGCGCCAACCGGCTACTGCACAGCGTGGGTCAAGAAGGCCTGAACGGCTGTTGTCTTCAGGTGATGGCAGCGGGCCCCCGGTGAAAA
>SESB01001220.1_pt1 | contig 17187 bp, 13 predicted proteins | sample 3171441 | NCBI WGS metagenome assembly SESB01 (sample SAMN06051867, study PRJNA518727) | freshwater metagenome | biome: subpolar coniferous forest; feature: holomictic lake; material: water; isolation source: holomictic Lake 227, 6 m depth | place: Canada: near Kenora, Ontario | collected...
GATGCCGTCCCGGCTTATTTGGATAGGCAGAAACACAATAACTCATAAAATAACGCATTGAATAAATGGTACTCCGAATGGTGAATATTGATAAACATATTTTGTATTGGCGAAATGGTGCAGAAGAGGATTTTGAAGCAGCGAAACAGTTGATCGGGTCGAATAAAATCCGTCACGGGCTTTTCTTTCTTCATCTGACTTTGGAAAAGATTCTTAAATCTCATGTCTGCCGTAATACCGGAGATATTGCTCCAAGACTGCACAACCTTGTGAGGCTCGCAGAATTATCAGGAATCATGTTTCAGCAGGAGCGTATTGAATTATTGGCGGAAATGAACCCGTTTAACCTCGAAGGACGCTATCCTGAAATATGGGGAGCAGTTCCGTCTCGCGAAGAGGCGGATATACTGATACAAAAAACGAAGGAGCTTTTTGAATGGCTGAAGAATCAGTTATCGCATCAGCAAGGAAATACCTTAACGAACTTTTAGAGATTGGCATCCCGGTTCGGTTCGGTATCTTGTTCGGTTCGCAGGCACGAAAAGACACGCATCTGTGGAGCGACATAGATTTGCTGATTATATCGCCCAGGTACGATGAATCATGCACTCGGGAAGATAAAAATCTGCTGTGGCGAACCGCCGCCATTATGGATAATCGGATAGAGCCTGTTCCAGTAGGCCTGAAACGCTGGGAAACGGATGATGAGAGTACTATTATTGAAATCGCCCGACGGGAGGGGATACAGATAAATATATAGACTTTAACCCATGGCTGTCAGGTTTTCCCAAAATCGGCAATACCTGCTCAACCCCGGATGCCACAATTGTAAATTTTGTAGTTACGGTAGAAAGAGGGCTTCGACGATAAACCCGGCGTTGAGCGCACAAACATAAAATCCGAGATAAGACAATTCATAAAGTTACACTGTCTAATAATTTATGAACCTGAAAAAGTCAAAATTGAAATGGTAAAATAACACGAAGGCATCAAGTTTACCCATTTTGGATAGGTGATTATGGAAATATATCGCATCCATCCCATTGTTATGGGAACCAAGGTTTTTGACAAGAGCATGATGACCTACCAGTATGGTCAGGGACAATCCTATACAATTCCGATTTACTGCTGGTACCTTGAAGGAGATGGACCGAGAATTCTGGTGGACACGGGCGAGATGAACCCTATTCAATCCCCGGAGCGGGAAAAGGCCATCGGCGGGAAAATCTACCGGTTTGAAGAAGGCTTGGCGCACTGGAACTTATCACCTGAAGACATTGATGTGGTCATTCATACCCACCTTCACAACGACCATTGCGAAAACGACTACAAATGCACCAATGCCCGGTTTTATATCCATAAAAAAGAGCTGGAAACCATTCACAATCCCCATCCTTTGGATTATCGCTATATGGAGGATTATGTCTGCGAAATCGAGGAAAATGGTCAAATCCAGACCGTTCACGAAGATATGGAGATCGTGCCCGGCATTTCGGTACTTCACACACCAGCGCACACCCCGGGCGGACTGACGGTAATAGTTCAAACTTCAAAAGGTAAAGCAGCCATAACAGGCTTTTGCGTCATCATGGAGAATTTTGACCCGCCTGCCGCTGTCAAAGCCATGGAAATGGAGGTTATTCCACCGGGAACCCATGTTAATGTCGTCGAATCGTATAACCTGATGCTGAAGCTCAAAACTCTGGCAGATATTCTCATTCCGCTTCATGAGCCCCGGTTTGCAGCAGTCGATACCATCGGTTAATGTTGTACCCATAAAATAAATGTATAGACTTTAACCCATGGCTCTCAGGTTTTCCCAAGAAAACCTCTGATCAAGAACTTGAATTCGTGAAAGTTCCTTATCCGTTTACTCGTTCATAATAATTCCACGGAGGAAACGATTTTCACCCCACTACTTTTCATAAGCCGAATCGCCCTTTCGACGTTCCGCTCCGGAACATCGACGCCGCAACATGCGTCGATCACTACGCACGTTTCGAAACCGAACGAGATTGCATCCATTGCAGAATAGAACACACAGTAATCCGTTGCAAGACCGCATAGAAAAATTTTTGTGATTTCAAGGTGTCGCAGAAAGTCATCCATCCCTGTCAGCTTTTTTTTATCATTTTCCAGAAAAACGGAGTAGGAATCTATGGCTGGGTCCATTCCCTTGTGCAGAATTATCTTAAAACGATCTGTTTCAAGGTCTGGATGAAAAGCGGCGCCTATCGACCCAGATACACAATGGGACGGCCACAAGACCTGCGAAATACCGTTAATGTCAATGATGTCATAAACATTTTTTCCGGGATGGTTTACGGCGAAGGAAACATGATTGGGAGGATGCCAATCACGGGTGGCGATAATCGTGTCGAATATGGGCTGAATTTGATTGATGACCGGTATGACCTTGTCTCCCTCTTGAATGGCGAGGGCGCCTCCGGGGCAGAAATCGTTCTGTACATCCACAATCAGCAGCGCATTTTTCTTTTTTATCATGGTGTTTTCTCTTCAATTTGATATCTCAAAAAATTTACATCAACCGGCAACAACCCTGTCACCACCCTGATTTTTTGCGGCATACATGGCTACATCGGCACGTCTCGTCAGAGCCACACCCGAGGTTTCCTCTTTCCGCTGAACCACACCCATGCTTAGTGTCACCCGATAAAGCACGTCAGTTCCGATGGTCTCGTACGGCCAACTGTTATTAAATGTCTGACGGATCTTTTCGGCGGTAATCATTGCCTGGTCTAAATTGGTCTCTGGCAGCAGAACCAGGAACTCGTCCCCACCATATCGAAAACTCTTATCAGAATAACGGGTTATATCATTGAGCAGATTTCCTACCCTCCGAAGGACATTGTCACCCTCCAGATGTCCCAGCCGATCATTGCAATCCTTGAATTTATCCAGATCAAAACATATTAGACTCAACGGACTGTTATAGCGTACGACCCGGTCCATTTCATCGGCAAGGCAGGAATAGAAATACCGCTGGTTGAACAGATTGGTCAGTCCATCGGTAATGGAAAGTTTATGGAGTTTTTCCTCCATGACCTTCTGATTTCTAAGGTCATGGAAAAACCCGACACTCCCCACCTCATTGCCGTTTTCAATAATCAACGCAGCAGACAGACGTATTGGAATGATATTATTGTCTATGTCCACAATAGCGGTTTCAAACCCATCAAGACGGTCGACACCGCCGAAATCTTCAGCATGGAGGACTGCCTTGATCCGCCTGGCCTGTTCCCGGCTCCCGTAGATTTGACCTATATCCAGACCAAGAACATCCTCGCTCTTGCGCATGGTCAATGCTGCAGCCTTTGCATTGCAAATCACTACAGCGCCGTGCAGGTCAACACCAATGATCCCATCCGGACAGACAGCGATCAGATTGGTGATTATGTTATCTCTTACCATTGTCGAGGAAAATACCGCCTTGATCATTATTATTCCCTCCCAGAAAAGTTGAAAACTTTTTTACAAGCGAGGCGCAACCCCTGAACTTGGCGCCGCTTTAGATCGTAACTTCGTACAGCACCCCCAACAGGCCGTATTTCATGCATGTTCTTCCTGTTTCAGTTTATTAACATCGCTGATATGCCTGTCCAGAATACGTCGCACAGTTTCGGCAAGTTCCTGGAGGATGAAAGGCTTCATCATAACTTCTCCTATGCCCATAGTCTTGGCTGTTTCCCGGATCTCGGCGCTGGTGAATCCAGTACTGAGAATAATGGGAATATCACATCTGATTCGTAACAGCTCTGCAGCCAGTTCCATACCGGTCATCTCCGGCATCGTAAAATCGGTGATGACCAAGTCGAAGCGGTCGCATTGTGACTGAAAAAGCTGCAGTGCGTCAAGACTTCTATTTGCCGAAACAACCTCATAGCCAAGGATTTTGAGCATTTCCGTTATCACGTCAATAAGCATTTTCTCGTCATCCACCAGCAGGATTCGCCCTGTTCCGGTCGGAAGCTCAGCCTTTGGCTTATCCACAGACGTAAGAGTTGTTTCCATTCTGGGAAAGAATAGCTCAAATGTACTGCCTTTCCCGGTCTCGCTATAGACGGCTATCCTTCCGCCATGATTTTTGACAATTCCGTGAACTACAGCCAGCCCAATTCCTGCCCCTTCACCAGGACCTTTTGTGGTAAAAAAGGGTTCAAATATCCGGTTAAGGGTCTTTCTATCCATTCCATGCCCAGTGTCCCCAACCACAGTGCGCACATACATCCCAGGCTGCATATCCAGATGCTCGGCAGCCTTGAGGGCATCTATTTCTACATGATCAAGGCTGATCTTCAGAATGCCTCCCGTATCGCGCATGGCATGGGCTGCGTTCGTACACAGATTGACAATGACCTGGTGGATTTGCGTAGAATCGCCAAGAATTACGGATTCCACATCCTGAAGGGTGAACTGTATATCGATCGTTGTCGGAATTGTCGCCCGTAGCATTTTTACAGCATCTTCCATAATGGAACCCATTTCAATGGGTTTTCGTTGTTGGTCGCTATGACGGCTGAAAGCAAGTATCTGCTTTATCAAATCTCTGGCGCGGCAACATGCAGAAAGTGCTTGCGCCATCCGGTCGTGCGACTGGCTTCCGTCTCTGGCGCCCAGAGATTCCATTTCAATAAGACCCATAATAGCGGTCAGAACATTATTGAAATCGTGCGCGATCCCCCCGGCCAGTGTGCCAAGAGCATCCAGCTTCTGTGCCTGGTGAAGCTCCCTTTCCATTCTGCGGAAGCGGTTCATATTGCGGCCGACTGCAACGAAGTGGGTAATGGCGCCGGAAGTGTTTCTGATTGGGGAAATAGTTCCCTCTATCTCAAAATTAGCACCCCCTTTTCCCTTGTTTACGATAGCACCCGTCCACACTTCGCCACGATCAAGGATTTCCTTTGCTGTCTGGTAAAAATCTTCATCATGTTGATCGCTTCTCAGCATTTTCAGCTTTTGTCCTTTAATCTCTTCGCAGCGGTAGCCACTGGAACGCTCAAACGCCGGATTGACATATATGATCGTTCGTCGCTGATCGGTAATGAGAACATTTTCTTCAGCCTGCTCAATCACCGTCGCCAACAGGGTTCGCTCCTCTTCGTTGCGCTTGCGTTCAGTGATGTCGTTTCCAATGCACAGGATTTCCCGGGAACTTCCGGTTTCATCAAAAACAGCCTTATTGGTCCAGGCAATCCAGACCAGCTCGCCGTTACGGCGGATATTCTCATTTTCGTAATTGGGGTAGGCCGCAGTATCGAGCGCAATGCGATCCATAATGGCGACCATATCCTGTCCGCTGCTGTCCGTTGGAAGTACGATGGATCCGACAACATTCCGACCAAGAATTTCGTCTTCCCGAAATCCGAAAAAATGCTGAGCAAATTCATTGAAAAACGTGACACGACATCTGGTATCCATTCTGAGAATGATACTGTTGGCATTCTCTACCAGTTCGCGATACTTTCGCTCGCTCTCCCGCAAACCCACAACCTTCTCGTTCAGCCGGCGTTTGAGAAAAAACGTAATGCAAGACAGACTCAAAAGCAGCAACAAAACAAACAATGTTATTATCTTGAGTGCTTGCAAGGTTTCTGGGTCCATCCCAATGTGGTCCTCCAGTGCAATCCAATGCTTGCGAACGACCTCCAGTTCGGTTTCAGGAATCCCGTTCATAGCCTTCTGGATAGAGCTGTATAGCAGGGGATATTTTCGGCTTATCCCAATGCGCCAAGCAAAAGCATAGTCTGTTCTTCCGGCTACGCGTAGATTGGGAAGGCCCTCCTGAGTGATGGTATAGGCAGCGACAGCGAGGTTTTCCACTAATGCGTCGAGCTGACCGAAAGCCACACTGCGCAGCCCTTCGGATACGTTTTGAACGGACACTACCTCGAATCTGTCCAGACTGCGATCACGCACATACTGCTCGGTGGCATATCCGGAAACAACACCAACGCGGCGATCATCAAGGTCATCCAATGTCAGCTTTCCCGAAAAAGACCGGGCGGTGATGATCACAACTGGCACGGTTGCATAGGCTGTAGTGAAAAATGCGTACCTGTCACGATCGACAGTGTGTACAATCGTCGGCGCTATGGCGCATTCTCCGCTCTCAAGAGCTGCCAGGTGGGCATTCCAGTCTTTGGATGGGCGTTTAAGAAAGGTGATACCGAGCCGTTTTTCGACCATGTTGATGATGTCTGCTCCCATGCCGACAAAATCACCTGAATCGGAAATAAACTCAATTGGCGGAAATTCGGTATTGAAAAGAATCGTCAATTTTTCGGGGTTATGGTCCAGCCAGTTACGTTCTTCTGCAGTAATCTCTATTGATGGCTGGGCTTCCACCAGCGTAGCAATAACAAAAACAATGGCCATGGCAATCAGCAAAATAAGTACAGGCAGCAGCCTGATAGGGTTTTTAACGGCGTATTCAGCAGTCATGATTTCCATTCTTATACGATCTCAGGTATTGACAGAGATTCGCTCGTCTTGATCTTGAACTTCATTGATTGACCTTATGGATGGTTATCTGCCCCTCAATTCCCTTTACGGTCACAGGGGGAAGTGCTTCGGTCCTAAATTCCGCAAACACCTTGTCCCTAGTGCCGCCGCAGATCAGGATTTCGCCGGCCATTGCCAGACGCTGTAACCTTGACGCCATATTGACTGCCATGCCGATCGAAGTGAATTCCCTTTTGCGGATAGACCCGAGAATTCCAGAAAAAACCTTTCCCGTGGAAATACCGATGCCTATGTTCAGCCGAAAACCACTACCGGTATCAAGCGCCGCGTTAATATCGACGGCTTTTTTCTGCATGTCAACGGCAGCTTGTACGGCTTGGACCGCATCATCGACATGCAGTACCGGAGCCCCAAAAACCGCCATGATGCTGTCTCCGATGTGTTTATCCATGGTCCCGTTGTGCTGATGAATTATCTCCGCCATGGGAGTGAAATAATGATGGTTCAGGAATACGGCGATGTCGTGGGGTTCAGCTTCGCAGGACATTTTCGTGAAATTTCGAATATCCGAAAATAAAATCGTGACCTCATGAAAGCGGGGTTTGAGCGCCTCTGGAGAATCAATGATCTCCTGGTAAACCGGATCCGATACAAATTGCCTCAGGCGTTTTCGAATGGTGATTTCGTGGATTTTTGCCCGCAGTTCGCGGTTGTCAAAGGGCTTGGTCAAAAATCCGTCAATGCCTTCGTTTGTGGCCTGTATGGCAGTTTCCACGGTAGCATAGCCGGTCAGAATGATGCGGGTAATATCCGGATTCAGTTTTCCGATGGTAGCCAAGGTCTCCAATCCGTCCATACCTGGCATTTTAAAATCGGAAATCACTGTACTGATATTTGCAATATGGTCTTGGACAAATTGTATGCCGGCTTCCCCGTTGTCTGCGGTAAATATCGGGTAGAGTTCCCGCTGAAGCGCACGGACGACCGACCTCCGCATGCCTTCTTCATCGTCGATAAACAGTAGCGCGTTCATGGCTGTCACTTCCATTTTTTTCCTACTTTCAAATCCACATTGTTCTCATTGATTGTCGCAAGATACATGAAATTTGCACAGAATTCAAAAATATTTTTCATCCTTTTCGAGGGGGATTTAGCCACAAAATCCGGTAGAAGCAGAAATAAATGTTGAATTTTTTTGAAAATATGTTGATATGCTGAGATATAACATTATTTCAAGAATGAATCAATTCCGGGTAATGGTGCCGACATCGGTGCGTTGAAAACAATATTTGAGAATCTTTAAGATGGAAGCGCAATTCGACCTCTTGCAGCAAGCGATGACAGCCGCGTTTTGACGGACTTATACCGTAATCGGGTAGAGGAATGACATGGAAACAGTTCTGATCGTTGACGATGAAAAAAATTATCCGCTAATTCTAAGCGCCGTGCTTCAGGATGTTGGCTACGAAACCTTGACAGCCAACAGCGGCATGGAAGCGCTGGAGATTTTGAATCATGCAAATGCGGACGTGGATCTGGTCCTGACCGACATGAAAATGCCCGTGATGGACGGTATTGAGCTTCTGGAAAAAATAAAGACCATAAATCCGCATCTGCCTGTCATGATGATGACGGCTTATGGAACGGTAGAAAAGGCCGTGGAGGCCATGCAAAAAGGAGCATATAATTATATCCTGAAGCCGTTTGACAATGAAGGCCTGATTATTTTTGTCAAAAAGGCCATTGACATGTACCAGGTTATCAAGGAGAACTTCAGGCTGAGAGATGTTGTGGAAACCCGATACAATTTCGGCAACATCGTTGGGAAAAGCAAGCGAATGCAGGAGGTGTTCGAGCTGGTTAAAAAAATGGCTCCTTCTTCCGCGACTGTGTTGATAGAAGGTGAAAGCGGCACCGGAAAGGAACTGGTGGCCAAGTCCATTCACTTTAATAGTCCCCGTAAAGACAAACCCTTTATAGCCGTCAACTGTTCGGCATTGTCTGAAAATCTCCTTGAAAGCGAGCTCTTCGGGCATGAAAAAGGCGCCTTCACCGGCGCCATCGCCATGAAAAAAGGACGATTTGAACTGGCTGACGGTGGCTCTCTTTTTCTGGATGAAATCGGGGAGCTTTCACAGAATCTTCAGGTAAAACTGCTGCGCGTATTGCAGGAAAGAGCATTTGAACGCGTCGGAGGTATAAGATCAGTTCCCGTCAATATCCGGATTATTGCGGCGACAAATAAAAACTTGAAACATGAGACCGAACAGGGGCGGTTTCGGGAAGATCTGTATTACCGGCTGAATGTTCTTTATCTTGTACTGCCGCCACTAAGAGATCGTGTTGAGGATATTCGTCTGCTGGTGGATCACATGATTGAAAAATATGCGTCAGAGCGCAGGCCGGGCCAACAAGTGACCGGTGTGGATCAGGAAGTGAATCGTCTGCTGTACGGGTACAGTTGGCCCGGAAATGTTCGGGAACTTGAAAATGCCATCGAAAGAGCCATGGTACTCTGTCCCGGAAACATTATCCGGGTTTCCGATCTTCCCAAAGAATTCAAAAAAAGCATTGGTCATTCTCTTCACCTGGAGGGTATTTCCGAAAATGCCAAATTGTACGAAACCCTCGATATGGTAGAAAAATTAATGATTGCAAGGGCTCTGGCCACCTCTCACAATGTGCAGTCTCGCGCCGCCGAACTGCTGGGAATCGGGAAAAGCGGCCTGAACCAGAAACTCAAGAAATATGGTATAAAACCGTGAAGGCGTGAGAGTGCGAAATGCTGTCACGCCAGCTACTTGCCCTCCCCCCGGCCCCCTCCCGATGGGAGAGGGAGAGAAGCCAGGTCGCCACGGTTTCTATACAACTCCCTGATCAATCATGGCATTGACTACCTTGACGAATCCTGCGATGTTTGCGCCCACCAGATAATTGCCTGGATGGCCATAAGCGGCCGCGGCGTCAAGGCAGGTTTTATGGATACTTTTCATGATTCCTTTCAATCTATTGTCCACTTCTTCTCTTGGCCAACTGATTCTCATGCTGTTCTGTGACATTTCCAGGCCGGATACAGCAACTCCGCCAGCATTGGATGCTTTTCCCGGCGCATAGAGAATTTTCTTGTCGATGAATATTTTGATGGCTTCCGGAGTACTGGGCATATTGGCGCCTTCGCTGACTAATGAAATGCCCAGATTGATCAGGTTCCCTGCGTCTTTGTCATTTATTTCATTCTGGGTGGCGCTGGGAAATGCACAGTTTGCCGGATAATTCCACATAGGATTGTGGTCTATAGTTGAATCCGCCTCGATGTAAACGGCCTTGGAATATTTATCCACATATTCCCGGATGCGACCCCGTCGTACGTTTTTCAGTCGTTTAACAAAGTCCAGTTTTTCACCGTCAATGCCTTCTTTATCATAAATATATCCTGAGGAATCTGAAACAGTAACGACCTTGGCGCCCAGTTCGATCAGTTTTTCTATGGTGTACTGCGCCACATTTCCCGAGCCGGAGACTAAGCATGTCTTTTCCTTGAGTGAATCTCCGCGTGTGGCCAGCATTTCCGAGGCGAAATAGACATTACCAAAGCCGGTGGCTTCAGGCCGGACCAGACTGCCGCCCCAGCCAAGGCTTTTCCCGGTGAGAACACCGGTGAATTCATTGCGCAGTTTCTTGTACATCCCAAAAAGATAGCCGACTTCCCGCGCCCCTACCCCGATATCACCGGCCGGAACATCGGTATCTGGCCCGACATAGCGGAACAGCTCCATCATGAAGCTCTGACAGAATCTCATAATTTCCTGATCAGACCGGCCTTTGGGGTTAAAATCCGATCCACCTTTTCCGCCGCCCATGGGAAGGGTCGTCAATGCGTTTTTAAACGTCTGCTCAAATGCCAGGAATTTCAAAATACTGAGATTGACGGACGGATGAAACCTAAGACCGCCCTTGTAGGGGCCAATCACACTGCTCATCTGAATGCGATACCCGCGGTTGACATGAACCTGGCCTTCATCATCCACCCAGGGCACACGGAATTGAATCACCCGCTCCGGTTCAATCAGTCTTTCCAGAATCGCAGCCTGCCGATAATCCGGATATCTTTCCAGAACAGGCTGAACCGTTTCATAAACTTCTTCGACTGCCTGGTGGAATTCTTTTTCATAAGGATCCCTGTTTTTCATGTATCGAATAATATCTGTCATAACGCATCTCCTTTTCGTTTAATGGTTAACTGTCAGTTGATCACACCGATGGACTTCTTCCCCTGGATTTTGATTGTTACCGGATGGTCAAGTCGAACATGCCGGATATATCTGGTTTCCTGAATGAATGAATATGCTTCCACCCTTTTCCAATTCAGGGTATCGTCCGAATCTTCCACCACTGTGATATAAGGAATACCAATTGAAGTGATATTCTGGAAAAAATGGGAGCCTTGGGAAGGATCAGCATGAATCTGGCTGTTATTCATTTCGATGATAGCGCCAACGCCGGAGATATTTCGCCATTGTACCGGAATGCCCAGCCATCTATCCGCAGTTCCCCATCTTCCCGGACCGATAAGCAGATAAAGCCGCTTTTCCCGGATCAGCGTGGCATTGATCCTGCCGATCTCGTCTGCCATCTGCTCTGTGGCGTTGATTTGAAATTCCAGCGGCTTCACATAGACGATATCTGCAATGCCAACATTCTTTCCGTTGCCAAGCGCGTGCCGTGAAAAGCACAGGGGCTTATGAAGATCATCGTCTGTAATGACCACATCGAGTCGGTCGATTTCGGTGGCCATGGGTCGCATCTGCAGAAAATAGAATTCATTTTTCCGCTGCCCCCCGGTTCCCAAATTGACTGCAAACTCGATTTCCACCGGGCATCCCATGCCCTTTCTGCCGAGATCCAGCAGATCAGAGAGCAATCGGGGAAGGGGGAACATGTCGTGTTTGAGTATTGATGCAAATGTGGCGATTTTTGAGCCCGGTAAATGACCGCTGTCCCGAATCCGGTGTTCGTCCCGAATATAGACGCTGGAAAGCATTCGAATGGGATACTCGGTTTCAGCCTCGTCAATTTCCCGTTTTTCAAGATTGGTGAATTGGTTGATCCCTTCTTCAAAGATTGGCGACTCATCAGGATAACCCCGAATTTTGAGTGCATAAAAATGCCTCTGACAATTGTTTAAAATATCTTCGACAGTGGTGAACTGAGGTAAAATCCGGGGATATCTGGGGGAGAATCTGACAGACTTCTCGCCTTCCACCACGGTTTTTCCCATACCAATGGCAATATGGGCAATGCCGTCTTCAGACTTCATATCGGAGACCGGATAAAAATTATGGGATTGGACCACACCGGACAATGCGGGATAAAAATAGTCGCCGTAAGCCTCTCCGGCCAGTTGTTGAACGATCACGGCCATGGATTCTTCCTGGGGCTGACTGACCGAATTGCGGGTAAATGACCTGGGATTTTCGTAATAGGTTGAGGCATATACCAGTTTGATGGCTCTGATAAGTTGTTGAAGACGTATGGCCTGATCCGGGTGGTTGTTGGGAATCATGAAGGTCTGGTACAACCCGGCATAAGGTTGAAACTGTGCATCTTCCAAAAGGCTGGAAGACCGGATGGACAGAGGATAATCAACCTGCGCCAGAAATGCCTCAAGATCGGATACTAACCAGTCCGGCATTTTCGCCTTTAAAAAAATATTCGAGATATCACGATCCGAAAAATCGTTTTTTGCACAATACTGCAGTTGATTTGACGTGATAAACGATTCAAATCCCTGGGTGGTGATGACTAAGCTTTTGGGGATTTGCACGGAAACTTGTGGATAGGTGATGCACAGTTCGGGATGCTGAAGCAACAGGACAGACATGAACGCAAGGCCTCTTGCTTTTCCGCCCAGAGACCCATCCCCGATTTTTACGAAATCCATGATGTCGGAATCAAAGTTCTGCGCTCTGAACTGCGCCACCACACCTTTTTGCTGAAGTTTTCTGACTGTGTGCAGACCGGAAACAATATACTGACGCAGGTCCGCCGTATTCTTGAATTCGCAGGCATGAACCATCCGGAATGTGGATGCCAGGACGAATTCCGAGCGGGCCATCAGCCAGTTGGAAAAATGGTTCCGGGTGGCGTGATATAACAGGGATTCGTCCGGAATTTGGGATATCTTGAGTTCGAGTGTTCTCAGGCTCGAAGCCCTGTCAATTTCTGCTCTGTCCGGCAAGCGGAAAACAAAATCACCAAAGCCAAGATGATTCAGAAAAAAATCCCGGAGTTCAACCAGCAGATTGGGTGAATTCTTGTCCAGAAATATTGCTGGAATGCGGTCTGCCTTCATCCTGTTATGAGAATCCGAACTGAGCATCAGAATCGGGAGGTCCGGGATTTCCTGTTTCATGAACGTCAGAATATCCGGACCTGCCTGGTCATCCAGTTTGCCATTCCTGGGAATTCGGGTGTCGGATATGATGCCAATCAAATAGGATCGGTATTTCTGGAAGAGATTCATGGCTTCCTCATACGTTTCAGCCAGCATGATTTTTGGCCTGGATCGCATGCGCAGAAGCCTGTGTTCCTCGTTAAGCCCAACTCCCAATACCGCCTGGGTCTGTTTTACGATTTCTTTGTAGATCAGCGGCAGAAAAGTTGAATAATACTGGGGCGAGTCTTCCACCAGAATCAGCACTCTAACCATGGCTCGCTTAGTATCCAGGTCAATATTCAGCCGGTCTTCGGCGTTTTTTACCAGCGCCAGCAAGATATCTGAATTCCCGGACCAGATAAATACTTTGTCAATGCCCATCAATTTCCGATATTCTCCCTGTGGAAAGATGGACCGGAGGCTGTGGCTGAGCAAAATAACCGGAAGATCGGAATGCTTTGTCTTGATTTTAACGCCCAGGGTCTGCACGTCCATGTCATCAACATTTGGCATGATTATGACCATTTCAAATGTTTTTTGATCCAGAAGATCCAGTGCATTCCGTCCGGAAGATGTCCGGGTTACCCGTGGCGGCAGGCTTAAATTCAGACCAATATACTCATTAACAATGCGGGAGGCCAGACTGCGATCCTCTTCCATGATATATGCATCATAAGGGCTTGAAATAAGAAGAATTTCACGAACCTTGATGGACATGATCTCATGGAACATTTTGAACTGGAAACATTCGTTGTGAAGTTCGCTGTTTTTCAGGGTCATGGGAGATATCGGTGTCAGGTAAAGGGTAAACTTCATGGCAAAAGTTTTAAACTGGAACAAATACCTAAAACGCACATTCTAAATCTTTATCGTTGTCTTTGCAAAAACATTTTCGGCAAAACCCCGTATTTAAAAGCGCATATTCGCAAAAATAATATCTTGACATTAAAATTCAGTATGGTTAATAGGAGAGATAGATAAGGAAGCTTCGTAAAAGTTGATAATTTACACAATGGAGTGCGAATTTTCAGCTTGTAGGAACAAAGGTGTCCAACCCTCCATGAGGGACGGATGCTTTTTTTATTTCATGACCGGGATACAAAGGAGTATCTTTGTCATCGGACAATGGCGTCCACTTTCCCTTTATAGTGAACCCTATTCTCAGGCAACATTAACATTTATTTCAGAAAGGACGAATAAACATGAATTTGTCAACGCCTAACTCCAATGACGCAACCCAGACTTTCAACCGTTCCAAAAGCATAGTTCCCATGAGTGGACTTTGTTCGCGCTGTATAGACGGCTGTCGCGGCAACTGTGAAGTATTCCGGGCCACTTTCCGAGGCCGGGAAGTGATCTATCCGAGTCCATTCGGTTCAATTACAGCCGGCGCCGACAAAAACTACCCCGTTGACTATTCGCATCTGAACATTCAGGGTTATGCCCTCGGTGCTACGGGACTTCCGGCTGGTGTTGTGGTCAGCCCCGATACCGCAATCTTTCCCGCGGTCAACACCGAGACCGAATACGGCTGGGACATCAAAGTCAAGATGAAGGCGCCAATTTTCACCGGTGCGCTCGGTTCTACGGAAATCGCCAGAAAAAACTGGGAACATTTTGCAGTAGGCGCCGCCATCAGCGGCGTGACACTGGTATGCGGTGAAAACGTGTGCGGTATTGATCCCCAACTTGAATTGAACGCACATGGGAAAATCGCCAAGTCGCCGGATATGGATCGACGCATTGAAGTCTATAAACGATTTCATCAGGGCTATGGCGAAATCCTGGTGCAGATGAATGTGGAAGATACCCGCTTGGGTGTTGCGGAATATGTCGTGGAAAAACATGGCCTCCAGACCATCGAACTCAAATGGGGTCAGGGCGCCAAGTGCATCGGTGGCGAAATAAAGGTCCGCAGACTGGAGCGGGCTCTTGAGCTGCAAAAGAGAGGCTATCTTGTAACGCCCGATCCGTCCAGCCCAATTGTCCAGGCAGCCTATAAGGAAGGAGCCATCAGGGAATTCGAGCGTCACAGTCGTCTGGGCTTTGTCAGCGAGGAAGGATTTATGGCTGAATGTGACCGTCTTCGCAAGCTTGGCTTCAAGAGAATCACTCTCAAGACCGGAGCATATAGCCTCCGCGAGCTGGCCATGGCGATAAAATGGGGCTCCAAGGCCAAGATCGACTTGCTGACCATTGACGGCGCTCCTGGCGGTACCGGCATGAGTCCGTGGCGCATGATGGAAGAGTGGGGAGTTCCGAGCATCTATCTGCATTCAGCGGCTTATGAGTTCTGCAAGAAACTTACAGACAAGGGCGAAAGAGTCCCGGATATTGCATTTGCAGGCGGTTTCTCAAGCGAAGATGGCGTGTTCAAGGCACTCTCAATGGGCGCTCCTTTTGTAAAAGCTGTCTGCATGGGACGAGCTCTCATGATCCCCGGAATGGTTGGAAAGAACATTTCTGAATGGATTGAAAAGAACGATCTGCCCAAAACCGTCAGTCAGCACGGTTCGACCATCGAAGAAATTTTCGTGAACTACGAGACCATAAAAGATATGGTCGGGGCTAAAGCCATTAGTGAAGTTCCTCTGGGTGCTATCGGTATCTACAGCTACTCGGACAAGATCAGAGTCGGTTTGCAGCAGCTTATGGCCGGCGCCCGCTGCTTCACAGTTGGAGCCATAACCCGCAAGGAGCTAATGTCTCTCACCGAAGAATGTACCAAAGTAACCGGTATCCCCTATGTAATGGATGCTTACAGGGAAGAGGCGGAAGCCATTCTTAATGGATAGTCAATCCTGGGAGCGCCGCACCCCAGTGCGGCTTTTGTCTTTTAGCCGCCACAAGAGCGTCGTCATAATATTGCCGCACTGGGGTGCGGCGCTCCCAGAATAGTTTTTGCAATTAGACAAAGATAAAAAAGCCCCTTTCCATTCAAGGAAAGGGGCTTTTTTTATTCGGACATTCATCCGCAGAGGGGCCGCTGAAAAGAGATTTTTTTCCCTATTTCCGGTTGGCGTACTCCGTATATGTCATGGCAACCGTCCGATAGACAAGATGCGCCAGTTTGGAAAAAGGCAGATAAGCAAACAAACAGAACACGAAAATCAGGTGGATGAAATACAGGGCGTAAGACGCCCCTGCCAGTTCCCCAAGCCGCGTCATTTCTGTCAACATGCCAGTAAGTCCCAATCCCAGAGCAAGACCTAAAAGAGACCAGTCTTTATAGTTGGAAACAGAATCTTTCTGTGAAATACGGTTTTTTATCATCAATACACTGCCGATAACCAGCGCGATACCGCTGATATTGGCCAGCCACTTGACCGGATTGAGCTGTGAATAAGGCCCGTGAATTTGAAATATGTACAGAACAACAAAGAAAATGCTGGTCACGACAAAAAGTCCGACAAATCCGAACAGAACCATCATGTGCGCAGTAGATCGTTCCCGGTTTTCCGTACATTCATTGAACTTGTCATGTTTCAGGATCGTGGGAATGATGCGGAGAAATGCTTTTCCAAATTCCAGGGGATCAATCGTTTTCTTGTTAGTCTTTCCTTCCTGAAGCGCATTGGCGTGGATGTCCGCCAAAAATCGTTTGAGCCCCAGAGCAAAAATGGTCGCCGCCCAGATCGAGAGCGGAACCATGATCATGTCAACAAGCCAGGAAGAGAAAAAATGCGAATGAACAATTTGATCTCCATCCGGTGTAAAGTCCAGCAGGCCGGTGATGAGGCCAAGAACAATAAATATCACCACGGGAATGCCCAAAAGAATCGGAAGCTTTTTGGGGTCGTTCACCGCTTTTCCCAGAGCCTTGGGGATGGCGTATTCAGTTATAGCATAAGCGCGAATGGCCGAAAGCACATCACCGGGTTTTGCACCGCGAGGACAACGAGTCGAACAATCACCACAATTGTGGCACAACCAGATATCGGCATTTCCGACCAGTTTGTCTTTTAAGCCCCAAGACGCCGCAATCATTTCTTTTCGTGGAAAAGGCTTATTATCCGGGGAAATTGGACATACCACGGAGCAGGTGGCGCACTGATAGCATTTCTTCAGATCGCCTCCGCCAAGTGCAGCAACTTCTTTGATAAACCCCATATCAGGCTCAACAAGATACGCATCAGACATGATAAACCCTCCTTTTTATTGAGACAAAATATTAACATGGATGGACAGGATAGACAGGATAAAAAAAGAGATTAGTATTTTTTATCTTTTATACTGCGAACGGGCATAATCTTGCGTTTTTGAACCCT
>SESB01001222.1_pt1 | contig 17167 bp, 11 predicted proteins | sample 3171441 | NCBI WGS metagenome assembly SESB01 (sample SAMN06051867, study PRJNA518727) | freshwater metagenome | biome: subpolar coniferous forest; feature: holomictic lake; material: water; isolation source: holomictic Lake 227, 6 m depth | place: Canada: near Kenora, Ontario | collected...
ACAGTCCAAGAGCATACGCTTACTGTAAGTTTAATAGATACTGATACGGATAAAACCGTTTGGCAAGGATGGACAACTGTAGATAATAATACTAGAAGAATGACGGATAAAGAAATTGATAATAATGTTCGTGCGATTGTAAAAAAGCTCGACAGATAATATCGTGACCCCCCGCACGATTATTACACAGGGCTATTCTGAGAGATCAGAGTAGCCCTTATTATTTTCTTTTGATAACAATCAATACCGATTTAACTTAGTTGTCCAATTCTGCACTATGCCTTTTCATTTACACGCACCTTATTCTCCAGCTGGAGATCAACCCTCAGCAATCAAGCAGTTGACGGATAATGTAAATGATGGTGAACAGTATCAAACACTGTTAGGTGTTACGGGGAGTGGTAAAACCTTTACAATTGCTAATTTAATACAAAATACTCAACGACCCACACTGGTGCTTACACATAATAAAACATTAGTGGCACAGCTTTATGGAGAGTTTAAACAGTTCTTTCCAGAAAATGCAGTGGGATATTTTGTAAGCTATTACGACTACTATCAGCCCGAAGCATATATGCCTGTTACAGGTACTTACATTGAAAAGGATTTGAGTATTAATGAAGAGCTGGATAAATTACGATTACAAGCCACATCACAATTATTAAGTGGGAGAAGAGATATCATTGTTGTTGCAAGTGTGAGTTGTATTTATGGTATGGGTAATCCTACAGAATATGAGAATGGAATTATCAGGATCCAAAAAGGACAAGTGATTTCAAGGCAGGGATTTTTACACGCACTTGTAAATTCATTATACAATCGTTCACAGGGAGAATTTGGAAGAGGCACTTTTCGTGTAAAAGGAGATACGGTAGATATAAATTTACCGTATGTAGATTTTGGATATCGCATCACATTTTTCGGTGATGAGATTGAAGAGATAGAAAGTATAGAAACGGCTACCAGTAAGCGTATTGGCGTTATGGATACTGCCGCAATTTTTCCTGCTACATTATATTTAGCACCGAAAGAAATGATCTTGCAAGTGATGCATGAGATTCAGGATGAGATGATGGCACAGGTAGAATATTTTAAAAGTACCGGCAAATTCATTGAAGCCCAAAGATTAAAAGAGCGTGTGGAATACGATATTGAAATGATTCGTGAATTAGGTTATTGTAATGGGATTGAAAACTATTCCCGTTTCTTCGATCGAAGAAAACCTGGTACAAGACCCTTCTGTTTATTAGATTATTTTCCAAAAGATTTTTTATTGGTGGTGGATGAAAGTCACCAAACCATTCCGCAAGTTGCTGGAATGTATGGTGGGGATAGAAGTAGAAAATTAGTTTTGGTAGAATATGGATTTCGTTTACCCAGTGCCATGGATAACCGCCCATTAAATTTTAATGAATTTGAAGCATTGACTGGTCAAACTATTTTTGTAAGTGCCACTCCAGGTGATTATGAATTAGAAAAAACAGGTGGCGTGGTTGTAGAGCAAGTAGTAAGACCAACAGGTTTGTTGGATCCACCGATACAAATAAGACCTAGTGTAAATCAGATTGACGATTTATTGGACGAGATTGATAAAACTGTGAAAAAGGGTGATCGTGTTTTGGTAACGACATTGACCAAACGTATGGCTGAAGAAATGGATAAATATCTTGGAAGGATCAATATCAAATCAAAATATATCCATAGTGATGTTGATACATTAGAAAGAGTAGAAATTTTGCGTCAGCTACGTTTAGGAGAAATTGATGTTTTAGTAGGGGTTAATCTATTAAGAGAGGGCTTGGATTTGCCGGAAGTTTCTTTAGTGGCCATTCTGGATGCAGATAAGGAAGGATTCCTACGGAATGAAAAGTCTTTAACACAAACTGCAGGTAGAGCGGCGAGAAATGTAGATGGCTTTGTAATCTTTTATGCAGATAAGATGACGGAAAGCATGCAAAGAACCATTGATGAAACAAGCCGAAGAAGAGAAAAACAGGTTGCTTATAATATTGAACACGGGATTACTCCAAAAACTATTGTAAAAAGCAGAGAACAGGTATTTGCCCAGGGCTCGGTACTGGACATTAAAGGATATGACCCTTCAAATCCCTATGCATTACAACAGGATGCTCAACTGGTGGCTACTAAAGCTGCTGAAGAGCAGGAAGTATACAAGACGATACCGCAAATAGAAAAAGCAATAGGTAAAACCAAAAAAGAAATGGAAAAAGCAGCCAGAGATTTAGACTTTATTGAGGCAGCAAGATTAAGAGATGAAATGTTTAGACTTCAAAAGGATTTGGCCGAAATGAAATAGATTAATCTGAAAATCAATGGATAAAGTCTAATTATCTGCAATAAAATGCTTATTTTTCTCGGGATTTATTATAAAAAGTTTCGAAATTTATACCCCTAAAAGAATAATGATATCCTCCCCATAGAATTATTCGTATGTCGATAACAAGCAAAAACCGAATTATCTTAAGTGTAGTAATGCTGATTATTTTGAGCATTATAAATTACTATATCCAGTTCGGAGATATTAATGGCTTGTTATTTATAGGCGTCATCATCTTTTTTTCTTACCAAGATGATGTAAGATTTTCCGGGGCCATCCTTTTTTGCGCTTTAACCAATATTCTTTGGGAATATGGTGACCTCGCCAATCATAAATTTACTAGCGATGTAGCCGCCTTAATTACCAGTAGTTTTAGAATAATTATATCTATACTTACATCCATAGGTACACATACTTTTTATCTTGAAAAAATTCAGAAGGAAACAATCCTAAGACAAAAGACAGAACTGGAGAAAACGAATCAAGAATTGAATAAGTTTATTGCCATGGCTGCTCACGATATTCGGAATCCTGTTGCCTCTATTAAAATGATCACGGATTTCTTAGTAGATGATGAGTTCTTAACGAAGGAATCGAAAGAGTGGGTTGAAATCATTCAGGTTTCTGCTAGTAACTCTTTGTTGATCTTAAATAACACATTAAATATTAGTCAGATTAGGTCGGGTAAAGTGGAGATGAGTTTTTTAAAGGAAGATTATATTCAATTTGTAAAAGACAATCTCCTCATCAACAATCATTTGGCCACTACAAAAAAACAAACCATTCTTTTCCAAAGCAATGTTCCTTTTCTTGAAGTAGAATTTGACAAAAGCAGATTAGTGCAGGTAATGAACAACCTGCTTAATAATGCCATTAAATATTCTCCTGAGGATAGTCATATTGTAATATATGTTGACTATAAAGAAAATGAGAAGAACGAGAAATATGTAAAAACAACTGTTAAAGATGAGGGCATGGGAATAGATGAGGAGTTTCACGACATATTGTATGATGCGTTTTCTACCACACCGAACAAACCCACCAATAACGAAAGTAAAACTGGTCTTGGTTTAGCGATCGTAAAAAAGATTGTAGAGCTACACCACGGCAAAGTTGGTTTTACAAGTGTTAAAGGTTCTGGATCGGAATTCTACTTTTGCATTCCGATTTCACAAAATAGCTGAACTTAGAGTAAGTAATATTGCTATTATACCCATGAAATACCTTCTTCTTTTTGTTTTTGGGATCATTACGGGATCTGCTATTTATGGTCAGAACATTATAGTGAATAGTGATCTGGAAGATGTAAATATTTGCGATGAACATACGGCCAGGTGCAGTCCGGCAGGTTGGTTTTATTTTAAGGCAGATCCAGCAGGTTATTTAAATCCGGGAAGTAATAACAAAACTATTTCTGCCAGTGGCATTCATCATTTTAATTTATTAGCCGCAAGTGAGCAGGATAGTGTTCGAGATTATTGGCAAACTAAATTACTATGCAATGTAGAGCCTGGAAAAAAATATACGATATCATTAAAAGTTTCAGCTCCCTGGGCCAACCCTAATTTGAGTGATATTGGCTTTTGGTTCACGAATCAATTTATTTACGCGGGTAAAGACACTTTGTTGCAACCCAATAATTATGTAGGAGTATTAGATGCAAAGATAAAATCCATGAAGAATGGATGGTTTTTGATTAATAAAGAAATTACAGTTACAGATACTGCATCAGTTTTAGTGATTGGAAATTTTTCAAAAGAAAAAAATAGCGAGATTATTTTAAAGAGGCATCGCGACATTCAACCCATCTCCATTTTTATAGACGATATCCAGATCTTTTGTGATAAAACCTCACCATGTATCATCAATCCGAACATAAAGGATTCCTTATATGCTATTAAAAGAAGGCACTCAAAAATTGAACCTTTAAAACCCGGGATGATTGAAACAACATCTATCATACCATTAGATACCGTGGTTGTTAAAACAGCTCACCAAATAGATACGATCAGTATTAATAGTATTCAATTTGAATTGGATGATTCTAGGATCACAGATAAGGGTGTAAAGAAAATGCTAAGCGTACTAACTGAGAAAAAAGAGAATATTGAAAAATTGGAAGTGATAGGATATACAGACGATCTTGGAACTGAAGAACATAATTATGAATTATCGAAAAACCGAGCAGCTTCTGCGATTAAATTATTAGTAGAAGAAATAGGTATTGATCCGAAAATTATTTCGGTAAGAGGTGAGGGAATTTCGAGAAGGTTTGAGAAAAAAGATTTGAATCGGAGGGTGGATATTTTTATTTATTGGAAATGAATGGCACACAGATGACGCTGATAAAACGGATTTCCACTGATTAGAAATATAAAATACCCCTCCTGTCCCGATTCTCGGGATAGGAGGGGCAGCCCTAGCGGCTTAGCGATGGGCGGGGTGGTTATTTTTTTATCAACTGCCCCAATTGTTCACTCAATTGTTTTACAGCTAGTGTTAACTGTGTAGTGGGAGGCATTTCAGTTTCTTGTAATTGATCTAATAAACTTGCAAATTTAGATTCCAGTGTTTTTGAACCCATTGCTTTTGCTTTGATGCGTCCTTCATAACAAATCATCGATAGTGAAAACTGTTTCTCTAAATCAGCTGCACTTGATTTTACACGAGGGTCCATTTTAACTGAGAATGACTGACTAATTGTTTTTCCATTAGCCGTTAGCTTCACCGTATAATTTCCTGGCATTACCCAAGGCGATGTTGTTGAAGGTGCTGTGTTTTGATAGATTGCAGTCATGGGATATGTTGCAGGAACATTTATTGGAGTATAATGCATATCCCAAAGGAATCGATGTGCACCTGATTCTGATGAAAGAATTTCTTGCGGACGAATCCAATACAAAGGAATATTAACATCAGGAATTTTATATAGGGTGTCTTTACTACTGAATTTGCGTACAGATTTTCCTGCAGCATCAAATACTTCAAGGGTTACTTCGCTATTAGATCTTTCAGATAGATAATAATTAAAGATGGCTCCTTCAGGAGGATTTTGTCCGCCGGGTTCTTCTTGTGGCATCGGTGTATCTGTATTCGAATTCCAACGAATGCGTATTGCTTGTTGTGGTTGAAAGAGAATTGTTTTTTCTGCAACTAAGTTCACACTCATTTGTCTTAAAGCTGTGATATCATCCAGGATCCAAAACCCTCTTCCATGAGTTCCAATTACCAGGTCATCATCTTTAATCACCAGATCGCGGATTGAAGTTGCAGGCATATTTAATTTGAGCGACTGCCAGTTTTCGCCATCATCAAAAGAAACATAAACAGCGTTTTCTGATCCTGCAAATAATAATCCTTTACGGTTTGGATCTTCACGAACCACATTGATGGGTTCATTTGCAGGCAATCCTTTTGTGATGAGTTTCCATGTTTTTCCTCCGTCAGTAGTTTTATAAGCATAAGGATGCATATCGTCGCAACGAATCCTATTCACTGCAGCGTACACTGTATTTACATCGAAGTGACTGGCATCCATTAAAGAGACTTTACTCCAGGATGTAATTGCATCAGGGGTTACATTCTTCCATGTTTTTCCGCCATCTCTTGTTACTTGAATATATCCATCATCGGTACCTGCCCAGATAGTGTTGATGTCTTTATAAGAAGGAGCCACTGTATACACCACACCACGACGTGGCATTTTTTTCATTTCATCAGTTGTATAAATTCCTACACTAGTTGGGATATCCCAAGCTTCTCTGGTTAAATCAGGACTGATTACTTCCCAGCTATTGCCGCCATTTTGAGTTTTAAAAATCACATTCCCTGCGAAGTACAAAGTTTTTGGATCGATGGGTGAAAACAAAACAGGAGCAGTTCTCACAAAACGATACTTACCAGATCGCAATGCTTCGGGTGCAATATTTTGAACCTGTCCGGTTCTCTTATCATATTTAGTAATCTTACCACCATATATAATATTAGGATCAAGTGGATCTGCTGCTACATAACCATATTCTTCTACGCCAACTGGATGCCATTCGCGCAAACCAATTTGTCCATCATTGCCTCTTGAAGAAATTCCCACTGAACCACTTTCCTGTTGTCCTCCATACACATTATACGGAAAATCATTATCGGTACTAACGTGATAAAATTGAGCAGTGGGTTGATTATACCAGGATGAAAAGGTTTCTCCTCCATTAACTGTTACAATACCACCTTGATCCAGGGCGATCAACATGATTTGTGGATTATTCGGATTGATCCAGATCCTATGGTAATCATCACCACCGGGAGCACCACGAAATCCAGTCCATGTTTTAGCTCCATCGGTAGATTTCCAAACTACTACGTTAGCACTATATACAATATCAGCATTTGTTGGGTCTACTTTAATTTCTGCGAAGTCGCTTCCGCGGCCCCAATAACGACCATCAGGATTTGTAAGGGTCCAGTTTTCACCCGCGTCATCACTTCTATAGATTCCGCCATATTTTCCGGCATCTACAGTAGCGTATAAACGATTACTATTTGTAGGTGCTATTGTAAAACCAATTCTTCCTAAGCCTTGCTCTGGCGTAGGCAAACCATTGGTTAGTTTTTTCCAGGTGGTACCGCCATCGATAGATTTAAAGAGTCCGCTCTCTTTGCCATTCCATGCACCATTTTCCCAAGGACCCTGGCGGCCAGCCCAAAGATCGGCATATAAAATATTGGAATTGTTAGGATCAAAATTTACTTGAATTGCGCCGGTATTTTCATCTTTATATAATACACGTTCCCAATTTTTACCGCCATCCAAACTTCTATACACACCTCTTTCGGTATTTGGTCCGTAAGGATGCCCCAGGACCGCAACAAAAATTCTGTTTTCATCTTTAGGATCAATTATGATGTCGCCAATTTGCTGACCATCTTTCAAACCCATATTGTTCCATGTTTTTCCAGCATCTATTGATTTGTAAACCCCATCACCTACTGAAAGGTCGGGTCTTTGAATGCCTTCACCACAACCTACAAATACTACATTTGGATTTGATTCAGACACCGCGATATCGCCCACAGAGCCCGTAGGCATTTGATCAAAGATGGGTTTCCATACACGACCATAGTCATTGCTTTTCCAAACACCACCATTGTTTACACCAATATAAAAAACATTGGGTTGAGAAGGAACGCCAACGGCACCAACAGTTCTGCCACCTCTATGCGGACCGATCATGCGATATTGCATGGCATTAAAATATGCACTTGAAAAGGGTTGTGCTTGTATTGTTTTGCTACAAAAAATAAGCAAAGAGAAAACAAGGGATGCGAGAATTTTTTTGAGGGGCATGTTGATGAGTTTATCAATTGATAGATAACTCAAGATACAAAAGATGAATAAGTAAAAAGTAAGAATTAAAAAGTAAAAAAAGGGGAAAAGCATTAATCTTTTCCCCTTTTAAATTTTCCTATTCTTTGTCAACATCGTGTTTGCTATAAGCATCCATTAGTTTTTTCTGAACCTCAAAAGCTACGGGTGCATAAGAAGCGAATTGCATATTGAAGCGAGCGCGTCCCTGCGTTAAACTTCTGAGTGATGAAGAGTATTGGTGCATTTGTGCAAGCGGAACTTTTGCAGTAATCTTCTGGAAATGACCTTCTGCCTCCATGCCTTCTACTACGGCCATCCTGGTTTGCAAATCGCCCATAACTGCACCAACCTGATCGTCTGGACAAGAGATCTCTACCTGATAAATAGGTTCGAGTAATTGAGGGTCTGCATCTTTGAATGCTGCACGGAATGCTTGCAGACCGGCAATTTTAAAAGAGATATCGTTACTATCCACAGGATGCATTTTTCCATCGTACACACTCACCCGAACATCTCTAACATAAGAACCAGTGATGGGTCCGTTATGCATTTTTTCCATAATCCCTTTTAAAATAGCCGGAAGGAAACGCGTATCGATGGCACCACCTACAATACAATTTAGATACACCAGTTTTCCACCCCAGTCGAGATTAATTTCTTCGCGACCTCGCACGTGTAAACCTGGTGGGTCGGGAATGCCTTCATACCATGGCTCTACTAACATAAAGACTTCACCAAATTGTCCGGCACCGCCGCTTTGTTTTTTATGGCGATAAGTGGACTCTGCTTTTTTTCGAATGGTTTCTCTGTATGGAATTTTTGGTTTGTCAATCGTGATATCGAGTTTATGGATATGAGCAATTTTCCATTGAATTACTTGTAAGTGCAACTCACCCTGGCAGTGTAGTAAGATTTGTTTTAATTCGGGCGATACTTCAAAACGTACGGTAGCATCCTCACTAATTAATGTGTGCAATACTTGCGATAATTTTTCATCATCTCCTTTGTTAACTGTTGCAATGGCAACGGTTACGTTTGGTTTTGGAAATTGAATCGGCTCTAGTTCAATGTTAGCGCCTTTTTCGTGCAGTGTATTATTGACGTGTGTAGAACGAAGTTTTAAAGTAGCACCTATATCTCCTGCAACAAGTTCGTTTACTGGAATTCGATTATGTCCTTCTAATAATAAAAGCTGGTTCAATTGTTCTGTAACACCAGTATTTTCATTTACCAGTTCACAACCCGCTTTAATGGTACCACTGAAAACTTTGAACAAACTCAATTCACCAATATGTGGTTCTGTAATGGTTTTAAAAATAAAAATACAAGCAGGGCCTTTTGGATCGCAGGGTAATAATTTTCCCGACTTTGTTTTTTGTGGGGGCATTTCAATTGCGGAGGGACAAACATTATCGATGAATCCCATGATTCTTCCACTTCCCATATTTTTTTCAGCCGATGCGCAGAACAGTGGAAAGATATCGTGACGGATCATTGATTTGTGCAGGCCTTCTTTCATATCATTTTCATCTAACTCGCCCTGATCAAAATATTTTTCCATTAAGCCTTCATCATTTGCAGCAATTGTTTCCACTAATTCTTTGTGTAATTGATCAGCCCGCTCTTTTAAATGATCTGGGATGGGTTCTTTTGCAGGCTTACCGCCATCAGGCCCGTAGTGATACATTACCATATTTAAAACATCTACGATAGCATTGAATTTGGAACCAGTTTGAACGGGGAATTGAACAGCAACTACATTAGCACCGAAATGATTTTTTGCTTCTAGCAATGTTTTATCAAAATCTGCTTCTTCTTTATCTAGTTGGTTTACCACAAAGAGTGTAGGTGTTTTAAATTTATCTGTGTATTCCCAAATCACATCGGTCCCTACTTCCACACCAACTGCTGCATTAAGAATCATTAGACCGGTATCTGCAACTCGCAATGCACTGATTAATTCTCCAGAAAAATCGTCATAGCCAGGTGTGTCGATTATATTGATCTTATAGTCGCGCCAAACAGTATGCATTAGAGACGCAAAAACAGAACTCTCGCGTTCTGTTTCTAATTCATGGTAATCACTAACCGTATTTTTTGTAAGTACTGAGCCGCGACGTTTAATGAGTCCGGCTTCGAATAACATGCTTTCGGCTAAAGTAGTTTTACCGCTGCCGGGGTGTCCCAGCAGCGCAATATTTTTAACGTGGTTTGAATCGTAAGTTGCCATTATTGTTTTATTTATTCATGAATTGATGAAAGTCTTTTTCTAGGTTCTTCAAAAAATTGAAGAGTATATCAAGTTTGTCTTTTAAATAGTGGTGGGGAATGCGATGTCCGAAGTTGGGGTGCTTCTCTGCTTCAAAAATATGGTGTTTGATTTCGTGTTTCAGATCATGAAGATTGATGAGTTGAATGTGGAACTGATTATGAAAATGTTCGATGCCTTCAACTGTTTCGTGATCTGTTTTTCCTGGAGCAAATAAATACAATTCGTTTTTAAGATGGTTGATTTTTTCTCGATAGGTTGTTAGTTCTTGCTTCCATTTTTTGCACTCTTCAATGAGTGCCAGATGCTGTGCTTCTGTTATCATTGCAATCGTTTTTTGAATGAAGAAATTGATGAAGTCAAATCCTGAATATTTGACATAATAAATTTAAAAACAGGACAAAAAAATAACCATGACAAGCGTCATGGTTATTCAAAAAAATTAGTATTATATTAGAAATAAACCCCCTTATAACGATTTAATTATGAATTGATACGCTTTCAGAATTGTGCTGCTTTTTCTAGTGTTGCAATATCCAATTTATTCATTTTCAAAACAGCTTGCATCACATTACTTGCAGTGGCTGGGTTGCTCATGAGTTTGGACAGGGATGATGGGATGATTTGCCATGAAACGCCGAAAGAATCATGAAGCCAACCACATCTTGACTCCTTGCCGCCATTGGCGATCAGGGAGTTCCAATAATGATCAATCTCATCCTGAGTATCGCATTGAACCACATAAGAGAGAGCTTCGTTAAAACCAAATTGATGATCACCGGGTCCGTCCATTGCCACAATAGAATAATCCAAGATTCTAAATCTTCCAAACATCAGTTTACCTTCTGTTTGAGCGGCTCCTGGTCCGTATAATTCTTTAATATCAATTCCTGAGTTTTGGAAAATGGATTGGTAAAGATTCATCGCTTCATTTCCTCTTCCATATTGTGTATTTGCAAACAGCATCGCTGGTGATAGGTCAACCATATCTGCCAACATTAATTGCCATGTCATTCCAAATTTATCTTTGATCCATCCATAACGCTCAGCCCATGGATATTTATCGATCTGCATAAGAGCAGTGCCACCTTCGCTGAGTTTTTCCCAGGCATTATCAATTGCCTCCCTACTATCTAAATGCACCATAAAGGAAATAGAAGCATTGAGTTTGAATTGGGGTCCGCCATTTAAGCCCATGATTTTTTTACCTAGGACTTCAAACATGACTACCATTCCTGAATCGGAAAGTAATTTTGAATTAGGGAAGATGTTGCTATAAAATTCTGCTGCTGCTTTGGCTTGTCCATCAAACCAAAGGCAAGGATATATTTTGTTCGACATAATGTGATTTGAAATCAAATTAATAAAAATATCCTTGGTGCAAGAAATAATTGGATAAACTAAGAAATAGTTGGATTCAACAATTTACTATGTGAAGCATAAAATCGATCTGGACTATACACAAAGAGGCAACTGCCATCGCGGATAGTTTCGATAATGGGCTTTTTCAACGACTCTGGAATTGCTGGGCAACCCTGACTACGGCCTACAAAACCTTTTGAACTTACAGTATTTTCGCTCACATATTTTGCACTATGAATAACTATACCGCGTTTAAAAGCGTTGTCATTAATACCAGCTTCCTGTCCTTCTAAACGAAGTGAATACCCGTGTTTACCTAAATAAGTACCTGCAGTGGTATAAAAACCTAAGCTACTTTTCATGCTATTGAAAGCGTTTGAAAATCTTGTGGCTAAAACGGTTCCGGAATTTTTTCCATGAGACACAAAAGTGTTAAACAATAATTGGCCACTGACTAAGTCAATCACAAATAATCTTTTTTTGCTGGATGGCAGGCTAAAGTCGATAATGGTTAAGATATTATCCTTCTGGATTTTTCCAGATTCTATCAATGTATTGTAACCAGTTAATGCGAATTGGAAAGCTGCTTTTGATAAACCGAGATCTGATAATTGTAGAGAATCGTATAAGAAAGCGTTTTTATCTAAAACTTTAGTTGGGGCAGCAGCTGTGATTGTAGCTTTTTTGCTAAATGATTTTGACTTAGCATTACCGAATACAAAACTACCCATCAGCATAGCTACAGGGATCAGGTAAACCCTCATTTTTTTAAAATGATGCAATCGCATATCTGATGTTTTAAATGAGCGGCAAATTTAAGCTATCTAAAATTACCCAGCTATTTTTTACAAAAACCTTAGGCAAGGTTTAACGTATTTTGGGTCATTTCTACCTATTATTGGGTATTTTTTGACAAAAAACAGTAAAAAATACTACAAAAAGCCCCAAAAAGTTAAAATTCTATTTTCGACATTTTTAGTCTTTTATGGAAATTTTAGAATTGTTTTCCACGTTCTGTTTTTCAACAAACCATCTCTTTATCTTGCATACATGCAGGAGTATCTGAATGGATTGAATGAGCCTCAGCGGGAGGCGGTGACACATATAAAAGGACCCATCATGATTGTGGCGGGTGCGGGAAGTGGCAAGACTAAGGTGTTGACTACCCGTATTGCACACTTAATGGCGAATGGGGTGGATGCCTTCAATATCCTCGCTCTTACATTTACCAATAAAGCGGCAGCCGAAATGAAGGAAAGGATCGAAAAGATCCTTGGCAATTCTGAGGCCCGGAACTTATATATCGGAACCTTCCACTCAGTATTTGCCAGAATTTTAAGAGCTGAAGCACATCGCCTTGGGTATCCCAGTAATTTTACTATTTATGATACAGATGATAGTAGGTCGGTGATCAAAACGGTGGTGAACGAATTGAATCTGGATGATAAGCATTATAAAGCCAATGTGGTGGGTAACCGCATTTCTCAGGCTAAAAATGCGTTGGTGGGTCCGGCAGAGTACGCAGTGGATTATTATATTCAGCAGGAAGACATGCGTGCAAATCGTCAGGCAATCTCTCAGATTTATCAGGCTTATGCGAACCGTTGTTTCAAGAATGGAGCAATGGATTTTGATGATCTGTTACTGAAGATGCACGAACTTCTGAAAAACTTCCCAGAAGCACTTTATAAGTATCAGCACAAGTTCAAGTATATTTTAATTGATGAGTACCAGGATACCAACCCGGTTCAGTACGAGATCACGAAGTTGTTAGCCGCGGTGCATGAAAACATATGTGTGGTGGGAGATGATGCACAGAGTATTTATAGTTTTAGAGGCGCCACTATTGAAAATATATTGCAGTTTCAGAAGGATTATGATGATGTAAAAATTGTAAAACTGGAGCAGAACTATCGAAGTAGCAAGAATATTATTCATGTGGCCAATGCAGTGATCAAAGTAAATCAGGGTCAGATCCCTAAAAATCTTTGGACAGATAATAATGAAGGAGAGAAGATTCGTTTGGTGCGAACCATGACGGATAATGATGAAGGAAAATTTGTTGCGGATACCATCCAGGAACAAAAACTGCGTAATCATTTTTATAATCAAGACTTTGCGATTCTTTATAGAACCAATGCACAGAGCCGTGCTTATGAAGAGAGTTTGAGAAGAATGGGTATTGCATATCGGATTTATGGTGGCGTTAGTTTCTATCAAAGAAAAGAGATCAAAGATTTTTTGGCATATCTGCGAGTGATTGTAAATACAAAAGACGAGGAAGGTTTAAAAAGAATTATCAACTATCCAGTACGAGGAATCGGTAAGACCAGCATTGAAAAATTAGTAATCGCTGCAAACGATTTGAATATTTCGATGTTTGATGTGTTGACTAGAGCCGGTGAGTTTGGATTTAAAGGAGGCACACTGGAGACCATGCAAAACTTCGTAACGATGATCCGTTATTTTCAGAGTTTGATGGGAGAAAAAAATGCTTATGATCTGGCTATTCAAGTGGGAAAGCATACCAATATTGTAAAGGAATTATTTAGCGATAAAACTACTGAAGGATTAGCCCGCTATGAAAATATTCAAGAGATTTTAAACTCTATTAAAGAGTGGACGGAAAGTCCGAGTAATGATGATGGTGAGTTAGGTGATAAAAGTTTAGGATCTTATCTGCAACAAATTAGTTTGGTAACGGATGCTGATGATAATAAGCAAGAAACAGATGTAGTGAAACTAATGACAATTCACGCAGCGAAGGGGTTGGAGTTTAGCTGTGTTTTTGTGGGTGGTATAGAAGAGACTTTATTTCCTAATGCGATGGCCATTAATACGCGCGAAGAGTTAGAGGAAGAGCGAAGATTATTTTATGTGGCAATAACCAGAGCGAAGCAACACTTATGGTTGACTTACGCGAATTCAAGATATCGTTTTGGACAGTTGGTACAGAACGAACCGAGTAGGTTTATTGAAGAAATGCCGGAGGACTATGTAGATAAAAGTTATGCTGGCGGTGGTGCCAGAAATAACGCTGGAACGCAGTTTGGTACTGCATTTGAACGTATGCAGCGTGGCGGGTATGGTAATGCCGCATCGGCAGAAAAAAGATATGGTCCCCCACCTGCTAAAAAACCAGATACAGGAAAAACGAAACCAGAATATTTACCCATAGTTCCACCATCATCTAAAGTGGTAGAACATCAGCCTTCAGGAAATTTTGTAGCAAGTGATACCAGTCAATTAGCAGCGGGCCAGAAAGTAGAACATCAAAAATTTGGCTTTGGTATCGTAGGCAAAATTGAAGGATCTGCACATAATCCAATTGCAACTATTCAGTTTGAATTGAACGGTGAGAAAAAGATCATGTTGAATTATGCGAAGCTGCGTATTGTGGATTAATTATGCTTGCTGGTCTTCAATTTTTTTTCAATAGAAGCAGGAGCATATACGCCCCCTTTTGGTTTAGGTAATAAGGTAGAATTGGGCAGGAATAAAAATGTTTCTGGTAATAAAAAAGAGAAAGAAGAGTTAGGGTTTGGATTGGTTTTTTTGTATCTCAAAAGAACTTCCATTTGTGGACGATCTTCTTGTGCAATAGGTTGAACAGATAATGGGTATTTATCCCACCTTGAACCTGCAGCCCAATAAGATCCATTGATATTATTTTCACTCAAGTATTTTAAAAAATTATCGAGTATTTTCAACCAGCGCAAATCGTTATCGGGTATTCCATATTCTCCAATAGCACCCTGTTTATTATTGTCTTTTAACCAACGTACAAAAGGCATGATCCGCATCACTCCAGTGTATTCATCTACCCCGCTATTTTCATAAGATTCAGCATATCTACCAGAATAATTTTTATCGAAATAACAGTGTGCATCGTAGATAATACTATTACTGGGATCGGTTAAATTTTTCAGCACATCACTATACTGCCACCACTTTTCTGCATTGGCATAATTATCGCCGGAGATAATGATGGATGTTTTTTTGTCGATTGTTCTAATACCATTGATGGCTTCCTGTGCAGTAGTAAACCAATCAAAATCACCCATATCATGTGGCTCGCTCATAATTTCGAAGCCATAAATATTTTTTACATCTTTAAGTGCGCGAGCCATTTTCATCCAGAAATCGGTAAAATGATTTCTGGTGACAGTTTTGCCCCCAACTACATGATCTGTTTCAGCAATTCTGTAGCGACCAAAATTATGCATGGTTAAAATAACTTTGATATTCCTTGGTGCACAGTACAAAAGCACTCTTCTGATCTCGTCTATATTTTCTTGATTCAAATCTCCGCCGGGAATATTTTGTACGCGTTCCCACTTGAATGGGACTGTAATTAATTGAAATCCCTGTTGATAGAAATATTCAATATCATTTTCTGAGGGATAGGCATAGTCTTGATTCAAAATACCCGGTAGGGTTTTCTCTTCAAATTCAGCACCACAGATATTAATACCAAAAGGAATTCCTTTTGTTTGAGCAAAACTGTTCAAACTGAGTGTGATGAAAAGACTAAATAATAGAAATGATCGCATAGGTTTAACTTCCAGGTATCAACGTAAAATACACTTGAAATATTGATTGAATCTGTTAATAAAACAGTTTTTTAATCTTCATTATGTTTTCGATATCCGAAAAAAAGGGGTTATTAAGACTTTGCTAAGTCTATAAATAGCCAAACCCTGTTCGCTTTTGATTAAATTTGCAGCAGTATTTATTTAGGCTATGCCCGAATAAAAAATATATAAATTATGATCCAAACAGGCAACCCGGTGATAAGCATTTACACCGAAATGACACCTAATCCGGAAACAATGAAGTTTGTAGCCAACAAACTTTTGTATCCCGGAAAGAGTATTGATTTTGCAGAAGAATCTTTGGCAACGCCATCACCTTTAGCAAAAGAGCTATTTGGTTTTCCTTTTATTAAGAGTGTATTTATTGCCAGCAATTTTATTACACTTACTAAAACACCGGATACGGATGATTGGCAAGATGTGATTCCAGCAATCAAAGCTTTTTTGAAAGAGTATCTTGAAAATGGTGGTGTGGTAGTAAATGATGATGAAGTAGCGAAAGTAAAACAGGAATCTACTAATATAGTTTCTGAAGATGACGATGATATTGTAAAGCGTGTGAAAGAGTTATTAGAGAATTATGTGAAGCCGGCTGTTGAAATGGATGGCGGTGCGATTCAATTTAAGAGCTATAATGATGGTGTTGTAAATCTGATGTTACAAGGAAGTTGCAGTGGATGCCCTTCTTCTATGATTACATTGAAAGCAGGTATTGAAGGAATGATGAAAAGAATGATTCCCGAAGTGAAAGAAGTAGTAGCTGAAGCGGAATAATTAAAATAGTTTTTTGAGTGTAATTAGCACCCCGATACCGTCAAACGGTATCGGGGTGTTTTTGTTTAAACATAGCCCAAAATACCGTAAAATCTATTAAACAGCCCTAAAAACAAGGATTTTGAATAATTTCATGACTATTATGTTACACTGTGATTTTCAATGATTTATAATTGTACTTTCATTAAGGACATTTTTATCTTAAATAGAAACAATTGAAAAAGAGTATAATATCGATTTTTACTTTATTTATCATTTTCAATGCGTCCGCACAACTGAAAACTACCCCATCTAACACTTTAGAAGATAGAGTAAAAACTGAGTCAAATAAAAAAGAGGTAATCGAATTGTTGGATATCTTAAGGGCTGATTTATATACCAACTTTAAACAGGAGTTTGTATTTGTGGTAAAGGAAATTTCATTTAAGAAAAATTATAGTTGGTTTATAGGTGAGGTAGAAAGAAAA
>SESB01001223.1_pt1 | contig 17163 bp, 12 predicted proteins | sample 3171441 | NCBI WGS metagenome assembly SESB01 (sample SAMN06051867, study PRJNA518727) | freshwater metagenome | biome: subpolar coniferous forest; feature: holomictic lake; material: water; isolation source: holomictic Lake 227, 6 m depth | place: Canada: near Kenora, Ontario | collected...
CGGAGCGCCGCCGCGAGGTCAGAGGGCTTTTGGAAGCGCTTCCAGTCGTGGGTGCCGCGAGGCAGCCAGCGCAGTACGTATTCGGCGCCGACGATGGCCATCAGGTAGGATTTGGGCGTGCGGTTGAGGGTGGCGAGGACCATCAGGCCGCCCTCGCCCACCAGTTCGGCGCAGCAGGAAACGAACAGCGGCACGTCGGCGACGTGTTCGATCACTTCCAGGGCCAGCACGGCGTCGAAGCGCTCGCCGGCGGCCACCAGGGCTTCGGCGGTGGTGTTGCGGTAGTCGATGACGAGGCGGCTCTCGCGGGCGTGGAGCGAGGCGGTCTTGATGTTGCGCTCCGAGGCGTCGATGCCGGTGACGCTGGCTCCGAGCTTGGCCAGCGGTTCGGCGATCAGGCCGCCGCCGCAGCCGATGTCGATTAGGCGCAGGCCCTCCAGCGGCTTTTCCGCCGTGGGATCGCGGCCGAAGCGGCGGCAGAGCGCGTCGCGGACATAGCCGATGCGCACCGGATTGAAGCGGTGCAGCGGCTTGAACTTGCCGGTGGGGCTCCACCACTCGGCGGCGATGGCGGAAAAGCGCGCCACCTCGGCGTCGTCCACGGTCGAAGGGCGGGGTTGGGCGGTCATGACGGGCCTCGCGGGTGCGGCTGGGGCATTGCTGTGATGCGACGGATGCGTTGCGACTATGTTGCGCCCGAGGGGCCGGCCCCACTTGCGTGCCCCCCGGTGGGGAGAGTATGGATACTCGCCCACGCTCCGGCAACGGCTGCGCGTAGGTGCGGGTGTCTGCCGCCCGCCCGGCGGCGGAACCGGGGTTGCAACGGGTTCGGTATGGGCCGCCTCGGGCGGCGGGACAAGGGGTAAGGCGCGGGCATGGCGCGAATCGTACAAAAATTCGGCGGCACGTCGGTGGGCGACATCGAGCGCATCAAGAACGTGGCGCGCAAGGTCGAGGCCGAGGTCAGGGCCGGGCATCAGGTGGCGGTGGTGGTGTCGGCGATGGCCGGCGTGACCAACTCGCTGGTCAAATACTGCACCGAGTTGAACCCCATCTATGACGCCGGCGAATACGACTCCGTGGTGGCGTCGGGCGAGCAGGTGACGGCCGGGCTGCTGGCGATCGCGCTGCAGACCATCGGCATCCCGGCGCGCTCCTGGCTGGGCTGGCAACTGCCCTTGCGCACCGACGGCACCCATGGCAAGGCCCGTATTCTCGACATCGAGACCACCGAAATCCTTCGCTCGATGGATTCGGGCGAGGTGGCGGTGGTGGCGGGCTTTCAGGGCATGGCCGGCACCGGCCGCATCACCACGCTGGGACGCGGCGGCTCCGACACCTCGGCGGTGGCGCTGGCTGCGGCGCTCAAGGCCGATCGCTGCGACATCTACACCGACGTCGACGGCGTCTACACCACCGATCCCCGCATCGTTTCCAAGGCGCGCAAGCTCAGCCGCATCACCTACGAGGAGATGCTGGAACTGGCTTCGGTCGGCGCCAAGGTGCTGCAGACCCGCTCGGTCGAGGTCGCGATGAAGCACCGGGTGCGGGTGCAGGTGCTTTCGAGTTTTGCCAAGGAATCCGGGAGCTCCCTGCCGGGAACCCTGGTGGTGGATGAGGACGAGAACGTGGAACAGCTTTTGGTCAGCGGCATCGCCTACAGCCGCGATGAGGCGAAGATCACCCTGGTGCAGGTGGCCGACCGTCCCGGTGTCGCCGCCGGCATCTTCGGACCCCTGGCGGACGCGGCGATCAATGTCGACATGATCGTCCAGAACGTCTCGGCCGACGGCAAGGCCACCGATATGACCTTCACGGTGGGCAAGGCCGACATGGAGCGGGCGCTCAAGCTGCTGGAGGCGGCCAAGGCCGAGTTCGGCTATCAGCGCCTTATTTCCGACGACAACGTGGTCAAGGTATCGGTGATCGGCGTCGGCATGCGCAGTCATGCCGGCGTCGCCCAGCGCATGTTCAAGACCCTGGCGGAAAAGGGCATCAACATTCAGGTGATCTCGACCTCCGAGATCAAGGTGAGTGTGCTCATCGCCGAAGAATACGCCGAGCTGGCGCTGCGCGCCCTTCACACCGCCTTCGGCCTGGATCAGGCCTGAGGACGGAGCGTGCCGGAAGCGTCGCCGCCGGGAGTGAAACGACACCAGGAACCGTGAGGGCAGGCGGATGGCCGGGATGACCCCGAGAGAGCAGCTCGATCGTTTGTGGCGGCGGGGACGCGAGTTCCTCGGCTGTGAGCTGGCGATCATGGGCGGCGCCATGAGCTGGGTGTCCGAGCGTCATCTGGTGGCGGCGATCTCGGAAGGCGGCGGCTTCGGCGTGCTCGCCTGCGGCTCGATGCCCCCGGCGCTGCTCGAAAAAGAGATCGAGGCCACCGCCGCCATGACCCGGCGGCCTTTCGGCGTCAACCTGATCTCGATGCATTCGGAACTCGAGTCGCTGATCGAGGTCTGCATCGAGCACCGGGTCAGCCACGTGGTGCTGGCGGGAGCGATCCCGCCCGGCTCGGCGATCCGCCGGCTCAAGGACGGCGGCATCCAGGTGCTCAGCTTCGCCCCCGCTCTGGCCATCGGCAAGAAGCTGGTGCGGATGGGGGCCGACGCGCTCATCATCGAAGGCAACGAGGCCGGCGGCCATATCGGGCCGGTGGCCACCTCGGTGCTGGCTCAGGAAATCCTGCCCCATATCCGCGAGGTTCCGGTGTTCGTCGCCGGCGGCATCGGCCGCGGCGAGGCGATCATCTCCTGCCTCGACGCCGGGGCGGCGGGGGTGCAGATCGGCACCCGGCTGGTCTGCGCCACCGAGTCGATCGCCCATCCCAACTTCAAGCGCGCCTTCATCCGCGCCGCGGCGCGGGACGCCGTCGCCTCGGTGCAGATCGACCCCAAATTCCCGGTCACGCCGGTGAGGGCGCTGGCCAACGAGGGCACCAAGCGCTTCCAGGAGACCCAGCGCGAGGTCATCGCCCGCTTCTATTCCGGCGAGCTGACCCAGAAGGAAGGCCAGCTAGAGATCGAGCATTACTGGGCGGGGGCGCTGCGCCGCGCGGTGATCGATGGCGACGTCGAGAACGGCTCGCTGATGGCCGGGCAGAGTGTGGGCATGGTCACCCGCGAGCAGCCGACGGCCGAGATTCTTCAGGAACTGGTGGCCCAGGCGGTGACGGCGCTGGAGCAGCGTCGCCGCCTCTACCGCGAGGGCGCCGCCCCGGCGGCCTTGGAAATGGCGGACTGAGATGATCGAGTCTCCCGAAGAGACCGATGAAATCGAAACCGGCGTCCCGATCGGCGGCACCGAGCACGACCATCGCCGCCTGCTCGCCCGCTTGCGCGATGTCATGGCCGGGCTCGGCACCGGCCAGCAGCGGCTGGACAAGATCGTCCGCCTGATCGCCACCGAGATGAAGGCCGAGGTCTGCTCCTGCTACCTCATGCGCTCGGGCGACATGCTGGAGCTGTTTTCCACCGTCGGTCTCAACGAAACCGCGGTGCATAAGACCCGGCTGCGGGTCGGCGAAGGCGTGGTCGGCGACATCGCGGCGCGCGCCCGCTCGCTGGCTCTCGCCAACGCCCGCTCCCATCCCAACTTCGCCTACCGCCCCGAGACCGGGGAGGACGAGTTCCAGTCGCTGCTCGGCGTGCCGATCCTGCGCGGCGGCCGGGTGCGCGGGGTTCTGGTGATCCAGCACGCCCTGCCGCGCCAGTACATCGAGGAGGAGGTCGAAACCCTCCAGACCATCGCCATGGTGGTGGCCGAGCTGGTGGCCGGTGGCGAGCTGGTCAGCCGGGGCGAACTCTCCAACGTCGGCGATGCGGCTCTGCTGCCGTCAAGGCTCGGCGGCGTCAGCTACAATGGCGGCCTCGCCATCGGTCAGGCGCTGCTGCACCGCCACCAGCTCACTATCCGCGACATGGTGGCCGACAATCCCGACCTCGAGCTCGACCGGCTGCGCACGGCGCTGGCCGGGATGTACGGCGCCATCGACGCCCTGCTGGCCACCACCGCCGACGGCACCGAGCATCGCGACATCCTCGAAACCTACCGCATGTTCGCCGAGGACCGCGGCTGGCTGTCCCGCATCCGCGAGGCGATCAAGACCGGCCTCACCGCCGAGGCGGCGGTGATTCAGGTTCAGAACGACACCCGCGCCCGCATGAATCAGGTGGCGGACCCCTACATCCGCGAGCGGCTGCTGGATCTCGACGATCTCACCAACCGCCTGCTGCACCATCTCGCCGGCAAGCGCTCGGCCACCGACGGCCAGTCGATGCCCGACGACACCATCCTGGTGGCGCGCTCGCTGGGTCCGGCCGAGCTGCTGGATTATGACCGCTCGAAGCTGCGCGGGCTGGTGCTGGAGGAGGGCTCGGCCACCAGCCACGTGGTGATCGTGGCGCGGGCGCTGAACATTCCGGTGGTCGGCCAGGCCACGGACGCCCTCAACCGGGTAGACCCGCTGGATCAGGTGATCGTCGACGGCGACAACGCCCAGGTCTTCGTCCGGCCCTCGGAAGACATCAAGTACACCGTCGCCGAGTCCATGCGCATGATCGCCATGCGCGAGCGCCTGTTCGCTCGGGTGCGTGGGCTGCCCTCGGTCAGTCACGACGGCGTGCCGGTGTCGATCCTGCTCAATGCCGGGCTGCTGATCGACCTGCCCCATCTCGAAGACAGCGGCGCCGACGGCATCGGCCTTTACCGCACTGAAATCCCCTTCATGATCCGGCCCTCCTACCCGGACGTGGCCACCCAGACCGTGCTCTACGCCAAGGTGTTAGAGATGGCTGGGGAAAAGCCGGTGGTCTTCCGCACCCTCGATGTCGGCGGCGACAAGAAGCTGCCCTATTTCGCCGGCCACGAGGAAGCCAATCCGGCGCTGGGCTGGCGGGCGATCCGCATCGGCCTCGACCGCCCGGCGATGTTACGCAAGCAGTTGCGGGCGCTGCTGCGCGCCGCCGCCGGCCGGCCGCTGTCGCTGATGTTTCCGATGATTGCCGAAGTGGCCGAGTTCCGCGCCGCCCGCAATCTGGTCGATATGGAACTGGCCCGCACCGCCGCCGAGGGCTATCCGCCGCCGGCCAAGCTGCGGGTGGGGGTGATGATCGAGGTGCCGGCGCTGCTGCTGCAATTGCCGTCGCTGCTGGCGCTGGTGGATTTCGTCTCGGTCGGCTCTAACGATCTCGCCCAATATCTCTTCGCCTACGACCGCGGCGACCCGCGGCTGGCCAACCGCTACGACTCGCTGTCGCCCCCCATGCTGGCGGCGCTGCGGCTGATCGTCGAACAGTGCGAGATCGCCGGAGTGCCGGTGTCGATCTGCGGCGAAATGGCCGGGCGGCCGCTGGAGGCGATGGCCCTGGTCGGCATCGGCTTCCGCTCGCTCTCGATGTCGCCGCCCTCGGTGGGGCCGGTGAAGACCATGCTGCGCTCCCTCGACGTCGGCCGGTTGCGCGAATATCTGCTGAGCCTGACCAAATACAGCGATCATTCCTTGCGCGACCGCCTCAAGGCTTACGCCCGCGACCACAGCATCATGATCTGACCGCGTGTCTTTCCGCGGCCTCGGGGCGGCCCGTCGCCGCCCCGGGCCGTGATTGAGTGGCCATCGGCGCTCAGGGTTGGTAAGAGTAGGGCAGCCTCACCAGCGGACGAAGCGGACGGCGACGACATGAGCGACCTGAAACAAAAAGTCTTCAACCTCATTTCGGGCGGCCACGCCGCCGAGGGCGAACCGGCCCGGCCGGCCGGTCAGCCCGAGCCGGACACCGCCCGCATCGGCGCCGTGCTGCGCGCCACCCGGGTTCAGGCCGGGCTGGAACTGCGCGACGTTGCCACCATGCTGAAGATTCGCCACACCTTCATGGAGGCGATCGAAGACGGGCGCTATCAGGAGCTGCCCGGCACCGCCTATGCCGTGGGCTTCGTGCGCACCTACGCCGAATATCTCGGTCTCGACGGCGACGTCGTAGTGCGCCGCTTCAAGGACGAAGTGGCGGGCAAGGTCGGGCAGCAGAGCCTCTATTTCCCCACCCCGGTCCCCGAAGGCCGGGTGCCCGGCGGCGCCGTGCTGCTGGTGTCGCTGCTGCTGGCCGCCATGGTCTATGGCGGCTGGTACGTGATGACCGCAGCCGACCGCAGTCTGGTCGACGTGGTGCCGGCGCTGCCTCAGCGCCTGGTGTCGCTGCTGGGGTCGTTCGGCTCCCATGCCCCGCCGCCGCCCCCGGCCGCTCCCGCCTCGGCGAGCGCGCCCGAGCTGACGCCGTCGCTGGCGCCGGCCGCCGAGAAGCCGGCTCCCGCCGCCGCTCCCGCGGCGAGCGCTCCCGCCGCCCCTTCGCCGGCCGTTTCCGCCGCCGTCGGCCCGGCGATGGCGCCGAAAGTGCCGGTACTGCCGCCTGGAGCCCCGGTTCCGGCGCCGCCGCCGGCTCCCGCCGTCGCTCCCGCCGCTTCCCCCACCGCTTCGGCGGCCGCTCCGGCTGCGGCCGACGCCGCCGACGCCAGCGACGAGGTTCCGCTGGTCTCCGGCCCCTCGGACGAGAACAGCGGCGGCCCCGGGCCGCTGGTGCCGATGACGCCGCGGATCAAGCCGCTGCCGCCGGCTCTGGCCCCGGCCCCGGCCACCGATGCCCTCCCGCCCGGGACCCTCACCCCTGGAGCCGCGCCGCTTGCCGCCGACAGCGCCGTCGGGGCTGCCGCCGGTGCCGTTCCCGCCGCCGCTTCGGCCGTGGCTCCGGCCGTTGCCGCCGCCACGCCCTCGCCGGCACCCGGAACCGCGCCCGCCGCCGCCAAGCCGGCAGCAGCCGCTCCCGCTATTCCGCCGACCTCGCCGTCGGGCCGGGTGTTCGGCAACCAGGGCGCCGACTCGCGGGTGCAGATCAAGGCCACCCAGGACACCTGGGTGCAGATCCGCGAGGCTTCGGGCGAGGCGATCTTCACCAAGGTTCTCCATGCCGGCGACATCTACCGGGTGCCTGACCGTCCCGGCATGAACATGCGCACCGGCAACGCCGGCGGCCTGCAGATCGTCGTCGACAACGGCGATCCGGCGGTGCTCGGCAGCGTCGGCGAAGTGTTGCGCGACATTCTGGTCGATGGTTCCTCCAAGCGACCCACCGGCCGCTGAGGCCGAGTCGCCGTTCCTTTCGTTTTTTCGCGGGTGGGTCATGAGCGTTCGTCCCTATCGGAACATCGCGCGGCGGGTCAGCCGCAAGATCATGGTCGGCACCGTGGCGGTGGGCGGCGACGCCCCCATCTCGGTCCAGACCATGACCAACACCAAGACGGCCGACGTTGCCGGCACCGTCGCCCAGATCCGGGCTTCGGAAGAGGCGGGGGTGGACATCGTCCGCGTCTCCTGCCCCGACGAGGAGTCGACGGCGGCCCTCAAGGCCATCGTGCGTCAGGTCGCGGTGCCTGTGGTGGCCGACATCCACTTCCACTACAAGCGCGCCATCGAGGCCGCCGAGGCGGGGGCCGCCTGCCTGCGCATCAACCCCGGCAACATCGGCTCCGACGACCGCGTGCGCGAGGTGGTGAAGGCGGCCAAGGATCACGGCTGTTCCATCCGCATCGGCGTCAACGCCGGCTCGCTGGAAAAGGAGCTGCTGGAGAAGTACGGCGAGCCCTGCCCCGAGGCGCTGGTCGAGTCGGCGCTCCACCACGCCCGCATCCTCGAAGATCACGATTTCCGCGAGTTCAAGATCAGCGTCAAGGCCTCGGACGTCTTCTTGGCGGTGGCCTCTTATGAGGCGCTGGCGAAGGCTTGCGACTATCCCTTGCACATCGGCATCACCGAGGCCGGCGGCCTGCGCATGGGCACGGTGAAGTCGTCGATCGGGCTCGGGCGGCTGCTGTGGGCCGGCATCGGCGACACCGTCCGGGTTTCGCTCTCCGCCCCGCCGGTGGAAGAGGTCAAGGTCGGCTTCGACATGCTGAAGGCGCTGGGGCTGCGCCAGCGCGGCGTCTCGGTGGTGAGTTGCCCCTCCTGCGCTCGGCAGAATTTCGACGTCATCAAGACGGTGGAGGCCCTCGAAGCCCGCCTCGCTCATATCACCACGCCGATGAGCCTCTCGGTGATCGGCTGCGTCGTCAACGGCCCCGGCGAGGCGCGCGAAACTAACGTCGGCCTCACCGGCGGCGGCAACAACACCCATCAGATCTACCTCGAAGGCGAACAGCATCACCGCCTCAAGGACGGCGACATCGTCGACCATCTGGTCGAACTGGCCGAAAAGAAGGCGGCGGAAATCGAAGCGGCGGCCGGAAAGAAATAAGCCCGCAGCCGGGCCTCTGTTCCATCCGGCTCCACACGGGCGTGGGGGCGCGCGAAACCACTGGGAGAGAGCGATGGTCCGCAAGAAAACAGTGAGTGAGTTGATCAAGCCCGACACTCTGGTGTCGCTGGCGCCGGAAACCACGGTCGGCGACGCCGCCCGCAAGATGCTGGACCGTCAGGTCGGTCTGGTGGTGGTGGTCGAGGGCGAGATCGCGGTGGGCATCGTCACCGAGCGCGACATCAATTTCCGCGTCGTCGCCCACAGCCTGAACGCCGAGAAGACGACACTGGCCGAGATCATGACCCCCAACCCGGTCTTGATGCCGCCCGAGACCGACCTTGCCGAAGCGCTGCGGCTGGTGGTGACCCGGTACTTCCGCTTCGCGGTGGTCGGCAGCGCCGGCCGGGTGGTCGGAGTCGTGCCGGTCAGCCTCATCTTCGGCGAAATCTCCCGGGCCATGGACGACGATATCACCGACATCGACCGCTTCATCAAGGGCGAGGTGCTGGCTCCCCGCCACTGATCGGCGGCGGCAGCGGCATCGAGTCGCATCCTGTCGGTCTTCGTGCCGGGTGCCGGCTCGCCTTAACGGTATATTAGCGGGGGCTGTTTCATGCTCTGAACTCTCGTTTCCCCGCCTCTTGGAGGACATGATCGCTATTGCTGCGGTGCGTCATCGGATCGATTGTTTCCCTCGCCCGATTACAGTGGTATAGCAGTCTCCCTCACCCCTTCCGTTACGGACACCTTGCGAGTTAGAGGACATCCATGAAACTGATCATCGCCATCATCAAGCCGTTCAAGCTCGACGAGGTGCGCGAGGCCCTGACGGAACTGGGCATCCAGGGCCTGACCGTGAGCGAGGTCAAGGGCTTCGGGCGGCAGAAGGGCCAGACGGAAATCTACCGGGGCGAAGAGTACTCGGTCAGCTTCCTGCCCAAGGTGAAGATCGAAGTGGCGGTGAGCGATCAGGTCGTCGATCAGGCGGTCGAAGCGATCCAGAAGGCGGCCACCACCGGCCGCATCGGCGACGGCAAGATTTTCGTCGCCGAACTGGTCCAGGCGGTGCGCATCCGCACCGGCGAGACCAACGCCGAAGCGCTGTAACGGAAACCGGGGGAGCGCCGCTCCCCCGTGCCCCTTCGCCAGGGACCGGAAGGTCCCCCGACCCGGTGACTTTTTTCCGGCAGTCCCCGACGCTTGTGCGCCACCGCGCCGGGCGCTAGACTCGCGTCCGTTTTGTGCGGAGCGATGGATTTGGGTATGACGGCCTGCGGCCTCGGCAACGACCGGCTCGACCGGTTGAGCGACTATCCCTTTACCCGACTGGCCACCCTGCTGGCCGATCAGCCGGTGCGGATCAACCGCCCGACGCTGATGCTGTCGCTGGGCGAGCCCCAGCACCCCTCCCCGGCTCTGATCGACGAGGCCCTGCGCGCCAACGCCCATCTCTGGGGCAAGTATCCGCCGGTCAACGGCTCGGCCGATTTTCGCGCCGCCGTCGGGGCGTGGCTGAACCGGCGCTACGGCCTGCCCGAGGGCACGCTCGACCCCGAGGTTTCGGTACTGCCGGCGGCGGGGACGCGGGAGGCGCTGTTCCTCACCGCTCTGCTGGCGGTACCCGAGAGCAAGGCCGGCAAGCGGCCGGCGGTGCTGATGCCCAACCCGTTCTATGCCGTTTATGAAGGGGCGGGGATGCTGGCCGGGGGCGAGCCGGTGTTCCTCTCGGCCACCCGCGACACCGGCTTCCTGCCCGATCTCGACGCGCTGGCGCCGGAGCTGCTGGAGCGCACCGCGCTTTTCTATCTCTGCTCGCCCGGCAATCCTCAGGGGGCGGCAGCCGACGCCGCCTATTTCAAGCGTGCGATCGGTCTCGCCCGGCAGTATGGCTTCGTGCTGGCGGTGGACGAGTGCTATTCCGAGATTTACACCGACGTGCCGCCGGTGGGGGCGTTGGCGGTGGCGGCAGGGCTGGCCGACGGCTCGCCTTCGCCCTGGTCCAACCTGCTGGTGTTCCATTCGCTCTCCAAGCGCTCCAGCGCCGCCGGCTTGCGCTCGGGCTTCGTTGCCGGCGACCCGGCGCTGATCGCCCGCTTTTCCCGCCTGCGCTCCTATTCCAATGCCGGCACGCCGCTGCCGGTGCTGGCGGCGGCGGCGGCGCTGTGGCGCGACGAGGCCCATGTCGAGGAAAACCGCCGGCTCTACCGCGCCAAGTTCGACGCCGCCGCGGCCGAGCTTGAGGGCCGCTTCGGCTTCTACCGCCCGGCCGGCGGCTTTTTCCTCTGGCTCGACGTGGGGGACGGCGAGGCCGCCTGCCGGCGGCTGTGGAACGAAGCCGGGGTGCGGGTGCTGCCCGGCGCCTATGTCAGTCGCACCGACGCCGAAGGCCGCAACCCCGGCACCGCCTATATCCGGGTGGCGCTGGTTCACGATGCCGAGCTGATCGGCGAAGCCTGCGCCCGCATGGCGCGGGTTCTCTAGGCCGGGACTCTGGAGTAATCATGGTTTCGCTAAAGACGCCACGTCCCGACGGTCCCGCGATGAAGGAACCCCGCACGGCCCCGCCCCGCCCGGCTCAGGCCCCCCGCGCCGACAGCAAGCGCGAACGGGCGCGGCTGCTCTCGCTGGCCCTCATCGAGCTGATCAAGCAGAAGGTGACCGAACTCACCGGCTTCGGGCTGGTGCTGGCCGGCTGCCTCTTGGGCGCCATGCTGGCCTCCTACAGCCCCGGCGACCCTTCCTTCAACACCGCCCGCGGTAGCGGGGCCGGCGGGGTGGTCCATAATTTGATCGGTACGCCGGGGGCCTATGTTGCCGATTTCGTCACCCAGAGCGTCGGTTTCGCCGGTTTTCTCGCCGTGGTCGCCTTCACCGTCTGGGGCATCCGGCTGGCGCTGCTGATCGGGCTGACGCGGCCGGTGTGGCGGGGGGCGATGCTGGTGCTGGCCATGCTGTTCGCGGCGGTGGTGCTGGCGGCGCTGCCGCCGATTCCGGTGCCGGGGCTGTTCCGCGAGCATCCCGGCGGCAGTCTGGGGCTGATCGCCCTCGAGCGGCTCGACGCCGCCGGCCCCTGGACGATTCCGGCGTTGCTCGTCTCGGCCATCGCCTCGCTGGTGTTGTTTCTGGGGGCGCTGGGGGCGCCGGTGCTGAGCTTCCTGCGCCTCGGCGCCCTGATGCGGGGCGCCGGTGCCGGGCTGGCCGGGCTGCCGGCGGCACTGCGCCGCCGCGAGAGCGTGGCGCGCCCCACCGAGCCGGCGCGTCCGGCCCGGGTGGCGCCGGGGTTCGCCGTCCGCGCCGAGCCGTCGTTCGATCCGGCGGCGGCGGGGGCGGCTTCCGCCTATCCCGAACCCGACGAGGAAGTATACGAGAGCGAAGAGCGTTTCGAGGAGGAGGAGGAACCGCGGCCCGCCCCGCCGCCGCCCCGCCGGCTCGAGCCGGCCCCGCCCGCCGCCGTGCCGCCCCGCCGCCCGCCGCCGCCACCGCCGCCGATGGACGAGGACGCCGGCTATCAGTTGCCGCCGCTCGACCTTTTGCGGCCGCCGCCGCCGGGCAGCCGCACCGCCCAGCTTTCGGACGAGGAGATGCGCCGCCATGCCGGTGGTCTCACCGGCGTGCTCGGTGATTTCGGCGTCCGCGGCGAGATCAAATCCTACCGGCCGGGACCAGTGGTGACGCTCTATGAGCTGGAGCCGGCGCCGGGCACCAAGTCGTCGCGGGTGATCGGCCTCGCCGACGATCTCGCCCGCTCGATGAGCGCGGTGTCGGTGCGCGTGGCGGTGGTTCCCGGACGCAACGTCATCGGCATCGAGCTGCCCAACCCCAAGCGCGAGACCGTCTGGCTGCGCGAGCTGCTGGAGCATGACAGCTACGCCCGTACCGCCGCCCGTCTCGCCCTGGTGCTGGGCAAGGATATCGGCGGCGCCCCGGTGATCGCCGACCTCGCCCGCATGCCGCATCTGCTGATCGCCGGCACCACCGGCTCCGGCAAGTCGGTGGGCATCAACACCATGATTTTGTCGCTGCTCTACCGGATGACGCCTGAGCAGTGCAAATTCATCATGGTCGATCCCAAGATGCTCGAACTCTCGGTCTATGACGGCATCCCCCACTTGCTGGCCCCTGTGGTCACCGACCCCAAGCGGGCGGTGGTGGCGCTGAAATGGACGGTGCGGGAGATGGAGGACCGCTACCGCAACATGTCCAAGCTCGGGGTGCGCAACATCGAGGGCTACAACGCCCGCCTGCGCGAGGCCCGCGAGGCCGGCACCCCGCTCAGCCGCCGGGTTCAGACCGGCTTCGACCCCGACACCGGCAAGCCGATCTTCGAGGAGCAGCCCCTCGACCTCAACGACCTGCCCTACATCGTGGTGGTGGTCGACGAAATGGCCGACCTGATGCTGGTGGCGGGCAAGGACATCGAAGCCGCCATTCAGCGCCTGGCCCAGATGGCCCGCGCCGCCGGCATCCACCTGATCATGGCGACGCAACGGCCATCGGTGGACGTCATCACCGGCACCATCAAGGCCAACTTCCCCACCCGCATCAGCTTCCAGGTCACCTCCAAGATCGACAGCCGCACCATCCTCGGCGAGCAGGGGGCGGAACAGCTCCTCGGCCAGGGCGACATGCTCTATATGGCCGGCGGCGGCCGCATCACCCGCGTCCACGGCCCCTTCGTCGCCGACGAGGAGGTGGAGCGGGTGGTCCAGACCCTCAAGGCCCAGGGCGAGCCCAGCTACATCGACGCCGTCACCGAAGACGCCGACGAGGAGAGCGGCGACGACGACGAGCGCCGCTCCTCCTCCGGCGGCTCTACCGGCGGGTCTTCGGGCGGCGGCAACGGCAACAGCGAGGACGAGCTTTACGACAAGGCGGTGGCCCTGGTCGCCCGCGAGCGCAAGGCTTCCACCAGCTTCGTTCAGCGCTTCCTGCGTATCGGCTATAACAGCGCCGCCCGCCTGATCGAGCGGATGGAAAAAGAGGGCGTGATCAGCAAGCCCAACGTCGCCGGCAAGCGCGAAGTGCTGCTGCGCAAGCTCGACGAAAGCGAACGATAAGCCGCGGCTTCATCCCGGAAAGGCACCGACTCCGATGCGTCCTCTTCTTCGCCTTCTCGCCTTCGTGCTGGTCCTCGGCTTTGCCGGGCGGGCCGGGGCGGGGCCCGCTCCCGCCGTCCTCACCAATGCCGACAGGGCCGACATCGCCCGCGTCGAGCGCTATCTCAACGAGGTTCACACCCTGCGCGCCCACTTCCTGCAGGTCGCCGACAACGGCAACAGCGCCGGCGGCACCTTCATGATGGCGCGTCCAGGCAAGATGAAGCTGGCCTACGACCCGCCGATCAAGGACTATGTGGTCTCCGACGGCTTCTTCGTCTTCTACTGGGATGCCGAGCTGCAGCAGCAGTCGAGCCAGCCGCTGGGGGCCAGCCTCGCCGACTTCGTCCTGCGCGAGACCATCAAGCTTTCGGGCGACGTCACGGTGACCAAGGTCACCCGCCCGCCCGGCGCCCTCGAAATCTCCATCATCCAGACCGACGACGCTGGCAAGGGCGAGCTGACCCTGGTCTTCGAGGACAAGCCGCTCAGGTTGCATAAATGGCGGGTGCTCGATGCCCAGGGGTTGATCACCTCGGTCGCCCTTTCCGATATTCGCACCGGGGTGAAGTTCGAGGACGGGCTCTTTATCTTCCACGACCCCAATCTCGGCAAGCGGCGAAAATAGGGAGGCGAGAAATTTGTGGGGATAATCAACGCCGTAATCTTGCCATAAACCTCGGCTATACCAAAATGCCAGGGGGGGCTTCGCGAGCCCTCTCGCCGGGAAGCCGGGAATTCGTTATGCTCTTTGATCCGTCGGTCAATTTTCGAACCCGTTGACAGCCAGGGCCGGTTCGCTCATCCCAGGGGCCGGTCGCACCCACAACACCGAGGCGAAGCCATGGACAACAATCTCTACGGACGCAGCCGGGCCGCCAGCGCCGAGTACGTCTACGAGCGTGCCGATCTGGACGAGGGGCTGCGGCAGCACATGCTGCGGGTCTACAACTACATGATGGTCGGCCTGGTGGTGACCGGCTTGGTCGCCTACATGACCTCGACCAGCCACGACCTGATGATGACGCTGTTCGCCACGCCGCTGAAATGGGTGGTGATGCTGGCGCCGTTCGCCTTCATCCTGGTGCTGTCCTTCGGCATCCAGAAGCTGTCGGTTCAGGCGGCTCAGGCGGTGTTCTGGGCCTATTGTGCCGCCATGGGGCTGTCGCTGGCGACCATCTTCGTCGTCTTCACCGGCACCAGCATTGCCCGGGTGTTCTTCATCACCTCCGGCACCTTCGCCGCCATGAGCCTCTACGGCTACACCACCAAGAAGGACCTCTCGGGGCTGGGCTCCTTCCTGATGATGGGCGTGTTCGGCATCTTCATCGCCGGCATCGCCAACATGTTCATCGGCTCCAGTGCGCTGCAGTTCGCGGTGTCGGTGATCGGCGTGCTGATCTTCACCGGTCTCACCGCCTACGACACCCAGAACATTAAGGAGATGTACGCCGAGGGCTCCGGCCACGAGGCCAACGGCAAGCTGGCCATCATGGGCGCGCTCCAGCTCTATCTCGACTTCATCAACCTCTTCGTGATGCTGCTGCAGTTGATCGGCGACCAGCGCGAATAAGCGAACGCCGGACTCACAGCGCAAGAGCAGCCGGGGGGCCGATGGCCCCCCGGTTTTTTTATGCCCGGATGGGTCGGCTTGCGCCGCAACGCCGAAAGCGGGGTGCTGAAAAAATTTTCTGTTTTGAATCATAGCGATGAGCCTCGATGGTGACACATCAAGGCTCCCAGACGCCGGGCGGGCGCTCGGGCGCCGGCCTAGCGCAATCTTGCGGCGTTTGGCGGGAATTGGAAACACTCTTGCGGGGATTGCGTCGCCGGGGGGTGTGCGGCTATGGTGGCGGCACGTCCTAGTCCCGCCGGAGAGAGTGCCGCCCCATGGTTCAGACCGTTCGTCCCCGCCGCAGCGTGTTGTATATGCCGGGCTCCAACGCCCGCGCCATGGAGAAGGGCAAGGCGCTGGCCGCCGACGGCCTGATCCTCGACCTCGAAGACGCGGTGGCTCCCGATGCCAAGCTGGAGGCGCGGCGGCTGGTGGTGGAGGCGGTGAAGGGCGGCGGCTACGGCCGGCGCGAACTCTTTGTGCGCACCAACGGTCTCAACACCGCCTGGGGTCACGAGGACGTGCTGGCCGCCGCCACTTCGGGCGCCGACGCCGTGCTGCTGCCCAAGGTCGAGTCGGCCGACACCGTGCGTCAGGTCGAGTCCATCCTCCAGGGCGCGGGCGCGCCCGAAAGCCTCGCCATCTGGTGCATGATCGAGACGCCGCTGGGCGTGCTCAACGTCAAGGAGATCGCCGGTTCCAGCGCGCGCCTCGGCGGCTTCGTCATGGGCACCTCCGATCTGGCCAAGGACCTGCACTGCCAGCACACCCGCGACCGGCTGCCGATGATCACCGGCCTCGGGCTGTCCCTGCTGGCGGCGCGGGCCTACGGGCTGGCCATTCTCGACGGCGTCTTCCTCGATCTCAACGACGAGGACAGTTTCTATTATTCCTGCAAGCAGGGGCTGGAACTGGGCTTCGACGGCAAGACCTTGATCCACCCCAAGACCATCGAGATCGCCAATAAGACCTTCTCGCCCTCGCCGGCCGAGATCGCCCATGCGCGGCGCATCATTGAGGCCCACGCCGCCGCCGCTGCCGAAGGCAAGGGCGTGGTGGTGGTCGATGGCCGGCTGGTGGAAAACCTCCATGTCGAGGCGGCGCGCCGGCTGGTGGCCCTGGCCGACGCCATCGCCGCCCAATAAGCAAGATCGAGGAAACGCTCTCATGACCACCAAGACCAACCCCGGCAATTTCTTCGAGGATTTCCAGCTCGGCCAGGAGATCCGCCATGCCACCCCGCGCACGGTGAGCAGCGGCGACGTCGCCCTTTACACCGCGCTCACCGGTTCGCGCTTCGCCCTGCAATCGGCCGACAGCTTCGCCCGCGCGCTGGGGCTGGAGATGTCGCCGGTGGACGACCTGCTGGTCTTCCACATCGTCTTCGGCAAGACCGTGCCCGATGTCTCGCTCAACGCCGTGGCCAATCTGGGCTACGCGGGCGGGCGCTTCGGGGCGCCGGTCTATGTCGGCGACACCCTCTCGACCAAATCCACCGTCATCGGCCTCAAGGAGAACTCCAACCGCCAGACCGGCACCGTCTATGTCCGCTCGGTCGGAAGCAACCAGCGCGGCGAGGTGGTGCTGGATTACTGTCGCTGGGTGATGGTGAGGAAGCGCGATCAGGCGGTGGAGATCACCGTCTCCCAAGTGCCGGAGCTGCCGGACTCGGTGCGCGTCGCCGATCTCGCGGTGCCGACCAGGCTCAATCTCGACGAATACGACACCGTCCAGGCCGGCTCGCCCCATCTCTGGGAGGACTATCGGCCCAGCGAACGCATCGACCATGTCGACGGTATGACCATCGAGGAGGCCGAGCACGCCATGGCCACCCGCCTCTACCAGAACACCGCCAAGGTCCATTTCAATCAGCACACCGAAAGCCAGGGCCGCTTCGGCAAGCGTCTCATCTATGGCGGTCACATCATCAGCCTGGCGCGGGCGCTCAGCTTCAACGGCCTGGCCAATGCGGTGCGCGTCGCCGCCATCAATGGCGGTCGCCACGTCGCCCCGACTTTCGCCGGCGATACCATCTATGCCTGGAGCGAGGTGCTGGATGCCAAGCCGCTGGCCGGGCGCCACGACGTCGGCGCCCTGCGCCTGCGAACCTTCGCCACCAAGGACCGCCCATGCGCAGACTTCCCCGGTGCGCTGGAAGGCGGCAAGT
>SESB01001227.1_pt1 | contig 17104 bp, 35 predicted proteins | sample 3171441 | NCBI WGS metagenome assembly SESB01 (sample SAMN06051867, study PRJNA518727) | freshwater metagenome | biome: subpolar coniferous forest; feature: holomictic lake; material: water; isolation source: holomictic Lake 227, 6 m depth | place: Canada: near Kenora, Ontario | collected...
CATAATAAACATGACCAATTTTTAAATCAATATTTATCATTTTAATAATTGAAATTTATGATCAATAAATTCATTTGGAAAGATATAACCAATTAATTTATTTGTCAAAACTTTAAAATTTAAAACTTTAACAAGTAAATTATGAGGATTATTTTCATTTATTTCAATAATGAAAAATGGAAAAGTTTTATGTAGTGTATCAACACTCCAAAATTCATTATATGAATGAATCAAAATGTCTTTATTAAGTGTACAATACATATGACCAATTTTTAAATCACAAATTTTCATGTTAGTTGATTGAATTTATATTCAACGCGATCTCCAATGTCAAAAAATACAAAATAAATTCTATCACTTAATAAAATTTTAAAACTTTTGTAATCTAAGTGAGACAAAACATCATTATGATCAAATATCATAAAAGGCGTATCAATTTCACACTTTCTAATGTATCGCTCTCCAACTGATGTTAAATACAATGCAAGTTTATGAGAACTGGAAACATACACATGACCAATTTTTAAATCAATATTTATCATTTAGACATGTGAAAGGTATAATGCACCAATATGTGATTTAGTCATGATTTTTAATTTTTTAACATGAAATATATCACCGCAATCAATGATTTTATAAATTTTTTTTCTAAAATCACAAAAAGATCATTAATCATAATTTCATCTATAAATTCTTTTTTAGTAAAATTTTCTGCATTAAAATCTGTGTAAATATTACGTGATATTTTTGATTGATAAACTTCAAATTCAATCAATTCATGAAAATTTGTATGTGTTAACGTTGGAAGTGTCATTTTAAAATTCATTTAATTTGTAAAAGAGTTCTTTCACTTCAAGAAATTGATTTACACCACAAAAGATAAATCCAATTACATTTTTAATCAAAACTTTAAAACTAAAATAATTCATAATAGAATTTGTGTCAATTATCGTAATGATATCTTCGGGATGTGATGTTAGTAATTTTTCTGATTCACCTAATTTATCAGAATGAACAGAAAAATAAACAATTTCTGTACAAAATACATCACCAACTTTCAATTCATTAAATTTTATCATTGTCCAATAAAAATCCAACCGTAAGTTGATTTCGTTAAAATTAAAAATTTACAAACTAAATAATTATTTATGAATTTAAAATTTGTTTCTTTTTCTAGAATAATCATAATGTCATTTAAATTCAAACTCCCAATACGATTCTTGACGCTAAAATTATTTACATCAATATTTTTGTAAATGTCACGAGTTATTTGTGATTCGCAAATATCAAAAACATTAATTTCACTAATATTATTGTGCTTTAATTGTTTCATTATGATATTACAATAAAAATCCACGTGAAGTTGGATGATTCATCATATATTATGGTATCTTCTTTAATTTTGCACAATTTTTCAAAAATTATTCATGAAAGAAAAATCCAACCAGTACAACGAGTTGTCATAATTTGAAAACTATGAAAAAGTGTATTTCTAAAATCAAACTTATCTTTTTTAATAATCATAATGAAATCATTTACATATAATGTATCAATTATTTTTGACTGAGTAAGAGAATGAGAATCAAAAATTGCTTTTCCTATTTGAGACCTGTAAAGAAAACCTATTTCACAATTAGTCTTAAAATCTGCGTAATCTAAGTAAAAAGAATCCATCCAACATTATCCTTTGTCAAAATTTGATACGCAAAAACATTTTTATAATTTTGCACATAAATTTCTTTTTTAAGAATGAAAATTATGTCATTTTTATCCAAAATACAAATAGGATCATAATCTCCAAACAATTCTTTTGTTTTATGTAAAGTTCGTATAAAACATAATTTATAAATTTCAGATTCAGATAATTGTGTGAAATTGTATAAAGTCAAAGTTAATATCATTTATACGTATAAATGTAAATAATGCCACGACCAAATCTACTTAATACGTCCATTTCTTCAACAATCGTACCATTTTTTAATTCAGTGACAAATTCTTTACTTAAAACAACAACATGTTCATTTTTATGTAATTCACCCAAAGCATTTGGTCTATTATTAATAGGTTCACCGTGAATAGTTATATCTTCTTTAATTTTATATAGATTTTTCATAAGTTATTCAATTCAATAAATGTAAATAAAACCAATACCACTTTTCGTCAAGATTTGATATTGTGTCTCATCTATCAATCTTTGCACCATTTTTAAGACTATGAAATAATCACCAAGTTCAATTTTACCAATACATTCACGTTTTTCATTAAATAACCAACGATGTATTTCAGTTAAATAAAGCTTAGATTCAATTAAATTTTGACTACTTTGATATGTTAACGTTGGAATCATTATGATTAATCTTACGTAATTCAATAATAAAAATGTAAAAAACAAATACTATATTTTGTCAAGATTTGATATTGCAATTCGCACGTTCCGATATATGTCTTATTCAAAACAATGAAAAAATCACCAATTTCAATTTTGCCAACACATTTACGCTTTTTATCAAAAGCCCAACGTTGTATTTCAGATTTACAAAGTTCAAATACATTTAATTTTTGACAATTTTGAAGAGTCAACGTTGAAATCATTATAAATTACTGTTGTTTATTGATTTCATCAATGCTGAGAACCCACTGCACTTTATATCGTGACAGTACAGTCGAACTTTCGTCGCCTTCTTCAATGACACAAAATGTCTTAGAGTAACGAAACGCATTATTCTCTGCGTATTTTCGTATAGCCTCTACGCGATCAACAGCATCAATTAATTTCGACTCAGCATCGTTCGTCCAAACTCTATATTTCATCACAATTACCTTTTCTAATTTGGAAATCAAGAATCACTTATTTCAAGAAACCTGCGCATACCAGCATAACCTATATACGTTGGATTTGATTTATGTTCATTCCTTAATGCACCCATAAAAATTTCAGCAAGTTCTTTTCCAGAAATACAATGATCATTTACACAAAATTCCAATGATGACAACCTAATTCTAATTTCATCAAAAGTTCCAACAAGATAAAGTTCAAATTGATGTTGTTCATTATTCTTATGAAATAAATTTAATTGTTTACTTTGCGATGATGATGAAAATTGATTTTGCATAATTTTAAGACAACAATCATTTTCAGTTAATTCAATTGGAGAGAAATCAGAATACGAATCATTGCGTTGATAATTTATATTAAAATCTGGATCTCGATAAATCAAAATTTCAGTTCGTCCCAAAGAAAGACTAAACAATTTATAGAATCTTTTCATAAACAGATTGTAAATTACAATGAGCAAATTTACATAAAATTGTATATAATAAACAAATAAAAGATGAAAAATAACAACAACATTGATGATGAAGGAGGAAAAGAGGAGAATTTATTATTTGTTGACATTTCTGAAATTCAAGAACATCTTGACAATGTTGAACGACTTGACAGAGAAGCAGAAAATAAGAAAAGAAAACGCGACGCACGAGATGCAGAACTTGAAAGAAAAGCTCAAAGCGATAATTCTGTCTTCAAACCAAGCATCATAATTCAGTTTCTTGACAAGAATTTAAATTCAAAACGAGAAGCCGAGAAGAAAAAGAAACGAGAATTGAATCAAAAGAAAAGAAAATTAAACATAATAAATGATGCAAGTTCTCGAGTCAAAGATAAACAAAAATTAAAAGAACTCGATAAGAGGTTATTCATGCCTCTTTATTCTCTTTTTGAAAATGAAAAAGAATTAAAAGAACTTCGAAAGAAAATGTATGATTCTGAAGATGATCTTGAACAAAAAGAATTATTCTCACAAATTATAAAGGTCTCGATCCGTGTAGATAAAACACGAAGTGCCATCAAGAAGATTCTGCCATTGATGAAATGGAATAAATCTCGCGATGCCAAGAAGCAACTCAGGATGGTTCTGGATACCTTGTTGTCGAACGCCGCAAGGCAAAGTGCCTATGAGAATCTGTTATCGTTATATCATAAAGATTCCAAATGGTTCAAAATGTCTGAGGTTGAATATGGTGAGATGATTCATTGGTGCATCAAAGGCATAACAAAAACAACTGTGTCAGAAAAGCGAGATGCAATCATCAGAAAAGAGAGACGGCGCGAGGCACGAGAAAAAGTCGAAAGGAGACGAGCCACAAAGAGGAAAAAGAAGGTTGAATTGCTGCGACAATTTAGAGTTATGAGTTATTCGTGGTTTTCAAAAAATTGATTTATTCTTCCTGTTTTTATGAAATACTCAAACCAATATTTTGGTAAAAAGTATATTCCGTCATTTGTTAAAATTTTAATGTAATAAACATTTGAATTATTTGATAAAGTTATAAAAATCTCATCTGTTCTTAGTTTTCTACGTGATGACGCAAGCGTGTTCGTAACACTTTTATAGATATTAAAAATGCTTTGATCGACAGTGTAATCAACATTAAAATCAAAAATAACTTTAAATAAAGAATTCATAATTCAACAATCTCTGTAATCCAAGCTTTGAATAAAAAACCAACATGTGCGGATGTAAGAATTTTTATATAAGATGAATTTGGATCATTTTGTAAAATTGCAAATGGTTCATCAAATGAAATAATTGATAATTTTTTATTTGGGTATGGTATATTAGTTTCCCATAATACAATTTTAAATATAGAATTATCTTTAAGACGTTCATTCGTAAATTCATCTTTAAACTTATAAAGTTTCCCAAAATTCATTTTCTTTAATAAGTCTCTACAAAAAAATCAGGAATGTAACCAAAAATCATTTTTCCTTGTGAACAAACTAAAACATGGTAATATAAATTGCAATAATATCGTTTATTTGATAGGCATGTCACTATAGTATTACCGGGAATAAAAAATTGTGCAACTTCTCCATTTAATATTCTCGTAGTACCTGCACCATATGCAGAAATTGATTTGTTAAGTGAAAGTGCATATGGTGTATCACAACAAATAATAAAATTTTTAACGACTGAATTTTCTTTTAATCTTAGGAATTTAATCTGGGATTTATTTCTGTAACAATCGCCAAAAAGAAAATGCAAGATTTTCTTAATAAATTTCATAAATAAAACATTCTGCGTGGGGATTCTTTTTTACATAAATCTTTTCATCATTCCCGCCGCCAATTATTTCCTCAGTGATGGTGGCATAGATTTCCTCTGAAGACTCTGGGAATTTTCCATTTTTTGCCAAGCAGAATAAAAGAACATCGTATATTCTCAATTGCTGTTGATAATGCAAAATTAAATTTTCAAAATAAAAAAGCAAAAGTTCTTTTTTAAAATTTTTGAAAAGATTTATTCCTTTTTCGCTTAAAGTGTAAAAATAATATTTATCATCAATGTTTTTATCATCTTCATCATCTATTATGAATGAAATCACTTTATCTTGTGAATTACAAATTTCTTCATATATCTTATTTTCAAAGAAATGACCAACTCCAGACGAAAATGCATAAGTAATATCAAGTTCTCTGGTGTCAAATTCTTTTCGAAAATTGATGTTATCTGTTACACCGATGAATTTAATGTTAGGATTTAAGAAAAGCAAAAACTTTTCAAATTCATCTGGTGAAATTTTATTACTTAACTCTTTGGGAAATTCAGTAATTACAAGATCTTCTTGTTGATCATAAGACGTTATTTTTAAAATGTAAAACATATTGTGATTTCTACTTTATAATAATTGCAGTGAGAGATTCACTTAAAATGACATTTTTACCAAGTTATGCGTCATAATAAATCCAATACGAAATCTTGATAAAACTTTGTAATAATTTACATGATAGATAATCGGATCCAATCTTAAAACAATTTCATTTTTATCAATATCATGACAACTTTCATTTGTTATTAATGAATGTTGCAATGTATCAAATAAGATAGAATTGCTAATTGTTACAATATAAAGATCACCCATATGCTTATTAGAAATTTACACAAATTGGAATGTAAAACATATTGTGATTCTATCAAAATTGAAAATGATGTACATAAAAAAAGAAATTACAAAATATAAGTTAAATTATTCGCGGCGATAAAAAAAGGTCCGCCATATTCTGTAAGAATTTTGTAATAAAATACGTAATGAACAACTTTATCAAGTCTTAAAATAATTGCGCCTCTTTTAATTTTACATTCATTGGCATGACCGTATGAATCATAAAGCGGCGGATCGTTTACTGTTACGGTATAAAGGCCACATGAATGCTTCATAGAAATTTTCTTAAATCAAAAATAACTTTTGAAAAATTCATAATCACAAATTGTTTGTTCTAATTGTTTTTTATATGTTGATGAAAGTTTCACTTTAAGTGAAAATAATTTAATGAACTCAATCATTTCTTTTCTTGATTCGAATTGTAATTCTACAATAGATTTATTGTGTTTATTAAAACACTGAAAAGAAATGCCAGTTTGAATTGGAGATATGTTATACGTTGTTTGTATACTAAACGCATCAAGAGGCACAATTGAATCACATAATATTCCCAATGTCTTAAGAGCATAAAATGGTACGGTGCTGATACGCAATTCAAAAGAATTATTGATCTCCCAATCAATGAAACTTTTTTGAATATCTTCGATAAAATTCAAAAAAAGACAAACATTATTTTGAGATAATTGTGATTTTAATTGCTTTTTCTTTTCGTTTAATTTTTCAATTTTTTCTTCAATTTTAGATAATTCACTTGTTAGATTAACAACATTATTCATATCAGAAATTTACATAAATTGAAATGGATGTTCACGGAAATTCAGAGAATTTCCTTCAATGGAGAGGGGAAATTATGAACATTTAATAACAACAAGGTAAGATCAAGACAATTGAAACTGCAATTCCTCCAATACACATAAAATGAATATCAACATCAATACGTTATCAGAAGAAGAATTCCGCTCATTGCCTTTGGTTATTAAGGGAGAATCAAAAGAGATCAGATACGCAGGAAATGGATACGTGGTCATAGACTTTAAACCGACCATTTACTCATTTTCAAACAACAGGTGCGCATCGGTTGAGGGATCAAATCTTGCAAGGCTCGAAGCATCCAAGATTTTTATTGAAGAATTATCAAAAAATAACATCAATCATGCTTACAAAGAGTTTGGCAAGAGATTCATTCTTGCACAATTGGTAATGCCACACGATGTTGAATTTTCCAAATACAAACTTCCAAAATTTGAACCAAATGATTTGTCAAGAGATCAAATCAAAGCATTGCCAAAGGCACCACCAATTGAAGTCATTGTCAAAAAATATTTGACAGGAACAACAAAACACGGAATGATTGGTCTTGTTGGTTCAAAAGTAAGAAGCAGTCATCCATTTTATTCAGATATGAATTTTGAAAATGATGGCGCGTTGCCAGAAATGTTGATCAGATTTGATTGGAGAAATCCATTGGTTCAACATGGTCGTGGAGAAAAGATGTTTAACCAAATCTTTGGTGATATCGAAGTTGAAGATTGGGTTCGTGAATTGGTTTCTGATTATGGAGATCGAGTCGCAGACACAGTCATGGACCCGAACTTTGCTGATTATTTTATTGATGTAAAACAAGCAAGAAGAACAGCATACAAGACGATCTTCACGTTGGAAAAGTTTTTGGCATCAAAACAAATTGTATTTTATGATATGTGCATGTTCATTGATGAATCAGGAACTTTGGTATATGGAGAGATCTCACCAGATTGCGGGAGGTATCGTCATCTTGATTTGGGGTCGTTGGATAAAGATGTGTGGCGAACGGGTGGCAGCAGTTCTGACGTGATTAAAAAATGGAATTTATTGGTTTCCTTATTAAAAGGCGAAGAGATATGAAAATTACAATTGGAACCACGAATAAATACAAAATTCGTGAAATTGCAAGTGTTGTAAATCCTCTTGGCATTGAATTGGGAATAATCAATTGTTTAAATCCGGATGAGACAGGAAATTCTTTGGAGGAAAATGCTTTGATAAAAGTCAATGCATATGCAAAATATGCTACGATGAAGGAAACGTTGAAACAACAACATTATGTTTTGGCAGAAGATTCAGGGCTATTTGTTCAAAGTTTATCAGGACTTCCCGGAATTCATTCGGCAAGATTCTCTGATTGCATAATTAAGAACAACAATAAAGTTATCGATTATGTTCCATCCAATAGAGATCGAGAGACGATTGATAAAGCAAATTGTAAACGCGTAATACGTTTGATGAAGAAATTGCCAGAAGGAAATGCCAAGTATTTCCGTTGCATTTCCGCCGAGGCTTATTTGGCTGTTTGTTTATGTGTCAGTGATTTGGATGGAAATATTGTTTTCAAGACTCTTGATAAATCAGAAGGATGGATTGTTGAAAAACCGAGTGGAACTGATGGCTTCGGATATGACTGCATCTTTGCCTCGGAGAGTTCATACGGAAAAACTTGGGCAGAAATTGATGGCATGAGAAAAAACTTGATAAGTCACAGGCGAAAAGCAATTGAAAAATTCACCCAATGGATAATAAATGCAAATCATCACAATTGATGGAAATGATGGAACTGGCAAGTCGACGCTTGTAATGAAATTGAGAGATTATTTTGGAGAAAGAAATGACATCCTAATAAAAGATCGAGGAATTGCGTCTGATTTGACGGATGATTTATCAATCAAAATTCCCAATGATGAATTTGTTATTATTTTGGATTGCCCAGTTGAAGTCTCAAGAGAAAGGTTGGCAAAAGCTGGGAAAGATTTAACTGAGAAGTATCATACTATAGAAGATCTCGAGTATTATAGGAATAGATTCTTGTTGGTAGCACAGAAATTAAAACCAAATTGTATTGTGATTAACTCAGCAGATAATTCATCAACTGAAGATGATGAATTGTTTAATAAGGTCAAGGAATTGTTACGGAAATACTTGGTAATTTAACTTAAAATTTAGTATAGAATGAATACAGATGGTAAGACGAGGAGTGAGAGATTATTATGAACAAAGCTTGTGAAAGTATAAAAGAAGAGATTAAAAAGATAGAACTTATGTTAAAGATAAAAAAGGATCAGCTTTATAACTTAAATAAAGAAAATGAAGAGATTGAATTTAAGAAAATAATTTCTAGTCTTAAATGGGTAGTTGACTCTTTTTTTAGTATTTGTCTAGATGTTTCTGAAGAAACTAAACACTTATCTAAAGCATTTTTTTCATTATCGGAAATGCAAAGCATTTCCTTACACAATTACGTTAATGAGAATTATAATTGCACAATAGATGAAGATAAATATTTAAATTTAACATTTGATTCAACTAATGATTTACTTTTCTTTATTGATGACAATAATTTAAAATTTTCAATATCGCCACACTTGGCAAATGATATTGTTTGTAGACGATATAAAGAAGATGAATTATTAAAATTAGCACGAGAAGAGCAAAAGATACTTTGCTTAATCAAGCAGAGAACAAATAATCATTATCGGAATTGCAATGAGGAAATTCCATGAATTTCCGTAACAATTCCTTATATGTGAATTTTTTCTCGCGGGAATTTTTGAAAATATTTTGGATTTATTATTTGAGCGAGAAGTACACACACATTCTACATAGATTATTAGACTCAACGGAATTATTAGATAATTCCTTTTATTAGACTCACAAGATTTCATACAAAAATACACAAGCACATTTCATTTTGTAGAGACTCACTTGCTATAGATTCTTGCTAGACTCTTCTTGCTAGACTCTTTTACTTTGTAGACTCTAATTACAACATGAGTGTAAAAGTTAGTTGCGGAATTGTCTTGAGGAAATTCAGAGAATTTCCGTTACAATTCCTTTCAAGCGAAAGAAATTGAAAATTTCTGTTAAATTTCCCGAGACGCATACTACAGTAAACAATTTCTAACAAATGTTTATATTTCAACAATAAAAGAAGACACACAAGATTTATTGTAAACTCTAATTACTAGACTCACTTACTAGAGACTCTAATTACAATCTAGGTATGACGGAAATTTTCAATTTCCTTTAATTCAGTTTCAAGCGTAAAATTTCCCGAGACGCACACGAGCTTGGCATCATATCGGCAGTTTCACCAGCGGCTACAACAAGCTGCCGGGCTACCAGCCATTTTTACGGGGCAAATTTACACTTTTTACCGGGGCTATTTCACTCATTCAAAGGGTGGCGGTCAGCTCCCCATTTACACCCCTAAATCAAGGGCTACTTACTTCTTCCTATTATTCACCCACATCATAAACAATTTCATGGATACATATCCTGCAGTGAAACTGAGTGCGCCCCATATCACATCGTAGATGTTTATCGTTATCATGATCCTATCTTATCTCTTCTCTTGTGATTATTCACTCACTCAAACATTCCAACTTGACTTACCATCCTCGATTCCAGTACCAACATAGTACCTTAATCACCGGCTTCATACACCATGTAACAAGTCCGACAGCAATTGGATGTTTATCACTAGAGTCTTTATCAACTTTTTTCATGATAGAATTACTTTATCATAAGGAAGGATGTTATACACTCACTTCAAGTTTACTTGGTGACGTATCTTGCATTAAGATTCCAATCTTCATAATATTTCCGTACATACATTTTCACAAATTCTTCATTGATGGTTTTTTCAATTACGTTTCCATAACCGGTATAAGTGTACGTTGTGTGTTCGTTATTCTTTGACCAATTCACTTCAACCTGAAGATGAATCTTATCATCTTCACTGAACCTATCATGAACGTATTGGGTGAAGTTTTTAGCATCATTCTCATAAAGCCCATATGGAGATTTTGCAAAATTGATGATAAAATCAGGATTGGTTCCGCAACGATCTTGATGAGCCATGATTTTCTCTCCTTCATTCCAACTTGTAGATCTAATCTATCATAAGGAAGAGAGACATACACTTGAAATCGTTATTTGATTCTCTCTACATACGCCGCGGTCAATCCAGAGCAAGTGATTTTGTATTCCCTGTTTGCATAATTGACTGTATGTTCACCAACTTTGATACTTGGAAGATTGGCACATTCTACTTGTTTTACACCATTCAGTCGAATTCCTTTCAATTTTGATGTATTATCTGCAATGCAATCTTTGAGAATTCTATCAATCTTGCGATTATTTTCGTGTTCCACTTTTTCTTGCAGTACTTCTGCTGTGGCAGTGATCACTTTAAAGGGCTTTCCACAGAATTCTGTGGTAACACCATTAGTGATTTGTTTGACAACTTCCATGAACTTGACGAATTCATCAATTTCAAATGATTTGAGCCATTTTGAAGAAGTGCAAACTTGGAAATAATATTGAAAGATTTGAGTTTCGTTTCCTTTTTCATCAATTATTGGTTCTTCACCTTTTACATTGATGGTACGAAGTTCAAAACTCACTTCATACTTTTGATCTTCACTCCTCAAAGCACCATCAATTGTGTCATCCCAAATTGAGATTCGATGAATCAGATTTGCATTGACGTTTGCTTTGATGTAATCACAGATTGATTGAGTTTTGATTTTTTCATGATTTCTCTCCTTTTGTTCCAACCTTGATTAAACTATATCACGTCAAAGAAACAAATACACTTGACTTCAATCACTGTCTGAGTCATCTTCAATTATTTTAGGTAAACCAATACCATTAAATCTAGAAACTGACTCAGGCAGTGATTGAAGTCAATCAACGCAAGCATAATCATACTCTATACCTTGATTCTTTTTGGTTCATGCCAAGACTCATCATAGTAAAGTGAAAGCAATTCATCACCATACCAACATTCAATGATGCTTTTTGGAATCTGAAAAAATCTGAATTCATCAATATAACTTTTTTGACGAATTGACATCAATTCAAGAGCTTTTTGTGGAAGTTGATTTGGGAGAAGCCTCGTCTTCGTCTTGTTGTTCTTGATGTTCATGAGTAGAATATACCACGATTTTTTGATTTGGAAACCAAAACAACAGAGAATTATCAAATAACATATGAATGCAAGTAGTTCAAGATTTTCACTTTTAATGAGTGTTTGCATGATATGCCGTTCTTCCCCTAATTACACTACGTTCTTTCTTTTTAAGAATTGTTACTTTATCGCCTTTTTCGAGACAACTGACACTTGGTTCGTTACAATTTATGTTGCGGTAAAAATTTACCTTTGAAGTCTTAATCGTTTTTGTGTTTGATTCCATCTTGAGTAAACTATAACATAAGGAAGAAAGATATACACAATGAAAAGAAATGTAAGTTAAGTTATGAAGTGTAAGTTAATCTTGTAACTCACCAAAAAGAAAGAAATCATTCACAATTGCACAGGTGAAAATTTCTTTTCTTTCTTCTTCTGAAAGTTCCATTTCCTTATGCTCCCAAAATTCACTTTCATCATTCCAAACCCAAAGTTGTGGATTTTTTTGAAAAGTAAGCATAAACATTGAAAATTCATCTTCTTCTTTATAAAAGATGACATAAGGAAAATCAAAATATTCATCATTATCAAGTGAAGATTCAATCATAGAATCAAAGAAAGATTGTGAAATCTTTTTCACAACTTCATTATTGTGAAGGGTGAATTTATTATTTACTTTGATGAGGTTTTTCATTGTGAGATTTCCTTTTCCTTGACTGTGATTAAACTATATCATAAGGAAATCAAAGTTTCACCTGGAAAGAAGTGTAAAATAAGGAAGAGATTATGTGATTATTTTGAAGAGATTTTTTCGGAATATGATTGTGCGAGTTTTTCACCAAGTTCAGTTAAAATATAAAGTGGTGTTTTTTGATAGTTTGATTGATTTCCTTGTTGGATTATGAATCCATTCATAATGAGTGAACATTTGGAATTTCTATAATTTGCGGGTTTTTTATAGAAATAACAATAATTTGAGTATTTTTTATAAGGGATTTTTGAATGTGAAAATGTGTGAGTCTCCTTTAGAATTTCATATTGAGACATTGGAATTCCAATGAGTGACATTACGTAACACATTGTTTCAGATTTTGTGATCTTTTTCATTGTGATTTATTCCTTTGTTCCAACCTTGAATAAACTATATCATAAAGAAGTTTAAGTTTCACAATGAAAAGAAGTTAAGGAAGAATGAGAATTTCAGTGTAATTTCACGCAGTTCGCTTGATTGTTGCAAACTGATTTCCGGTGCAAGTTACAGTGAATGATTTGACAATTGAAGAATTCAATCCTGAAAGATTTATCTCATATTCACCTGGAGGAATCGTTTCAAGATTTGCACTCCTGATGACTCGCTCTCCATTCACCCGTATCCCCTTGAGAATTGATTCATCACTCCTTATGATTTTGGAGATGGTTTCCCGAATCGCAGCTACTTTCTTCGAGATTTCCATCTCGTCACTTTGTGACTTGGTCATTACCAATTCTTGAATTTCGTATGTAAAGCTTCTTTCAATGGATTCTGCCAATTCAGTAACTTCAGTGATGATTTGCATCCTTTCACGAATTTGCCTTGTTGTGGAAGAACCATAACTTGGATAATTCACTTGAAGCGAATTATCAAACTTTGCCCAAATATTTCCTTCTTCGTCAAGAAATTCACTGATTGGACGAAGATAATATGTGAAACTTGCATTGGTATTTTCACCATTTTCCATGGTCTTGCGAAGTTCCACGGTGATTATGGTGCAATTTGAAAGTATTGCTTCGCCATGAGTAAGTGAATGAAGCTTTTCACTTGAATACTGAGACAACTTTTCATTATCGACGTTGTTAAGAATGAATTGTGCAACTTCGCGAATGGTTGATGAAACGTTGTTTTCCATTTGATTTCTCCTCAGTTCCAACTTGTAGATTCAATTTATCACATCGTTAAACGTTTTTCACTTATGTCTTACGATGTCGTTTTCTTTCAGGTTTCTCTGTTCCCCAACTTGTAAGTACATTCTATCCCATATTGGACTGATTTGCACTCAGAAATATGATGAATATTTGATGAAACTATGTTTTAATAGCATATAAGACGTATCAGAAGATGAGGGTGTATACTATAAAACGTATAGGTAAATAACAGTCATTCATATAGGAGATTATAGGATATACGTTACGGAGAATCTTATCAGATTTCTTGTGGGGAATATCACGCTATACGTCTATAAAGACTGGGAGAGATACGTTATGGAAGATTCTGGAATTTGATTGTGATTTTCAAATTCAAATTCGAAAATAAATCTTGACGTGAGTCTTAAGTTTTTAATTTGAGATCAATGTTTTGTGATTATCAATTAACGATTGTTGGAATAATATGCAATTTGTCCTGCTAAATATCCATCAACATATTTTGATGATGCTTCGGAAGGTGCTAAGCGTTGAAACCCATCATTGAAGCCACATTTATAACGATATACTTCAGCAAGTTCTTTCATAGTTGTTTCAGTGTTTTGTGTTGGATCTGGAAGTTGTTATGGTGATGCCTGTTGTTTCATGATGTTATCTTTAACAGAACAGAACTTTAACCTTCTTCAAGAATTTGATTAAAGCGATCTCGAACATCTTCTGGACAATAACCGTACCATTCGGGATTCCAACATTTCGATGTTTCATCCCAGCAGAATAACTGAAGTGTGTCTAGATTTGGATTGTCAATCCCAAACATCAAGTAATGTTTTCCATCTTTTTCAGATTTCATCACAATGATATTTTGCTGAACGAACTTATCAAGTCTTGTTTTTGATTCTTGAATCAAGTCAATAATGCTACGTGGATTTTCCTTATTGCTATTGTTGTTTGCCATTGTGATTCTTATCCTATCATCACTTACGTTGGTTTACACCACAAAAACAAGTTGATATTTGTGCAAATTTTAAGAAAGAATCATAACATGCTTTATTGTAATTTGACCCAAGATGATTCTTCAATTATTGAATGAGGGTTTACCTATTTTTATAAGAAAGTTTTTCTTGCAGTGATCTATAATGGCTAGGGGCTGGTCCTTAGGACTTATTCTTATCGTCGCTTCGGACAAGACTTGTCACAAGTGAAAGTCTCACATCGAGTGGAAGTGTGGCGAACTCTTCGTTGGTGAATTGAGAGATCAGATCAAGGACGTTAATAGATTTGTTGTTAGAGACTGACTTTTCAGATTTTTTCTGAGATGTATCAATAGTTGTTTCCGCAATCATTTTATCGAAATGCTCACAGTAAACTGGATTAGAGTAAAGATTAGAAATGACCCATGTGTTATTTTGCCAAATCCAAGTGCACTTTAAATTTTTGCTATAAAAACAAAGTTGAATAGTGTAAACATCTTCAAAAAAACATACTGAATCATCAACATTAAATTCCACGGCGGGAAGTTTACTAATCGCCAGATCAATAATAGAACACTTTGGAATAATTTTGAAACAACTCATTGTGATCATCCTTTACTTTCAACCTTGATTATGAGTATATCTTAATCCAACGCTAAAGAAAGTTCACACTTTTACGTGTTGTGTAACTCTTGTTTCAAAAGCATATAATCAAGAACCTTGTGCTTCATACTCACAGTGAACCCATTCCAATCTTGGATTGTAAGAGTCTCGATCATATTTTCAAGAGTCAAAGGTTTAATGGTGATTTGTTCTTCAGGTTCTTGTTTTACTTCATTCTTTTTGTTTCGATTTATAACGAATTCTTTCAATTCATCTAAATCTGATTGTGAAAAATCACAACTTTCAGACCAAAAATTATCACGCCACATAACTACTTCAAACCAATCAAGATAATAAAAATAAAACTTATCATCTTGTTTAAAGATCAAACCTTTTTCATCAATATAAAAATTCTCATCAAATACATGTGCTGCATTATCAGGAAGATCTTTGATTGTACAAACTTCAATTGATTTCATTGTGATTGATTCCTTTTCGGAAATCATTCTGATTTCCTTTGTTGTTATAGATTGAATCTATCATATCACTTATTGAAATTCACCAATCAAATTTATTAGAGTTACGTTGTGAATCATAACTCTTTCGCACAGCAAATTGTCGTTGTTTGAATTCCAATCGAGTCAACTTGATGCAGACTTCACCTCGATATTTTCTAATCATGCAACCAATCTTGAAGAATCCTTTTGGCTTTCCATATGAATCATATGCCTTGTATTTGAAGAGAATTGGAACCAAGAGACAGCATACTTCATATACAATTGACCAAAAAAGAATCTTCAGAGTCGTTGAATTCATGATGACAACCTTGAGTGAATTGTTTCTAAAACTTGTGGAATGGAAGGGAATCGAACCCTTGACCTATAAGTTAAAAGCTTATAGCTCTACCAACTGAGCTACCATTCCTAAATCTAATCTATTTTATTTTTCAGTTGATTTCCTTGATTTGATAAGTCTACTCTATCACTTCTTCTCTTCTTTTACACTACTTTTAGCAGAACATTTGTTACACACAAGAGAGCCTTTTTGTGCCAAAGATATATTCCAACTTACAACTGTTGAAAGTGACACTGGGGTGATCTGAATTGGACTAGAACAGTGACTGCATGATATGGTATTTGATGACATTGGAATTTATTTAGTGGTGATTGTTATTTAATACGTATCCTGACCAATCTTGACGATCAACAACTTTTGCTGCATGATAAAGCAGAAAGAATGTATACTCATCGTTTCCACAATCATTGATGAATTCATCATGAATTTGATTCAATGGAATCCAATAAAGAATTGCATTGGAGATGTGACGAATCAGTTCATTGCTTTTTTCACAAGAAATGAATTCTTTTTTGATTTGAATGGACATTGTCTGTGACTTCCTTTTGTTTGATTGTGATTAGATCTTAAATCAAATTGGAATAAGGTTCACTTTGGGAGCAAATAGACGATGATTTTTTCTTTTACACTTGAAGAAAATTCACTCCAATCTTTTTCAGTAAGTGTTTGAAGCATCTTATCAAGAGTGAAAGATTCATTTGAACTTGATTTTTCTTCTTCGTTTTTATTTGTTAATTTCTTGTGAAAAAAGTAATTTTTGTATTCATTTGTTGAATATGGAAAACTAGGAACCCATTTTACGTCATTCCATACATAAACAGTATGATGGCCTTCACAAAAAAAGACAAGTTCATGAAAATTTTTATTTCGGAAAAAACAAACGTGCCCA
>SESB01001228.1_pt1 | contig 17089 bp, 19 predicted proteins | sample 3171441 | NCBI WGS metagenome assembly SESB01 (sample SAMN06051867, study PRJNA518727) | freshwater metagenome | biome: subpolar coniferous forest; feature: holomictic lake; material: water; isolation source: holomictic Lake 227, 6 m depth | place: Canada: near Kenora, Ontario | collected...
GGAAATAACAAGTAGATGGTATAACTCTTCCGGGTTTTTCTGTTCAGGACTTCGACTTCCGGCGGGATCCGATGCCCCAGTGAGGGTTGGGTTGGCAGGTTCTGGGAGGGTGGGTCTCGGGGTTCCGGGGATCCTCGGTAGGTGTCAGCGGAATTGGGATGGTTGGTAATCTCTTTCGGTTGGGCTTCAAACTTCCTTTCCAGTCTGTTCAATCTGTTTTTATCGGTTGAGTGGGCGACGGTTAGAGGTATGGCAGCGGGGCGTGCGCAAATGAGGAGCAGAGGCTAATGGGCACGGTTGGAACAGCGGCGACGCGAAAACCCGAAAAAATCAAGGACACCATCCCCTCCGCTTCGCGGAGAGGGGCGCTTCGGCCTTCGTTCGGGCGCTATTTGAGTCGGAGGATCGGTGCGCGTTCGGGGAGAAATTGGGAAAAGATGGCGTGAAATAGCGTGACTTTTTCGTGTCGCGAGCCTGCAAAAAGGCCCATAACACAAGTGGTTTTGGTTAGCAATGGCTGTGGTTTGGAGGTGAAAGCGGAGATGATTTTTTACAGATTGCCGGGATTTCCCGGTTAGATTCCGCGCGGTTTTCCGTCAATTTCGGTGCTGAATTGCCTCCGAAACCGACAGGTTTCGCCTCGGAATATGTAATTGTTTAGGGCTTGAGTCACGCTCGTTTCCCTATGTTTGGGGAGGGCATGTGACGATTTTTTGAGAAAAATTATGGCCGATAAACCCGGCGAAAGCACACTGAAGGATCATCGAATAAAGGCGGTAAACTTGGGAAAATCGTGTTTCACGGCGACGAAATTCAGTCGCAAATCGGCTCTGATTACTGCCAGAATCACGGCAGACCATCGGGAGTAAAGGGTGCAAATAACGGGAGGATTTCGCGGGGAGCATGCGGAGGGATGTGGGGTTGGAACCGATCCCTGTGCCGAGGTTCGCGCCGCCGACTTATCCCACCGGTGGCGGCGAGCCAATTGAGCTTAACCGTGGGGAACATGGAACTAAAACTCGGCTTTATCCTGGTCAGCCTGGTTTCTGACCGGCAAAGTTTTAACCGCTTTTGACGGCTGGCGAGCCATCCCGTCCTGTTTTTGGTGGGGTTGGCCGCAGGCACGTATCTGGTGTTCACCCGCGTTTCGCGGTCACTTCCGCTGGATTGATTTTCTGGTGGTTGGGTAGTGGCTGGCTATCAGACTTTGGCATTTGGTGGAAGGATCCCATGACCAATTCGCCCCAGCCGCGCCGCAGCCCGCCGCGGTTCGGGTCGAGCGGGCGCGGTGATTCGGAGGCTTGGAAGCCGGGGAGTTTGTGCGTCCGGGTTGCGAACCCTCGCCCTGAAAAGCCCGCCCGAAGACGGCGATTAAGTCGCTTGGATTCTTCGGTCGGGCAAGGCACTGGCACGGTTTTAGGCCGCGACCATGAGGGTGTCGGCGTTGCCTGGCGTGTAGCAAAGAGGCGTGGCCTTCGGGCCGGTTTGCTTCCGGTAAGCCCTGGTTGGCGGGAAGCCGACCTCGTGCGGTTCGATGCCCTGAAACTTGAAGAGGCCTAGGAATTTGGGTTTCAATTTACGGCGCGAGCGGGCATCCATGGTCAGGTATTTCGTGACCCAGCCGCGAATTTCATTCACCAGGTTGCGATGGGTCTCCTCAATCTTTTCAAACCGCTCCGACTCCTCTTCCGCCAAGAGGCCGGGGCTGGTCGACAACGCCGCTTGCGCCTTCCGGCTCCTGTAGGTTCTCGAGTTGTCGTCGATGGAAGTCGCTGACGAAACGAAAAAGTTCGGGTCGAAGTACACGGTTTTCCCGTCGATGCCGTCGGTTTTTCTGGCGCTGAGACACCGCTTCATGGCCCAGCCCGCCCAGGCTCTGAGCCACATCATCACGCCTCCCTCCTTGGAGTTATAGGCAGTCAGCCACCCGGCCTTGAACATGATGGCTACCATATCCGAGAGGAGTTGGACTTTGATGGGATCCCCGCCCATCTTCCGCTCCGTGAAGTGGGGGTTCGGACCCGAATAGGCCTCCGGATTCTTGTCGAAATGCGGGAGGAAGTGGGTCAGGGCCGTTGCCAAATACACCAGTTTGTGGGGATTGGTCGCCAGGGCGAACTTATACATGACAGCCACTTGGTCTGAGATTTTCTCGGGTAAATTCAGCATGGCGACGCCGGGAAAGTGCTTCAGGAAGAAGCTTAGCTCGAAGCGATCCGCGGCTTCCGGGACGAACTTGGTTCGGCTGGTCGGCTTGTTGCGCTTGGCTTTTTGCCGTTTGGTTTGGGCCGCGTTCCGTTTGGCGTTGTGCTGTTTGAGCTTGGCGCGTTTGGTGGTGCGGTTTCCGGGTTCGGTTTGATTTTTTTGGGTGGCCGGGGTGGTTTTATCTTTGGCTTCGGCGGTGTTGGAGGTTGCTGTGCGGGTGGAGTCGGCGGTTGTGTTGGTGTTCACGCGCCGAGATACCGGCGTCGTGAATTGGGCCTGCTGACCCGCAGAGGTGGTCGCGTTGGGGTGGTTGCCGTCCGCGGTATTGACCGTGGCGGAGCCTTCGGTTTGGGTTGTCGGCCCGTCGTTTTTGGGGGCGGCGGGGGTAAGGTTGAGGGTGGATGCGGGCGTGTTTTTGGTGTTCACGCGCCGAGATACGACTTGCTTTCAAGGGGGGCTTTTCCTGTGGATCGGCTCAGAATTGGCAGGCGGGAAAGAAGCAGCGTGATGGTTTTTCGGGTTCCCTGGCTGCGGTGGAGCGTGAAAATTTCCAAAAAAATCCTTGCGGGAGGACTTGGCTTCGGTTATTTTTTATTTGTTAATGGCTCATTTCGCGCTCGCGATTGAGTTCAGGTTTTTGGCGATTTTGTGCCCAAAAACCCCCTATTTTCGCCTAAGGGTTCTGCGCCGTTTTTGCGTGGGAAGTTGTGGGAAGTTTTTTATTTGCCATTGGCGAGCCATTTTGGCAGTTAGGGCGGATCAAAAATTTCATCAAAAAAACCGTGCGAATGTCCGGATCCTTGAAAAAGGAGGTCGATAAGCGTTGGAAAAAGGTTTCCGGCAAAAGAAGCGCGTTCTACCGTGCGGCCATAGATGCTGCAGCCGACATCGACAAGGACAGGTTTTTTGAGGCATTCCGGCATTTCCAGGACGGGAAGGCGGAAGTCTCGGATGCCTTTTGCCTCACTGGCCGACATATAAAATTGCTGGAGGATCGGGTGGAACAGATCGCCGAAAGACTGAACAAACCGAAGCGCTCCAGAAAAAACAAACGCCCAAAATTGCTCGGCCAGAACCCGGAGGATACGGATCCCGTGGCGGTTGCGATTGACGAGCCTGGATTGTCCGCTGTGATTCGGGTGATCCTCAGCCTCTTCATCGACTCCCTGCCGCTGACCGCCGATGAGCAGGGTGAACAGGAGCAGCTGCGGATCGCTGCGGTTACGGAGGGGTTGTTTTCGAATCCTATCTTGATAGAGAACGAGGCGGTTCCCGGCGAGGTGTTGCGGCGGCGACCCTGGAGGGCGGGTGTGCTGTTGGATTGGCCCGAAGGAGACGACTATCTGCGTTTCATCGATGCCTCCGCTCTGTTTGCGGCAACGGTTCGTATTCTTCCCGGCGAATCCAGTACAGGTCAGTCCCCGCTCGACCCGGCTTCACCCTTGGCAATGGGGATTCTCTCCAAAGCCGTAACCGGAAAGATCGAACTTGTCGCCTTCAGAACCGAGGTGATCCGTTATTGCCAAATGCTCTTCGAGGCCCTTAACAGGAACTGCGCGGAACCAAAAATGGTGAGGCAGGAGGTCGTGACCAAGGGCCGATTGATATTGAATTCGGGTCTGAAGATTGCGGATATCGAACCCACCGCCGTAATCCGAGCCGCCGACCTCCCGCAGTCTTTACCGCCCCATATCAAACTTATGGTCGCCCAGATGGAATTGATGGCCGTGAGAAGAAAAGTGTTGGTGGTCAGTTGCGGCCAGGACTTGGTCGGCGTGTCGGATAAGGTGCGGGTGTGGCATCCCAACGACCTGCCGCAGATTCCAAAGGCGCATATTGGTGATGCCGAACAGTGCGAGGGAACGGGGAGCGGATTTATGATCAACAAGCGCCCTCCGAAAAACACCTCCCCTCTGGTCAATATGCCCCAGTCGGTCAAAAAGCGGCGCTCGGTGAAGCGACGTTCTGTAGAAAAGCGCCCGCTGAAAGGGAAGAAGCGTATTTCTCACAAGCGCGGGGTTGAACCAGACACCCCTTCGCTTGCCGATGCGTCCGTTCCCGTGTCGGAAATTGATATTCCTTTCTAAATCGGACTCGGCGGTTTGAGCTGCTTCGCGTCTTGATGACGAGTCCCCTGAATGAATCGCCTCCGTTGGGTGGGGTTTCGGATAGACTACGGACGGTATCCTTGGCCAGGGGCAGGGCTTTCAATGGCTACTTTGGGAGTACCTGGGCCATTTTGGGGTCGGCTTGGCGGCGGAAAACCGCGCCATAAGCCCCAACGGATTCATCCGGGTTTGAATTTCATCAGTAAGTGGAGCCGAAATCTTGATTCGCCCGAAAGCAACACCTATTGCGCTCTATGGGCGCGGGACTTCAAGGTAAAGACAGGACAAACAAGGGTAACAGGAAGAGTGAGCGGGGAACCCCGCTCAAGTCGCCACGGGCCGAGAGCGGGGTGGCCTACGCAGTGTTTCGTGACTGCGGAGTTGAGGTGGAGGACGGCGCAGACCTCAAAGCCTGTTTGGCCCGCACTCTGGGAGAGCGACCGCTGGAACTGATGTCGAAATGCTGCGATCAGAGAGCGGTCAACGCTGTAAAACAAGCGATGCAGTGCGACCGTCACCATGCCTTGCTGGAAATCTATGTGGAAATGCGGATGAGCGGGAAGGAACGGCGTGACGGCATCATGGCGTGGAACCCGGCCAAAGGTGGACTCGTTCCTTATCTCAGGCGAGGCAGCGTGCTCGCCTCATTGAAGATTTGCGCCAAAGAGCAGCGCTCACCCTGGGGCAGAACCGTCAGCTTAGACGAGCCTCGATTCGGATCTGACAACGATCCCGACAGCGATATGCCGATTATGTACCTGGATCGCCTAGCGGCGAAGCCGGAGCCGGGTGTCTGTGTCTGCGCCCGTTACTAACGGTCGGAATGTAATACCGCTTGGCTAAGCGGCGGCTGGTTCATCATGTGTGCAGCTTCAGTCCAGAACTTGAGTCACCGCTGTCTGTAAGTCGGCGGATGGCCAAGTCAGCGAAGGCGGGGTCCAGGTCGCAGCCAACGCCTCTACGTCCGGTGCGGGCCGCGGCGACAAGGGTGGTGCCGCCGCCGAGGAAGGGGTCGAACACGAGAGCGCCCGGCTCGGTGGCCGCGAGTATGCACCGTTCCAGAAGAGCCAGCGGTTTTTGGGTCGGATGCCTCCCGTGGGTTTTCTCCGAAACGCCGGGTGCGGACATCCGCCAGACCGTTTGCATCTGTTTCCCCGTCACCCTCTTCATCTCGCCATAGTTGAAGCAATGTTTGCTGCTCTCGCTCTTTGCGGCCCATAGAAGGGTCTCCGTCGAGTGGGTGAAACAGCGGCAGCCGAGATTGGGCGGCGGGTTTGTTTTCTGCCAGGCGATGTCGTTCAGGATTTTGAATCCCAACTGTTGCATGGCGAAGCCGACACTGAGAATTACATGGTGAGTGCCGGACACGAAAATGGTGCCGTTCGGTTTGAGCGCCCGGCGACATTTCTCAAGCCAGGCCAAATTGAAAGCGTGGATGAATTCGGGGCCTTGGGTCGTGTCCCAATCGCCTTTGTCCACGCACGCCCGCTTTCCGTTGCGGCAGGTCTGCCCGCCGGAGGACAGGAAATAGGGTGGATCCGCAAAAATCATATCGAACACTCCTTCCGGTCTTTCGGCAATCAGCCGGTCGAGCAGTGCGAGGCTATCACCACGATAGACCGTGAGACCGCGTCCCTCGTTGTGGTAGACGAGTTCGACGGCGGGTGGGGGTGGCGGCGGGGTGGAACCCGGCAGCACCGTGAAGATGCGAAGAGGTTCGTTCGAGGTGGATGGCAACGGTAGGGCGCTCATATCCCGAGATACAGGGCCGATTTGGACTTTTATCGCCGTGACGTGCACATCGGAACCTCTTGGGCCATTTTCAAAGCCCCCGATTCGCAAAACTGGTTATTGAAGACACTGAACGCGTGTGGGTTCACCTCGAATCCACAGCAATGGCGACCCATCGCCCGGCACCTTTTGGCCACGGTGAAGCCGCCCAGGAAGAAATCGCATACCAAGTCGCCCGGGTCCGACGAATAGGAGAGCATTTTGTCGACCAGCGCGTCGGGCAACTGGTTGCGGTTTTTCGGTTCTCCGGGCCGGTATTGACGTTTTATGCGCCAAACATCCTGCATGTCGGCGTATAGGAGTTTGGTTTTCGGAACCTGCGGCGTCTGGTTCACGGGCAGGGCGGCCAGGCGTTCGTCACTGCCGTAATTGAACACGAACTCCCCTTTTTGGCAGCGTTGCTTCGTCTTGCGGAGCATCAGGATATGGTAATGTGAGGAGACGAACTTACGGGAGGTGAAAACCCCGAAGTTGTATTGCCAGATGATATGGTTAACGAGGTTGACGACGCCCTTTCCGCCCGCCTTCGCGTTGAGGCAATCGATGGCGTTCAGCACGGACCCCAAATGGGTCCACCCGGAGATGATGTATAGCGTACCGTTTGCCCGCGTGACGCGCACCGCTTCGGATATCCAATCGTGCGAAAACTGGTTGTATCTTCCCATGGGCACGTCCACGTAACCCGACACAACGTTTTCCTCCTTTCGATTGTAATGCTTGTCCAGCGTATCCCCCTCAATTCCGTATGGTGGGTCCGTGATGAACAGGTCGATGCAACCATCGGGCAACCGAGCCTTGGCCCCGGTGACGCAATCCTCGTTCCAAAAAGAAAAGGGTCGCTGTTTGTTTATCGGCGAGACGGATGGCAACGGTAGGGTGCTCATGTCCCGAGATACAGCGCCGGTTTGGACTTTCCCCTCCGCCCGGAATAAACCCCGCGTCGATCACGTTGGAGCCTGTATCTTCAATACGGATGATCACAACCCCTCACAAACTCGGCACCCCGGCTGCAGAACTCTCACCCCAAGAGTTCGAGGTGGAATACGAACGGTTGGCCAGTAGGGTGGAGCAGGCTGAAAAGACGCCGGGGCGTAAAATGACACAGGCGGAAGTGGCGTTGTGGCAAAAGGACTGGAAAGCGTTCTCCAAGTTACGGGGCTACACTGCGGATGAGATCACGGAGTATGAGCGTTGGCTGGACATGCATGGGGGATTCACTGCCGGAACACTGAAATGGAGCACTCCCGCTGAATTGCACCGCGCCATAGTGGCTGCGGCAGTGAAGCGGAGCGATCCGGTCTCAGCAAAGGCTGCGAGGGATTACAAGATTCCCCTGCCCGATGGATACGCCCCTGACAAAAAACAAAACCTACTGCTTCGGGTGTCTTCTAAATCTGTACAGAAATGACGCCGAGGAGGTCGGCATGGTATCTCCCGCCATGACCCAAGGCTTGCTTCCACCGAACTGCAAACTGGATACCGAATTGGCCGATGATCCCAAAGCCAAGAAACTTGTGGAACTGGTGTGGGCGTTCGCCCCGTCCGCAAAGGTGTGGCTGACCACAAGCCGGGCGGTCGGTGCAATCCCGGCCAAAGCCCTGTTCTCCGCTCGGAGCAAACTGGCCCGATTGGGGGTGACTTCGGCCACGGCTTTCCAGTGGGTGGCGAAAAACGAGCGAACCGTGGATTGGAACCGAATCCGAACTGCGGCGGATTTGTACCGGGTCGTAGCGGAGCGATTCGAGACCGAGGCCGACGAGCGGCGCTATCTGCTGGATCAGGATGCTACGGGTGAATCGGCGCGCGCCCATCTGGCCGCGCTTCGGTTCGTGGCGGAAACGAATTCGGGGGTGGCTGGAGCGTTGATGGCATACGAGGCCGATCCGGTAGGGCATTGGGCGATGGTGGTGAGGATTCTCAACCACCAGCGGCTTGATAATGTGAGGGAGTGGAGGGATTACCTGACCCGCGGCAACGAAGCATACGCCGAGGATCCGTTCTGGCAGTCGTGTGCATGGGGGGTGGTTCATGCGGCTTTGAAAAGTGATCGAAACCGCGGCTTGGGCAGCATTGTTCCGCTTCATAAGGGAGCGTTAGCCGCTCTGAGACAGTCGCTCGAAACGGAAGGGCAGGCCATCTCCCTAAGTCGCCGCTATGAACAGCTGCAGGCTGAGTATGCAAGACAGGGAACCGCGTCGGTGCCTACGGGCGGTAACCGGGAGTGGGTGTACATTCCTCCCAAGGCCGAGGCCAAACGGAAGTTCAGGGAGAACGTGCAGCGGCTGCAAGCACTGTCCTGCCCGACGTGGTGTACCAAGAGTTACAACGCCGAGCGCTACTTGGAACGGGGAGGGTTCTGGCTACTGCTCGAAGGGGGAACAGCCATCGCCGCCATCCGGCTGAATGGCAAAGCCGTTGCCGAAATCCAGGGGGCCAGCAACGATGGGAGGATTCCTCTGGAGGCCGCCGATGAGATCGATGCCTTGCTCTCCTCCCGTCGGGAGTTGGAAGGGGCTGACGTTTGGCGGGTGAGGAATCCAGCCGCGACAGACGAGAGGTTGGTCGCGCTGGCAGCTGGTGCCACGTCCGAAGTCAAGCTGTTGGCGGCGCGACATCCAAATGCAGGCGCGAGAACCCTGAACCTGCTGGCCCGGTCGGAAGATCCCGAATTGCTCTATGCGGTGGCGTGCCATCCCAACACCCCTGCGGCGACGCTTCACCGAATGGCTTACGGGACGGACTCCCGTGTGCTCGTCTCCGTTACACAGCACCCGCACGTTTTGGTTGAAACGCTGGTGTTACTTGGCGGAGGGTTCCTGAACGGCGTCCAGTCTGCCGTGGCCCTTCATCCGGCAACCCCGGCGGACACGCTCGTGACGTTGGCTTCCACCAGAAGCAAGCTGGTGAGAAGCTCGGTGGCACGGAATCCGAACACCCCGCCCGAAACGCTGATTTTGCTGGCGAAGGACGAGTATTACGGGGTTCGTGGCGATGCAGCAGCCAACCCCAACACGCCTCCGTCCGTATTGGTGCAGCTATTGGAGGACGATAACGCTTACGTCCGGGGGCGGGCGACGGAGAACACGAACACGCCCCGCTGCTCGCTGTCCGCCCGCGTTGGCGTGGAGGCATTCTACAATCCCGAAACGGATACCGCTGTTTTCCTGCTGGACCGAATTGAAAGTGTCCAGCGTGCAGCGGCCTTGTTCTTCCACGAGCACACGCATCGGTTGCTCACACGCATCGGCCGCCTGTCTGGGGGGCGGGAATTGAAACGCCTATTGGAGGCCGTTGCCCCTCAGTTGACGGCTGATTTGCCGAAACTGCTTAAAACCAGCGGGCATGAATCCTTAGCCGAATTGAAGCGGTCATACAGGTTTGACGAAAGCGCGGAAGGTCGACTCGCCCTCTTGGGCGAACTGCTGGCACGGCAGATGGAGCAACTCGCCGGAGACGTAAGCCGCGAATTCTTGTAGGTCGTCGGGCGACTTTACGTCTTTACCCGGTTGGATTCGCCAGAGCCATGGCTTGCGCCGATTGCGTTCAATCGACATCAAGCCATGGTCGGCAGGGGTCTTCACGGACTCCACTCGGTGAAGACCCCGGTCCCTCTATGCTGCCTGCTCCAAGGCGGCCTCGGTGCTTGCGATACCCGCTGTTAGTTGAGCGAACAGGACATGGAAAGCCCGTGCCGCAGTGGCCGGGACTACTCCGTTGCCGAGCAGTCGAAGTTCGTCTGCTCTTGAATCAACGCTGACGGTTGTGTCCAGCCGAGCGGCAGGCCCATGAGGCTCTCCACCCAGCGCGGATTGAGTTGAGCCTTGGTCGCGTGAGGCAACAACTCTGGGCGCTTCCCATGCGTGTTGCGGTTGCCCCGGGCGCGCGGGCCAACGCTCTGCTCCTTGCCCTCGACCAGTTCCGCAAGTCCGCGTCCGTAGCCCTTGGTCGTGCTTGCGGGCTCCTGAGCCCTGATGGTCGGCCACTCCGCCACCTGGTTCGAGAGGCCTTGTTGCTTGGACATGCTCGACCTCCGGTCCGAGCAGTCCGGGGTGTGCCAAGCCACCATCGCCTGGGACTCCAAAGAGGGGCTGTGCCGGTTCCGCTCGCAGGGACAATCCCCAGCCCTGGAAACTCGCGGAGTGCTCCAGGCCGAGGATGAAGACGCGTTTGCGGCGATGAGGTGCGCCGACTTCGCTCGCACTGAATATGCCCCACGCGCAAACGTAACCTGCGCGCTCCAATTCTCTGAGGACATGGAGCAATACCGGGGTTCCGGCAGGGTCGGCCCAGCCATCCCCGGCGAGTTTGGCGCTAAGGAGGCCCTCGACGTTTTCGAGGAAGACTGCCGCTGGTCGGCAGATTTTGATTCCGGCGAGAATATACGGAAAGAGGTGCCGTGGGTCCTCATCCCCGGCCCGCTTGCCGGCCTGGCTGAAAGGCTGACACGGGAAGCCCCCACTGAGGATGTCCACGCAACCGCGAAACTCTTCCCAAGGGAAGGTTTTAAGATTCGTCCAGACAGGTGCCGGGTCCAGGGCGCCTTGTTCCATCTTTGCAACCAGATTCGCGCAGGCGAAGGCTTCGATTTCAGCAAAAGCGATTGTGCGCAGATTTGGGACTGCTCGCTTAAGTCCGAGATCAATGCCTCCGTATCCGGCGCAGAGGCTGACGTGTGTGACGGGTGTATTTGTTTTGGTAGTATCCACATATTTTTTGCCTTTCATGTGGAGAGATACAGGCCCGTTTTGAACTTTTCGGTTCGCCCTGCTTGGGCTTGGCCAAACCCGTGTCGTAGAAGCCGTCCGTGCATTGATAGATACAGGCGCGCGCCAAATTAAATGGTGCCCTTCAGTATCTTCAGGCGTGAAAAACAAAACTTATTTACTGGCTCTCAACAGCGGGGATTATTCGGAAGCGGCGTGTGCCCTCGTGGAAGTCGGGGCGGACGAGGCAGCAGCGGTTGCAGAGGCAAGAGGCATAGTCAGGGCCTTCGCCGACAAACACCAGGGGTGGTGTTCCCTCGAATGGGGATGGACCCTGCGCTGCGTCGTCCTGAAACGGGTGCCCGACTCAATCCTAAGTCTGCTGGGCGAGGAGGATCAGGACGAGTTGTTCCCCGAAGGCGGGCCGACCTGGCTTGTCCTGCCGGACGGTTTCGATTGGTCGAATGGAGACAAAATTCCTGACGACGAAATCTGGCGCTCCGAATGCGAGGGGCTTCGGTGTACAGCGGATTCCGTCTATTTCACCGCGCTCGACAAATACACGTCGGAACACGTGGAATCGGACGACCTCGAAGCGATCTTTTTCCCGACCGATGTGGTTTGACCCACAAACCTCCAATCATAGCGTTGCTCGACCTGCCGGAGGGGGAGCAGCGAAAGTGACCGGCTGCTCCGGGTTACAACCGGGGTTCTCAGTATCTCTGCCCTATGAAACTTATCCTTTGGACCCTTGCTATTGACGACGATTGCTCGACTCGCGCGGAAGTGTTCGCAACAGAACGGGACGCCCACATGGCGCGGCTCGACGCCATCGCACCCACCGCTGAGGATCTCGCCGCGATGATTGTCCTGTACGACGACGGAAAGCATGACGAACTCCAAACCCTGCTTGATGAACTCAAAAAGGAGGAGGACACGTACACCGTGAGCCGCCATGAGGTGGAAGTCCGCGGCCTTACGGTCGTGGGAAGCGGGATGGTGCTGTTTAGTTAGAACCGCCACGACTTCGGCCTCGCGGCCTGCAACCAGGCTGCGAGGTCGCAGTTACGCCTTCCGCAAAAGGTAGAGGAATTCGGTGACATGCAGCGGCCGATTCCACAAGTTGCGGCAGCCTCGGAATGTGTTGTAGGGCGCTTCGCAAGTCGTAACTTGTCCGAGTTTCGCTAGGCTGGCCTTGAACTGACCGGGCGGGATGAAGCCTTCGGAATTGTAAGAAATTAGCACAAATTTGGCTGGGCAGCGCTCGACTGCCGAAAACAACGTCTCAGCCGCTGCGGCTCGCTGGTTGTATTTGGAGCGGTTCCAGTCTGCGGGAATCCCGGAAACCTTGCTCATTTCCTGCGGGTGTCGATATTCGGCCAGCAAGTTGAGCATGAAATAATTGGAGCCGTAGGGATGCTGATTGTAGGGAGGGTCAAAATAGGCCAAATCTAATTCAGGCAGGGTGTTCACCAACGCGTTCGCATCTTGCTGATGGATTCGATATTCGGTCTCGAAGTTGGATAAGAGCGGCAGGGAAAGTTTGATTTCGCCCATGATACGCTTCAGGGCGTTTCTGCCGGTTCCTCCGAACTGACCTACGCCGTCGGTGTTCTTGAAAAACCCTTTGAACACGCCAGACGTATTGACGTGAACCGAAGCCTCGGCGACGAGGGGAGCGAGGAAGTAAGGTTGGAGGTCCGGGGGCAGGAGGGAGATTGCCACCCTGGCGGTATCGAGGTAGATGGCGTTGCGGCGGGTGTAAAATACTCGGTCATCGGGAGTGATGGCCGCTTCATTTTTTGGCGCGTATAGCTCGCAAAGCAACCCGGGCTTTGACTTCCGCTCCAGTTCCGCTTCCAGCCAAGCCAAACCCTCTGCCAAGCGCCGCTGATTGACGGTGGAATAATTGGTGAGATAACACTCATTCGTAATCCGGCTGTAGGTTTCCAAGTCATTGACGTGCAGTTCGGAGGAATACCGCTTCAGATAGCGGGCCACCACCCCGGTTCCAGAGAATAAATCCAAAACCCTTACCCGTTTGATGCCCAACTGGGTCTGCACCTGGCGAACCGCAAGCCCGATAAACGGGAGCAGGGTTCTTTTGTTTCCGAGGTAGGAAATCAGCTGCGATTGCAGGAATGCGGGGTTTTCACCGGATTCGAGAACCGCGGCTAATTTTGGGAGCGAATTGGTTGCTTGGGCCATATATCGGAGATACATGCCCGAAATCGACTTTTTGCCGCGGCCTTACAAAACACTCCCCAGGAGCGTTTCGTGAATGGTCTGCCAAGGGTGCAGCGATGATGCCCATGGCGGTATCTTCGAAATGCAAAACCAAACTACCCAAGTTACCTGTACCTGGTGCGGACGGAAGATGGCGTTAATCCCCGGCTCATTCCCAATCTGCGTCCCATGCACAGACAGCGTGATCGCCGACCTCCCGCCCGAACCCCGGCCAAATGGAGCCATCAACGTGGCCCACGATGCCGAACCCGGTCTGAATCTGGCGGATGGAAAATCCCAAAAAGGATAACGCTGAGAAACACCTGATCCGGCTACTATCAGCGAGTTGCGCGTCAGTTGCCAATCTCCCAGCCGAAACTCAGCAACCGGGGCACTGCTTCGGCCTACGATACGTAACGCGATAGGTGGATTCTGGCAGCGGGCAGGAGTTCTCCCCACAACTTGTACACCCATTGCATCAGGCGAACGTGGTCGACGACCGCCTCCACGTCTTGAAAATAGAGGTAACCGTCTCGATCCGTTTCGTTCGCCAAAGGAATAACACCCCCGAATCTGGCGTGCATTGAGCCATCTGCTCGCAGTTCAAGTTCGGCGTAGGGCTTGCGGTTCTGTGGCCTCGGCTCTGCCTTTCCCATTCCTTTGCATAGCGCCTCGCTTTTCACGCTCTCGACCACCAGCACGGCGGTTTTCGGGTCGTGGTGCTCCAGAGTCGCCAGAAATTGGTAATAAGTTCCGTCCTGGTTGGTAAGCCAGAATTGTTGTGGTAGATGCTCGTTGGGTTGCATGGTGGATGTCGGTGGTGTGGTTGGTAATCAGCCCGATTTGGGTCTCGTGAACGTCCGGGCTCTGATGCGGGTTAAGTGTTCGTTCTGCCTCCGTCAATTTTTCGGCGGCATTTTTTTTGAATATCAGCAGGGAGGGGAGGAAGTGGAACTAACCGGCGGCGGAAATACGGCGAAGTCAGTCGCGGGCGGTGTCACGGAATGCAAATCGCACCTGTATCTCCTGAATATGAATTATTGCTTCATTCACCTCCCGACCGCTGCACGGTCGCTCATTCTCATCCTCATCATTGTCAATCTCGCCTGCTGGCGGGAGGCGCACTCCTTAATCTACGCGGCCCTGATTCAATGCCACGCCCGAACCGCCAACCGCATCCAGGCGTTCCTGCAGCGGCTTCTGCTGGTGCCCATCCTGCTCACATCCGTTCTCCCGCTGCTGCTGTGCTCGGTCGGCCAATTCCTGGCGGTCTGGCTCCTTTTGGCGGGGGACTTGCGTGCTGCGGCCCTGCTCGCAGTGTCGCCCATCCTCGCTTTCCTACTTCATCTGTTGGTTATTCTCGCAAGCTGTCTGCTGATCGGGCTGGCGGAATAACCGCCTCCATGAGTTGGTGGTGAAAATGTTGGCGAGAACTCAGGGTAGCAGCGAAATGAGATTCGACCGCACCCATTCGTGGGCTTCGACGGGATCGAACTGGATACCGGGGCGCAAGAGGGGCGGTGTATCGGACAGGAACGCGGGATGCTGCATTTTAGCGGAGAGATTCCGCTGGAAGTCATCGGCCGAAACGGGGTTGCCCTCGGCGTCCATGTAGCAACGGAAGGCATGAACAACCTCTGGAATGTTCAACACGCCTGCGCCGTGGGCGTGCCAGAGATCGAAGAGATCACGCCCCTTGCGACGCTGGTAAAGGGCGCGTAGTTTGGTTCCGAGAAGCTCGGACGTGGAATAGATCGGAAGGTTGGCGGCACCTGTGAACCAACGGGACTCCACGGAGAAGTCGGTCCGTTGCAGCGGCATAAGGCACAAATGCTCGCGCGTGTTGATCTCGATTTTCAGCCGAAGTCTAATAATGGGGGGCAACTCGGATTCAAACCGGTAAGTAAGGGTGGCCCCTCGAGAGCTGATGTCGCTCCTTGGCTCTCCCAGCCACGGATCCAGGCACTTCCTGAGGTGATCCAAAGTCTCGCCGATGGGCTCCTCCCGGATTTGCACGAAATCCAAATCCTCAGAATAGCGGGCCGCCGGTTGGAGCACGATTTTGTGCAGCGCCGTGCCACCCCGGAAGAGCAGCCGGTCACGTAGCACAGGATCAGCGTAGATTTCGACCAGCGCCCGTGACAAAACGAGATCCTGTTCGACTTGGGCGGGCGACGTCCAAGGGCATTGCTGAGACCACTCGGTGATGAAGGCGGGAGAAATCATAAATCGGATTGGGGTTCGGCGTTTTCGACCACCCGCCACCGGTTCTGAGAGGGAAATCCCCCCCAAGTGCCGACTGGGTCGAGCTTCGCCCGCCGGGGAAGAGTGGTTATTGATTTTGCGAGTGCGTCGGCGAGCGCGGTTTGACTGAGATGATCCAGCAACCATCCGAGCCGTTGAACCGGAGCAATCTCGGGTTCAGCTGCCGCAGCGGCGGCCAGTTTTTCGGGACTCATGGATTCCGCCAACTCGGCAAGAATGGTGATAACGGCGTCCAAGCCCCCGATCTTGCGAGAGTAGCGCACGAGGTCCAAAGCGGTCGCCTCTGGCGTTGAGACGGGGAGCATTCCTCCGTGGCCTTTGACGCTTTTCAGTGGCGTCGCGGCGAGGTTGAGTTTTCGGAAAAATCGGATCGAGAGCCCTGGCAGGACGATCGGGCGCTCTTGCTTTGGCGTCACGACTTGGAACTGTTGGACTTGCTGGTGTCCCGCCCCATGCAGCGCGGCCGCTGTCTGTAAGCCGATATAATACGGCAATTGCAGATAACGCATGAGGTCATCAATGAACCAGTCGGGCGGGATCATGCCGATTGCCGAGTATTCGACCGGAAGGATGACGTAAAACCCCTTTCGTATCCGTTTGACCCTGTTCTTTCTGGAAAGGCGAACCAGCCCTTGGCTTAGACTCTCAGGCGAGGCAGACACAGATTTCTCCAAGTCCAAGCGATCAAAGGCGTAACGCCCTTGACGCTGGACTAGATCAACGAAATCTGAAACCCATTTGGAGCTCACGCTCTCAAATATGCAGGATTTAACGAAATATGTCTATTTCTTTATATTTCAGAGCAAGTGATGTTGGTACTCAGAATAGCCGCCGTGCCGAATAACCCCAGCCAGTGTGTCGTCAAAGGTTAATAGGTCCACGGTTTTCGCTTTTCGCCAATCCACGTCTCGATCCGAAGCGGGTGGCGTTGGACGAGGCGGGCGGGATCATGCCGATTGCTGAGTATTCGACCGGAAGGATGTCCTGAACGGCATCCTTCTCAATCACCGCCTCTTTTTTGCCAGTGACTCGGCATAGGGCCGCAGGTCAAAGGCTTATTCACCGAAGAGATCGGCGAATTTCTCTTCGAGCATGGCGAACTCTTTTTCGGTCAGTTGGTTGAGCTCTTTGGAGCGTGCGCGCTTGGAAAATTTGCCCCCGCCCTGCCGCAAAAAGGCGATCAAGTTTTCGGCTATCTTGTCCGGCATGTCGAAATGCTCATCGATAAAGCTCTTCATGCGGTCGTGCCGCTCAAGATAGGCGACCTCTTCCGGCAGCGTCTTCTCGACAGTTTGTTGGACGCATTCGTAGAGAAATTCCGCCTGCCGCGTTGCATCGAAGTAGCGGTAGAGATCAATCGTTTCATTCAGGACATGGACGTTGCCTTTCGGCGTGGGCTCCCATTCGATCAGATCCAGCCGAGGTTTTGAATAGGCTTCGAGCGCCTGCCGATAGTCCGCGATCCGGTCCAGGATGACGGAGGAAACTGGAAAGACAATGCCAGCCGGGGCAACCCCCTTTTCCGCCAAGACGTGATGAATCAAATAGCGGTGAATCCGTCCGTTGCCGTCTTCAAAGGGGTGGATGAATACAAAGCCAAAGGCAATCACGGCGGCAGCAAGGACGGGGTCATAAGGACTTTCCGCCAAAATCCGGTTGGCATCGACAAGGCCATCGATCAAAGCCGGTATGTCCTCCCATCGTGCAGAGATGTGATCGGGGATGGGGGAGCCGGTCGAGCGGTCGTGAACTCCGATAAATCCGCCATCTTTCCGCCATCCCATCGAGATG
>SESB01001231.1_pt1 | contig 17059 bp, 16 predicted proteins | sample 3171441 | NCBI WGS metagenome assembly SESB01 (sample SAMN06051867, study PRJNA518727) | freshwater metagenome | biome: subpolar coniferous forest; feature: holomictic lake; material: water; isolation source: holomictic Lake 227, 6 m depth | place: Canada: near Kenora, Ontario | collected...
TGCCGCTGTGACCGGGCGCTTAATATTATGACCTTCAGCGCGAAGAGAGGCGCGGCCTCGATCATTTAGTCCGCCTGAAGGTGATTGGCCTTCTTTGCGTTGCCAAGCATCCGACATACTATCCTCCATGGCAAAACGGGGGCCGTTAAGCCCCCGTCTCTTTTAGCCGAAATAAGCCGAGACTTATTCCATTTCCATATCGAGCTTGCGACCCTTCGGCGCAGTGCCGTGGCGAGCCGAGCTAAACGGATTGCCGCTATCGCATGCCCCACCGGATTTGCGAGCCTTGCGGCCAGCGTGATGCTTTGCATCCATCCCGTGAACCTTGCCAACAGCCTTGCCGCCACGCTTCCGCTTTTCAGCTTCGTCGTTGACATTGCTCTGGTAGGTGTAGCGCATGTTCTTGCGACCCAGATCTTCGGCTGCTTCGTTAACGCCGCCGGTAGCGCGAGATTTACGACCCTTCATGATGAGCCTCCTTATGCCGTCAGGCTATTAGACTGGATATAACGGACAGTCAGAACACCGACGCCGCTACCCGTGTTTGTGGAAGTAACCAAGACCTGAATGTCGGTGGTGCCAACATCCTTCCAGTTAGCAATAGCAGCATCAACAGTGCCGGGGTTGGCACTGACGATACCCTTGGTGCCACCAGCAACTGCACCAGCAGCGGTCAGCGCCGTGGCCGAAGCCGTAGTGCCAATGCCAAGGGTAGTTGCAGCGCCAGTCCAAGCAGTCGTCACCAGCAAATCAATGCCGATGATCTGGCTATCAGCGGGGATGACAATGGAGGTCGTAAAGACGCCAGCAGATGCGCCATTGGTCGCCTGCGTGATGACTTGAGATTGCGCCATTGTCGCATAGCCAACATTGGCTGTGCCGTTAGATCCGCCAACACCAGCAAGAGAGCCGGTGCCGTCGCTCTGGAGGACGTTGCCCGCCATAATCGGCCCGGTAAAAGTAGTAATACCCATCTTGGGAACTCCTTTAAGGTTACCCCCTCCCCGCTAAGAGAGGGGGTGCCGATTGATTACGAAGTCGGGAACGAACCGTAGATCGAACGCCAGTTGTAATAGCCGAAGCTATAACGCTCATAGCCCTTGACCAGAAGGTTGTCGGTGACGAAATCGACTTGCATGTCGGTTTCGAACTTGACGCGCTCCATGTACGACAGACCGTCGATGTTGGTCAGCAAGAACCAAGCATAAGCGGATGTCAGGAAGTCATTGACCATGTAACCCTCAGGCAGACCACCACTGGTGCTGAGGATGGCGTTGACATCGTTATCAGCCGTACCGGGACGGAGTTCCGTCTTGGTCAGGCGGATCGCAACAGGCTCAAGCTGCGGCGGAACGATGAGCTTACGACCACGGGCGAAGACCTTCAGGCCAGCCTGATCCTTGAAGTTCGTGCGGATTGCGATCATCGCATTCAGCAGCGTGGCTTCGTTCAGATCGACATCTGTCGTTGGCTTGTTGGCAACCGTACCACCATCGATGGGGTGCGAAGTCGAGCAGAGCGCGACACCGTCACCGCCAATGTTGGCGTTGTAGGTTGTGGCCGTGTTCAAGATGTTCGAGCCGTAGATTTCCTTGGTCTGCTGGAAAGATTCGATCAGACCGAGGTTCGAGGGCTGGAACTGCGTCTTGTACAGGTTGTCGTCGATGGCTTTGCGCGTGATGGCATAACCAAGAGCAATTTCATTGTGTTCTTGGTTGTAGACATAACGCTCACCAGCGCCGTTGTCGAAGGAGGTCTGACCACCTTCAGTTTTCAACTGCGCAAGGCCGAGGTAACGCATTTCAGCGGTACGTTCGAGAGCCAGCTTCGAATCATGCTTCGTGAAGATTTTGTCGTACTGAGATGGGATCATCTCGTACTTGCCTTCTACGCCCCGCAGGCCGGGGAGCAGAAGGTCTTTAATCGCTGAAAGATTAACAGCCATGGTACCTTACTCCCTTAGATGCCCGTCAAGGTCTTCGTGGACACGTTGTTGAACGCAACAATTGCATAATTGTATGCGCCAGCTTCAGTGCCATTCGAACCCGGAGGCGATGTGTCGAGGCCAACGACCTTAAACGGCAGCGTGGCTGTCGTTGTCGGTGTGACGGTGATGTCGATGTAAGCGCCCGAAAGGCCGCTCATCGTGTTGGGTGTGCCATAGGCGAACTGGACGTTCGCACCAATGTCCGTGGTGGCGAGGCCCGTCGAAGACGAACCACCAACCTGAGCCAAGAACTTGGCATTCGGATCGTTGACGACATAAACTTCAACAGTGTTTGTCGAAGCAACGTCGGCAGCGCCCCAGAAATTCGACCAAACGGTGCGCTTCTGAGAAACCGAAAGATACTTACAGCCGACAAAAATGCCAGCAAGGATTCCAGTGCCGGGGGTCGTCGGATAGATCGAGCCGTTAGCATTCTGGAAAACCGGGTCACCGAAGTACATAGCAGCCGTGTTGTAAGCGCAAAAGCCCACGTTCTGCTCGTAAGTCGGAGCAGAGCCAGTTCCGCTGAACTGGGCAAAACCGAAAGGCGCAAAAGTGTTGGCCATGACGGATCTCCTTTTGGGAAGCCATCATCGCACACCGGGGCGACTAAGACTGGAAAGTTTCGAACCTCCACACCGGGGGAGGCAGCGCATTAAATCCTTTATTTTTGGGGATTTGTCAACTTTTAATAAAAAGGGCGGCTCGAAGCCGCCCAATTTACCCCAAAATCTTACTTTGGAATTGGAATTGAGTCGTATGATTTTCGAATATTGACCAGAGATTGATCCTTATTCGAACGCTCAAACTGACCACCTTCTGCCGAATTAAGCTGCGCTTCCTTCTGGCGAACCTGATTGCGGGCCTTGCGCAATTCAATGGCGCGGGCCTCTTCAGAAATTTCTGACGGACGCTCCATTAGAACCATGCCCTTGCGCTCAATAATCGGGTGGTTACCCTGATTTGGCATGTACGACGGGTGACGCGATGTCGGAACAGGCTCCCAACCAGCGCGGGCAAGAGCAACCTGATATGCAGGATCTTCAGCGCCCAGAAGCAGCTTGCGCTTCCATTCATATTCCCAGCCCGGCGGAACGTCAGACGGATTGACGTAAAAATCATCCGTACCTTCATCCATATCGCCAAGGTGATCACGAAGCTCTGCGGCACGGCGCGCAGCGCGTGTGCGAGGGTCTTCTTCACGCATTGGAGCGCGAATATCTTCGCGAATTGTCGGCTGCTCAATTCTTTCAACAACAGCCAGCGGTTCAAAAGCAGCTTCCAGTGCATGCTCATTGACGGCTTCAGCGGCGTTTTGCGCTGCCTGCTCAAGGGCTTCTTTGACTTTCGGCGGACGACCGCGCTTTTTTGGTGCAATAGATTCCATAACAATACTCCTTAAATTTAATTGAGCTTGCCTTCTTTCTGAAGGGTAAGCTTGTTGCGACCATATTCTTCAGGGGTCATTCCCATCATGCTGGCCATTTCGCGTTCTGCTGCGGTGAGCGTAACGCGGTTTGGACGGCTTCCAGTGCCGCCTCCGCTGCGCGATACTGGCGCTGCGGGTGGCGCGGAGCGCCGCTGCGTAGGTTTTGCAGCATCCGCCATGGCGTCATAATTATTTTCCATTTCACGCGGACGAATACGAAGCGTTTCCTCAATGGAGTCGAAATAATCATCCGAATCCGCAGGAATGCCGTCGGCCATTGCAAGATTATGCGCTGCGATCATCTTTTGATAAAGGCGCGGATCTGTCGCAAATTGCGGATTGCGGCGCACCCAATCGGCTGAACGCGACGAAAGCTGCGATGCAAGGGCCTCAACCGGATCAGAGATATACGGCTCTGGCGCGGGCTGGCGGGGCTGATTTTCCAGCGCTTGCTTGCCCTGCTCAAGCTGAAGAAGCTTGGCTGCGTTTGCCGACATCTCCGCCTGAATATCAGCCGCAGTATCGTAATCGCCCATCGACATGGCTTCACGATAATTAGCCTTCAGGATGTTATTGTTCTGATGAACCGTATCAATCGCGTTTGAAACGAGGTGAAGGCTTGTGTCCTGCACTTCGCTCTGGGCGGCATAGGCCGACTGCTCAGCTTCGCTTGCGCGGCGCTGGGCTTCCTGACGGGCCTTGCGCTCGTTTTCAAGCTGCTCTTTCAGGGCTTCAAGGCTGTTATCGACGGGATCAACAGCCTGTTCAGGCTCCTTTTCCTCAGCCTTTTCAACAACAATATCTTCAGCGGGCTTTGGATCTTCGCCCAAATCAATTTCAAATTGTTCGTCTTTATTATCTTCAATAGACATATTTGCCTCCTTACCAGATCATGTCAGGATGCGGGACGCTGCCACGAACATTCGTGTCCTTCAGCGCACGGCAAAGCACATTATTGACGGTGATCGTCCAGCCGTCAGATGGGCGGAAAACAACCCAATCATAGAGCTTAACGTCCATATCGCGGAACCAGTTGCCATTCGGGTCATCAAAGGCTTCAGAACCCATCTTAACGACAAGGCCGACCTTACTTTGGTGACGGTCTTCGTCGCGGTGCTGATCAGGCAGATAAAGTCCGCTTTTGGTCTTTTCTGGACGCAAATATACGGCAACAACCACCTCATTGTGGAAGACCTTAAATTTATCGATGTCGCCCAACTCCTTCAGGATCGCCTCCTTGGGGTCTTCATCGTGGGACATTACCATATGTGGCATTTAATTTTTCTCCATAGTTAACGCTCAGAAATGATCTTATTAACCTCTTCACGCAAATCTTCGTATTCGCGAAGACCAGCGATCTTCCCAACTTGGTACTTATAGTCGGAATAATCAACGACAGCAGCCGCATTCGTGATGTTTTCGGTGAGCAGCGCGATCCGCGCTTCGACGAGCTTCATAAGCTCAAATTCAAACAGGTTGTTATAATTCATCGATAATTCTCATAGGATAAAATCTAATATGGCTTGGGCGGCGCTCTTCCAACCAACGCCGCCCAAATTCTCTTACCGTTTATTTTCCGCGCTTATACTTCTGAATCTCCGTCTTTTCCAAACGGCCCAGACCGCTTCCAGCGCCCGCATCCATGTCCTTATAGGAGCGATAGGTGCGGCCACCAGCCTTGCGCGGCATGGGAGAAGGCCCTGCGCCGGGGCCACCAGCCATTGGCATTGGCACGGGCATCGGCATTGGCATTGGAGCGCCAGCAGGCGGCGTGGCGGGCATCGGAACCGGAACGCCCTGCGGGCCAGCGGCAGGCGGCATGCCGGGCTGCATAGGCTGCTGACCCTTACCTGTCGCGATCACGATGTTGATGTTGGTCTTGCCCTTGGCGCGACCGCCAGACTTGCGGGCAGCGCGACCGCCCTTTTCATAGCCCTCATCCTTCATGCCAGAACGAGCGGCACGAAGATTGGCCATGTTTTTCTGGACGCTTTTAACCGCATCTTCGCGGATGCGCTCAGGAGCCGACTCGCGCATTTCCATGGCCTGAGCCAAATCTTCGCCACGACGCTTGCGATAAGAGTCATCGCTGCGGCCCATCAGGGCGGTGCCTTCCTCATAACCCGTCTGATAAGGCAGGTTTTTGGCAACCTTTTTGGCGGCGCGGATAATTTTGTTGGAGTCGTCCCGCTTGGCACGACCACCTTGGTTCATCTCAAGGCCGGAGAGACTGCCGCCATCGCGCTTTGCAATGCGACCACCGACCTTTTCCTGCGTCTGCATTTCACCGTCGAGCGATGTAAAGCCGCCGCGCTTCAGGCCCTTTGCCGAATGCTGCTTGTCGTGCTTCTTGTCCATTGCGGACTTTTCCCAAGCTTCCATGGACATGCCATGCTTTTTGGCAAGCTTCTTGTCCTGCATTTCGTCCTTGGCAGAACCTTCCCAAGCCTTACCGCCATGCTTGCGCGGGGCGGCCTTCGGAGCGGCTGTCGGCATAGAGCTTGTGCGACCCGGAACGATCCGCTTGGCGGCATCTGCTTCTGCGGCCTTTGCAAGCAGGGCTGCTTCGCGTGAACCCATCGAATCGCGCTCTGCTGTGGGCTTGGCAGGAAGAGCCTTCAGGCCACCGCCGCCTTCTTTGTTGGCACGACCGCCTGTCTTCAGGCCGCCAATGTGCTTCTTGCCTTCGCGGTCTTCGTTGGCGTCCTTGTAATTGCGATTGACAAGGGCATCAACGGTGAGGTGCTTGCTGCCGTTGCGCGGCTTCTTGCCAGCGTTGAACTTGGCGTCAGCGCCGGAAACAGCGACAACTTTGCCGCCCTTCTTGTAGGCGCGGCGCGAAATCGGGCGCATACCTGTCTTGGCTTCGGAATTCAGAACCTCTTCAGGGCCGTAATCAGAGGCGTCTACGTTGCCTGACTTGGTTGAGGTCAAGCGATGGATTTTTGCGCGCATTGCACGACGGGCGTTGCGGGACATCTCTGACATTACAGTCTCCTGTCTTACCGGGTTAGCGGCGAATAAACTTCCACAAAATTGTGGGGTGAAACCACATTACTTCTTTTTCATGCCTTTAGCAATCATCAAGGCGCTGCGAACTTTACCGCCCTTTTTGTAGCCGCGCTCTTCCTTTTGACGCCGATCCTCCATGATGCTGTCCAGCCACTCCTGTGTTGCATCTTGGTACGGAACCTTAGTCATCATGGAATGCTGGGCTAAAGTCTGGCCAGCGGGCGAGTCATAATCAATTGCCTTGCCGCTTTTATTCTTTGTTTTCAGCGTCTTATAAAAGTCTCTGAACATCAGCCTTGAGGGAATTGGGGTTGATGAACCTCCCAAATATCCTTCACCCTCAATTGGGATAAGCGTCGGATATGTGATGTGCCTTAGGTCTGGGTCGGAAATCACCCGGCCAGATGGCTCAACTTCAGAGAATGCATGGCCCGCAGAAAGTCGCGGCGCACCCAGTAAGCTGGGCGTGGATGCGGAAAAGCGCACTTCGCCAATGTCTGGGAACCCGGCGTTTTGCCACTTTCTGCTGTCAATCTTCTTTGCGAAGAACGATGCATGCGTACCGGGCCTGCTGGCAAAAAACTGCTCAGCTTCTTTGGTATTCATGACGCCCGGCCAGACAGTTGGGTGCTGTTTCGATGGGGGAAGGGCTTGGCGCATCATTTCATCAAATTCTTCGATGTCTTTTTTGGCAATCTTTGCAGTTGGGATTTGCCGAAGAATTGGCTGATACGCATGGTGCGATGAGTCAACGCTGCCAAGACCCATGGAAACAAACGTGCCAATTGCAGGCGTTCCCTCAGGTGTTTGCATGGCAATCTTCTTTGCCAGCGTCTTGGCGGCAGTAGCGCGGTTGCCATATGCCGCAGGATCTCTGCCCTGCGCGAATTCAGAGCGCATAAAATCACCGCCGCCCTGCTGTTCGCTTGGCTCTACAAGCTCGTTTTGCCCCGATTTAAGCAAGATCATATCGGCTGGCGACAAATCACCCAAAAACGGGAAAAGACGAGCTTTGCGGCGCTGCATTTCCTCAAGATCAGCTTCTTTGCGGGGCAGCATGAAGCCCTTTTGGATTGCAGTCGATTCCATTTCCCCAAGGGGCTTGCCAAACTCGCTCATTTTGACGTTTGCAGCGCCGGGATGAGACGCAATAACATCTGAACCTTTTGTGACGATGGGTCTAGCAAGAGCGTATTGCGCCCTTTTCAAATACTCTTTGAATTTTTCAGGGTCTGCATCGGGATTGCCAAGTCCGGCCATACCAATTGTCTGGAATATTTTGGCGACTGGATGGTCGAGGATGACAGAAGGCTCGTCGCCATTCTGCGCACCGCCGCTGGCGGCATGGTGCATGGCGCGCACAACATCTTCGTGCGTGGTTTCGTCGTTCCCGGCCTTATCCCACACTGCATGGTGGGTGAGGTGCTGGTAATATGGCTTTAGGCGATCAGGAAGCGAAAGGTTCATTGCCGCCTGACGCGCAGCAAGGCGATCAACGGCCTCGACGCCGCCCGCACCGCCCTTTTTGGCAATGTATTTGGATGCCTCTTTGCTGGGGCGTCCTGTGTGCAGGATAATTTGGCGCGCATCTAGTGTCGGCTGGTCGCCGCGACCCATAAGGGACGCCAAGAAACCAGACTTGCTTGGCCCAACACCGCGAATGTGCTGCGTAAATGCGCGCCATTGCTCAGGACTGCTGGCCATTTCGCGTCCGGCATGGATAAGCTCAGAAACCTGTTTTTCTTTGCCCGGCAAATTAAGCGCGGCCCATGTCAGCGCATCAGGAATATCTGTCGTGTGGCGGCCAAATGGAGCCATGACCTGAACGGCGTTGCGGATTGCGGTCTGGTGAACTTTGCCCTTTTCCGCAGCGTCAAGGTACGCTTGACCCGCAGGCGTGTGCAGCCATTCGCCAAAAGCGCCTTCAGGACGGATCTTTCCGGTCATTCCTTCTGGTAAATCCAAACCGGATGCGCGCAGCTTATCGACGTTCGCAGCTTGCCGCTGAATGCTTGACCGCGTGATCGTGTACGCCTTAATCAAGTCGCGTGGCGTCAGGCCCTGACGGCCAGCGCGCTCAGCAATATTGTCCATGAAGTCGCCAAATTTCTCAACGTGCGACGGGATTTCCTTAAGATTGCCAAGGCTTTCCTGTACATCTTCAACCGGACGCCAGTTCCAATCCGAAATGTGCTGCGACGCAGGGTCTTGGTAGCCCCCAACCTCACCGCCATCAGCATAAGCCGCAAAGCCCTTTTTCAGGATGCTTTCGCGCATGCGCGGGGTGATGTCGATGGAGTGAAGGTTCGTGCTGTCATACCCGGCCCCGGATGTGGCGGGGTGATCAATCTTGGTTTCCGCCAACGTGGCTTCTGGATCGTGCTGCTTGGCAAACTTGAGCGCCTGCTTGGGGATCATGCGGTCGTACATTTCGAACGGCCACTTTTCGCCAATGTGCAGATCAATCCCGGAAAGCTTTCGCCAGTCCCGATAGGGAGAATCAAAACTGTCCATTCCCGAAAGATCCATGAAAGCGGATTTTAGCGCTTCAGAAATTGGCTTATATTCTTCTTGCAGACCTTGCTGTTCAGCATAATGCTGCGGATCTTTTGCAATCCCTTCTGTAACAATATCGCGAATCATTTGCTCTTGGCCTACGGGGTATTCCGCGCCGGGATTACGCCCTTTCCAAAGCTTCTGCCTACGAGCAACATCATTATCAATTAACTTGTTTACAAAGGCGTCTCTGGCTTTATCCGCTTCTTCATATTTAATTCTTGCATCTTTGCCAGAAACGCCGTCACCTGAAAAAACGCGCTCAGAAATACCCTTTCCAAGATAGTTTTCAACCTCTTCCGGCTGCATGTCTTCGCGGTCTAGAATGTTTTGCCCATCTTTACCCTTAACAACCAAATTGTACGTTCCATCATCATTCTTTTCATGGACGATGTGGTCAACATGCTTGGCTAGATTATATCGATCAGCAATCGTGCTGCCGGGCGACCATGCCAGCTTGTCGTAGCCCTTTTCCGCAGCCTCACGCAGGGCGCGCTTCAGGCCCAGCGCAACCCAATCTTCGGTTTTGGTGACATATGGGGCGGTGCTGACGCCCTTAATTTTTTTGCGCATCGAGCTAAGCTCTTCACTCTCTTCAGGAGAGAGGTCATCAATCGACTTTGAGGCAAGTCGCTGATACCTGTCCTCATCGATAGGGCCGCTAAACCCCTGCCTGCGCCCCTTCTGCGCCCAGTCGCTTTGAAGCTCGTCAATGTGCAAAATTTTGTTGCCCTCATCGTCCTTACGGTCTTTGACCATAAGGCTGCTGATAACATCAGGTTCGCCGCCAAAGTGCGCCTCAACCCCCGGAAATGCGCCGTGGACGTTGTGCTTTACAAGCATTTCACGATAATTGTTCCCGCCGGGGATTGTGTAACGCTCATGATATGGTTCGCGCTCAAACTGGTCTCCGCCAATCCCGCTCAATTCTTCGGCATGACGCTTATACATGTCATCCCTGATTTTCTTGTCAGGATCAAAGGGATCGCCAGAGTCGTTCCCTTCGTCTTCCTTCCTGATGTAGTCAATCCTTTCCATTGCATGCTTATTCCGCAGCGCTCTGCGGGCTTCAGCTAAGGCTGGATCGTCTTTGCCAAATTGCGTTTCGACAATGTCAGGAATATTCTTTTGGAAATGCTCAGCGACCTGTTCGCGGGTGATCTGCGGCTGATCAGCGAACGCATCGTCATAACCAGACCACTCAAACTCAGCGGGCTTTACTTTGCGCTTGAGCAGCATCTGCTTGTAATTTTCCGGGGTATCGGTCTTCTGAAGACTGCCAGCCTGATCTGCTGCATGGCTGTAAAGGCCGAAATCGCTTAGATCACGACCGTCATCGTCAGGTATGCCGCCGTCAGAATAACCCACGCGCCCGCCATCTTCATACGCATGGTCTTTGGGGTCGCCAAATACAGGGTTCTTGGCCAGCACCAGAGGGCCGACCTGAAGAACTTCTTCAGCCATGTGAATAGGCTTGCGATGGTCGGAGCGGTCATAGAAATAGCTGTGACGCTCTGGATCCATTCCAACTTGAACCCATTCAGGGCTGTTCAAAGCCTCTTTTGCCATTTCGTGAATGTCATCGACAGATGTCTTCTTCAAGCGTCCGTCAATGTGCGCAAATGGCGATTTGGCGCGACCCTTGGCAACAGCCACGGCCTGTGATTCCGGCATGTCAAATGTGGCGTCGGTGATGTGCGCCGCGCCTTGATGGGAGAAGGCTTTGCCGCCCTGTAACAGGTCGTGCATGGTCGGAACCCAGACACCGTGCTTGGTGTATGCCGGAATGTCGAGGCGCAGGCCAACGGGGTGGCCATCCTGATATTCGTTAACGGCATTGATCTTGTGGTGCTTGTTGGTCGTAAGACCGCGCAGCATATCTTCTTCCGTTGCAGGAACTGGGACGCTTTCATAGGGCGTCACAGGCTTATGCTGGTCGATCAAGCTGTGGTAATGCTCCTGATCAAAGTCAGGTGTGCCAATGTTCTGGGCGTATTCCTGAAGCTCAGGAGAGCGGCCCGCAGTAACACCACCAGCGGCAAAGCGCTGCGGCTCAGGCATCACCATTTCAGGTGCAGGCTCACCAATGTCAGGCAAAGGCACACGCGCAAAGTGGGGATCGACCATGGCCGCAATGTTCTTTGCGGTCATGATTGCCTTGCGAATGGCCTTTGGATCTTTCATTCTTGCCCACCCTCGTCAAATTTGCGCTCAGAAGGCCCTGCCAGCGGCTCGACGGCTTCTGCCTGCTCTGGATGCATTACAAGGTCACGGGCAAGCTGCAACATGGCAACGCGCTCACGGCTCTGACGATCCAAATCGCGGTTCTGATCCTCTATCATACGCTCTTGGTGGCGAACACCAATTTCGCTGCGCTTGGTTTGCGCATTCATGAGATCAGCCTGTGCGGCGGTCAACGCTGCCTGACCCATCTCACCGCTGTCCTGCTTAGGCGCAAAGGCCCCAGACTGGATCTTGGCTTGTGTTTCAGCCTGACGCGCCTGCGCCTCCATCATGCGGGCGTTGGCGGTCATTTCGTCGTTCCGCATCTTGGCTTGCGCCTGCAACAATTCAGGCGGCGGCGATGCTTGCGCGTCCTTCGGTGCCATGAACTGCGACGGGTTCGACCAGCCAATTGCCTGCAACGCTGCCATGTCAATCGCAATCGGATCGTACATCGACGGGTTTGCCTGCTGAAGCTGCTTCAGTGCCGTGATCTTCATGATGCGCTGACCGTGCGAAGCTGTGTTCGGGTCAGCCTGCGGCGTCAGGTCAAAGTCTTCAAGGGCTTGCAGGAACGTCTGCTGATCCCATGCCATGGTCGGCTTGGAATTGCGCTGCCAGAAGCTTTCTGGGTTTTCGCGGAAGCACTCGCACAAAAGGCGGAATTCTTCAGCCTGTGCCGCATGCAAGCGCTTGTGGACGGCATTCATGACCTTGGTCGCCTGCTCAATCATGGCAAGCGTTGTCCCTACAGGTGCTTCTGCCCGGCCTTCGCCGACCTGTTGCTCAGACGTACCGCCAATGCGCATGCCCGTCATCGCCATATCGTTCACAAGCGACATTAGCGCCTGTGACGGCGGCTGATACGGTAATGGCATGACGGCTTGTGAGATTGGCATGCCGCCAGTCTTCACAAGCGCGCCACCCCCCGGCGGAACGCGAAAGATATTCGTGTTCTGCCTTGCCCCTGTATCTGCCATTAAGAAGCCGGGGAAATTGGAATACATGCCTGCATCGAGCAATTCACGCCAAGCCGCCGTAATGGCGTTGGTGGTGTTGCCCAAAATGTGCAGGAGGCCAATGTCGTAGAAGCCAAGGCCCGGTACGAACGTATATTTGACGAAGGTGCGCTTGGCGACGGGCAAGTCTGCCGTGTCTTCGCTGTAATTGCGCACGACCGACAGGATTTCCTTTGAGGAAACGTCAATCGTCACGCGATATGGGATCTCAAGCCCAGACACCTTGCCCTTGTGCTTATGCTCAAAGCCCTTGATGTCCAATTCGCAATAGCATTCGTAAATCTCGCGATCACGATCAAGCGGATTGACGGCTTCTGCCGAAATGCCCTGCTGATCGCGCTCTTCAAGCTGGAACGGATCAAGGCGGCGCATGCTAGGCGTCCCCAGATCAACGTCACGGTAGACGCCAAGGATCTGCATGCGCTTCACAATTGACGGGCGCATCATGATCCGGTGCGTAACGCGGCGCGCATTTGACAGGTCTGTCGCGTCGTTGCTGACAATCAGGTCATCAGCGTCAACCGTTTCCGAAACGGGGCGATTGCGCAGCGGGCAGTAATAAACTTTCTTGAATGACGTACCGCCAAAGCCCAGCATCAGCAGCATGCGGTCAGTGTCGGGATAATATTCGGTCGCCGTCGATGTCAGATAGTGATTGAGGTCACGCTCAAGGGCGTTGGCCAACTGATCTTCTTCCAACGTCGAATTATTGTCGTCATTGCGGATCTTCACAGGCCCGTCGGTCGGCAAAAGCTCAGAGCGGGAGTTGGCTTGGAAGCGCAGCACAGCCTCAAGCAGCAAGGGGTGGCGAACCTTGGACATGCCTTCAACAGGCGCGCCATCAGAGGCCCCTGACAGCCCCGGAAGCTCAATCTTCAGGCCAAGGAGCTTAATTCCCTGCGCCCGTGTCTCAATCCAGTCCTTGCGGGACAAAAGATCGTCATCAATGCCCCGGAAAAGGTCGCCAGAGATGCGGCTAAGCTCGTCAGCGTCGATCCGGTCAACCAAATTAGCAAACCACTCGCCTTCGTCGCCATTTTCAGCAGAATGAAGCGGGTTTCCGTCAAGCGAAACGGTGATTGACCCGTCATCATGCTCAATGGAGATAATATTTCCCTTGTCATCGACTTCAGGGATGTCACCACCCTCATCTGCAAAGTCAATTTGGATTGGAGACGTATCAATCGCGCCCGGCTCTTCTGGTGCAGGCTGGCGAATGTTCATTGGAGCGAGGCCGGGTTGCGTTGCCATCAGTCTTCCTTCGTTTCAGCATCGCGAAGGCATTCCATCTCTTCGCAAAAAAGATGCAATCCTTCTTTAGCTGCCGAATTATCATCTTTAGCGTTCAATGTATAGGTGCGCTCATGGTCAAATGGCGCTTCGCCCCAGACACGAACCTCAAATTGCTTCTGACCCAGATCATCGACTGTGCAAGAGGCATTAACGCGACCAAAATATCTCATAAAATCTCCTTAAGCCGGGTATAGGGGCGTAGCTTGCTTGCCCGGATATGTTTTCATGCCCTCAATCTCTTGAATACGCTCCGCAGACCGCGTCAAAAGGCCAATATCACGCAAATGGCGGATGCTCATAGACACTGTATCGACCAAATCGTCGTGCTTGCCCTTGGGGAACTGCCCAACTTGCGTGATTACAGTCTCTGCCCACACCTTGTCGGGGGCATAAACCATGCCGTCAGCAAATAAATGCTGCACCGAATACAGGCGCGACAGCTTATCTTGGCTTTTGGGGTCAGAAAGCTGCACGGCAAAGCCCTCAGTGCCATAAAGTCGCCGCAATTCCTGCGAAACGGAGATGCCAGCGGCCTTATTTTCCACCAAAAGCTTGTCTACTTTCAATGACTTACAGGTTTTTGCCACCTTTTCGACCAAATCATGGAATTCAAGGCGCTCTTGCCACGCATGCATCAGCATCAGGCGCGGTGCAGTCTCTGCATAGCCCCGGTCAAAGTACATTGGACGGCCCTCTTTGTCCAAAATGCGGTTGGCAATGGCCGTCGAATCAGTCGTGAACACGCCCCAGATCGAAATAGCGGAGTAATCGTTGGTGGTTTTGGTCGTGTAAGCCGTATCAAGAGACGCAATGATGTAATCCATGGGCGGATAGCTCTGCTCTTCCCACAATTTCCACCATTCGCGCTTGATCACACCGCCGCCAGCGGGTTCCGGGCGCTGCTGCAACTGCCCTGCTGCCATAAATGGCCCAAGGGAGCGCTCAAGATTGAACACTTCCTTTGTGCCAAAGCGGTCAGGCCACAGCAATTCGCCCTCTTCGGTGCGCGGATCTTCCCAGCCAATGTTAGTCACGAACGACCGATCAGCTTCATATTTCATCGGCAGGCACAGGTGCGTCCACTCGCCAACGTCCTTTTCCAGCACATGGCCAGTAAGATCGTTTTCAGCCAGCCGCTGCTGGATAATTACATATGCGCCAGTCTTGGCGTCATTCAGACGGGTGGACATCGTGCCATCCCACCACTCAATCGTGCTTTCGATGTTGGCTTCCGAAAAAGCCTCAGACGCGCTGTTAGGGTCATCGATCACGATGATCGAACCCCCTTCACCCGTCACTGCCGCGCCCACAGACGTAATCAGGCGCTCACCGCCCTGATCATTGGAAAAGCGCGATTTCGTGTTCTGGTCGGAATTAAGCTTAAACCGCTCACCCCACAGGTTCTGATACCATGGGCTTTCAATCAACCGGCGGCACTTGACGCTGTCGCGCAGCACCAACTGGTTGGCATAGGACGCCATCAGGAACTGCACACCCGGCCCAGAGGTCGGCGACCGATCAGGCTGCGCCCATGTCCACGCAGGAAAAGCCACAGACGTAATCGTGGACTTGCCCATGCGCGGCGGGATGTTCACAATCAGCCGCTTGATGTCGCCATCAACGACCGCCTGCAAATGTTCGGCCACAGCTTCAATCGGCCATCCGTCTTTCCACGAACTGGCGTCGATATACTTCCATGCGTTGGTCAGGAAATAATATAGGCTTTCCTCACAGTCAGCCCGATCCAACTCCATCAATTGGCGCTGGATGTCGATCTTCGAAATATCGAAGTCGATCATTATCCCGCAGCCTCCACACGCGCATCCAGAAACTGCTCAAGCAAATCAGCAATATGCTCTTGCATGTCAGCCCATTGGTGGGGCGTCAGGATCAAGGTCTTGCGGCCAGTCAGGTGATCAATAATCGTGCGGACATTGATCATTTCGCTAGGGTCGGCCTTCATTGCCACCCAGTCATTCGGATTCATTTTCAACTTCCTCATAATCACCGTCAATGGTGTTGTCTGCCGCCGCCTGCGCAGAAGGAGCCGCCAAACGCAACGCAGAATTCAGAATGTCCCGCAACGCCTCACGCTGGTCAGCATCAAGCAACCGGGGATCAACAGTCTGCGTCTGGTGGTTCACCTCCAACGGCTTGCCATCAGCGCCCGTCATCTCAACGCGCTTGACATCCCTAAAATGCTCACCGCCCAAACGGCTGAGCAAAAACATGCCCGCCTGAACGGTACTCTTGTGGTCTGGATTGCGGGCAATGTTGTACAGGTTGGTCTTCACATCATCCATCATGACATTCAGGCCAATCTCCAACTCTTCCGCATAATGGTTCTTCAGCGCATTGACGCTGATCCCCAGCACCTTGGCAATATTCTCACGGTTCATGCCAAGCCCAACCGCATGCAGCACACCCTTACGGCTCTTCTCCGTCGGGATATGCTCATGCGGGCTTTTCTTTCGTGCGCCGCGATCCGGCAACAGTGCGCGGATAGGCGACACAGCAAATCCCTTGCTGGTGCCGTCAACGTCCGTTGGCTCACCGTCTTGAATAACAAGGCTTTTGGATTTGGCCACCATCGATATGCTCACATAATGAAATATGCGCCTATCTAATACGAAACGGGCCGGGCATCAATATGTAGTGGGCCATATCGCTATATGGTGCCGGATGTGGGATTCGAACTCACGGCCTACCGCTTACAAGGCGGTTGCTCTACCACTGAGCTAATCCGGCAAAGTGACCCCCCGCAGTAGTGCTTCACTACTAAGCTGATCAGGCTGTTCGCATCGAGAGGCCGGGGAGGTCTGTTTTCCAAAATACCCCCACCCCCTTTTTTTGGCAATAGGGGTACCCCCTTTTTGGGGGCAGCGCGCTTTTGTGCAGAAAAAAACAGCAGCCAGAACGCCAGAGGGGAGGAGGCGTCCTGACTGCTGATTCGAAGGAACTAACAATGCAGGGGCGCTTATATAGCGTTTTTGCTATGTTTGCAAGCTTGTTGCGGGTCGGTTGCATGTAACCCCCTATGGTACCTTTTCTATAGAAAAAAGGGGTATACCCCTACCCTTATTTCAACAACAATTTCCAACCTGACAAATAGCAGACTGTCTTTCAGACAGACGTTAGTTTGTTAGTCAGCCTGTCGGCTGACGGGCGCGCAGCGCCAGCGCGCCCAAGCGCGCAGTGCGCGGACGCGCACACGGGCGCGCCAGCACACTGGGCGGCGGGGATCAGGCGACCCAGAGCGTATGCCCATAAGCGGTGCTGCCCCAGCGCAAGTCATCATCCTTGCCATTAGTCCAAGCCTCCCAGCGCGGCTCCCAGCGATAGCCGTTGCGGTCTAGGTATGCCTTGACCACCTTGCGCGGGGCGCGGGCGATGATGATTTTCGTGCCGCATGGCAGCGTGTTTTTGAAGTTGTCGGTGTTGCGCGCCTCAATCACGACACAAACCTCCCTGCTTCATATACGGACACAAGCGGCGTTTTCTCTTCAGGCCAGCGGTCATCGACCACACGGTATTGGCTGT
>SESB01001233.1_pt1 | contig 17051 bp, 16 predicted proteins | sample 3171441 | NCBI WGS metagenome assembly SESB01 (sample SAMN06051867, study PRJNA518727) | freshwater metagenome | biome: subpolar coniferous forest; feature: holomictic lake; material: water; isolation source: holomictic Lake 227, 6 m depth | place: Canada: near Kenora, Ontario | collected...
GCCCCGGCCACCGCGCCAGTCTTTGTTGCTTGGGCTGTCCACGGTTTTTTGGGTGGCGGTGGCGGCGTGGATGGTCGTCATCAAACCCCGCTTGATGCCCCAGTGGTCATTCAACACCTTGGCCACAGGCGCCAGGCAGTTGGTGGTGCACGAGGCATTGGAGATGATGGCTTCGCCAGCGTAAGTGCTGTCGTTCACGCCATAGACAAACATCGGCGTGTCGTCTTTGCTGGGGGCGGACATGATGACTTTTTTGGCGCCCGCGGTGATGTGCTTTTGCGCGGTTTCTTTGGTCAAAAACAGCCCGGTGGACTCGATCACGATATCGGCCCCGACTTCTGTCCAATTCAACTCAGCCGGGTCGCGCACGGCGGTCAGACGAATCTTCTTGCCGTTGACGATAAGGTGGTTGCCCTCAACCGAGATGTCGCCCTTGAAGCGGCCGTGCACCGAGTCAAACTGCAGCATGTAAGCCAGGTAATCCGGCTCCAGCAGGTCGTTGATACCCACGATTTCAATGTCGCTGAAATTTTGAACGGCAGCCCGAAACACCATACGCCCGATACGGCCGAAGCCGTTGATACCCACTTTGATTGTCATGACCAAGTCCTTAAGTAAAAATAAGCTCCAGCCCCCGCGCTACCTGCGCAAGCAGCTATTTATTTAGTAGCGCCGAGCAATCTGCGATGACCCGGTCTGGTGCGCAGGCTTCGATCGGCTGGCCCATGTTGTAGCCATAGGGCAGCGCCCAGACCGCCACGCCGGCATTGCGTGCGGTGGCCACGTCAATGCTGGAGTCGCCGACGAACAGGGCCCGGTTGCGGGGCATGTCAAACAAGGTCAGGCAGGCCTCGATGCCCGCCGGGTCCGGCTTCTTGGTGGGCAACGAGTCGCCGCTCACCACGAAGTCCAGCAAGGGCCGCATCTCGTGAAAGTTCAACACGGTCTCGGTAAACCGGCCCTCCTTGTTGGTCACCACCGCCAGCTTGACACCCCGCTCACGCAAAGCCACCAGCGTTTCTCGCACCTGCGGGTACAGGTGGCTGCGCGTACCGCAACGGCTTTGGTAGTGCTTGTCGAACTCGGCGGCAATCTCGGCAAAGCTGTCGCTGGACCGCACCGATTCCACATTGGTTTCCAGACTACTGGCCAGCGCCTGCACCAGCAGTTCACGGGTGCCGTGACCGATCCAGTCGCTCACCTGGGTTTGCGTCACTTCGGGCAGGTCGAAGTGGCGCATGGTGTCGTTGACGGCATCGCAAATTTCAGGGGCGGTTTCGATCAGCGTGCCGTCCAGATCGAACATCACCAAGCCATAGGTAGTCATGGTGTTTCAGTTGGTAGAAGTCACGATTTGATCCGGCAAGGGCACGGCGTTGCGGTGCGCTGCACGGTGCGCCAAGGTGCGCACGGCCTCCACGACCCGCTGAGCAGTGATGCCGAAATGGGCGTACAAATCCTTGGCCGGCGCCGACTCGCCAAAACTGGCAATGCCCAGCACCACCCCGGTGCGCCCGGCGTACTTGCGCCAGAAGTCCGGGTGCGCCGCCTCAATCGCCACCGTGGGCAGGCGCAGCGGCAGCACATCCTCCTGGTAGGCCTCGCTCTGGCGGTCAAACACATTGCTGCACGGCATCGACACCACGCGGGTCGCAATGCCCTCACTGGCCAGCATCGCTTGCGCCTGCATGGCCAGTTCCAGCTCGGAGCCGGTCGACAAGATCACCGCTTGGGCACCGGCCATGTCTGACAGCACATAGCCGCCACGGCGAATGCTGGCCGTCATGGCGGGCGCGGTGCTGGCGTCGCCACTCAGGCGTGGCAGGTTCTGACGCGACAGACACAAGGCACTAGGACCGTCACGGCGCTCAATGGCGTGGGCCCACGCCACCGCTGTTTCCAGCCCGTCGGCCGGACGCCACACGTCCAGGTTCGGGATGATGCGCAGGCTCGGAATGTGCTCCACGCTTTGGTGCGTTGGGCCGTCCTCGCCCAGGCCAATGCTGTCGTGCGTGAAGACATGAATCACGCGCAGCTTCATCAGTGCCGCCATGCGGATGGCGTTGCGGCTGTAGTCGCTGAACGTGAGGAAAGTGCCGCCGTAAGGAATGTAGCCACCGTGCAGGGCGATGCCGTTCATGATGGCGGCCATGCCGAACTCGCGCACACCGTAGCTCATGTGGTTGCCCCACTGGTCACGTGCGGCCTTGACGCAGCCCTTGAAGTTGGTCAGGTTGCTGCCGGTTAAATCGGCACTGCCACCGAAGAACTCAGGCACCAGGGGCGCCAACAAGTCGAGTGCATTCTGGCTGGCTTTGCGGGTCGCCACTGCCGCAGGTTGCGCGGCTATAGTGGCCAGCAATTCGGGTAACTTATCGGCAAAGGCAGGTAACAAGTCGCCCGCCATGCGGCGCTCAAACTCAGCGGCCTCCAGCGGGTACTGGCTGCGGTAGGCCTCAAAACGCTGGCGCCACTCTCGCTCGGCGACCACGCCACGCGAGGTGGCGTTCCAGGCGCCCGCGACATCGGCGGGAATCTCAAACGGCGCAGCAGTCCAGCCCAGTGCGGCGCGGGTGGCGGCCACTTCTGCAGCACCCAGTGCGGCACCGTGTACGTCGTGCGTGCCGGCCTTGTTGGGTGAGCCAAAACCAATGACGGTTTTGCAGCAGATCAGCGTTGGCTTGCCGTGCGGCAGCATGGCCTGTGCCTTGGCAGCGCGCACCGCTGCGTCCAGCGCTTGGGGGTCGTGACCGTCAACCGCCGCGATCACATTCCAGCCATAAGCCTCAAAGCGTTTGGGCGTGTCGTCGGTGAACCAGCCTTCAACATGGCCGTCAATCGAGATGCCGTTGTCGTCGTAAAACGCCACCAGCTTGGACAAGCGAAGCGTGCCTGCCAGCGAGCAGACTTCGTGGCTGATGCCTTCCATCAGGCAACCATCGCCCATGAAAACATAGGTGAAATGGTCAACGATGTGGTGGCTGGTTTCCTCGTCATCGCGGTTGAACTCGGTGGCCAGCAGTTTCTCGGCGAGCGCCATGCCCACCGCGTTGCTCAGGCCTTGGCCGAGCGGGCCGGTGGTGGTCTCCACGCCCGGGGTGACGCCCACTTCAGGGTGCCCGGCGGTCTTGCTGTGCAGCTGGCGGAAGTTTTTCAACTCGTCCATCGGCAGGTCGTAGCCGGTGAGGTGCAAGAGCGCATAAATCAGCATCGAGCCGTGGCCGTTGCTCAAGACAAAGCGGTCGCGGTTGGGCCACTGCGGGTTGGCCGGGTTGTGGCTCAGGTGGCGATTCCACAGCACCTCGGCAATGTCGGCCATGCCCATGGGCGCGCCGGGGTGACCCGACTTGGCTTTTTCAACGGCGTCGACGGCGAGCATGCGGATGGCGTTGGCCATCTGGCGGGCGAATTCAGGAGTAGGAGTATTCATGAAGAGGCTTTCTTTTGACGATCCATCATGCGCCAGACAAAGGGCGTGAAGATAAGTTGCATGGCGAGTTCCATCTTGCCGCCGGGCACCACGATGGTGTTGGCGCGGCTCATAAAGCTGGCGTCAATCATGTTGAGCAGGTACTGAAAATCGATGCCCTTGGGGCTGGAGAAGCGGATCACCACCATGCTCTCATCGGCGCTGGGGATGTCACGGGCGATGAATGGATTAGAGGTGTCCACCATTGGCACGCGCTGGAAGTTGACATGCGTGTGCATGAACTGCGGGCAGATGTAGTTCACGTAATCGGGCATGCGGCGCAGGATGGTGTCGGTGACCGCCTCGGTGCTGTAGCCGCGTTGTTTTTTGTCGCGGTAGAGTTTTTGAATCCACTCCAGGTTGATGACCGGCACCACCCCCACCAGCAAATCTGGGTGCTGGGCGATGTTGACTTCTGGCGTCACCACGGCGCCATGCAGACCTTCGTAAAAGAGCAAATCGGTCTTGTCGGGCACATCTTCCCACGGCGTGAAGGTGCCGGGGTCTTGCTGGTAGGGCGCGGCCTCTTCGGTGTCGTGCAGGTATTTGCGGCGCTTGCCGGTGCCGGTTTTGGCGTAGTCGCGAAACAGCGCTTCGAGTTCGGGGAACATGTTGTTCTCAGGACCAAAGTGGCTGAAGTTGTTGTTGCCTGCGGCCTCGGCCTCGGCCGCCTTGATCTTCATGGTCTTGCGGTCGTGGCGGTGAAAACTGTCGCCTTCGATGATGGCGGCTTTGACGTTCTCGCGGCGAAAGATGTTTTCAAATGTCTTGGTGACCGACGAGGTGCCCGCACCAGAGGAACCGGTGATGGCGATGATGGGGTGGCGTTCAGACATGGTGGCGTCTCCTGGAGTAAAAATTTATATCAAATCGGGCTCTAGCCCTTGCTATGCTTGCGTAAGCAGCTATTTAATAAATAGCACTTTATCAGTATGGGACAGCGCTTCGGACTGTCCCGCAAGCCTGCTAATCCCGAAACAAGCTGCGCTCGGCAAACAAGGGGTTTTTCAACTCCACCTGGACCGGCTCGGCGTGGTAACGCTCGATGCGCTCTACCTCGTTTTTGGAACCAAACACCAGTCCGATGCGCTGGTGCAGCGAGGTCGGTTGCACGCCCAGCATGGGCACCTCGCCGGTACTGGCGCGGCCACCGGCTTGCTCCATGATCATGCCGATCGGGTTGGCCTCATAGAGCAGGCGCAAGCGGCCCGGCTTGCTGGCGTCCTTGGTGTCGCGCGGGTACAAAAAGACCCCGCCGCGCATCAGGATGCGGTGCGCTTCGGCCACCATGCTGGCGATCCAGCGCATGTTGAAATCCTTGTCGCGCGCACCGGTTTTACCGGCCAGGCATTCGTCCACATAGCGCTTGACCGGCGCCTCCCAGAAGCGGGCGTTCGAGGCATTGATGGCGAACTCGTGCGTATCTTCCGGAATTTTCATCTTGGGGTGCGTCAGCATGAACTCGCCCAGGTTGGGGTCGAGCGTGAAGGCGTTGACGCCGTCACCCACCGTCAGCACCAACATCGTGGTGGGGCCGTACAAGGCGTAACCAGCGGCCATTTGCTTAGCCCCTGGCTGAAAGAAATCAGCGTCCACCACATCCCGGCCGCTGTCAATCACGGCTTGCGGCGCGCGCAAGATGCTGAAGATACTGCCCACCGACACATTCACATCGATGTTGCTGGAGCCATCCAGCGGGTCAAACACAATCAGGTAGTTGCCGCGCGGGTACTGCGCTGGAATCTGGTAGGGCACGTCCATTTCTTCGGACGCCATGCCAGCGAGGTTGCCGGCCCATTCGGTACGGTGGATGAAAACCTCGTTGGAGAGCACGTCAAGTTTCTTTTGTGTCTCGCCCTGCACATTGACCGAGCCGCCTTCGTCTTCGGCATGGTTACCCATGAGGCCAGCCAGTTCACCATAGGCCACGGCTTTAGCAATGCCTTTACAGGCCAGGGCGACGTCCAAAATCAGGGCGTTGAAATCACCACTGGCTTGGGGGTAGCGGCGGCGTTCCTCAATCAGGAATTGGGTCAGGGTGGACCGGTTGGTTCGATTGGTCAGTGACATGGTGATAAGTCTCCTCGTTATATAAATTATTGACCGGGGTGCGCGGCGCGGCGCAGGGCATTCATCACGGTGTGGTAGCCGCCATCGGCATCGGGTGCGCTGAATACTGCGCTACCTGCCACGCAGGTGTCGGCACCGGCGGCGACGATTTCTTGAATGTTGTCGATCTTGACGCCACCATCCACCTGCAACCAGATCGGTTGGCCACCCCGGGCTTGGTGCGCCTCGATGCGCTGGCGCACAGTGCGCAGTTTTCCCAAAGTGCTCGGAATGAACTTTTGCCCCCCAAAACCGGGGTTCACGCTCATCAGCAAAATCATGTCGAGGCGGTCCATGACATGGTCCAGCCATTCCACCGATGTGGCGGGGTTGAGCACCAGCCCGGCCTTGCAGCCATGCTCCTTGATGAGTTGCAGGGTGCGGTCCACATGCCTGGAAGCTTCGGGGTGGAAGGTGATGATGCTGGCACCGGCCTTGGCAAACAACGGAATCAGCGCGTCCACCGGCTCCACCATCAAATGCACATCAATAGGAATCGTCACATGTGGGCGAATCGCCTCGCACACCAGCGGGCCGATGGTCAGGTTAGGCACGTAGTGGTTGTCCATCACGTCAAAGTGAACGAGGTCAGCACCGGCGGCCTGAATGGCACGCACTTCTTCACCCAAACGGGCAAAGTCGGCGGACAAAATGCTGGGGGCGAGGCGCAGGATAGGAGAAGTTGAAGTAGTCATGGTGCAGCTTTCTATAGACATTTATTTCACGCGCTCAGCGGGCTGGCTTTCAGCATGCCAGTGGCGCAGCTGAGACAAGTTGATCTGACTCAAGTCCGGCACAACCCGCATGGCGGCGCCAAAATTTTGGTGTGCGGTGTAGCGTGTAGGCGTGATTAGCGTGGCTAGGCCCGCGGCCGTGGCAGCGCGCAAACCATTGCTGGAGTCTTCAAACGCCAGACACGCTGCAGGCGGGAGTTGGAGCTTTGATAGCATTTGCAAGTACACCTGCGGATGCGGTTTTTTGAGTGGCGCGGTCGAGGCGTCGCCAATGGCCGTGAAGTTCAGGCGCCAATCCGGCCCCACCGCGTGACGCAGCAGCGCGGCAATGTTCACGGGCGACGTGGTGGTGGCAATGGCAAGTTGCAATCCTTGCGACAAAGCCTCGTCCATCAGCTTGAGCACACCGGGGCGCAAGCTCACGGCGCCCTCATTGACGGCGCGCTCGTAGGCGGCGGTTTTGAACTCGTGCAATCGATTGATGGTTTCCTGCAAGGCCATGGCACCCACTTCCTGCATGTCGGGCTGGGTGGTTTTCCAGTAATGCAGGATGCGCTCCTTGCCGCCCGAAATATCCAGCAACTTGGTGTAAAGCGCCTCGTCCCACTCCCAGTCCATGCCCAACTCGGCAAACGCCTGGTTGAAGGCCGCACGGTGCACACTCTCGGTGTCGGCCAAGGTGCCATCGACATCAAATATCAGGGCATTCAAAGGGATTGCTGTCATGGGCGTCTTTCAAAAAGAGAGAACAATTTAGTTCACATATCAGCGAACATGGATTTACTTTAATCGGCTTAACTCATAAACTCCAATCACGTTTTATTGATAAGTCATCAGAATTAACTGATGGGAAAGGAGCCCCACATGCGCCCGTACACGCTGAAACAGCTGCAGACCTTCATGGAAGTGGCGCGGCAACGCTCGGTTTCAAAAGCCGCCGAGCGATTATTTGTGACCCAACCTGCGGTGTCGATGCAGATTCGTCAACTTGAAGACGCTTTTGGCGTGCCCTTGATCGAACCCGCCGGACGCAACATCCGCCTCACCAATGCTGGCGAGGCTTTCCTGACCCACGCGATTGCCGCGATGGGGCAACTTAAAGACCTAGAAGCGCTGATGGCCGAGCATGTGGGCCTCAAAAAAGGGCGCATTGACCTTGCGGTGGTGACCACCTCGAAATACTTCATCCCCATGCTGCTAGTGCGCTTCAACAAACAGTTTCAGGGCATTGACATCCAGCTCAAGATTGACAACCGCGAAAACATACTGGGCCAACTGGCGCGCAACGAGGCCGACCTGGTGGTAATGGGCCGAGCCCCGGCCGACCTGGACTGCGAAGCCACTCCCTTTGCCACCAACCCGCTGGCCATCGTGGCAGCGCCCGACCACGAACTGGTGCGGCGCAAAAAACTGCCGTTCACGGTGCTGGGCGATCATCGTTTTGTGGTGCGCGAAGCCGGCTCAGGCACCCGTGCCGCCATGGAGCGCTTATTTGCGGAGCACCAGACCCCGTTGAAAGTGGTGATGGAAATGCCCAGCAACGAGACTATCAAACAAGCCGTGATGGCCGGTATGGGCATGAGCTTCCTGAGCCTGCGCACCGTGCGCCACGAGTTGGCCAGCGGTCACCTGGCGCTGGTTGATATTGAAGGGCTGCCGCAAATGGGCAACTGGTACATCACCCACCTGAGCCACAAAAAACTGTCGCCCGCTGCCAAGGCGTTCAAAGCGTTTTTGATCGAGCAAGGCGGGGGGCTGATGGATTCGTGGAGTTAATACGGCGAGAGGACAATCCCGACAACGTAAATCAATAACAAACCATTAAGGGAGTAGACCAGCAAGAAAGCGCATCCATTTGACCTACGCAGCACATGCGCATAATATGCGCATAACTTACAACAAGGAATTTCATATGCCCGTCACATCGCCTTCAGTCCGAAAACGCCCCGTTAACCTGACGCTGAACGATGGCCTGGTCGCGCAGGCCAAAGCCTATACCAGCAACTTGTCGGCCACCATGGAGTCATTGTTGGCCGAGTTTGTGTCGCAGCAGCAGCAGAATCAACGCAGCCGCCAGCAGATGGCCGATGCATGCGCCGACGACTGGAACGCAGTGCATGCCTCGGTCGGTTCGTTTGCTGACGAACACTCCACCTTGTAATGGCGCAGTTTGACGTCCACCGCAACAAGGGCGCGTTGCGTGAATCAATTCCCTTTGTGGTGCTGGTGCAATCCGCCCAGTTTGACCGCTACCGTCGTCGCGTCGTGGTGCCGCTGGTGCGCTTGTCGGCACTGCCAGCCCACACGCCCACCGCTGGATCGCGTATGAACCCGACGTTTACCGTGGGGGGCGTTAAGGTGGTGCTACACCCGTTGGACATGGTCTCGGTATCTCAGGAGCAACTGGGTGAACATATCGGATCGCTCGCCAGCCAGGGACAAAGCATTTCGGATGCACTGGATGAGCTACTCACCCGGTCCTGGGGTTAACACCTCACGCGCGCCAGCCGACGGAGCTGTCCAGCACAAACGACTGGGCGCGGCCGACGGCTTCTAAAGTTTGAACGCATCAAGCTCTAACTCTTGATTTACATGCGGCAGCAGCTCACTATTTAATAGCGTTTTTTTCGGATTTTAGAGAGGCGGCATGGGGAAAATTTACACCCCAATCTTCTTGTGACTTGGCCAACTCAGCCAAGTCGGCCTCACGATTACCTTTACCCAATGAACCACAGGCGCCTTGAGAAACACCCAGTTCTCCCCCAGACTGATAACGCGCCTGCGCCAACAGAAACTTTTCATTGCGTGGGGGTGGGTTTTCCATCAACTCAAGCAAGCGCAACGACTCCCGACGGGTCAGCGAAAGCGTCGACTCTGTTTCAATCACGCTGACGGAAGTCGTTGGCAAGTTATCTTGCATGGCGCCCTACCCCTCCAGCACACCATGCAGCGCCACAAAAGCCTGCGTCAATTTATGGCTGGGGTCCATGTAAATCATCGGCAACGACTGCTCGTGCGATTCGCGGATCTTGACCGAAGACGGCAGGTAGGGTTGCAGCACCGGCAGGCCTTCAGCCACCAATTCGGCCACCATGCGCTGGGGCAGGTTGGCACGCGGCTGAAACTGGTTCACCACAATGCCCTTGACCACCAGATTGGGGTTGTGGTCCGCGCGAATTTCACGCACGTTGTCCATCAGGGTGTAGAGCGCCTTGCGGGCAAATTCATCGCAGTCAAACGGAATCAGGCAACCACTGGCGCCAATCAGTGCCGAGCGGGTGAAAAAGTTCAACGCGGGCGGCGTGTCGATGTAGATGCGGTCGTAGCCACCGGCCAGTTGCTGCAGGGCCTCGCGCAGCTTGAAAACCTTTTGACGCGACTCCAGCTTGCTCTCCAACTCGCCCAACGCGGGGCTGGAGGGCATGACGTGCAGGTGTTCGTGCGGTGTGGTGACGATGAATTCGGTCGGCAGCACGGTACGAAAGCTGTAGCTCAGCGAGTTCTCAAAAAACCCCGCCACATTGGGCTGGTCGTCTTTGGCCTGTGCGCCCAGCAGGTAGCTGCTGGAGTTGCCTTGGGAGTCCAGGTCAATCACCAAAGTGCGCAGACCTTGACTCGCACTGATGGCGGCCAGATTGCAGGTGATGGTGGATTTGCCAACTCCCCCCTTTTGATTGAAAACGACGAGTGCCATGACACGATTCCTTGTGCGGGTGAACGATTGAAAAAAACAGGACTGCTGAATTGTGACCGGCTTCAACACATCACTAATAACTTATGCCACCTAAATTTAATTTGAATTTTCATTATGAATAAGCCTCTCTATAGTTCACCTCATCGCCACCCCAGTTACCCATAACAGGAGATTTCACATGGATCAATCGAACCGTTACGCCGACCTCAGCCTCAAGGAAGAGGACCTCATCAAAGGCGGCCGCCACATTCTGGTGGCCTACAAAATGGCGCCCAAATCAGGGCACGGCTACCTCGAAGCTGCCGCTCACTTTGCGGCCGAGTCGTCCACCGGTACCAATGTCGAGGTCTCCACCACCGATGATTTCACGCGCGGCGTGGATGCGCTGGTCTACTACATTGACGAAGCCACCGAAGACATGCGGATTGCCTATCCGATTGACTTGTTTGACCGCAATGTGACCGATGGCCGCTTCATGCTGGTGTCGTTCCTGACGCTGGTCATTGGCAACAACCAGGGCATGGGTGACATCAAACACGCCAAGATTCACGACTTTTACATGCCCGAGCGCGTCATCCAGATGTTTGACGGCCCGGCCAAAGACATCTCTGACCTGTGGCGCATTCTGGGTCGCCCGGTGGTGAACGGTGGCTACATTGCCGGCACCATCATCAAGCCCAAGCTGGGTCTGCGCCCCGAGCCGTTTGCCCAAGCGGCCTACCAGTTCTGGCTGGGTGGTGACTTTATCAAGAACGACGAACCCCAGGGCAACCAGGTGTTTGCGCCGATCAAGAAAGTGCTGCCGCTGGTCTATGACTCGCTGAAGCGCGCTCAGGACGAAACCGGCCAGCCCAAGCTGTTCTCGATGAACATCACCGCTGACGATCACTACGAAATGCTGGCCCGCGCCGACTACGCGCTGGAAGTATTCGGCCCCGATGCTGACAAGCTGGCGTTTCTGGTGGACGGCTTTGTGGGCGGCCCCGGCATGATCACCACGGCCCGTCGTCAGTACCCTAACCAGTACCTGCATTACCACCGCGCCGGTCACGGCATGATCACCTCACCTTCAGCCAAGCGCGGCTACACCGCTTTTGTGCTGGCCAAAATGAGCCGTTTGCAAGGGGCTTCAGGCATCCACGTCGGCACCATGGGTTACGGCAAGATGGAAGGCGAAGGCGACGACCGGGGCATTGCCTACATGATCGAGCGCGACGAGTGCCAAGGTCCGGTTTACTTCCAGAAATGGTACGGCATGAAGCCCACCACGCCCATCATCTCGGGCGGCATGAATGCGCTGCGTCTGCCCGGCTTCTTCGAGAATTTGGGCCACGGCAATGTGATCAACACAGCGGGTGGCGGCGCCTACGGCCACATCGACTCGCCCGCTGCCGGGGCGGTGTCGCTGCGCCAATCCTACGAATGCTGGAAGTCAGGCGCTGACCCGATTGAGTATGCCAAGGAGCACAAGGAATTTGCGCGGGCGTTTGAGTCGTTCCCCGGAGATGCGGACAAGCTGTTCCCAGGCTGGCGTGAGAAGTTGGGTGTGCACAAGTAGGACTGTTTACTGGGGTTAGGTTCAAGGGGGCAGACTTTCAGTTTTGTGCGAGCTTGTTGCGACGGGCAGCCCTGCGCCGTTCGTGTCCCCCAGCGGCTTTCAGCCGCTTCCTCCTTGACCTCACTTTGCAGGGCAGCCCGCCACAACAAGCCTGGAGCCGCTGTTGGTGTTCAATTCAATTCAGGTCAGTTGAGTACAGTCAGCGATTCAACACAAACGCGAGCAGCGTGCGTTGGGTGACTGACGAAGCGAAGTCAAGGAGGAGGTTCGGACGCAGTCCGAACCGGGGGACATGAGCGCAGTCAGTCACCCAACGCGCGCTGCGGATAAAGTAGACAAGCAACAAAAATAGTGACCACAGAGGAAACAGCAATGACAAATCTGGCACAGCAATACAGCATCCCCCAACAGCCGTTCTACCAACCGCAGTCCAACGAAGTCACGCTCTACGAGGCCGCTTACAAAGCCCGCCTGCCAGTGATGGTGAAAGGCCCAACCGGGTGCGGCAAGTCGCGATTTATCGAATACATGGCCTGGAAGCTGGGCAAACCGCTGATCACCGTGGCGTGCAATGAAGACATGACGGCGTCAGATCTGGTCGGGCGCTATTTGCTGGAGTCCAACGGCACGCGCTGGCTCGACGGACCGCTGACTACGGCGGCACGTATCGGCGCCATTTGCTACCTCGACGAGATTGTGGAAGCGCGTCAAGACACCACGGTGGTGATTCACCCGCTGACTGACCACCGCCGCCAGTTACCGCTGGACAAACGCGGCGAGTTGGTCCACGCGCACCCCGATTTTCAGCTGGTCATCTCCTACAACCCCGGTTACCAGAGTTTGATGAAAGACCTGAAACAGTCGACCAAGCAACGGTTCGTCGGCTTTGATTTTGACTACCCTCCTGCGGCACTCGAAGCCACTATTGTCGCCACAGAAACCGGCATGGACTTTGAAATGACGGCCAAGCTGGTCAAGATTGGCAGCGCGGCACGCCACCTCAAAGGCCACGGCTTGGACGAGGGCATCTCGACCCGGTTGCTGGTGTACGCCGCCACCCTGATCAAGGGCGGCGTCAATCCGATAGACGCCTGCCGCATGGCGCTGGTACGCCCGATCACCGACGACGCCGACATCCGCGCCACACTGGACCACGCCATTGAGGCGGTGTTTGGGTGAAAACCTGGCGTGCGCAGCTTGATTGCGGCTTCCCGCAAGTGGCGGCGGTGTTTGAAGATTGCATGCGCGAAGCACAAGCGGTGCTAACACCTGAAGGAATTTCGGCCTACCTTGAAAACGGTCGATTCCTGGGCAAGATGGGTCGCGGTGCCGAGCCCCTCTTGATCTTTCTGGAGGAATGGCCGCAAGTGGCGGGCGTGCTGGGTGAGTCGGCGCTGCCGGCCATCATGGACACCCTTCGCGCCATCAACAAGTCGCCCAATGGCAAGGCGATTGCGCACTTTCTGCAGTCACTCGCAGCGGTGGCCCGGCGGCTACCGTCACAGGCGCAAATGCAGCGCTACCTGGACCTGAGCCTGAACCTCATGGCGCGCACCAGCGGCTCCATTCATGGCATCCACCTGACCTACCCCAGCCCCAGCCTGCCCGATTTTTTTCAGCAAGCGCCGCAACTACTCACCCTGTTGTCCATTGAAGGCTTGGGCCATTGGGTCGAGTACGGCATCCGCAACTACAGCCACCACCCGGAACAGCAGCGCGACTACTTCAGCCTGCAATCGGCTGACAGCCGTGCCGTGCTGCAACGCGAACGCCACGGCACGCTGCTGGTGGACCACACGCGCCCACTTGATTTGTATTTACAGGGGCTTTGGCAAGAGGCGGCCCTGCTGGTGCCCTACGCCACCGGGGTGGATAGCCCTCAGCCACCCCTGCCTTACTTTGATGCACTGGGCATGCGTTTGCCGGATGTCTATGACGATTTGAACGGCATCAGCGGCATCAACCGCTACCGCGCTGCGCTGGCGCACATGGCAGCGCATCGGCGCTGGAGCAGCGCCATTTTTGCCGACAACTACAGCCCGCTGCAACGCTTGGCGATCGAATTTTTTGAAGATGCGCGAGTCGAAACCCTGGCGATGCAGACCTACCCGGGGTTGCGCCGTATTTGGATGGCGCTGCACCCGACACCCCAGGAAGGCGCTTGCAATCCAGGCACCCACGCTTGCCTGCGCCACCGTCTGGCGATGTTGTCGCGCGCCCTGCTCGATGTGCCGCTAACTCCGACCCATGGCTATAAAGACAAGGCCTTGAATGAGTTTATTCAGCGCTTTCATCACCACATGGAACAAGGCCCTTCAAGCACCCAAGAAATGTCGACGCTGGCCTTGTCCTTTGTTGCCAAAACCCGGCTGCAAAGCGACCAGTTGCCCAACACCTGGTTCACTGACACCGTCATTGGCTACCGGGACGACAACCGCCACCTGTGGAAATTCCACGAACTCAGTGACGACGAAGACATGTTCGAGGAACACCGCCAGACGACGGCCACCGACGAGCTTCAAAGCCTGCCACCGCGCCACTACCCGGAATGGGATTACGCCAGCCAAACCTACCGTCCTGACTGGGTCAGCCTCTACGAGCGGCTGCACCCCTCAGGCAACCCGGCGGACATCGACCAACTGCTCGCCAAGCATGCAACTTTGGCCAAGCGACTGAAACGCCTGCTCGACTTGCTCAAGCCGCAAAATAAAGTGCGCGTGCGCTACCAGGAAGAGGGCAGCGAGTTGGATCTGGACGTGGCGATTCGCTCGCTGATTGATCTCAAAAGCGGCAGTCAACCCGACATGCGCATCAACATGAGCCACCGCACCGATGGCCGCAACATTGCCGTCACGCTGCTGCTGGACCTGTCGCAATCGCTCAACCAAAAAGCCGCTGGCTCCGAGCAGACTATTTTGCAACTCAGCCAAGAAGCGGTGTCGCTGCTGGCCTGGTCAATTGAGCAACTGGGCGACCCGTTCGCCATCGCAGGCTTTCACTCCAACACGCGCCACGACGTGCGCTACCTGCACCTCAAGGGCTTTGGCGAACACTGGAACGACGATGTCAAAGGGCGACTGGCGGCCATGGAGGCCGGCTACTCCACCCGCATGGGCGCGGCCATGCGCCATGCCGGGCATTACCTGGCGACCCAAAAAGCCGACAAGAAACTGATGCTGATCCTGACCGATGGCCAGCCCTCCGACATCGATGCGCACGACGAACGTCTGCTGATTGAGGATGCACGCCAGTCGGTCAAAGAACTCGACAACCAGGGCATCTTCACCTACTGCATCAACCTCGACCCCAAGGCCGACCACTATGTAGGCGACATCTTCGGCCAGCAGTACACGGTGATTGACCATATTGAACGCTTACCCGAGCAGTTGCCCAAGTTGTTCATGGCTTTAACGCGCTAAAACAGCTATTTAATTAATAGCTACTCGCGCATACCAGACGGGGGCTAAAGGCCGATTTACCTTAAAGTCATCGACTAGAGACGGAACACCTGAACCACCTGATCCAGTCGCTGCGCCTGCTCCCGCAGGCTTTCAGCGGCAGCGGCCGACTCCTCAACCAGCGCCGAGTTTTGTTGCGTCATCTGGTCAAGCTGGCTCACTGCGTCATTGACCTGGTCAATGTCGGCCGACTGCTCGGCCGACGAGGCGGTGATTTCGCCAATCATGCTGCTGACTTTTTTGACCGAGCCCACGATTTCGTCCATGGTGACACCCGCGTCCTGCACCAGGCGCTGCCCGGACGCCACTTTTTCTACCGAGGCACCGATCAGGCTCTTGATCTCCTTGGCGGCCTCCGCGCTGCGACTGGCCAGACTCCGGACTTCACTGGCCACTACCGCAAAGCCGCGTCCCTGCTCCCCGGCACGAGCCGCTTCCACGGCGGCATTGAGCGCCAAAATATTGGTTTGGAATGCAATGCCATCAATGACGCCGATGATGTCCGAGATTTTGCGGGAACTCTGGTTGATATCGTCCATGGTGCTGACCACCTGGCCCACCACGGCACCGCCTCGTGCCGCCACTTCAGCGGCGGACGCGGCAAGTTGATTGGCTTGCCGGGCGGCCTCAGCCGATTGCCTGACGATGCCCGTCAGTTGCGCCATGCTGGAGGAAGTGCGCTGAAGGTTGGCAGCAGCCAGCTCGGTGCGCTCACTCAAATCCTGGTTACCGTGTGCAATTTCACTCGACGCCACCGAAATACTCTGCGTTGCCGAATGGATGCCGGTCATCGCCGATTTCAGTACAGAGACCAGGCGCTGCAGCGAGTGCATGACACTGCCTTCGGGTGCATGAGGAATAGAGACCCCAAGATCGCCATCGGCCAAGGCCGCCAGGGCCTCGCGTGCCACTTCTGGGTCGCCCCCCAATTCACGCAGTGCCGTACTCCGAATCCAGACCGTGAAGCCGATGCAGGCCAGCACGCAAAAGGTGGTGAGCAAGGCTGTCAAATTGGCGCCGACTGACAAATATTCAGCAATCGCTTGAGGCGTTTCGGTGCGCGACTTACCCTGCAGCCACCAGGCGCCCATCACCACCGACGAGCCCGCACCAGCCACCATGACGGTGGGAACGACCATGGACAAAGTCAGTTTTTGCGTGTAGTTCATGTAGGTTTCCCAAGGTTCATAAAAAGCTGACGAAAGTCAAATTATGAGCCACGCAACATGGCACGCGCCTGACGCAGACGTTCATCCAGATAGGCACCATAAAAATCGGGAATGTAGCCGCCTACCAGTCGCTCCGCTATTTCCGACCCATCGCGGCCAAAAAACAAAACTGTCGGCGCCACCTTGACGCCCCAGCTCCGAATGAGGGCGTCCTGGGTCAGCGTTGCACCCTTGAAATCATGGATCACCCGGCTATTGCGCATGTCCACCTGCACCACCGGCAGGCCCTGCTGCTCGCGCAGGGGGCCCAGGTAATTTTCGCGGGCTACTTTGCAAAATGGACAACCCTCCAGGCTGACCATGACCACCAGCGGACTCCTGATTTTTAAAGCAGCGGCCAGTTCATCGGGCAATGACGTTGCCGTGGGCAAGGAGGCTGGGACAAAAGGGAGTGGGGACATCAGTTGGCCTCTTGTTCCAATAAAAGATAGGTGTTGTAGGCATTCATGCGATTGGCCACACGAAACAGGGGCAGGTGTTCAAACTGACTCCAGTCGGTGGCCTTGTAGGCGTCTTCAAAGGGCTCCAGATTCTTTGCGGCCTGCCCCATGGAAGAGCGGAGATAAACAAGGTAGTCACGGGTCATTTGCATGTCCTTGCGCGCCTCCACGGACAAGGGCCCATGACCCGGAACGATGACCTTGGTGTCAAAGGCGAGCAGTTGATCCAAGGCGACGATCCAATGGCGGCTGTCGGCTTGCCCCACGAAAGGAATTCGACTGCGAAACACCAGGTCCCCCGCGAACAGAACTTTTTCGTTCGGCAAATACACCGCCAGGTCTTCTGGTGTGTGAGAGGGG
>SESB01001235.1_pt1 | contig 17044 bp, 14 predicted proteins | sample 3171441 | NCBI WGS metagenome assembly SESB01 (sample SAMN06051867, study PRJNA518727) | freshwater metagenome | biome: subpolar coniferous forest; feature: holomictic lake; material: water; isolation source: holomictic Lake 227, 6 m depth | place: Canada: near Kenora, Ontario | collected...
TCTGCTCGGTAGGACTGCCAGAACCCAAATAAGCCAAATTAAGGCCTTCATTAGAACCAAGCAGAAGATAATTTGCATAGACATCGGTCAATGACAGGGTAACCGTATCATTGGTACCTGCAAGCTCGTGACTCAGATAACTGAAGGCGATTACCGGAGCCGCATTCGAAAGTTCAACCTTGAGGTTGGTTGCTTCAGAGTGGAGGTTCTCAACAATAAAACCACCAACAGAAATGCCGTCAACCGAGACATTCTTCAGGGCATGATCGGAATCCTGCAGATCAAGGGCTGCAATGGATACGAAGGGTGCAGATGCACCATTCAAATAAAAAGCATCAGTCTCCCTGAAATGAACCGTGACGCTTTCAATGTTGTGCAACTTTGGAGCAATGAGATAGCCATTGTCATTATAGTTGTCGAGAGTAGCATCCAACGTTGCCTGTGAACCAAGACCCGTAAGAATGTCGACATTCTGCAGGGTGTTGACAAAATTATCGCCGCCAGGAGTGTAAACCGGAGCAGAGACAAAATTGTAGGCACTGACAATGTCCTGGGTAGCTTTCAGCGTGTAGGTTGACTCAGGTGTTCCGGGGCGATTTTCACGATGGCCAGACTCAACGTAATGTTTTGCTGCAGCCTCATAATTTGTAGCGCCAAGCCAGTTACGAAGATCAGCATTTAATCTAAGATATTCCGCTGCATCAAAAGTATCTATCGCACGCCCCTCGTTAGCACCAGACGCGATATAGTGCTTGGCTGCCGTAACCGCATCGGCATCTGTAATGCCATCAGCACCAAGCCAGTCCCTAAGATCAGCATTTGATGCAAGATATTCCCATGCATTAAAAGTATCTGTCAGGCGGTGTTCAGTTGCACCATGAGCGATATAGTGCTGTGTTGCCACAATCGCATCATCATCGGTAACGCCACCCGTACGAAACCAGTTAATAAGATCAGAGTTTGATGCAATATATTCCCACGCATCAAAAGTAATTGTACGTCCCTCTCCTACTGCGTGAGCATTGTAGTGCGTCGCCGCATTCAGTGAATCAGCGGCATTCAGCACACTATCACTCATCGCCCAGCTCCTGAGGTCACTGTAGGAAGCAAAATACTCCCAGCTATCCAATGAACCAGGCAAAATTGTAGACGGAATTAATGACATAGTTTTATCTGTTTATTTATTTATGTAGGACAATGGAATTGAATTTAACTTTGAACCCCCGAATTCCTGCTTTTTCTTACCCTAATCCACACGCAGGAGGCCTATACCCGCCACAAACCGCACCTTATCCTCATGCTAACCAAAATCCCCGTTTGAGCAACATTCATCTGGATAATGTATAAATTAAAAAGTAAAGATAAAAAGAAAAGGAAAAAAAAACGAATTAAACCCAAAGCCGAAAGCCATGTTCTAACAAAATGAACGACACCACAAGCCCAAGCGGACGCTTGTCGATACCACATCCTCACACTGGTTTATAACCAAGGATAGTAAATTTACTGCTCTTGAGCAAGAGATCGTCAGAAAAATACCATGAAAAAGGTATTTTTTTGACGATTCTCCGACCGAGACCCCGATACCTCTTTATCACCATAACTGTTTTTATTTCTTTTGACTACTGAATATTTCACTCTTTCCTTCTTCAAGATGAAGTGCTGCACGTCAGCCAGGTTTTTTGCGACTTTTGCAACATCGAGGAGAGCGCAGCAGGAAAGCGCTTCTTGTTCTGTACGTTTTTCATTCTCAACAGGGAGATCGGAAGCGCTTGTGTTGCCTCCCAACATGCGCATTTCGTTGACGGATTTTTGCAGTCCGCAGATCGTGCATAATGGTCGTCTTCGGGTCTCCACCGTTCAGCGAGGGTGTACAGAGGGTGTAGAGTGAGGGAGAGAGATCGCTGTTCCGCCCGCCAATAGTTGAAAAAAAAAGCTTATTATCCTTGTTTTTAAGGATGGTTTTTATCAAATACCAACGCAACGATGTTGTCTGCTTTTCAAAATTATTCTCCGCCCGAGGCGCTGGGGTAGAGGGTTATGAAGCACGGGATTTGTCATGTTATTACAACGCTATGAATCTGTCACATATTTAAAAAAAACGGTATATACCAGCGCTTATGTTCTGGCTTGGAAACCATTTTTTTTATGAATTGAACTCCCTATGCTCTTCGACATTGGTTTTTGCGGAGGTTCTGCGGGGTGAGAATCGACAGGGATTCGAGCATCTGTATGGGCTGTTTTGTAACAGGCCGTCATATTGAAATTGGTCATAATTCGGTCATTAACCGCTTTTCCTATCTGGATGGACGTGTGCCACTCAAGATCGACAACAATGTCAATATCTCGCACTATACCCTGATTCAAACGCTGACACATGATGCGCAGAGCCCTGATTTTGTCTGTATGGAAAAACCGGTAGTAATCGGGGATTTTGTCTGGATTGGGGCGAGGGCCATTATCTGCCTTGGTGTTACTGTTGGCGAGGGGGCTGTTATTGCTGCGGGGGCTGTTGTTACCACGGATGTGGAGCCTTATACTCTTGTTGGTAGCAATCCGGCAAAATTTATAAAAAACAGAGCGACCGGTTTGCGATATCATACCCGGTATTTTCCGCTTTTTGATACCGATATCCAGTAAACACTCTGTTGCTTTTTTTGCTCTGAAGAGAAGAGGGTGTATTGTAAACGAGGGAAAGAACCGGAGTCTGGATAAAAAGCGCTGACTGTCAGGCAAAGGCACTGACGGATGTGATATTTTTATTTTTCAAGAATTTACCCAACACCATGGGCAACATCCTTACGCAAACTTCACGGCACATCGTGCCGGGATATTGTGATTCTGAACTGACGGTGAAGTTTGAGGATCGGAATGTGCAAATTACGGAGCTTACCCGAAAACGTCAGGCGAGGGAGGAGCTGATCACAACTCTAAACAATGTCGATAACCGGATGGTGAGGACGAGCAGTTGGAAAATGATACAACCGTTACGAAAGTTGTCGAAATCAGTGAGAAAACGGTCACGAAAAATTCGTAATGCCCTTTTTCTCTTTCTTGCCGACCACTCTCTTGCTCTCGATCAGGTGCTGAAGCAGAAGGAGCCTGTAAAGCTGCGCCATCTGTGCCGAGGCTGGTACGAGGGGTCAGTAAAAAAGAGAATCGTGCTGATTGATTCAACAACGCCGACACCGGACCAGGATTAAGGCTCCATTGATACCTTTCTTTCTTTGCAGGCGCTTGTGGAACTTGGCTACGATGTCACCTTTCTGCCCGATAATCTCGACTACCGGGAGCGCTACACCGATGACCTTTTTAATACGGTTGATCTTCATTTTTTGCGCGAGGAGCGGAGTGCCGAGCTTGAAAATTCTGATCGGCTGCGTCAGGAGGCGAAGAAGACAAAGGCCAGGGAGTTTGCCCTGATGCGAGCTGTCGATGCGGCCATTGTCTTGAGTTCAGCAGAGCTTGCGCTGTTGCGGCAATGTGATCCTTCGCTGAGGGTCTCTCTCCTGCCCTTTTTTCGACCTTTGCCGGGTCGAACCCTTCCCTTTTCACGGCGGCGCGATATTGTTTTTATCGGCGGTTTTTAGCATAATCCGAATGTTGATGCCATCATCTCTTTTATCGGTGAAATCTGGCCTCTTGTGCGCATGAAGCTTGCTGATGCAAGGCTGCTGATTTTGGGCAGGAATCCAACTGAAGCGATCTTTGCGGCGGCTCAAGGTGATGAGCGCATAGAGGTTGTTGGATTTGTGCACGAGCTTGGGGATTATTTTAACCGTTACCGTCTTTCGGTAGCTCCGATGAGAACAGGGGCAGGCATTAAGGGGAAGATTGTGACAAGTGCCAGTTACGGTGTGCCGTGTGTGGCTACAACTCTCGCGGCTGAATGCATGGGGCTGACTGCGGGTCGTGAAATTCTGGTTGCTGATGGGGCTGAACGTTTTGCTGAGGCTGTGGTCAGGCTTTATTCGGATGAATCGTTCTGGTATAAAGTTAGTGACCGTGCTCTTGAGTTCATGGAAGAACATTTTTCCTGCGCGGCAGGCAAAGAAAGGCTTCGAGAATTTTTGGCTTTTCTGTTACCCGCCAGCAATAAGAGGTACCGAATTGTGGTGGAGGTGCCGTCGTTTAACAAGGGTGGTCTTGAAAAAGTGGTACTCGACTCTGTGCTGGCTTTTGATAAAGCGCTCTTTGAGTGTGTCATTGTTACTCCGGGAGCGTTGGGACATCTGAGTGCTATGGCGGAATCTGCGGGAATAACCGTGGTACAACTCCCCCAAATTAAAAGCGGAGTTGCTTATAAACGTTTTCTGAAAAAGTTTAATCCACAGCTCTCACTATTCAATGCGGGGATATCCAATTTTTGAGGAACTCTCGATACCAAACATCACCTTCATTCATAATATATATGCGTTTATGAGCGATGATGATCGCAAGGATTTTTTCAAATTCGATGCTTGTGTTGATCTCTATATTGCAGTTTCGCAAAAGGCCGCCGACTATGCTCAACAAAACCTTTCTGTTGCTGAGAAAAAAATTGTTGTTCTACCCAATGGCTTGTCATTAAGGGAACATGAGGAACGGGAACTGCGGTCAAAAAATTTAACTCGAGAGGAGTTAGGGCTCAATGAGGGTGATTATGTCTTCATAAACCCTGCATTGTATAATCTGCACAAGGGCCATTATGTGATGGCTGATGCTTTGCAGATTGTGATGAAGAGCCGCAGCGATATATAAATAGTTTGCGTTGGTAATGAAATTCACCCTCCTCATCTGCAACAGCTTCGGGGATATCTTCATGCCACGGGATTAACCGACCACATGCTGATGCCTGGTTATTTCAAGAATATCGAGGATGTTATGGAAATCTGTGACGCCTGCCTTATGCCATCATTTATTGAAAGGTGGAGCATTGCCATGAATGAGGCCATGTTTTACCGTAAGCCGCTGATACTCACCGATACCGGCGGAGCATCGGAGGTTATCGGAAAGAATGAAATCGGTATTCTCATCCCTAATGAATATGGAGCGACGAACTCTCTTGACAGGAGAACGCTTGATGAGCTTGCCTACACTCCTCATCACTACCAGATTTCAAGCCTGATTGCGGATGCTATGATGAATTTTGCCGATAATCGTCAGCACTGGAAGGAGGCTGGGGAAATTGGCCGACAAAAAATATACCGTACTTACTCTTTTGCGGATGTAGTGGCGCAGTACGAGAAGCTGATGATAAGGGTGATTCAAAATAATCGATTTACTCCGATTTGATAAAAACGAGTATAAAGGTATCGTGGAGAGTTCAGGAAAAAAACCGCTTGATCTTTCGGTATGTTTTCAGGACTTTCCAAATTCTGGACGATTTTATACTCTTCAGCTCATCACTCTGGCTTGCCATCGTCTGGTTGAGTTCAGCAATCTGGTTTGCCATCATCTGCATTTCTGCATCCCTGTTCTGGCATTGCTGCTGCAGCCAGATAATGGTTTTTTGCTGTACAAGCAGCTCTTTGTATGCGGCGGCATGTTGGGGATTGATGTATTTAGTAATGATTTCAGGCAGATCGTTCAATAATTTTTCATCACGGTTACAGTCTGAATACCCTCCGGTTGCATATTTTGCAATAACTACCGGAAGATAGGCTATGGCAAGCGTTTCGTTGGCAAAGAGGCGAATATTCATCTCCCAGTCAGACCAGCTCCGGTAGCTCTGGTCGTAGTAGCCATATTTTTCAAAAAGCTCCTTTTTGTAGAACATGGCCTGATGGCAAATATTCTGGATCAGGAGTTTTGCCAGTGAAAACTGCCCGCCAAAGGTCTCGTTTTTGTCGCCAAATTCGTTATAACCATAAACAATATCGCTGGAGGCAACCTCCCTGCTGCTGAAAATGGTTGTCAAAACATCGCAATTTTTCAAAATATCATCGCTTCCAAGAAAGTAGAGCCACTCCCCTTCAGCCATCCTGATGCCTTTGTTCATGGCATCATAGATGCCGTTATCATCTTCTGAAATCCATCGCAGATGGTTGTGCTGGCTGGCCAGGCTGGCAAGCAGCTCCTGCGTACCGTCTGTTGAGCGGGCATCAAGCACAAGATGCTCGATGTTCGGGTATGTCTGGCCGGCAACACTGAGGATACAGGCTTCAATCACTGAGCCTGCATTGAGCGCCGGGGTTATGACCGATACTTTTGGAAGATTCGTGTCCATAAGAGAGTACTGTTATGTGTTTGCTGGTCAAGAGCCGGCCTGGATAAGCTCCCTCTTCTCCGGCCCTGCCCCTGATGGCTGTTTTGTGCAGAGCCTTATCGCTTTTCGATAAAGGTTATCATGGTATGCTTCTCTTGTTCCCACTTTTCATACCCCTTTTGCATAAATGCAGCGGTGTTCTTCTGAACATCCCCGACCGTTGAGAGGTCAATGGCTTTCGGCTCCTGGTAATTGAAGAGATATCCTGTCTTGCCGTGTTCGATATATTCGTTCATCGTCGGATTATCAACGGCAATAACAGCCTTGCCCATTGCCATTGCTTCCAAAAACGAGAGCCCGATACCTTCAAATTCACGCGGTGCGATATAAATGCCTTTTTGTTGCATCACCTGGAGCATTTCGTCACGGGTATCAAACCAGTCTGAGCAGGTGATGTGCAATTTCTTTTCCTGCTCTTCCGTCGGCGGCTGAAAGCGCTGGCCGGGATCAACCGCCCGGTGGATATGCAGGCGAACCTCTGCATTGCCCAATACTTGCGCAATGACGTTGCTGTCTATTCTGGTCAGTCTCTGCCAAAAAAACACTTCATCAGCACTCCCGGAAACACCTTGACGGGGAGTCGGGAAATATTGTATAAACATACTCTCAAGGCCCCAGCGGGAGAGCTTGCTATGAAGGGTTTTCGAAAAATTGATGATCTTCACTTTTTTCAGCGCCCTCCAGTAGTCAATATCGTGATGATGACTGGCATCGTACATGGGAAAAAAAACAATATTTCTGTTTTTTATCTTTGCCAGTACCGCATTGTCGGGCAAATTTTGAAAGAAGATGACACACAGGTAGCTCCTGTCGATGAAGGCGAGATCGGGATATGGCGCACCCTCCCCTTTCCAGCTCTCATCGAGGAGAACTTCCACATCATAAAAATTTTTCAGGTACTCCAGTATAAAGCCTGTCGATTTTGTTTTTTCATGATAGGAGTGGCCTATGTAGACAATTTTCTTTTTTTTTCGCGCTCCAAGTTGAAACCATTCGGCTATTTTTTTCATCATTACGCTGTTTCGTATCCGTTTTTTGATTCCCGATGCTCTCCCCTGCCCTGAAGAGTGCTCCGGGAAGAATTATTATACCGTAAGTTGCCTCATTTTACCTTTCCGGCCGAAAGTATCCATCAATAGCGTTAAGGCTTTGTAAAAAGAGGGTTGAAGAGTGCCTTGATTGTAACAGATCGAAGGCATTGTTCCACCGCTGGCGGCGTTCCGGCTCATTGTCGAGCGCCTCTTTGATTCTTGACGCATAGGCTGCCGGATCATCGATATCTGCTACCGGATAGCCGGTCTGTTCATTGATAAACTCGGGAGTACCGCAAACAGCGGAGGCAACAACGGGCAAGCCGTGTGCGACGGCCTCAAGTAACACATTGGGAAGCCCATCCCATGCGGAGGTGTAGAAAAAGAGGGCATAGTCGCTTGCGTTGATCAAGTCACCAAACGAGTCGTAGGTACCTCGTAGTTGTACATTGGGAAGCCTGGCAAGTGCCTGTTCATAGTGTTTGTCGTGCTGATTATAGCAATAGCCATAGACATCAAAGAGCACATCAGGCAGCGCTTTGGCCACGCCAATCAGGACATCCGGACGTTTTTGCGCGGTGAGACGCCCGGCCCAGAGTACACGTTGCGTGGATGCCGAGCGGTATTGCTGCTGAGGCTTGATTTCAGTCGGAAAATAGAGGGTGTGCACTTTTTTGGTGGCTATACCAAACTGGCGTTTGAGCTCATCGGGATAAAAGAGTGAGTCGCAAAACAGGGCTTCAAGATAGTGCCAGCAGTCGGTCAGGTAGAATCGCGGGTAGCTCCACCGTACCTTGTTGTGGTCATAGTCGTCACAATAGACGCTGGCAAACAGTGTTTTTTCGGCTGCAATCATGCATTTTCCGTACGTTTTGATCATTTCCCAGCCAAGCCGGGAGTTAATGACATGCAGAACCCGTGCGGAGGATTGCAGAACCAGGCGGGTAAGAACGGTGAGCCGTTGCTGTTCGGAGAGGTTACGCCCCAGTTTGCCCAGTTCAAGAAAGCGTACCTGCCCGGGCAAGCGCTCTTTCCAGGGTGAGTCTGCATCAAGCGTGGCGATAACCAGAACTTTTTTTCCGGCCTCCAGTGCGGCTTGTACGTGATGCAGCACCCCAAGGTCAGCGCCTCCCCGAACCAGCCAGGGAACAAGGATGATGATATCAGGATGGTCATCACCAATGGATGCATGACATGCCGCATAGACTTCACCGGGAAGGGTTTCAAGTGGCGGGGTATACGATTTGAAGTTTTTGAGAAATCCGTCGGTCGGAAAAAGATCGGGTTCGATGGTGGCAATGTTGCGCAGCTCATCAATTGCCCATGCAGGGAGCGATACTCTTTTTTCAGACTTTTCTTTTGGCCTCATCACCCTTTTTTTGATTGAGTGCGACAGCTTGCTCAAAAACCTCTTTGTTGTCCGTTTTTTGGCGTGACGTGGCCGCTCCTCTTCGGCTGTTGTGAGCCATGCGGAGGGGTGATCGAAAAATCGGCTTGACCGGATGGTGGCTTGTTGAGCAACCATTTCTGTGAGCATGGAGGATGATTTCCGACGGTAAAAATGGGCCGTTGCGGGAACAAGGAGATGACGGATATGGTGCGCAACAAGTTCCAGATTCCAGTGCCAGTCCTCAAAGCCGAATCCGGTCTGGCGAAGATCGGTACGATGGTAGGGATGCTTCAGATAAATTTCTCTGCTCGCAAATGAGCATGCCGTCCAGGGATGGACGCTCAGGCAGTTGGCCATGGGGTAGCCTGGCTGCTCATCCATGTCGATGGATCGGGCAATACAGTGATCGCTGCCGAATGAGATTTGAAATTCAGGATGAACGACAACATCACCTGATGCGGCTTCAACAATCTTCATGGCTTCAATCAGCCAGTTTGCTGCATAGTAATCGTCTCCGTCAAAGATGGCGATATACAAGCCCTTCGCGGTATGGATGCCCTCATTTCTGCTGCTGCCGAGATCCCTGTTGTCGGTTTTGATGATCTGGTCGCAGGGACGAAGGACGGGGCTTGAGGTGACCACTCGAATGGTTTCGCTATCAGCCGCATCAAGTACGGCGACAAATTCAACCGGGATACCCTGATGGTCTGCATGGCGACGTAACCGTTCCAGGCCAAGCAGTGTATGGTGAGCAACAAGACCTTCACGATGAAAGGTTACAATGGCGCTTATTTGTGGCGCATGATTACCGGAGGGTAAGGGGTTCATCCTGAAAAAATTTTGGAATAACGAGTTTCGTGCATCAAAACAGTTTCGCCTACGGCTCCATCCGTTTCCAGCGGTTATGCAGCCAGAACCACTCTTCGGGGTAGCGATAAATAAAGCGTTCAAGGACTTTGGTGTAACGGAACGCAAGTTCTTCGGCATCGGCTTTGGTGGGGCCGAGGTCGTTCATGGCTATCTCTTCATAATCGACCTTGTAGCGACCATCTCCGGTGCTGCGGCATATTCCTGCAAAGAGCGGAACACCAGCCTTGAGGGCAAGCCAGGCGGGTCCGAGAAAGACGGAGGTACGGCGACCAAGGAATTCGGTAAAAAAGGAGCCGCCGGGGTCGGACTGATCGCCAAGCATGACCAGAATGCCGCCGTTGCGCAGGGTTCTGAGCCCCTCACGAAGCGCTTGCGAGTCGTAGACAATCCGGTTGCCGTGCATGGTTCTCCAGGCATTGATCTGCTGATCGATCCGGGAGTTTTGCAGCCGTTTGACCACAATGGTGAGGGGGGTGACCAAAAATCCGGAGCAGAAACCGAGCAGCTCCCAGTTGCCAAAGTGCGCGGAAACAAAGATGCCTCCTTTTTTTTGGCCAATGGTTTTTGCAAGAAAATCAGTGGCGTCAACATCGAGGAGTTTTGCGGCATCTGCGACCGTTTTGATCATGGGAAGACGAAGCATTTCGATGATATTCTCTGCCTGGTTGCGGAATACCTGGAGTGCAATGGCACCGATTTCCTCGCTGCTTTTTGCGGGAAAGGTGAGCGCAAGGTTCCCGGTCACAAGGGTGCGCCTGGTTTTAAGCATGTGATAGAGAGCATCCCCGAGAAGATGGGCTATTGCGGTTGAACGCTTTCGGCCTATGTTTCTGACCAGCACTCCAAGCATCATAATGAGCTGATAGAGCGCTTTTTGTAACAAATCCCTCTTTTTTTCCTCTTTGCACTTCATAGAAAATAACGGAATCTCTTTTAATCCATGCGGACAATCGGAGAGTATACACTAAATTGCGAAAAAGTATCGAACATTTATCTTTTGTAGAGCTTGCGGCTCATACGTGTAAAGGAGTAATCACTATGACTGGTTCCAGCAAGCTGGTGAGCCGTTGCGAGGCTCTTGAAAAAGTTCGGGGTTGGCAAGCTTCGGGCAAAAAGGTTGTCTTTTCAAATGGCTGTTTTGATCTTCTTCATGCCGGGCATGTGGAGTACCTGCAGGCAGCAAGAAAACTTGGCGATGTGCTTGTTCTTGGGCTGAACAGTGATGCTTCTGTCCGTCGCCTCAAGGGGCCAAGCAGACCCGTCTGCCCGGAAGAGGATCGTGCGACGGTGCTTTCGGCGTTGCAGATGGTTGATGCGCTCACCCTTTTTGATGAGGATACGCCTGAAGAGCTGATTGGCCTGTTGCTTCCGGATATTCTGGTCAAGGGAGCCGATTGGGACGTCGAGCGTATTGCCGGGGCGCGAGCGGTGCTCGACCACGGGGGGGCGGTGCTAACGCTCCCGTTGCTTGAGGGACGTTCAACAAGCACGCTCATCGAAAAAATTCTCCAGCACGCTTCTCAATCGCCTGACAGCAGTGGAACGGCTTAAACACTATAGCATCAAACTGCTCACCGCATGTTTGGCCTGTGCGCTTCTGCTGTCGCTCACCTCCCTGATTGTGCTGAACAGCGGGCTGCTCGACCGGTTTGCCAAAGAGCGGGTTCTGGCTCTGTTTAATGAGAAATTTTATGGCCGGCTTGCCTTGCAGGAGCTGCATTTGCAGTTTCCCAACAACATAACCTTGATCAACCCCCGCATTTATGCTCCTGGAGAAACAACAGCAGCGCTTGAGGCAGAGAGGATTTCACTCAAATGCAACATGCTCTCGCTTCTTCAGCCTGATATCCGAAAATTATCTTTCCGTCGCTTGACGGCTGAGAAGCTGAACGCCAGAATTGTGGAAGAGAGTGACGGCAAGCTCAATCTGGAGCTGCTGTTCAAGTCACGCGACCCTGATTCGACGAAAGCACCGCTCGACCATTTTTTTTGCAAGGCACTTCAGGTGCACAACAGCCGGCTCTCTTTCGCCACCAAAAGAGGTCGCCCGGGCAATTGGCCTCCTGATGCAAAAAATATTGATGTTGAACTCTCCTCCTGTACGGTCAAAAAAAATTTTCTGCGCGGAACCATAGAGAAGCTGCGCTTCGACCTTCCCGAAAAGCGGTTTTTTGTGCGGCAGGTTTCAGGGAATTTCCTCTTTTCGGAAAGCCGTTCGGAGCTTCTGGCCCTGAAGATTGCTGCCAATAACAGTCGGGCGGAGCTTTCGGCCACCGTTGATCATTTCAATATTTTTTCACGGCAAAGAGGGCGAGAGCTTGCCCGTGCCACCTCTTTTCTGAATGTGCAGGAGCTTGCGTTGCAGGGCGATGACCTGAAGCTCTTTTACCCTTCACTGGTTGCTCCTCCGGGTATCTACACCCTGAAGGGAGATGCAAAGGGTAAAAAGGATGACATTACCCTCATTGGCCTTCTTTTGCAATACCATAAGAGCAAAATAGCCCTCAAGGGGGAGTTACTTAACCTGCTCGACAGCAATGCCTTTGCTTATGATCTGCAGTGCGACAGCTCAAAAATTGCCGGTACGTTTGCGGATTTTTTTCTCAAAGAGGGCCCCCTGAAGGAGATTGCGAGCAAAAGCGGCGATATCACCTTTTTTGGCAAGGCAAAAGGGAGCCTGAAGGCGGTAAAGGGAGCCGTTACCACGCACTCTCTGCTCGGGGAGATCTCCGTGGATGGAGAGGCCTCAGGGGCTGATGCGAGGCAGGTTGCCTGCAAGGGCTCGTTTGTGGTAAAGGGGGGCAAGCCGCATCTCTTTATGATGACGGAAAATGGACAAAGCCTGCTGAACGCTTCAGGCAGTTTTGAGGGGAGAGGTGAGAGCAATGAGGTCAGCCATTTGCTCCTCGATATGAAGCTGGCCGACTCGTTCTGGCAAAACCAGCCGGTGAAAGAGGGTTCCCTTACGGTGAGGTACGACAACCGGCTGCTCAATACCTCTCTTTTTTTGCAAAATAACGTGACAAGCCTCTCTCTTGATGGCGAGATCGACTGGAAAGAGCGTGTGGCGCGCTACCGGGCTTCGGGGAAAACGGCCGCTTTTGATCTTTCAAAAGTTCTTGGATCAAAAGTGGTTGCCACCGATCTGAACGGAGTATTTGCCGTGCAGGGGTCGGGATTTGATCCCCGGATGCTCAATCTTGCAGCCTCTATCCAGTTTTCTCCCTCTGCCATTAACGGTTTCCCGTTGAAGGATCGCTCAAAAGTTGCCGTTGAGATTGTTCAGAGCGCCACCGCTTCACGGGCGAGCATCAAAAGCGATTTTCTTGATCTGTCTGCTGAGGGGAATTATACCTTTGAGGAGCTTATCGCGCTCAGCAAGCTTGCGGCTTCGGCGTTTGGACGGGAGGTCGCAGCACAGAATATCTGGCAGAGTGCTCCGCCTGCGGCCCCTGTTCCTGCCACGGGCGTGCTCAAGAGGCCCTTTACGCTCACTTACCGTATCGCAGCAAAAGATATCTCACCCCTTACGCTGTTTTTTCCTCTGCAGGGCATTTCCCTCAAAGGCAGCGCTGAGGGGAGTGCGATGTACCGTGACGGCCAGTGCTCACTCGGTGCATCAATAAACCTCGGGAAGCTGAGCGTCCGCAAAGACTTTTGGGCCGATAATCTCGCCTTGAAGGGTGACGTGGTGTGCAGCAGCAGCGGTGTTCCGAGGGCGTCGGTAACCGGACGGGCTTCAGCGGTGAGGGTTGCCGGAAAAGAGGCGGCCGAAACCGTTTTTTCGGGCAGCTATACGCCCTCACATCTTGAGGGTACCGTCAACCTTGCGGTCGCTGATCCTGCGGAGAGGCTTTCGGCAACCTTTACGGCCATAAAGGGTGAGGCTGGCTATGACCTCCTCTTTGAGCGCCTTTCGATGACCGATTCTTCAGGTCTCTGGCTGGCAGAGAAGAATTCGCATCTCTTTTTGGGAAAAAACGCCGCACGGTTCAACCGCTTTACCCTGGCAAAGGGTGTGCAGCAGGCCGTGCTGCATGGCGAGCTGAGTAACACACAAGCGGGTACGTTTCAATGCACCTTGTCGAATATTGAACTCAACGAGCTGAAACGCTTTTCACTCACTCCCTCTCTCAACAAGCTTGCGGGAACCATCAATGGCTCACTGACGGTGAGTGGAGACCCTGACTCAAAATCAGCTTCGCTTACGGTGAGCGGCAAGAATATCCGTTTTGATGAGATCGTGATCGGTACGCTGCAAGCCCATGCCCTTCAAAGCGGCAGTCAGCTCCGTTTTGAGCTGCACAGCAGCCCTTCCGGGCCCGACAAGGGTACCAAAAACACTCAACCGTTGATGAACACCATTGATGGCAGCGGAACGCTTCCTCTTGCTCTCGGTTATTATCCTTTCAATTTCCGGACGGTGGAGCAAGCGCGTATCAGTGCGACCTTCCGTTCCGATAACCTTTCTGCGCAGTTTCTGCGCTACGTGCTCCCTTTCTTTGAGTCGGCTGAGGGCGTTATTCCTACCAGGCTTACCGTCGAGGGCAAGATGCCAAATCCGGATATTTACCTGACCACTCATCTCCAGAATACCTCTATCAAAATAGAGCCAACGCAGGTCTCCTACCGTCTCAATGGCAATCTTTCGGTCACACCGACGGCGGTTGAACTGCATGACATCACGGTGAACGACAACAGCAATGGAGAGGGCGTTATCAGTGGTGTGGTGAGGCTTGAAAGGCTGAAACCCACGGAGCTTGATCTCACTGGCAAGTTCAACAGGCTTCTTTTGTTCAATAAAAAAGACAAGGAGGATGAGACCTCATTTGGTACCATCACCGGTTCAACCCGTACCATTCAGCTTCATGGCACGCTCTCTGAACCCCTTATTGAGGGAGAGCTGAGGATTGATGCAGCCGATTTTTCACTCTACCGGTCGGGGGCCAATGAGAGCACCAAGTATGTCGGTATTGATCGATTTATTGAATTTATCCCTCGTTATCCTTCACAAAGTATTCCTGAGACCGAAAAAAGAGGAGTGGCAGCTCCACCGGTAGAGTTTTATCACTCTTTGATCGACATCCTGCAGATTAAAAACCTGAAGCTCAGTAGTAGTGAACCACTCAAGTTGACCGTTATTTTTGACCGCCTCAGAGGGGAGCAGCTTGAATCGACAAGCAATAATCTTTCGTTGATGGTCAATAAAAGCAACCAGAAATATCAGCTTTTCGGTTCGGTCAACGTTATTGGCGGCAAGTACAAATTTTCGAACTCAAACTTTGATTTGCAGGATGGAGGAAAAATAAGCTGGAACAGTGTGGATATCCGCAGCGGTGTTATGAATAATCTCTACGGGAGCAAGCTGATCAGCGTTTCATCGAAGCAGAATGGTGACCGTGATAATGTGAAGCTGCTGCTTGCCATTACCGGTACACTCAATACGCCCCAGGTGGCGATGGGCTATTATCTGAATGAGCAAGCGCAACCGTTTGCATCCGTCAACATGATTGGCGGACAGTCGAGCCAGATCGACTCTAACGCCGAGCTGAACGTCATCTCTCTGCTGCTTTACAAACAGTGGTATATCAGGCCCGGAAGCAATGGCGCAAACAGTGCCCTTGCCGTGTCGAGTGTCGGGCTTTCTGCCGGTACCGGTATCCTTTCATCGAGAATTTCACGGCTCATTCAGAATGTCGGCGGACTTGAAAGTTTTAATCTCAATGTTGGTATGGATAAACGTGGCGCTTTGAGCGGTCTCGATTTGTACTTTGCGCTTAATGTTCCTGGTACCGGCGGAAAAGTGCGCTTTATCGGGACAGGAACGTCTCCCGGAAGCGGGGAAGCATCCACGGCGAACAGTTATTACGGCACCGCTCAAAAAATAGAGTACCGGGTCACTCCAAAAGTCTATCTTGAAGCTTCGCGCTCTTATGGGCAGAACGGAAGTGCCATGTCGAGCGCCAATCTGCAAAAGCCTGCTGATACCTGGGGGGTGAGCCTTTCGTACAAAGAGCGCTTCCAAACCTGGGACAAGTTCTGGAAACACCTTTTTCCGTCGTCCGACAAGACAAGATAAATCCTTGAGGTTTTTGTAAATTGGCGGCAGAACCATTCTGTAATAAAACCAGGGAGAGCACTCGTCTTGAGAGGAAAAAAGATCATTATCGGCATTTGCGGCGGCATTGCGGCCTATAAAATTCCGCAGCTCGTGCGCCTTTTAAAGAAAAGAGGTGCCCTTGTGAGGGTGGCACTGACGGATGGAGGGGCCCGTTTTGTGAGTGAGCTTGCGCTTGCCACCGTTTCTGAAGAGCCGGTCTGCCGCAACATCTTTCCACCGGCAGAGCGTGAGGGGGTGGATTATACCCGGCATATCTCTCTTGGTGAATGGGCCGATGCCCTGTTGATTGCTCCGGCTACGGCAAATACTCTGGCCCGGCTCAGTGCCGGCCTTTGCGATGACATGCTTGCCGCCATTTTTCTTACCTTGCGCCCCTCCAAACCGGTGCTGATTTTTCCGGCAATGGATGGCCAGATGTTTTTGTCGCCCTCAGTGCAGAGAAATATTGCAACGCTTGCCGCCCAGGGGTGCACCATCATCAATCCTGAAAGCGGGGAGCTGGCTTCGGGGCAGTGCGGAGTTGGCCGTATGCCGGAACCCGAGGCTATCGTTCTCGCTCTTGAAGAGGCTCTGCATGGAGCGATGAAGCGCTCTCCCCTGTATGGGAAGAGGGTTGTGGTTACCGCAGGACCAACACGGGAAAAAATTGATGGTGTCCGTTTTATTTCGAATTACTCTTCGGGCAAAATGGGTTTTGCTATCGCACGCGCTGCGGTACAACGGGGGGCCCTGGTCACCCTCGTTACCGGACCGGTTCACCTTTCGACACCTCTTGGTGTGGAACGCCTTGATGTTGAAAGTGCGGCGGAAATGAACGCCGCGGCCGAGGAGTTTTTCACAAGTTGCGACCTTTTTATCGGCGCTGCTGCGGTCTCTGATTATCGGCCTGCAACACCCTTCGAAGGGAAAATGAAAAAGGATGATGAGGAAATTGCGCTTACCCTGGTAAAAAATCCTGATATTCTTGCCGGATTTGGCCAGCAGAAAAGCGCCTCCCAGCTTGCTGTGGGATTTGCCCTTGAAACCCGGAACGGCCTGGAGAGTGCCCGTAAAAAACTGGTCGACAAAAAGCTTGACCTTATCGCGTTCAATTTTTTTGATCGTAAAACGGCAGGTTTTGAGGTTGATACCAATATTCTTACCCTTATAGAAAGCGATGGTGTGATAACGGAGCTTCCGCAACTGAGCAAGGATGCCGCTGCAGGAAAGCTTCTTGATGCCATTGAGCAGCTTTGCCTGAAGAGAGCGAACCCCTGAAATAACCGGATTTTTTATGCAAACGATGTTGTCGGGTGAAGCGAGCAGTTCATCATCGAGGGAGCTGATGCTGCTGTGCGAAACGGCCAAGGGGTGTCGGAAGTGCCAGCTTGCCGAAACCAGGAAAAATT
>SESB01001239.1_pt1 | contig 17022 bp, 13 predicted proteins | sample 3171441 | NCBI WGS metagenome assembly SESB01 (sample SAMN06051867, study PRJNA518727) | freshwater metagenome | biome: subpolar coniferous forest; feature: holomictic lake; material: water; isolation source: holomictic Lake 227, 6 m depth | place: Canada: near Kenora, Ontario | collected...
GACCACTTCAACCTCATGGCCATCCATATCAAGTATCTTCTTGTCAAGAATGTAGTCTTTCAGAAAAATATAGTTGTCGAGGGGATTGAGTTCGTACCCGTCAGTGCTGGTGATTTCTGAAACAATTTCAGTGTTGGAAATCAGGGTGATTTTATCCCATGGAATCAAAAGGCGAGGGTCACCGTATGGCTGGTGAACCAGCAGGTGGGTAACTTCGGGGACTTTACCAGCGTTCTCCTGTATAACGAGATCTTTAAGCTTGCCGATTGAACGTGTCTTCAAATAGATTCGGCGGCCGACAATCTCGCTCAGGTAAAAGTCACGATCAAGAACTGTAACCATTGGTGTTGGGGTTTTATAAAACCGTGATGAATTTGTAGATCATCAAAAGCACAAGCACAAAGAGGTAGACCCGAAGAACCGCCAGGGAAAAACTGACACCTTTTGACATTTCAATTTTAGGTTTGGCATAGCGCTGGTTGATCTCGCGGATCTTTCTGATAAACTGTTTGAGCATCCTCATAATCTGACAGCCTCAATTACTTGAAAAGATTAGGGAAAAGCGCACTTATGCCATATAACGTGGACAGTATTATAATCATGACAACGATCAAGGTACTGACAATATTCTGCAACGGGGTATTGGCATACTCCCCCATTGTCTTTTTATCGTTGAGCAGCAAAATCAAAAAGACCAGTGCTGCAGGCAAGAGAGTCACCGCTACAACCTGAACAAAAAGCGTTATGAGCACAAGCGGAGCGCCAGGAATCAGAGGAACGACACCGGCAGTAGCCAGAGTTATAAAAAAAGAAATATAGAACCAGGGGGCTTCCTTGACCTTGGTGTTAAGCGAGTGCGCCCATCCGAAAATTTCTCCAAACGCCCACGAGCTTGCAAGTGAAATACAGATTGCCCCCAGGAGACCGGCATCAAACAATCCAATTGCCATGAGCGCACCAATATAATGATTGGTCTTCATCAACATTCTGGCCGCGGTGGCGGCATCATCGATTGGTGCACCATTCAGGAGTGTTCCGGTTACAATCACGATGAATATCGCAACAGCAACGGTGATGATTGAACCGATAAAGGTATCAAGTTTGCCCATTTTGATATCTTTTTCCTGCAGGCCTTTATCGACAACTGAGCTCTGCTGAAAAAACAGCATCCACGGTGCAATGGTGGTGCCGATATTAGCCATAAGCAAAAAAAACAGCTCATTATTGAAGCCGCCGGGAAGATTGGGAATCAATCCCTGACCTAAAATGCTTGATATTGAAGGGTTAACCATGAATGCTGCCGGGATGTAAATAAGGTTCAGCAAACAAAACCCCAAGGCAATCTTTTCCCATGTCCAGTATCGGCCATTCAGAACAATCATACTCATGAGCAGGACGACCAGAATAACGGTCAACCAGGCGGGAACACCAAAAATACTTAACGCAGCGGTCATGCCGACAAATTCAGTGACCAGCGTCAGCCAGTCCACAAACATAAGGTCAATAAGCGAGAACCATCCCCAGAATGCACCGAAACTCTCAAAAATAGCCTCAGCATGCCCTCGTTTGGTAACCGCACCAAGCCGGACCGTCATTTCCTGAACGTAATATGCCACGGGAATAAGAAGAAGGAGAAACCATATCAGGTGATAACCGTATTTGGCTCCTGTAGCTGCGTAGGTGGTAATACCTCCAGCGTCATTGTCTGCAATCATCACGACGAGGCCCGGCCCTGCAATAACCAGGTAAAGACGAATCGATTTCCAAACTTTTTTAAACCGGTAGTAGAGAATGGAAAAAAAATCCATATCCGTTAAGTTGGACGTTGACGAAACCCGGCATTGATATTAAGAAGGAAAGGACAGGCATCGAACTCCAAGGTGTTCATACTCACCATTCGATCAGGCGCAAATTTACAACACTATGTCCACTTTACAAAGTGGTTTTGACAATCTCTACAAGAGGCATCAGTGTCGAGATACCATATATGAGGTATTTTTTGATATTCACTTGCAAGCTCTTAATATATTGATCTTTATAGGTAACAAAGGATAAATGAGGCAAGACATTTTGGAAAGCACACCTCATTTTTTCAAAAAAACACTTGACTAAAAAGGACTACATATTCATGCCATTGCCGGTTACTTCGAATCGCGCTTTTCTCAAACTGTTATCTTTTCGGATTTTAATTGTTCTCGCCTATCAGATCATGGCGATTGTTGTGGGCTGGCACATTTATGAACTGACACATGACACCCTTGCGCTCGGCTTTATCGGACTTGCCGAAGTCATACCCTACTTCTCGTGCGCGCTGTTCGCCGGCCATGCGATAGACCACTATTCCCGACGCTTGTTCGGTGTGTTCGCCTGCCTGATGCTGGTACTCAATGCGCTGACGCTCACTGCTGTTTCGGCAGGCTGGATAAGCGGCAATCCTTCGTGGTGGATTTATGGTTCTATTGCTGTTGGCGGAGTAGCTCGTGCATTTATCGGCCCATCGTACAGCGCCATGTTTGCACTGATCTTGCCACGTGATCAATATGCCCGTGCATCTGGAATCGGTAGTTCTGTATTCCAGTTGGGGTTGGTGACAGGACCTGCTTTAGGGGGTATCCTAGTCGGATTGGCAGGAAAAACTACTGCCTATAGTGTTGCAACAGCCCTATGCCTTGCCGCTGCAGCGGTGCTGTTCTCTATCCGTATGGAGGAACCTCCAGCGGCAGAGAGCACACCGATTTTTACAAGCATTGCAGGCGGATTACGCTTTGTGTTCAGCAATCAGATCATTCTTGGGGCGCAGTCACTGGATATGTTTGCGGTGCTCTTCGGGGGCGCTGTTTCCATGTTGCCGGCTTTCATTCATGATGTCTTTCATTATGGCCCGGAAGGGCTTGGAGTGCTTCGGGCAGCTCCGGCAATAGGCGGTTTGATAACCGGGTTATTTCTCTCACGCCACCCAATCAATCTCCATGCAGGAAGATGGCTGCTGGCTGCTGTCGCAGGCTTTGGCATCTGTATCATCTCGTTTGCCGTATCAACGAACATTTGGTTTGCAGGCCTGCTTTTGCTGCTTTCGGGGGTTTGCGACGGAGTATCGGTGGTCATGCGCACAACCATCATGCAACTCGTGACACCCGATGCCATGCGCGGCCGTGTTTCAGCCATAAACGGCATTTTTATTGGCTCTTCTAATGAACTTGGGGCTTTTGAGTCAGGTTTTGCGGCACGGTTGATGGGACTTATACCGTCAGTAATTTTTGGTGGAATAATGACCTTGAGTGTCGTTGCCACAACGGCAAAACTGGCACCAAAACTCCGCCGGCTGGAACTGCACCAGCTCTATTGATCCGAAGGAACGGATTAAAAAAAGTTCCGGAAATAATACGTGAGGACTGTTTTTTCCGTACTTTGCTGTAGCGATTGATATACTTTGTTTCTGTCCCCCCCTTATTATGATATGAAGATCATCTCTTCTGAAACACCCTTGACACTGCATTCAATGTTGAAAAATTATCTGATAAAAATCAGTGAATTCGTTCAGCATAGCACCAACGATCATATGAAGCAGGATGCCGTATGAATGTGATTCATTTCTTAAAATCCTCTATTCGTCAAGGAACCCAGATTTCGCATTTCAATATCATTGCGGGATCGCTTATTGGAGCTATCGGTCATTTCGGGCTCTATTTTGTTTACAAATTTATTTTCCATAACAGGTGGGAAAATATGCCGGTACGCCTGGTTGGTGTGGCGCTCTGTATCGGTGTCCTTTTCAGAGTCAGAAACCCTAATTTTCTTGGGAAGTATTTTGTCTTCTACTGGCACACCATGCTCATTTATATGCTTCCGTTCATTATCACACTCTTTACGCTCAAAAATAATTTTGATGAGCCCTGGCTGACCTGGGAAGTTTTCATGATTTTTGTTCTTATATCATTTGTTCCAAATTTTTTAATGTTTCTGTTCGATTTAGGTATCGGAGTAGCAGCAGCATTTATAGCATTTCAGTTTATACCTCCTTTTTTTGCCCTTGAACCAACATTCAATATCGGTCATTATTCCATTGTTGCTGTGTTTTCCATCCTGGCCGGATTCATGATCAGCTTAAGCAATCTGAAAGGCATTATTGCCACAGAAAATAACACTGTATTGCAGATCCTTGCATCAAGTATTGCTCACGAGATGCGAAATCCGTTAGCACAGGTAAAATTCAGTTTTGAACGGATATTATCTGAAATTCCAATCAAACATTCGAATTCAATAACTGAACAAATATCGAGTGAAAGTCTTGGCAAGGTTTATCTCAGTGTAGCACAGGGAAAGATGGCTGTAGCTCGTGGAGCACAGATTATTGACATGATTCTCAGTGAAACCAGAAATAAAATCATTGATCCTAACTGTTTTTCGTATTGCTCATGCTTTGGCATTACTCTTAAGGCGCTTGATGAATATGGTTATGAATCAGATCAAGACCGGCAAAAAATGACATTGGATTGTAATGACGACTTTCTCATAAAAGTGGATGAGACCTTGTATGTGTTCGTTCTTTTCAATCTGATTATCAACGCCTTTTATTTCATGAAGCCACATCCAGACGCCAGAATCTCTATTCGTCTTGAGAAGGGAGGCTCGCATAACAGGGTTTATGTAAGGGATACAGGGCCGGGAATACCGGCAGAGAACCTTACACTGCTTTTTGATGCCTATTTTACATCGGGTAAAAAAGGAGGAACAGGTCTGGGTCTTTCTTACTGTAAAAGGGTGATGCGAGCGTTCAATGGAGATATTACCTGCAATTCCGTACTAGGTGAGTATACAGAGTTTATCCTGACTTTTTCGATCGTTAAGGAGAAGGAAATTGCCGAATACAGAAAAAAAATAATAGCCGATCATCTTGATATTTTTCGTGACAAGCGGATTCTTGTGATAGATGACAAGGTTGCGGACAGAAAACAGGTGATACATTATCTTAAACCATTTAAAGCTGATATCGACGAAGCAGGTGATGGAGCTGAAGCAATAGAAATGATAAAGCAGAACCATTATGATGCTCTGTTGATGAACCTGAACATGCCGGTCATGAATGGCTTCGAAGCAACCGAAGCAATAAGAAGCGGGAAAGCCGGTATATTATCGATTGATATTCCGATTATTGGCCATACTGCAGACCCCCTGTATATAGCTCGCGCTAAAACAGAAAAAGTGGGGATGCAGGGATTTATTACAAAGCCTGTTCAGGAATTTGAGCTGATAAGAAGCATTGCCGCGATTTTCAATCTAAAATATTTCAACAGTGCCCTGGCATTTTCCGGAATGACTGTTATGCTTGTTGACGATGCAAATGTCATCAGGTTGTCGTTGCGCTGGCTGCTTGAAAAATTTAATATTAACGTTATTGAAGCAGTCAATGGAACAGAGGCACTTAAACATTTGAGAGATAACAGCATTAGCTGCGACCTTATTCTGATGGATATTCAGATGCCTGGACTTGACGGCCTTGAGACAACTCGACAAATTCGCACTGATCAAAGTATTCGCTTCAAAGATATTCCAATCATCGGCCTCAGCGGGGAATCGGATGAAACAGAAATATCGAAGGCATTTGATGCTGGAATGAATGATTATGTGGTTAAACCCGTCGATAACCAGGCACTAATACGAAAAATCGGGCAATGGACGAAGATAGAATCTGTTAATCACGTTCATTGAATTGATATTTTAACTTCTCCCAGTATGGATCAGCGGGATTTTCGGCTGCCAGACTCTCCAGAGCCGATGTATAATTTGACGTTATGATGAACTGCCGGATATTACCCTTTGACTTGATAAAGTCGCTTTGCTCCATGGTTTTCAAAAAAAAAATGCGCAAACAAACTATTGAGAACAACCTGACATGAAACGTATCGCAAAAAAGCTTACCGAACTTATCGGCAACACCCCGTTGCTTGAACTTCAGAATTTCAATCAACAGCATCAAACACAGGCCACTATTATTGCGAAGCTTGAATACTTCAACCCTGGCGGCAGTGTCAAAGACCGCATAGGTTTTGCAATGATTGAGGATGCTGAAAAAAAGGGCTTACTGAATAAAGAGACCGTCATCATTGAACCGACAAGTGGCAATACCGGGATAGCGCTGGCATTTATTGCCGCTGCTAAAGGATACCGTCTTATACTCACTATGCCTGAAACCATGAGCATCGAGCGAAGAAACCTGCTCAAAGCGCTTGGTGCCGAGTTAGTGCTCACAGCCGGATCGGAAGGTATGACGGGAGCAATAAAGAAAGCGGATGCACTCCATGCGGAAAATAAAAATTCATTTATTCCGCAACAGTTTAAAAACCCTGCAAATCCTGAAATCCACCGTTTGACAACGGCTGAGGAAATATGGAATGATACTGATGGAGCTGTTGATATATTTGTCAGCGGAGTGGGGACAGGCGGCACAATAACCGGTGTCGGTGAGGTACTCAAACAGCGGAATCCTGAGATACAAATCGTGGCTGTTGAACCGTTCGATTCACCCGTTATTTCGGGAGGAAAGCCTGGTCCTCATAAAATACAGGGTATCGGCCCAGGATTTATCCCTGAAATTCTGAACACAGAAATAATTGACGACATCATTCTCGTAAAAAATGAAGATGCCATGCGCACCAGCCGCGAACTGGCCAGAGCTGAAGGTCTGATTGTCGGGATATCTTCTGGGGCCGCCGTTTATGCTGCGTTGCAGCTTGCGCAGCAGGAAGAGAACGTTGGAAAACGCATTGTGGTTATCCTGCCGGATACAGGGGAAAGATATCTCTCAACCATGCTCTTCCAGTTTGATGACGAGCTTTTAAATATGTAACAAGACAAGGGGAGAGCAAGGGTTTTCGCCGCGTCACAATCAGTCAGACTGAATGGGAATCAGGATATCTCCATTTTTTCGATCAAAACTCTTTTCTTGTGATTATGTATATTGTTGCTACTTCTTTTAATGACGTTTAAACTTCTGAAACCATGGTGGCAAGAATTCAGAACCTTTACCTGTTCCTTGCAGGATTGCTTGCTGCAGGAAGTATGTTTTTCCCTTTCTGGAGCTTCAGTGCAGGGAAAATTTATGTCATTTCGGATTTCGCTTCATTCAGTACCTCAGGCATTCCGTATGTCAATGGAGCCTGCTTTTCTGCCGGAATATTTTCGCCTTTGACAACGATCCTCTCGCTTGCCGCCATCTTTTTCTTTAAGGACCGGGTTCTCCAGAGCAAGCTCATCCTCTTTGCCATATTTCTTTTTCTCGGTAATCTTTTCTCGGGACTAACGGCGGCTCATTTTCTGAACCAGTATTTTCAAAGCATCGGCACTGCAGTAACGCATACCCCTGAAGCAGGCTTTTTTATAATGCTTCCTGAACCCGTCCTTTTCATACTGGCACTGAAAGGGGTTAAAACTGATGACAAGATTGCCAATGCATACAAAAGGCTCTAACAATGCTTATTGTCTGGTCTGCAGGTGATCCTCACGGTATTGGCCCGGAAATCATTCTGAAAAGCTTTCTTAAACTTGAGAACTCCGAGAATTCGTTTTTTGTCTGCGGATCGTTTTCCGTAATGAACTATTACAGAGACGCGCTTGATCTGCCTGTGAAACTGGAACTGGTTGACGAAATCTCGTCAATAAAGAAGATTGATGCTGCCCGAAGCGGGGTCCTGCACGTCATTAATGCCGCTGAAGCTGATACTATCATACCTGGAACAATATCTGCTGCAGCCGGAAAGGTAGCTATGGAGTCCATTCATGCGGCCGCTGAACTTTGCCGGGAGGGTGTCGGCGATGCACTTGTTACCGCTCCGATCCACAAGGAAGCTATTGCAATGGCAGGATATCCGGAAACAGGCCATACGGGATTACTCGGCAGAATGTTCGGGGTTGCTTCGCCGACCATGATGTTCTTTGACCCGGTACTGAACCTCAAGGTTGCCCTTGCCACTATTCATGAACCACTTGAGAAGATTCCGGGTTTGATCCGGAAGATGGATTTTGACACTTTTTTTTCGTCTCTTGCCAAGTCGCTTAGCACTGATTTCGGAATTGCCCGACCCCGCATTGCCGTGCTTGGCCTCAATCCGCATGCTTCTGACGGCGGCGTTATGGGACGGGAAGAGCAGGAGATTATCCAGCCCTGTATCGACTTGCTTTCACATCGACTCCAGATTGAAGGACCTTTCCCTGCTGATGGTTTTTTTGGCGCAGGCGCTTATAAGAACTATGATATTGTTGTGGCGATGTATCACGATCAAGGCCTGCTGCCATTCAAGGTCCTTGCCTTCGAAACCGGCGTCAACGTTACGCTTGGGCTGCCGATCGTGCGAACGTCACCCGATCACGGAACAGGTTTTGATATTGCGGGAAAAGGAATCGCCTCTGAAAGAAGTTTTTATGAAGCTACGCTGCTTGCTATACAGGTAGCTCAAAACAGAAAACAAACTCTGCAACCATAATGATCTCATTTATCAACGTTGACCTTGAGCTGAATAAAAAGCCGGTGTTCCAAAACCTGAACCTTACCATTCAGCCAGGAGAGCTTGTCTATATTGTGGGCAAAAGCGGAAGCGGGAAAACGACTCTGCTCAAGTCGCTCTATATGGATATCCGTCCGAAAAAAGGAGAGATCAGGGTTGCAGGATTCAGTTCACGCACGATTAAAAAGCGGCAAATCCCGCTCCTGCGCAGAAAGCTTGGAATTGTATTCCAGGACTTCCGGCTGCTCGAAGACCGCAATGTGTACGATAATCTGGCTTTTGTGCTGCAGGTAACGGGTACGAAGGACAAACTTATCAAGGACAAAGTGATGCATGCGCTTGAGAGTGTCGGTCTTGAACATGCCGCGAAACTGATGCCCCTCGGCCTGTCGGGTGGAGAACAGCAGAGAATTTCAATAGCACGGGCACTTGTCCGCGAGCCACTGGTTATTCTGGCAGATGAACCGACGGGAAACCTCGACCCTGACACATCGCTTGAAATCCTTGAGTATCTGAAAAGAATTAATCAGAAGGGCATCATTGTCCTTATCGGCACCCATGATTACGAACTGGTTCGTCACTCCCCTTTCAGAACGTTGCAAATTACCGGGCTGAACCTTGAGGAAACAACCATGGAGCCCTCAGCAACCGGGTTCAGACCGGCGGTTTGTAACACACCATGATTATCTTTTATATTTACCATCGAATCCAGCCCGCTTTCAGCGGGACTTTTTTCTCCAGAATCAATGGTTAGCCGCTGCTGAAAAACTTAATGGCTCTCGACTACTCCACTCTGAACCTGCTCCGTCAGAACCACCCGGCATGGCGATTATTGTGCGCCCAGCATGCACCGCTGGTAGCTGGTTTTCTGCATCGGGTTTTTATTGTTCCCAATGTGCGGATCCTCTCACAGGCAGATCTGGTCGAGGCGCTTGAAGATGAATTGTTTGCCTTGCGCCAGCAGCTCGGTGCCGATCAGTTTCCGGGTACTGCGCAAAACTACCTGAATGAGTGGGCTGATAACGAGAAGGGATGGCTGCGTAAATTCTATCAGGACGGTACTGATGAACCTCACTTTGATCTGACTGCGGCAACTGAAAAGGCACTGGCCTGGCTGGAGGGGTTGAATGAACGAGCTTTTGTCGGGACTGAGTCGCGACTTCTGACCTTATTTGAACTGTTGCGTCAAATGAGTATGGGAAGCCAGGCCGACCCTGAAGTTCGGATTGCGGAACTGCAAAAGCGCCGTGACGATATTGATGCAGAAATTGCCCGCATTCTTGCCGGAGAGATATCGCTTCTGGATGATACCGGCCTGAAGGATCGTTTTCAGCAGTTTCTGCAACTGGCACGTGAATTGTTGACCGATTTTCGCGAGGTGGAACATAACTTCCGCAAGCTCGATCGCCGGGTTCGTGAACGCATTGCACTCTGGGAGGGCGCCAAGGGAGCACTGCTTGAAGAGATCATGGGAGAACGTGATGCTATCGCCGATTCGGATCAGGGGAAGAGTTTTAGGGCATTCTGGGATTTTCTCATGTCCCAGTCCCGCCAAGAGGAGTTGAGCCTGCTTCTGGAAGAGGTGCTGGCCTTGCCGCCGATCATTTCGATGCGTCCCGATACCCGTCTGCGACGGGTTCACTACGACTGGCTGGAGGCCGGAGAACATACTCAGCGGACTGTGGCCCGACTCTCTGAACAGTTGCGCAGGTTTCTCGATGACAAGGCGTGGCTTGAGAACCGCCGCATCATGGACATCCTGCATGAGGTCGAAACCCATGCCCTTGATTTACGCGACGATCTCCCTCCAGGTGACTTCATGCCTCTTGACGGCTCCACGACGGTTATCGAACTACCTTTTGAAAGAGCCCTTTATCGTCCTCCATTCAAACCGTTGATTGCAGGCATCGCTCTGGATGAAGGTGATGCTGAAATCGATACCACAGTTCTTTACGCCCAGGTTGTTGTCGACAGGGCCGAGCTGCTCAGAAATATCCGCATGGAACTTCAAATGCACAGCCAGATCACCATTGGGGAGGTGGTTGTGCGTCATCCGCTGCGTAATGGGTTGGCTGAACTGGTTGCCTATCTGCAACTTGCAGGGGAATGGCCCCGGACGGCGGTGGATGAGGGAGCAGAGGAAGATGTAAAGTGGCAGAGCGTGACGGGTATAACCAAGCAGGCAACCTTGCCACGTATTATTTTATTAAGAAACTGATGATGAACCATACAGAGATTGTTACTTCCCGTCCGTTGTATCCGACCCAGGAACTCTCTACTGTCGTGATCCCCCTTTTGAAAGGCGTTATTTACGAGGAGGATAACCAGTTATTATGGAGCGCTTTACTCAACCAGCTGGCTGGTGTGAGGGATTACGTCGCGGTGCTTGGTCTGGAATTGATTGTCGATGAGGCCGAAGGATACGCTTTTTTATGTTCTCAGTCTGAAACCGGAGCAGAAAGCACAAACACCACTCCCCGCCTTATGGCAAGGAGGCAACTCAGTTACCCTGTCAGCCTGCTGTTGGCACTGCTGCGTAAAAAACTTGCTGAATTTGATGCCGGTGCCGGAGATACACGCCTGATTCTTTCACGGGATGAGGTAGTTGAACTGATCCGGATTTTCCTCCCCGCTGCCAGCAATGAGGTCAAGTTGATCGACCAGGTCGATGCCTCGTTGAATAAAATCGCCGAGCTTGGTTTTATCCGCCGTTTGAGGGGCGAACGGCAGATGATTGAAGTCCGCAGGATTATCAAGGCGTTTATCGACGCCCAGTGGCTGGCCGATTTTGATCAACGCCTCGACGAATACCTGCAGCGACCTGCACAACCGATGGAGAAAAATGATGAGTGAGGCCCTTGAATTTGGATTTATTGGTGATGACCGTCTGGCTGGCTTTCGTCTGCAGCGTCTGGAGGTTTTCAACTGGGGCACCTTTGATGGACGGGTCTGGACATTACGGCTGGGCGGAAAAAATGGACTCCTCACTGGGGATATCGGGTCCGGAAAATCGACACTGGTCGATGCCGTAACAACCTTACTTGTACCAAGCCAGCGTATTGCCTATAATAAAGCAGCAGGGGCAGATAACCGTGAACGCACGCTTCGCTCTTACGTGCTGGGTTATTTCAAGTCGGAGCGTCAGGAAAGCCTTGGTGGCGGTGCCAAACCGGTCGCTCTGCGCGAATCCAACAGTTATTCGGTGATTCTCGGCGTCTTTCATAACGAAGGGTACGACAAGACCGTGACTTTGGCGCAAGTCTTCTCGATGAAGGATACCACACAGCCAGCCCGTTTTTATGCTGCTTATGAAGGCGATCTCTCCATCGCTGCCGATTTTTCTGCATTTGGCACTGAAATCGGGACTCTGCGCAAGCGCCTGCGCGGGTCGGGAGTGGAGTTGTTCGAAAGCTTTCCACCTTACGGTGCTTGGTTCCGACGGCGCTTCGGCATAGAAAATGAGCAGGCACTGGATCTGTTTCATCAAACCGTATCGCTCAAGTCGGTAGGAAACCTGACCGATTTCGTGCGTCTACACATGCTGGAACCATTTACTGTCGAGCCACGTATTGCCGCCCTTATCCAGCATTTCGAAGATCTCAACCGGGCTCACGAAGCCGTCCTCAAAGCAAAGCGGCAAATAGAGATGCTGGGGCCTCTGGTGGCTGATTGCGAAAACCACCAGACTATGGCCCGAACAGCGGAAGCGTTGCGGGCCTCTCGCGATTCCCTTCGTCCCTGGTTTGCATCGCTCAAGCTGGGATTACTGGAAAAACGTCTTTCCTCGCTGTATGAAGAGTTGAGCCGTCACCATATCACCATCGAACGACTGGAAGAAGATCGCCGCACCCAACAGGGACGTGATCGTGAGCTTCGCCGAACCATCGCCGAAAACGGCGGTGACCGTATCGAGATTATTGATGCAGAGATTCGGCAGAAACAGGATGATCTTGAACGGCGCAATCAGAAAGCGACCCGATATGGGGAACTTGCACGTTTGCTTGGTGAGCATCCTGCGACGAACGCTGAGGAGTTTCATCTTCAGAGCAGCGGCCACTCAGCCATGCACGAAGCCACTGCTGAAGCTGAAGCAAGAGTTCAAAACGATCTCAATGAGGCGGGAGTTCTCTTTACCCAGAGACGCTATGAGCATGAACAACTGACAACCGAGATCAAGGGTTTGAAAGCCCGCCTGAGCAATATAGACGAAAAACAGGTTGCAATGCGGCGCTCGCTCTGTCAGGCCCTGAATATCGCGGAAGCTGAGATGCCGTTTGCCGGTGAGCTGCTTCAGGTTCGTGAGGAAGATCAGGTCTGGGAAGGAGCCATTGAACGAGTGCTCCGCAACTTCGGTCTTTCGCTGCTGGTGCCTGACCATCACTACCTGAAGGTGGCGGAATGGGTGGAGCATACAAATCTGAAAGGTCGTCTGGTCTATTTTCGGGTACGTCAGCGCTCTCGCAGTGAACAGATGCCAGACCATCCGGATTCGCTGGCGCACAAACTCGCAATAAAAGCCGATTCACCTTTCTTTGACTGGCTGGAACATGAAGTTGCCTGGCGTTTCGATCTGGTTTGCTGCATGAGCCAGGAAGAGTTCCGTAGGGAGAAAAAAGCCATAACCCTGGCCGGTCAGATCAAGTCGCCGGGTGAACGCCACGAAAAGGATGACCGCCACCGGATTGACGACCGAAGCCGCTACGTGCTTGGATGGAGCAATGCCCAGAAAATCGCTGCACTGGAAGAGAAGGCCAAACTTCAGAAAAAAGAACTTGCCGAACTCGCGGGCCGCATGAGCAGACTGCAGCAAGAGCAAACGACACTCAAAGAACGCCTGACGATACTCTCCAAACTTGACGAATATCCGGATTTCCGCGATCTCGACTGGCAGCCTCTCGCAGTTGCCATCGCCAGGCTGGAAAAGGAAAAGCGTGATCTTGAGGCAACCTCAAACCTTCTGCAAACCCTGACCGCCCAACTTGCCGAGCTGGAAGAGGAACTGCAGGAAACCGAGCGGAAACTTGACGAAAGGAAGGATAAACGCTCAAAGATTGAGCAGAAGATCACTGTCATCATGGAGTTGCAGGCGCAGACGCATACACTGCTGTCAGAAGCCGGGCCAGAACATGCCGCGCGTTTCGCCATGCTTGAAGCCATGCGTGTGCAAGCTCTCGGCGAACAGACGCTGACGATTGAAACGTGCGACAATCGCGAGCGTGAGATGCGTGACTGGCTGCAGACAAAGATCGACACCGAGGACAGGAAGCTCTCCCGACTGAGCGAAAAGATTATCAGGGCGATGACCGAATACAAGGAAGAGTGGAAACTGGAAACTCGTGAGGTGGATGTCAACATTGCTACCGGACCGGAATATCGTTCGATGTTTGATCAACTCCATGCAGATGATCTGCCTCGCTTTGAGGGACGGTTCAAAGAGCTGCTCAACGAGAATACCATCCGTGAGGTTGCCAACTTTCAATCACAACTGGCTCGCGAGCGGGAGACTATAAAGGAACGCATTACCCGACTCAATGAATCACTTACGCAAATCGACTTCAATGCCGGCCGATACATCACCCTCGAAGTACAAATAAACCTCGATGCTGACATTCGTGACTTTCAGTCAGAGCTTCGTGCCTGCACTGAAGGGAGTTTGACCGGTTCGGATGACGCGCAGTATTCCGAAGCAAAATTTCTCCAGGTGCGGCGAATCATCGATCGATTCCGTGGCCGAAATGAGCATGCTGACCTGGATCGGCGCTGGACAGCAAAAGTCACTGATGTGCGCAACTGGTTTGTCTTTGCAGCCAGCGAACGGTGGCGGGAAGACGACAGTGAACATGAACACTACGCTGATTCGGGGGGGAAATCCGGAGGACAGAAGGAGAAGCTCGCCTATACTGTGCTTGCCGCCAGCCTGGCCTATCAGTTCGGTCTGGAGTGGGGCGCGGTTCGCTCCCGGTCGTTCCGCTTTGTGGTCATCGACGAGGCCTTTGGACGAGGTTCTGATGAATCGGCCCAGTACGGCCTGCAACTCTTTGCCCAGCTCAACCTGCAACTGCTGATTGTTACACCATTGCAGAAAATCCATATCATAGAGCCGTATGTCTCCAGCGTCGGGTTTGTTCACAATCAGGAGGGGCGCTGCTCGGTGTTGCGCAACCTCACCATCGAGGAGTATCGCGCCGAGAAAGAGAAGGCGCTTGAATGAACTGGACAACTCCTGCAGAACTCAAGGCTCAGGTTCAAAAACTTTGGGATCGGGGCTTACTCCTCTCCACCCTGACTGGCGGTGAAGAGATATTCCCCCGGCGTTTGACGCTGAAAGGGCCGGACTCCCGGCAGTTAAGCGACTCATTTTCAGAGGTGCGAGACTGGATTGCCCGGCTGTCGGGCCCAGCAAAACATTATCGGATTGTATGGCGCAGCATCAATCATCGCATTCTGGGAGCAAATGAAATTCCGGCGGAAATCTGGATCGACTCACTCGATGATGCTCTTGGGCTTATTGGCAAACGACTTGCTGCAGAACAGTTTGCAGCCCTCGTCGCACTGACCCGCGACCATCAACCTGAACTGCTCTCATGGCTGGTAAAACGACCTCTGCGCGCCCTGGAGCTGGCTGAGCAGTGGCCCCGCTTGTTGGAACTTGTCGCATGGCTGCGGAAGCATCCCCGGCCTGGCATATATCTCCGACAGATCGACCTGCCGGGGATACACAGCAAGTTTATTGAAGGACAACGAGGTGTGCTCGGGGAGCTTTTTGATCTCGTCCTTTCACCGGAGAAGATCGATACAACAGCCACAGGAGCTGGAGGGTTCTGCCGCCGTTATGGTTTTCGGGATAAACCCCTGCGGGTGCGATTCCGAATCCTTGACCCGAAACTGGCGCAGTTGCAGACGGAAACCGACCAGGATATCACGGTGACACAGGCAACTTTTGCAAAACTGGAGATAGCGGTTACCAAGGTTTTCATCACCGAAAACGAAATCAACTTTCTTGCCTTTCCCCAGGTTCCCGACGCTATGGTAATTTTCGGAGCCGGCTATGGTTTTGAGAATTTCAGAGGAGTTGACTGGCTGGGTGAACGGAACATCCATTACTGGGGAGACATTGATACCCATGGATTCGCCATCCTCAACCAGCTTCGGGGATTCTTTCCCCATACGGCCTCTTTTCTGATGGATCAACAAACGCTGATAGAACATCAAGTGCTCTGGGGCTTTGAACCATCTCCCGAAACTGGCATCCTCACGCGGCTGACGGCTGAAGAGAGCGCGTTTTATGATCAGTTGCGTCTAAATGATTTGGGCTCTCAAATACGGCTGGAGCAGGAGAAGATTGGGTTTGAATGGCTGGTTGAGGCTTTGAAGAGGGTGTGAGTTCGAAGTGAATATAGCTCAACACAATTAAAATATCATACCCCCGATTGACCCAACAATGCCAATATTCAACCACCTCTTTAGTCGCTGGCGTCCGTGTTAATAAATGGGTTAGTAGCGGTCACGTGTGCGGTCTGTCCAGTAGCCGGGACGTCGCGCATGATGTGAAACGGCGAAAATGACCACACCATCGCCTTCGGGACGGTAAAAAAGTGCAAAGGGAAAACCCTTGAGGATCACTCTGCGTGTATTTGAAACAGACGGAGAACCTGAAAGTGGAAAGGCCAATGCTCTGGCAGAAGCTTCCTCGACTGCGTCACTGAAGCTTGAACCAAAACCGGGTTGGACTTCGTTATAGTAAGAAATCGCGGCAAAAAATTCCTGGCGCGCTGCTGCGATAAAACGTGCACGTTTCACCTAGACATGCGCCTTGCTTCGGCAAAAACGTCCTCTGCAGAATATGTCGGCAACTCGCCTCTATCGAAGGCAGCTACACGGCTCTCAATTTCATGTTCCCATTCTTTCTCAATATCGGCCAACGAAGTGTCGCGTAGCGACTCTAACAATACTTCGGCAAGATGTGCTCGCTCATCAGGAGAAAGCGTAGTTGCTTTTTGCTCCAACTCGACTAGCAGTGCGGACATGGTGGACGCTCCTTTGATTATGATTTCCTTTAACAGTACACAAAAAAACGACGTCCCCAAAGTTAAACACAGAACCGGAGTCATGATCGCTCGTGCATCGTCAGTTCATTAACTCTTGATCAGTGCTTGCCTTGTCAAAACAACTTGACTTCTAATTATAGCAAACAATTTCAGGCCATCAAAACACACACATCAGCCCGAAACAGAAAACATCGAACGCTTTGGGGCGTTGAACCATCCCCTGAAACAGGGATACTCACGCGACTGACCACTGAAGAGAGCGCGTTTTATGATCAGTTGCGTCTAAATGATTTGGGCTCTCAAATACGGCTGGAGCAGGAGAAGATTGGGTTTAAGTGGCTGGTTGAGGCGCTTGGGGCTTTGGGAAGGGTTTGACAGGTTCTGGTACACATTCACCGGAATACTTATCCCCTGTAGCAACTGGTTATGGTTCTTGTATACAATTTGCCAATCTTTGTTTGATGCGAGATAGG
>SESB01001240.1_pt1 | contig 17022 bp, 26 predicted proteins | sample 3171441 | NCBI WGS metagenome assembly SESB01 (sample SAMN06051867, study PRJNA518727) | freshwater metagenome | biome: subpolar coniferous forest; feature: holomictic lake; material: water; isolation source: holomictic Lake 227, 6 m depth | place: Canada: near Kenora, Ontario | collected...
GCCCCCTACAGTTACCGTAATTGCTGACGATAAGTAGGCAAGATAATTAGTTGCAGTTAAAAACCCTCCCGCGCCACCACCACCACCGTTTGAAGCGCCACCACCACCACCGCCAGCAACCACTAAATATTCAATAGGAATAGGCGGATAGGGCCATGTTGTTGCTTTAAGTGCTTGCATTATTTCATTAGAACGCCAAATTCCTGCAGCGGAAGACGTACTTGTAGTCGCCGCCGTAGACGACATTAACGAACCTTTATATCGCGTAGACATTAGGTTATCGCCTCATACGATGCGGTAAGTTCAATGGCAGAAGCAGTACCTACGGTAGCAACAATAGATTGTGCTTCACCAAGATAAAACGCTGTGCTTTTGTCAGCAACAACAATAGAAGCGTTTCCAGGAACAGAAACTTGATACACAAGACGATATGCTGTTCCAGCACCAGCAGTAGCGCTGTTAATTGATACAGTCAACGTTGCAACAGAAGCAGTAACATTAGCTGCAACAATGTTATTAATTTTATTTACTGTTCCAGTAGCAGGAGTTAATGCAGTCCAAGTAGTAACCGATGTTGTGCTAGGAATTAAATAAGACGTATTGCCGTAAATTGACGTAACGTTAACAATGTTTGGATTTGCCATAATGTTTCCTTAATATCCAAAAATCATTGCCATTGCAATGGATTTTCCAGTTGTAACGCCAGTTACTGAAGTTGTAATAACCAACGCTTCAACAATATCACCAACAGCACAAGCAACGCCAAGGGTAAAATCTGTTCCGCTTGTTGCGGTGTAATCAGAAGTTGCTAGTAAAACGCCGTTTACATAAACTTGCAAATACCCTACTGCGTAAGTTACGGTAAATACTGTTTGACTTGCGGTTGCGGTAAATGATGTTCTTGTATATGCACTTGATCCACCACCGCTTGCGTTAACAGTTACAGCACCAGTTCCACCGGCAGGTGAAATTGTTACGTTTGTTCCTGCAATAATTTGAGTTACACCGCCGGTAGCAGTAGCCCAAGTAGCAGTTGTTCCATTTGACGTAAGAACGTATCCATTTGTCCCAATGGGAAGTCGGCTTGCACTATTTACACCAGTTCCAATAATTAAATCGCCGGTTGATGTAACGGGGGAAAGAGCATTAAAAGCCGCTGATGCCGTTGTTTGACCTGTTCCACCATTAGCAATTGCAACAGTTCCGCTAACATTTCCTGCCGTTGTTGCCGTAGTTGCGCTAGTTGCCGTAGACGCATTTCCTGTCAAAGCACCAACAAATGTTGTAGAAGTAACAGAAGTTAAACCCGCAATTGTTGTCGCAGAACCGCCTAGGCTAATTGCAGTTGATCCAACCGTAACACTTGAATTTGTCAATGCGCCATTAGGAATGTTTGTCAAACTTGCGCCTGATCCACTAAATATAGTTGCTGACAAAGTTCCAGTTGAAGGAACATATTGATATTTAGTTGAACTTGTGTATTCAGTTGTAACCGTTCCGCTTGTTGCCGTAGAAAATAACGGATAAAGTGCAGTTGCGGTAGTTGTATCGTCTGTAATTGCAATGCCTGACAATGGCGTTGACCAAGTAGGCGCACCCGAGGCGTTGGACGTTAAGACTTGGCCTGTAGTACCTGCCGCAGTAAACGCATAAGCCGTACCCGTGCCGTACGGAACCGCGCCCGCAGTCGGAGTTGCTGTTGCATTTGTACCCCCATTCGCAATTGGCAGCGTTCCGGTCACGCCTGTGGTTAAGGGTAAACCCGTAGCATTTGTCAAAGTTACGGAACTAGGAATGCCCAAAATAGGCGTTACCAATGTGGGGCTGGTGGACAATACAACATTGCCCGTTCCCGTGCTGGTTGTTACCCCTGTTCCGCCCGAGGCGACCGGCAAAGTGCCTGTGGTCAACGCTGAAGTTGACGTAGCGTAAACCGCGCCGCCCGATGTAAACGTGGTTAAACCAGTGCCACCATTTCCGGTGTTCAATGTGCCTGCAAGAGTAATTGCGCCGGTTGTTGCAGAGGATGGGGTAAACCCTGTAGTTCCTGCGCTGAATGACGTTACCGCTGCGCCTGATACGGAAGTCCAAGCAGGTAGACCAGCAACCACGGACAAGATTTGGCCCGTTGAACCAATACCAAGCATGGCAGTTGTGCTAGATGCGGATTGATACGGAACTGAGCCTGCCGCACCATTTGCAAGGTTTGTTGCCGTGGTTGCGGTGGTCGCTGATCCTGCGGTTGTAGCAGTCGTTGCAGTAGCGGCATTGCCTCCAATAGATAAACCGCTTGCAGTGCCTGTTAAACCCGTTCCAGGGCCGCTAAACTGAGTTGAGGCAGTGATAGTAGTGCCATCGACTGTAGAGCCGCTAATAGGCGTTCCTGTAATCGTGCCGCCCGTGATTGCAACATTGTTGGCGTTTTGGGTGGACATTGTGCCCAAGCCCGATACCGCTGTATTTGCAATGGCAATCGTTGTGTTTGTTACGCCGCTGATCTGCCCTTGCGCGTTTACCGCTACAACGGGAACAACTGAAGCAGAACCGTAAGTTGCCGCCGTAACTCCAGTATTGGCAATACTAAATTGGTTTGCTGCTAAATTTAATCCCGTGCCTGCCGTATAAGAAGATGAAAGCGCAAAACTTGTCCAAGTGATTGGAGTTGTACCCAATGTTCCGCCAGGTTGACTTGTGCAAAACCATGCCGTGCCAGCTTGGGTTGATCCGCTTTCCACAAATAAGAAAGCAGCCACCAATTCATCGTAAGTATCCGCATCAGATGATCTAAACCATGATCCAGTGGAAACAATATAAATACCGTTTTGTGCTTGATTTGTTTGGTTTTTTACCAAAACCCTAGTGCCTGCAGTAACTGTAACACCATCAAGCGTTTGGAGGCCAGAAAGCGTAATGTTTGCCGTAGTTCCACATAAAACAGGATTTTTAAAAGATAACCCAACAGCAAGAGAATCTACATAGTATTTATTTGTTAAGTCTGTTGAACCAACAGGAGCATTTGAGCCTGTGGCAGTCGTAAATGCTGCCGTTGATGGAGTTGTTGCGCCGATTGTTGTGCTGTCAATCGTGCTGTTTGTAATGTGCAATCCCGACTGATTCGGGTTAATTGTTGCGGAAAATGGCTGACCCTGCCCAATAAACGTATTGAATGTGTTATCCAAATTAAACAGAGCCTGCACGGGCAGGATGTTTTGATCTACTGTTTTAGCAGGGTCAGACATATTAACTTTGATCCGCGACAGGTGTTACATACACAAGTGAAGGGCCAGCCGCTGCACCAATCATGCGAACATAAAATGGAACAGTAGGACAAGCCAACACAATTGGGAATGTCATTGCCGCAGGAAGCAAAAAGTCGCCAGGTGTACCCGACACCGGCAACACAGCAGCGCCCACATTGGCATCACCTAATTTGACCGCAACGGCGACTGTGCCGGTGTTTAGAAACGATGCGTAGTTAACTTGATCGTTTACTTGGTCATCTATAGATGTTGCCGATGTTGAGGATGCTGTCACGGAGATAGCGGTTGTTTTACCAACCACTCGCAGGACAGTCGTATTTGCCATGATTAAAGTTGGGCAACGTGAACGATGCCAAAATTAAGTGTCAGGGCTTCGCTTAAAGAGCCTGCGCTTGCGTTAGAAATTACCACAGTAAACGAACCGGCAGCAACTGTTGCAATTGACAAAAGGTAAGTTCCAGCAGTAGTAGCACCAGAAGCCAATGCAATGATGGGAATGTCGTATGCACTTACTGCGCTATTTGTGACCACAAATGCAACTTCAGCCGCCGCTGCAAGTGCTGCATTGCTTGTCACAATTTGACCCGCCGCTGCATTAATAGTCACGCCGGTAGATTTGCTAGTTGCCTGAGTAACAGAAGTGATTGAGGTTGTAGGGCTTCCAGTGGTGTAACCCATTTGGCCTGTTACCGAATTAACCAAAGAATAATTAGCATCAACGATATCTTGGTCAAGATATGCTGCGCCAATTGCTTGTGAATTTGCCATTTTGATTTCCTTTGTAAAGGTGTTTAAATTGTAACGAAAAAAGGCCACCCCCTTGCAGAGATGGCCCTCTTTCTTTTACATCAGTTTAGAACGGTACGCTAAAGTCGTAGCCGTAAACGTATACGTCAAACGTAGCGCCAGGAACTGCGGTAGTCAGTCCAGCGGTCACGTTCAAGTACAGGTTTTGTACTGTGTTACCAGTAGTCGATGCAGTAGGAGCAACCAACGACACGCCTGGAGGGGTACTCAGGTTTGCCGCAGTAATTGCACCGTACAGGCTAGAACCACCGGAAGTCGTAGCGACACCCATTGCCAAACCAGTAGGCGTTACAGCAGCGCCTGCGTTGTTCAGATTGGTGACGATAAGACTTTGCAACAAATAAACCGAGGAGTTAACCACAGGGATAGCGTAGTTGCCGGTAGCGTTAGCGGTCACGTTTTTAACGGTGCCGATAAGACGCAAGGTTGTGCCAGTGGTAGCACCTTGGGGATGAGCAGAAATGGTTACTGCTGGGCCTGGATTTGCCATGATATTAGTCCTTTCTTAATTAAGATGCGATACGGCAGGCCAACTCGGGATAGAGTGGAGCCCACCCATAGAGTACATCCAACCTCGTTGGAATACTATCATTGTTGATAGTATATTGACGTACAACACGCATAGACAAACCAATTTCCTTATCGCTTGCACGACCGGCAAAGTGAACGCCATCAGGCAGTTCCAAGTCCGCGACTGCCAAGGTGAAGGCATTGCGGTGCATCATGATATTTTGCGGGGAAGCCACGCCGGTGTTGTTAAACGCCGTAATGTTTTGCGAACCGCTAGAAGTAATGCTCACGTTTTGGAATTGACCAGCAGTAATTACTGCGGGAGACACTTGCAGGCTAGTAGCGCCCGTGCCGACAGTAGTAGTAGCAAGAACCACGAAATTACGCAGTTTGCCGTACGATTGACGGTTTTGGGGGTTAACGGCGTACACACCAGGAATGGTGAACACATCGCCAGCATTTAGCACGGAAGATGACGATGCAGTTGCCGAAATGGTGCTGCTAGAAGCCCAACCAGAAGTCAGGAAGCCAGTTGCCGTAGATACATTGACTGCAATGGTGTTTGCAGACCACGAACCAAAGGTTTGGCTAACAACGTTCTGATCCAGTTTCCAGTTGCATCCAGCCGAATCACGACCCATCAGACCCTTGCGATACTGTTCGCCGATAGCTTCTTGGGGTACAAATAGACCCTTGAGGCTGTCAACGATAGTTGCAGAAGTAAACGGCTCAATGATTACCGAACGGCGACCGTCACGGGGAGCGCCTTCGCTGTCCAAGTATGCACCAGCGGTCAGATAAGTAATCAGACCAGTGGGAGGCGTACCGGCAGTACCGACGATGTTCGCGGTGTTCAAGTTAGCCATAACCATACCATCGCGGTCAATCTTATTGGCGATTGCAGCGACAGCGGGCTTCAGCACACGATCCGAGAACATATCCAGCGACAGAGCCAAGTCCTGAGTGGTGAACTGGGTATCAACGTGGAACTGCGTGGACAAGGTAACAGGCACCGATGTTTCGTTGAAATCTTCAACGTTCAAGGCGGGGCCAGTTGTACCGATGAAACGACCAGGTTTACGGACGTTCACGGTGTTACCGATTTTCGCACCAACAACGGCAAATTGGTCGTCATAGTTGCGGTCTACTTCACTGGTGAAAGTGAGTTCGTTCTCCAAGACCATCAGCGCTTCGTTGGTGATCTTGGAAATGGTTAGCAAATTATTTGCCATGATTTTTCCTTAAAAAATAAACTATCGAATTCGACCAGCCTTGCGAGCCGCTTTCCACGCTTGGTAACTTCCGTGAAACTGACCATCTGAGCCAATTTCTACTTGGTTAGCGTTTCCAGCATTCCGAATCGGGCTAATCGGTGGTGGTGCTTTACTTCTACCAACAGAATTACTTTGCCTTGTCTGAGGCTGCATCTCAAACTTAGCTTCCAACTTACCAATCTCTCGTAGCGCAGCAAATGGCGACATTGAGGCAATCTTCTTTGCAAGATCGTCTTCTTTGGCTAAGTGGTATAGGATTTGTGGGCCTACGTCACTTTCCAAAATGGCATCACGAATGGGGTCGCTTACCGCAACACCACTAGAGGCCACCATGTCATCAAAATCGGGAATTTCTGATTTCGCTGCTGCAACTTTATTAGCCCAGGTAGAAATTACTTTCTGCCGCGCTTCGTCTGCCCTGCGCTCCAAATCTTCCAAATCTCGCCTACCTAATGCTTGCTCCGCCGACCAATCTGCTAATGACTCTGCATACTCAAAGGCATCAGTAAATTGACTCGGTTGAGGCTTTCCGTCAGCGGGTCTACCCTGTTGGGGTTTAACTTGTTGACGAACCGCCGCTAATTCGGCTTCCAGTTTTTGCCTTGCTTCACGTTCCTGCGCCGCTTCTTGACGGGCTTGTTCGCGTTGCTTAGTTATCTCTGAAAACCGCTTTTCAAGTTTCGGATTTTGTTTCCGTTCTTCTGTTGATTTCGCTTCCTTTTCTGCCGATGATTCACTCCTATCATTGCTTCCTGACGGCTCTGAAGGAGAATCCTCAACTTCAGCCTCGCCATTTGCTTGATTGGCTAAACTCATTTTTTCAGCATAAAAATCCGCTGCATTCTCGCTAGTCAATACTTGACCGGCTTCTTTTTCACTTGACATGAGTTTCCTCAAGATTTTTACCCAATTGAAACCCAATTGGTAAGGTTGTGTGGTTTATACCACAAATCTATATTGCTCGCTCAGTTGTCTCCAACGATGCCGCATGAGCCGCCGATTTGTCCAATTGGGCCAACATAATGGCAATTTCTGCCTTCATGCGCTCAATTTCCTTTTGGGTTTCCGTCTTAATCACAGTTTCATGGGCAGATGCTTCCATCTTCATTTCCATTTCCTTGTGACGCTCGGCGTTTGTCAGTTCAATTTCGTGGGCGCGGTTTGTCTCTTTAATCAATACGCGCTTAGTTTCTGCATCCTGCTTGACCTGTTCTATGTCCTGACGCTGCTTGATAACCATCTGCATTTGCTGCAATTGCTGCTGCATTTGCTGCATTTGCGCCTGATTTGCCTTGAGTTGCATCTGAACTTGAGGCGGTACGGGCGATTTATCGTCAATCTGCGACATGGGATTAGACGCTGCAAGCCGGTCGGCAATGACCTCTGCACCAGGGAAATCCATGTTCCGGAACACCAAATCGCCAGCAACTTTAAACAATTCGGGGTTGCCGTTTACCAATGGCATCATGGCATCTACTGCCGCTTGGCGCTTGGAATTGAAGCCTGGCCCCGTATCCATCACCACATCGTATTGCCCAACCGTCATGTCGTGCATGACTTTAAACACGCCTTGATCGTCTTGGCTTGGCTGGTTAATGTTAACCAAATCAGGCTTTCCGTCTGCCCCAATGATCCGCATGACCCGCTGAGAGTCGTAAATGTGGGGAATTAAATCAAGGATTATTTTGCCAGTTTGGGCAATCGACTTTGTAAGGTTGTCGTAAAAATCAAAGTTTGTCAGGTCAACTTGTTGTTGTTGCCCATTTAGCGCTTTGCCTGAGATATTGCCTGGCATCTGCTGTGATGGGTCATAAATACCCATCAAAGTGGCAATGTCGGTGTTTATCCCTGCCGCTGCTGCCATAACGCCGGCAGGCGGTGGCTCGGGCTGAAGGCGTTGCGGAGGCGGGGCCGTTTGTCCGTCAATGTCGGTTTGCTTGTAACGCAGCAAGGGAAATGACTTAACGTTAGCCGCTGCCCATTCGCTTTCGTGGCCTTCGTCTTGGCCCTCTGCCATGATCCACTTGGCTTTTGGAGCCAGCGCGACCGATTCCGTAATGGTGGTCTGCCAAAAGTTGTACATCCGTTGGGCATCTTTAGCGTGACGAATCATGCCAAACTTGTGGCGTTTGTCGCCAATAACAACGTGCCGCCCGTAAACAGGGACTACTGGAATATAAGTACCAGGCCAATCGCGTTCCTCAATGACTTCCATTGCGGTAAGTTTTTTCCACTTAATTGTCCGCTTAAAGGATTTGCGTTCATCAATAATTTCAATGCCTGCAGCCTCTAGGCGGGCGCGAAAATCTTTACCTTCGGCAAATGTGGACGTTCCATTGCTTAGTTGATATAAGGTTGCTGATTCCCGCTTAACGTAGAAATACTCGGCAATTCGGATGTCTTCTTTGGTAATCCATTCGGATTGACTGTCACCTGTACCACGTTGAGTAAAGGACGTTCCATCGTCATTGTCAGGGTATAACTTGCGAAACTTGGCCTTGCTCATCATTGTTGTGATAAGGCATCGTTCTGCATCCGACCCATCCACACGCTCGGAATTGGGGTCAAAGTAGACCGTAAACGGGTTAGGAATTGCGTTAATGTAGATTTCTTGATCAAACGAATTTTCTTTAACGTAATCGGTTGTTACCCGCCAAAAGCCCCAACCCATCCGCACGGCATGGTCAAAACCTATGTCGTAGGCGTTGTCGGCGTTGGAATTGACCTCAATGTGGCGGCACATTCCTTCGATTACGTCTGCGGTTTTTACGTCCGCTTCGTTGTTGGTGGCGTGAACCTTGATGCGGGGACGTTGCTGGCGCTGCTGATTGGTAACTTGGCGGCAGTATCCGTCCAACTTGTTTATCGTCAGGACAGGGCGCGATTCAAGGTTGCGGGAGTTTTGCAGTTCAACGGGCCATTGGTCACCATTGACAAACTTTAAATCCTCCAAACCTTCTTGGCGATTCATCGTGTCTGCATCGTTGCAGAGTTTGAGGAAGTCTATCGCTTCGTCAATAATTGGGTCAATATCCATTTAGGCCATCCATGACTGTGGTGCGTTGTAGGTCGGTTTCGCTACCCGTTTCTTTGGCTCATTGACAACCAGCCCCAACATTCTGAACGCATCCGCGCCATGCGAATACTCGTCATGGAGTGGGTTTTTGCTGAACAACTTAGTGTCAGGGTCAACGTCAAACCGATAATGTCTTAAACATTGTAGCCCATCCGCACAGTTTTCCCTATCAAACCAGCAATTCCTAAAAAGCGTCCTTGCGGCGTTAATACTATCAGGAATTGGCGTTCTTGGGATAATTTTGGTTTTGTAGCCTGCCGCCCGCACAATTTGGTCAATAGAACGGCCTGCCGCTGCGAGGGTTTTGTTCTCTGCATCGTGTGGCAGCCAGAGTGTATCGTAGACGTAGCCATAGGTTTGCATTTTGGCTAGGTAGTCCGAAATTGTCCTTTGACTGTCTTCATGGTAGCGAATTAGGCGGGTTTCCATGCCAATAAACTGCACAAACCATATCGCCGTAGCATCCGACCAGCCCAAGTCAAACACCGCATGGACGGGTTTTGTGGCATCGTAGGCCACCTTGGTAATCCGTTCCTCAAGGTCTGCCATTTGCATTTCGCGGGCAAATACTGCCCCATCCACGGTTTGGCGGCAGATTCCCTCCCAAACGGTGTTATAGGATTCAATGTCCCTGTCCCGTAGGGAATTCTTCTCCAACTCCAGCGTTTCGGGAAACCAAGGGTTGTCAGACCAGTTGATCTTTTGGACAACGGAGTTACCAGGCGGGTGGATTACAAATCGCTGGTAGGTTTCGTCCGTCTCCAACTCAGGGTTAAACGTAACCCATATTTCAGAATCCTGCTTACGAATGGTGGGAATTAAGACATTCCACGACAAACGGCTGGTCGTTTGGGCTTCCTCTACCCAGCAAATGTCTACGCCTTCGTAGGATTTGACGTTTGCCACGTTGTTTTTAAGGCCAACAAAAGAGAATTCGGTGCCGTTCTTGCCCCGTAGACTGCTTTGGGTGATCTCATAAAACCCGTCTAACCGTAGGTCAATGATCTGGTCACACAGTAATTTGTGGACGGAATCCCTGATAGAAGTCTGAAATTCACGGGCGCAAAGGATGCGTAATGGCTTTTGAGCGCCTTTAATCAGGAGCGCCCTTGCTACCCCCCAAGACTTAGCGCCGCCCCGTCCACCGTACAGGATTCGGTATCTTTGCTTTTCAGGCTGGAACAGGCATTGCAGCTTCTGCGGGAATTGCGCGTTGGCGATTGCGCCTTGAACTTCACTCATTCGGCTGGACGAATGTGACCTGGATGCCGCTTATCAATGGAGCGCCATCAGCACCCGTAATCTCTGTTTTGGTCGATTCCCGATACTTCTTGGGGAACCGTGCTGCCATTGAGCGTGACCAGATTGAGGCGTTAATCTTGTCCGATTCCCTGTTCTCAATCATGTGAGTTTGGGCTATATCCTCCCACCAAAGCAACTCATATTCCTTTGCAGTATCCAAGGCTTCTCTAAATTCTGGAAATTCGTCCCTCCAGCGGTAAACTGTCGCCGTTCCGACACCTAATGTTGCGCCAATTGCCTCAGTAGATTTGCCGAGTTTGCCTAATTCAATGACTTGATCTACAAAAGCAGGGTCGTAAAGGCTTGGTCGCCCAACGGGGCGCTTTTCCTTTATTTCAACAATTTCTGTAAATTCGGTCATTTCTTCTTTTTGGATTTCTCGGCTTCCCGCTTCTCAGCGTAAGCAATTGCCACGGCTTGTTTCACGGGTTTACCGGCTTTTACCTCGGTTTTGATGTTTTCCTTAAAAGCCTTTGGGCTTGCTGATTTTTTAAGCATCTTCTACCACCGCGCAAATGTCAGCCTCTTGGATTACCTGGTAGTCCTGCCCGTCAATCTTGTGGGTAGGCCACTTTAGGTAATCGCCATTGCCGTATTTAATGAAATCCCCGACCTGTACCTCGTAAACGTCAGGGCCAACCGCAACAATGGTGCCTTCGTTAAAAGGCTCTTTGTTGTTCACAATAATGATATCAGAAAGGTTGCGCACTTGGGGTTTGACTACAACCCTGTCCTGTAATGGGGCTAAATTCATTCTGCTTCCCCCTTCACAGTCAATGGCATCAGCACTCGGGGTGGTCTGCCGCGCTTTTTAGGCGTTTCCGTGACCGTCATGGTGTCCTCGGTTACGGTCATGGTTACCACCACGGGAGATTTGTGTTCTCCGCACCATTCTGTCTTATGGCGGTTTTGGAACACAGGGAAGCGCCTGCACTGGCCCATTATGTGATGGTCAGTGAAATATACACAATCGCTACAATGCGAATCAGCCATGCCAACTCTCCTTGGTTTGGTTAGGGGAGGATTAGGGCTGTTTTCCCTAGTTCTCCCCGATTTTTAACGGTAGTGCGAACGGTCGTGCGTGTAGCAAACGGCCTCTTTAGAGCCGCCTTTAAGGTCTTTGCTCATGTGAGCATCTTCTTTGCCCATGCCAACGCCACCGACAATCTTTTCACGGCGTTCGCCTGATTTGTCGCTTGCCAATGCGCCCTTGGGCACTTTTTCACCAGTGCGCCCAGATTTAAACGCTTCTTTGTCCATTTTTCCCATGATAGTTCCTTGCAAGGTTAACGGGTGAGATTACAATCTCTTGGTCATTATAGGAGATTTTCCCCCATGGCTACAAATTTTACCCTCAAACGCGAAAAAGCAGTCCACGAAACCCCCAAGGTTTACGAAATGGTGCGCGAACACAAAGCCGAAAACCAAAAAATCATGGCGCTGGAAAAGGAACTGCACAAGCATGAAAGCACCGATATGGCTCATGCCCATCCTAAATCGCAAAAGAGTGCCCCGCTTCCGTCAATGCGGAAATAGGCACTTTGTCAGGCCACTTTCGGGTGGTCAACAGGATTATAACGGTGCGTTGATGGGCTTTCATCCACATTTCTTGCCGTTCTTCCTTACTCATGTCCGCGCCCTGGTCTAGTGCGGAATGACAGGCAAAGCACAGACTGGCGACCAAGTTATCGTCTGCCTTGACCGCTTTACCTTTCCCGCCGCCCCAGTTTATGTGTGCTGCGCAGACAGTCCCATCCTCAATCCCGCAGTGCTGGCAGGCAATTGTGCGGCAGGCTTCCAGCAAAGCCTTTGATCTGACGTATTTACGTTTCGGAAAAAGCACGGAATTTAACCCCTTGTTCTGTACCAAAAGCCGTAGATAGTTCAATTAACTCGGTCATCTCGGCAACGGTCATCTTGCTTGTTCGTGCCCCAATAATGACAAACCCCCCATCAATCCCAGGCACAACCTTTTGTCTTTTAAGGGCGGCGGTCAATACGTCTTTCCATTCTTCTTTGTGTAGTTTCTGACCATACCACACGACCTGGTTGGCAATGTCCTCTAGGTTTGCCCACATCATGCGGTTTTGTTCAAGGCTTCGCATTTATCACCCTTAAGACGTTTAACGCCGCTTCTGGCCCGTCAACCCTAGACAAGGTACTACCAGTCCAATTCTCAAAAAAAGTGTCTTGCAGGGCCGTTAAACGCTTTTTAGGCCCATCCTTAACTTCCATCAGGACGGTGTGCCCTTTGTATCCCACAAGTAAGTCCACCGGCAGGCCAATAATCCACACGTTTGCCCCTGCAGATCGTAATGCGCGCACTATCGCCGCCTGATTAACGTCAACCCTTGCTGCGTGTCTCATTCATTTGCTCCAAAATGTAATTTTTGATTCCCGCATACAAGTCCTCTTTGTCCAGTTCCTTAACTCGCTGCCATGCGTAGTCTTTTGCACCAGGCATCCGACAAAGGGTAAGGTAATGGGCAAACATCTTGGCTCGGGCCTCATCCTGCTGCCAGGGCATCGCGGGCCATCTGTACAACCGCAACGGGCTTTTTACGTCCAGCAGCGTATTCCGCAAGGATTCGGTGCGCCCAAGCCTTGGGATCAACCCCTGGCCTTATCCGCAGCGGCGCAAGTTTTGCCAATTCCTGCTTTACACGCTCGGGGTTTGCCGGTGGCTCGAGTAAGGCCAATGGTTTGACAACCGGCGCTTGCATACACAGATTTTTGAACTGGACAAGGTTTGGCGGGCGCTCGGGCAAATGATCCAAGGCGTAGGAAATGGACATCATGGCTTCCTTAGATTTCAAAAACCCAGCCAGTTCGTGCATCCAAAACGACTTTATTTCGTTCAACGGGGCACTTCCCAGCAAGTTGTCCCATGCGTTCCCGTAAGTCATGCTCAGTCTCTCAAAGAGTCGATCAATGGGTTGTGTCATCTTCAATCTCCAAAAATGGTGAATATTCGGACGTTCTGCCTGTCATGGCCTCCCATCGCTTGCGCTTGAAATCGTATTCCTTCTCAGCAAAAGATTTCTGCCCTGCATCCTTGTCTTTCAGCCATTCGGCCTTAAACCCTGTCCAGCCCCTTGCACAACAGGTTTCCAAGGCGGTTTGAAAGCTTATCCCTGCTTTGCCGGCTTCCTTGATGATGCCGTTCAAGGCGGTTTGAGTTACGGCGGCTTTTTTCGTCTTGCGTAAAGTTAACCAATCCTGCCAAACAGATTCCGTCACACCGTCAGGTGGGGCGACTGTATTATTCTTTGGTTTATGGTTATTGGTTATTGGTTCTTGGTTAATGGTTGCTATTGGGGTAGCAGTAGGGAGGGGAATGGGGGGGCTATCGGGAGGGGATTGCCAGCGCTTTGCGGCACCACGCTTTCCAGCGTCTACCATCTCTCTGTACTTGGCTATTTCAGCGTCTGCCCGAGGGCTAACAAAACCATTTTCTGTACTGACAAAAAACTCGTCCAAGACGCTTAAAACCTCTTGTTCGTATTCCCGCAAGCCAATCTGCCTGGCAATGTCGCGTTGCCGAATTGGGGTTTCGTGTAGGTAGTAATGATCCAAAAGCCGCCGGTAGGCTATGTCCTCAATCGCATTTAAATGATGCGTGTGGCTCTTGTAGTCACCAATGTGGAATTGGTAGTAGTGCATAAAAAGTCCAAAAAAAAGACTTAGGCGGGACACTCACCGTTTCCGGTGTTGGCGGACTAGTCAGCACTAGCAGTATCCCGTCTAAGTCTTGCTGAAACGATCCCCGCCAAGGGACGTTGAAATCTTACACCATCTTTTGCGCTTCTGCAATCTGTTTTTTAAACTTGTACACCAACACCTGTTGCCAACTCTTAGGCACACCGCGCTGCCGCCAGTTGCTGATTGTGTTCTGCTTTACGTCCAGCATATAGGCCAATCTGCCCACGCCGCCAGCCGCTTTGATTGCTGTGTCCAAAATGTCCATGCCGCACTATATCACATTTGTGAAGTCAATTTATTAGGGAAAGTACCTATAAAAAAAGTTAAAAAAGGCTTGCAAGGCATCACATTTGTGATATAGTTCACCCATGCCCTGAACTTCTCGGGGTCTTTTAAGGAAGCAAAATGGCTAAGACAACAACCACAGTAATTTATCCCGCAATCGGTTTTTGCGGATCAACAAATTGCATTCAAGTTCAAGGTAAGTCAATTAAAGAAGTTCGCGCTCTTGGTCGTACTGATCGCGCTCGCTTTGATTTGGCAGTTGAAGTGGTGGTTTATTTTTATCGCGGCGTAGCAACCCCTCAAGTTCAAAAATCAGATATTCCCGCCGCACTTCGTGCGCCTTGGGCAACAGTTGCAGCAATTTAAATTTAACGGGGCTTCGGCCCCCCTTTAGGAACCAATATGAAAGACATAGCACTACTTCAAGCAGAGTACGAGGAAGCCCTCCACCAAGGCTTAATCACTCCCGCAATGATGGCAGAAACAATCAACATCTGCGAATTCTCACTCTACGCCCATTTCCGTCCTGTGCATACCTGGATGCACACCGACTTGGGCGACATTCACCACGAAATTCACAAAGCAGTTTACTGCGCTGAAGGAGCAACAGCATGAACAAATACAAAGATTACACACTGGCAATTTTTATCGGCATTTCCCTTGCATGGGTTTTAGTTTACGGATGGGCACTATGAAAAATATCGCAACAGCATTAGTCAAAGCACAACGCGCATTTGGGCCTGCGCTCAAGAGTTCCACTAACCCGCATTTCCGCAGCAAATACGCTGATTTGTCGGCTTGCGTTGAGGCGGTGATTGAAGGGTTAAACGGGGCTGGCATTGCCCTTATCCAGCGCACTAGCATGAACGATACCGGCGTGACTGTGGAAACAGTCTTTGTCCACGAATCGGGCGAGATGATGGAATGTGGCAAGTTGCACGTTCCTGCTGCCAAACAAGACCCGCAGGGTTATGGCTCGGCGTTAACGTATGCACGGCGCTATTCTTTGATGGCAGCCTGCGGTATCGCCCCCGAGGACGATGATGGCAATGCGGCAACTAGGAAACAAGCACAACCAGCATCAGAGCCAAACGTAAGGTTTATTGAGGAGCAATTAGGCGTTATGGCGACTTGCGCGACCATAGACGAATTAAAACTTGCCTATAACGGGGCTTATGCTTGTTGCGATGGCGACCAGGTGTATCAAGCCAAAGTTATTGCAGTAAAAAACAAACGCTTAAAGGAACTTAAAAATGTCGCTTGAACTACCTAACACATGGCCTGGCTTAATCGAACAAGGCACGGACAATTGGTTTACTGTCCGCTTGGGCAAAGTAACCGCTTCACGGGTTGCTGATCTGATGGCAAAGACCAAAAGCGGTTACTCCACTAGCCGCGACAACTACATGGCCCAACTGGTCTGCGAACGCCTTACCCAAACCAAAGGAGATTCGTTTACCAGCACGGCAATGGAATGGGGAACAACTCAGGAACCATTTGCCCGTGCAGCGTATGAGGCCAAAACGGGCGCAATGGTTGAGGAAGTAGGCTTTGTACCCCACCCAACAATTGAGTGGGCTGGCGCCTCTCCTGATGGCCTTGTCGGGGACGATGGGCTAGTAGAAATCAAATGCCCAAACACGGCAACCATGATCGACACATTGCTAACCGGCAAAGTGCCTTCCAAGTACAACACGCAAATGCAATTCCAAATGGCTTGCACGGGTCGCGCTTATTGCGATTACGTTGTATTTGACCCAAGGATGCCCGCTAAAGCCCAATTGTTTATCAAACGGGTTAACCGCGACAACGCATTTATCAGGGAAATGGAAGGGGAAATCATTAACTTTTTATCAGAAGTAAACGTGCAAATTCAACAACTTAACGCAATCATTGAAAGTAATTAATCATGGCAATCACTAAAGAAATCTCTTGCGTAGTTGGGACATACACCAACAAGGACGGACAACAAAAGAACCGTTACCAGCGTATCGGCTCAATCATTAACACCAAAAACGGGGAAATGCTCAAGATTGACGTTATCCCCTTGGTGGAGGGCGGCTGGGCAGGGTGGGCGTATCTCAACGAACCCAAAGAAAAATTTAAAGGATTGCCAAATGATGACTTTGACGCCCCATTTTGAGCATCCACGCGCTCGAAACACCGACCCTCTAACCAGTTGGCAAGCCGCAGGGTCGGCAAAAGAACTTGCCAAACATCACGCAACAATTATTGTGGAATGCTTAAAAACATACGGGCCATTGGGAAAGGACGGAATCTCCCGTTTTACCAATCTTGATCCTCATCAGATTGGCAGGCGCTTGCCAGAATTGCAACGCGAAGGGCTTATTGGGTTAACCGGCAACACCGTTAGATCAAACACTAACCGTAACGAAAGGGAATGGTATGCGATTTCTGAAATTCTTTAAAGACTATTGGCGCGACTTGACCCCTTTGGAAGTCATCACCCAATCTTTGGCCCAGGCGCATCTTGAAAGGCTTGAGTCAGAGAACGCCACCGAATACGCAGAGGCTTGCCTCCAACTCAGCCTAGCCCGTATTGAGCGTCTTAACGAACGCATGAAGGAGTACAAATGAACGAAGCGGACAAAACATATACGTCATATGAAACACCGGAAGAAGAACACGACACCTGGGAGTTTCTCGGCCAGCAGATTAAAGGGCTGATTGCTTTGGCCGCCATTGTGTTGGGCTTGTGGATGATTGTTGGATCGGTGATAACAAAATGACAGGCTACGATTCAAAACGCGCAGCAGCGCAGGACAAACTGGCGCAGGAGCCGGTG
>SESB01001242.1_pt1 | contig 17011 bp, 16 predicted proteins | sample 3171441 | NCBI WGS metagenome assembly SESB01 (sample SAMN06051867, study PRJNA518727) | freshwater metagenome | biome: subpolar coniferous forest; feature: holomictic lake; material: water; isolation source: holomictic Lake 227, 6 m depth | place: Canada: near Kenora, Ontario | collected...
TTTGTTATCTGCTGAACAAATTGCCCAGCGCGCCAATGAAGCAAAGCGCCATGCAACGCTCATTGAGATGCAAATGGATGACTTGCGCAAGAAGCAAGAACTTGCCCAAAAACGCTTAGATGAAGAAGCGAAGCGCGTAGCTGACGCCGCTGCAGCGACCGCTAAATTGTCTGAAGGCACCTTGCATAAACCTGCACCTAAAGAAGGTGCAAAAACAGAGGACAAAGCCGCTAAAAAAGGGAATAAGAATAAAGAATGGGCGGATGCTGAGAATAAAAAACGCGGAATTAAAACCCGTGGTGACGTAAGTCTTAACCAAGGATGGCGGGCGCAGAAATCAAAATCAAAATCTCATAAAGAGGATGATGGTGAGCATGCGTTTAATGCCCCAACGGAGCCGATCATTCATGAAGTGTTAGTGCCTGAGACCATTACGGTTGCTGATTTGGCACATAAAATGGCCGTCAAAGCGGGTGAAGTGATTAAAGCGCTCATGAAAATGGGCATGATGGTGACGATCAACCAAGTCCTCGACCAAGAAACCGCTATTATTATTGTCGAAGAAATGGGCCACACAGCTAAAGCAGCTGCGGCCAATGATCCAGAAACATTCTTGGATGATACTGAACACGCTGAGGCGATTCTTGAAGCGCGTCCACCGGTTGTGACCGTCATGGGTCACGTCGATCATGGTAAAACCTCACTACTTGATTATATTCGCCGTAGCCGTGTCGCCTCTGGCGAAGCTGGCGGCATTACGCAACATATCGGGGCTTATCACGTTGAAACAGAACGTGGCATGGTGACCTTTTTAGATACGCCAGGCCATGAGGCATTTACGGCCATGCGTGCACGTGGTGCGAAGGCCACGGATATCGTTATTTTGGTGGTGGCTGCTGATGATGGCGTGATGCCACAAACCATTGAAGCTGTTCACCATGCGAAAGCAGCGGGCGTGCCTTTGGTGGTTGCGGTGAATAAAATTGATAAGCCAGAAGCCAATTCAGAGCGCGTGAAGCAAGAGCTTGTTGCGCAAGAAGTGGTCCCAGAAGATTGGGGTGGCGATACCATGTTTGTTGAGGTATCAGCCAAAACGGGTAAAGGGATTGATGAGTTATTAGAAGCCGTATTGCTTCAGGCAGAAGTGCTTGAACTTAAAGCTGCTAAGAATACTCCGGCTAAAGGCTTGGTCATTGAAGGTCGTTTGGACAAAGGGCGCGGTCCAGTGTCAACCATCTTGGTGCAATCAGGTACCTTAAAACGCGGTGATATGTTGCTTGCTGGCAGTTCATTTGGACGCGTTCGCGCAATGCTGGATGAAGCGGGCAATGATATTAAAGAAGCAGGCCCATCGATTCCTGTTGAGATTTTAGGCCTTTCAGACGTGCCAAACTCAGGTGAAGAAGTCATCGTGTTAAATGATGAGCGTAAAGCACGTGAAATTGCACTCTTCCGTCAAGGTAAATTCCGTGACGTGAAATTAGCGAAACAACAAGCGTCTAAGCTTGAAAATATGTTTGATCAAATGGCTGAAGGCGAAGTGAAAACCTTAGCCTTAATTATCAAATCAGACGTTCAAGGCTCATACGAAGCGCTTGCAACTTCATTACAAAAGCTTTCAACAGATGAGGTGAAAGTGAACATCATTCACACCGGTGTAGGCGCGGTGACGGAATCAGATGTGAACTTGAGTGTTGCCTCTAAAGCAGTATTAATTGGCTTTAATGTGCGTGCAGATGCTGGCGCACGTAAGCTCATTGAGAGTTCTGGTGTGGATGTACGCTATTACAACATCATTTACGAAGCGGTAGATGAAATCAAAGCTGCCCTTGGTGGCATGTTGGCTCCAGAGAAGAAAGAAAGTGCAATTGGTTTGGTTGAAGTGCGCGAAGTGTATCGTATCTCTAAAGTGGGCGCAGTCGCTGGTTGTTATGTTCAAGATGGGGTCATTAAACGTAACTCTAAGATTCGTATCTTGCGCGACGATGTGATTATCTTCACGGGCGAATTAGACTCACTCAAACGCTTTAAAGATGACGTGAAAGAAGTGAAATCTAACTTCGAATGCGGTTTGTCATTGAAGAACTATAACGACATTGAAGTTGGTGACTTGCTAGAAGTCTATGAAGTTGTTGAAATCGCTAGAACGCTTTAATGGCTAAGGATTTTGCAAGAAGTGACCGTGTGGCTGAGCAAATGCGCCGGGAATTGGCGGATTTGCTTCAGTTCGAAGTCAAAGACCCGCGTGTTGGCATGGTCACCGTGACTGAAGTTGAAGTGACGGGTGATATGGCCCACGCCAAAATTTATTACAGCACCGCTGAACAAGATGCTAAATCTGCCGCTGAACTGCAAAAGGGCTTAGAAAAATCTGCAGGCTTTTTACGCAGCCAACTGTCTAAGCGTATGTTATTACGCACAGTGCCACAATTACATTTTGTCTATGATGCTTCGATTGATAATGGGATGAAGTTAACGCGTCTCATCAATGAAGCCTTAGCGGACAGCCCTAAAGAATAATGCCGTTTAGAAGCTAAGTCTGGCCAATGGCGCAATTCAGAAGAGTTAAACGCAATATCAATGGGGTGTTGTTGCTCGACAAACCCCTCGGCTTTTCCTCTAATCAAGCCCTACAAAAAGTAAAGTTGCTGTTTCAAGCCGCTAAAGCGGGTCACACCGGTACGCTAGATCCCTTGGCAACTGGGCTATTGCCAATTTGTTTAGGTGAGGCGACCAAGTTTGCGCAGCACGTGACCGATGCAGATAAAACGTATATTGCCACAATAAAATTTGGAATCACCACCACCACAGGCGATTCGGAAGGTGAAGTGATTGCAACGCATGCGGTCAACATCTCAGCGGACCAACTTGAATTGGCCTGCAAGTCTTTTATTGGGGAGATTAGCCAAGTGCCCCCGATGTATTCAGCGCTGAAGTTTGAAGGGAAGGCCTTGTATGAATACGCTAGGGCAGGCATTGAGATTGCTCGTCAATCGCGCCTAGTGAGGATAGCAAGTATTCACATTGATGGCTTTCATGGGGATGTCGCGCAAATTACCGTTGGCTGTAGCAAAGGCACGTATATCCGAACCCTAGCTGAAGATATTGGCCTATCACTGAGGTGCGGTGCACATTTGATTGGTTTAAGAAGGATAGAAACGGCGGGTTATCAATTAGCCGATGCGATCACGTTAGAGCAGTTGGAACAGAAGATAAAAGAGACAGCAGCAGATGCCCACAGCTCATTGTTGCTACCTGTTGATTCAGCCATTGCTTATTTGCCTGCAATCCAATTACATCCCGATGCAGCGCATTATTTCATGCAAGGTCAGGCCGTGTGGGTTTCAGGCAAGATAGCTAATGGTGAGCTGCGTTTGTTTGATGAAAATGCGCGTTTTCTTGGTTTAGGTTTTTTGCAGGAAGATGGAAGCATTGCTCCCAAGCGATTAATACGAGATTTTTCTTAATTCTGCTTGATAAATCACAAGCTTACAGATAAAATGCGCGTCCTAGTCGTAAATGAATGCATTCGCGGATTCCCTGCTTTTGCATTGGCGCTAACTAAGAGGAAATAAAGATGGCAATTACTACAGAAGATACCGCGAAGATTGTTGCAGACTATCAACGCGCTCCGCAAGATACAGGTAGTCCAGAAGTGCAAGTAGCATTGTTAACTGCACGCATTACCTACCTAACAGAACATTTCAAATCTAACAAAAAAGACAATCACTCACGTCGTGGTTTGCTAGCGATGGTTAGCCAACGTCGTCGTTTGTTAGATTATTTAAAAGGCAAAGATCTAGGCCGTTATCAAGTATTGATTGAACGCTTAGGTATTCGTAAGTAATTTTTGCAAAAAGCGATTCACGATTTTTGCAGTTGAATAAAAAGCCGGAAGCATTGCGCAAGCGCGTGGTGTCCCGGCTTTTTTGTTGTGCCAAATTGGCTTAATGCCATCTATCGTTGTTTATTATTAGGGTTGTAAATAATAAACATTAATGTGAAAAAGGAAGACAAATGTTTAATAAAGTAAAAAAGAGTATTCAATATGGTGCGCATGAGCTCACTCTAGAAACAGGTGAAATTGCCCGTCAAGCCGATGGTGCTGTGATGGTCACTTATGGTGACACCTCCGTGTTGGTGACGGTTGTTGGTAAGACAGAAGTAAAAGCAGGTCAAGATTTCTTCCCGTTAACCGTTGATTATCAAGAGCGTACTTACGCTGCAGGTAAGATTCCAGGTGGGTTCTTTAAGCGTGAAGGCCGTCCTTCAGAAAAAGAAACCCTGACTTCACGTTTAATCGATCGCCCCTTACGTCCTTTGTTCCCAGAAGCGTTTTACAACGAAGTACAAGTTGTTGCGACAGTGATGTCTTCTGACAGTGAGATTGATCCAGATATTCCTGCAATCATTGGTGCATCCGCAGCGATGGCCATCTCAGGCATTCCTTTCTATGGCCCACTTGGTGCGGCGCGTGTTGGTTATATTGATGGTGAATACATCATCAATCCATCTGCGACACAAATGAAAGAAACCGAGTTGGATTTAGTGGTGGCTGCGACTGCAACGGCTGTGATGATGGTTGAATCAGAAGCGAAAGAATTGCCAGAAGATGTGATGTTGGGCGCCGTTGTATTTGGTCATGAGCAAATGCAAGCAGTGATTGCCATGATTAACGAATTGGTTGCTGAAGTAGGTAAAGAAGCTTGGGACTGGACACCGCCAGCGCCTAATACGGTCGTGATTGAAAAAGTAACAGCCCTTGCTGATGCGGATGTTAATGCGGCGTATCAAATTAAATCTAAAGGCGCACGTTCTACTAAGTTAGATGAAATTAAAAATCGTGTGATGGCAGAATTGATTACTGAAGAGACTTCTACACAAGAAGCCAACGAAATCAAATCAGCATTCTTTGATTTAGAAGCTAAAGTAGTGCGAAGCCAAATCTTGAATGGTGAGCCACGTATCGATGGCCGTGATACTCGCACAGTGCGTCCTATTACTATCCGTACAGGCGTATTGCCACGTACCCATGGTTCTGCTTTATTTACGCGTGGTGAGACTCAGGCGTTGGTGATCGCGACATTGGGCACTGGCCGTGATGAGCAAACGATTGATGCACTTGAAGGTGCTTATAACGATCGCTTCATGTTGCATTACAACATGCCTCCATATGCGACTGGCGAAACTGGCCGCGTTGGTACGCCAAAGCGTCGTGAAATTGGCCATGGCCGTTTAGCAAAACGCGCATTAATTGCAGCGTTACCTTCACAAGAAGAGTTTGGCTATACCATCCGTATCGTTTCTGAAATTACAGAATCTAACGGTTCTAGCTCAATGGCTTCAGTATGTGGCGGTTGTTTAGCTTTGATGGATGCTGGCGTGCCAGTGAAATCACACGTGGCTGGTATTGCTATGGGCTTGATTAAAGAAGGTAACCGCGTAGCAGTGTTAACTGACATTCTAGGTGACGAAGATCACTTGGGTGACATGGACTTTAAAGTCGCAGGTACTGAAGATGGTATTACTGCACTTCAAATGGACATTAAGATTACGGGCATTACTGCTGAAATCATGCAAGTAGCATTGTCACAAGCTAAAGAAGGTCGTATGCACATCTTGGGTATCATGAAGGCGTCTATGGACACTTCACGTACTGAGTTGTCAGCATTCGCGCCACGCATCATCACCATGAAGATCAATCCAGAGAAGATTCGTGATGTGATTGGTAAGGGCGGCGCTGTGATTCGTGCGTTAACAGAAGAAACGGGTGCTACGATCGACATCGAAGATGACGGTACAATTAAAATCGGTTGTGTCAGTGCTGAAGCGGGCGAAGAAGCGAAAAAACGCATTGAAGCCATTACTGCTGAAGTTGAAATTGGCCAGATTTATGAGGGCACCGTGCTTAAGTTATTAGACTTCGGCGCGATTGTTTCATTGTTGCCAGGTAAAGATGGCTTGTTGCACATTTCACAAATTGCACATGAGCGTGTAAATGCAGTGGGCGACTTCCTAAAAGAAGGTCAAGTGGTGAAAGTGAAAGTGGTTGAATGTGATGAGAAAGGCCGCGTGCGTTTAAGCATGAAGGCTTTGATTGATGCACCAGCTACGACAGAAACACCAGCAGCCGAATAAGTCATACGGCAGTCAATAAAAAGGCCCGAGCAATCGGGCCTTTTGTTTTTCTTCTTGAGATTCATTTAATCTCAGTTAACGTTAATTACTTCGCGACTTGTTTTTCGCGCATTTCATCTAAAGTTTTGCAATCGATACAAAGCGATGCAGTTGGGCGAGCTTCTAAGCGTTTAAGGCCGATCTCAATACCACAGGCATTGCAATAACCATACTCATGCTCTTGTATTTTTCTCAAGGTGCTTTCAATTTTCTTGATGAGCTTGCGTTCGCGATCACGGTTGCGAAGTTCCAATGCCATGTCTGATTCTTGACTGGCGCGGTCATTTGGATCAGCAAACATCGTGACCTCATCTTGCATGGTGGCCACTGTGCGATCGATATCATGACTTAACTCATTCTTCCACTCATTTAAGATGGCAGAAAAATGGGCGAGTTGTTTGTCATTCATGTACTCCTCATCAGCAGTTGCTGCATAAGGAACGAATTGTTTTGTGAGTTCAGCCATGTGTACCTTGACGATTTAAATGACGGTTGACTTAATTGCCATTAACTTAAAATTGAGGCGGTGCAAAGTGTACACGTATTGTTTAATGTATGCAAAGCAGTTAAATTAAATCTAAATTTTATTTATATTCCACGTAATTCCATGGCTAATAACGTATTTTCCATGAGTGTTGCGACGGTCATTGGACCAACCCCGCCCGGAACTGGGGTAATCCAAGCGGCGCGATCTTTTGCTGATTCAAAGTCAACGTCACCGCAAATCTTACCGCTATCTAAGCGATTGATCCCAATGTCGACCACAATGGCACCAGGCTTGATCCATTCGCCCTTAATCAAGCCCGCTTTGCCTGCTGCGGCTACGACCAAATCTGCACGGGCAATGTTGCTTTGTAAATCCTTGGTGTGGCGATGGCATGAAGTAACGGTACAACCAGCTAAAAGTAATTCTAATGCCATTGGGCGGCCGACGTGATTAGAAACTCCAACGACTACAGCGTCCAAGCCTTTTAATTCGATATTAACGCTATTGAGCATCTTGATCACACCAAACGGCGTGCATGAACGCAGTGTAGGTTGTCTGATCGCCAGTCGACCAATATTGTAGGGATGGAAGCCATCGACATCTTTGGTCGGATTGATATTTTCAATAATGAGCTTTTCATCAATTTGGGAAGGCAAAGGAGATTGAACAAGGATGCCATCAATGGTTTCATCCTGATTAAGTTTTTGAATCAGTGCAAATAGTTCACTCTCTTTAATATCACTCGCTAGGTCGTAAGCAATGGAGTTAATCCCAACTTTTTCGCATGCCAAGCGCTTGTTACGAACGTAGATGCTTGATGCAGGATCAGCCCCCACTAAAATAACTGCCAGAGAAGGTGCTCGTTTTCCAGAATTTAGACGTTGGTTGATGCGTGATTTGATTTGATCAAGCATCTCTTCAGCAATCGCCTTACCATTAATAATTTGAGCGGACATTTTGTTTTGTTTTTGTGGAGCTAGAAAAGCTAGTATTTTAACAGGCTATTCGTAAATATTAGAATTGACCTTTATATTAATATGCGCCATAATCTCGCCCCTCGGGGTGTAGCGTAGCCTGGTAGCGCGCCTGCTTTGGGAGCAGGATGTCGGGAGTTCAAATCTCTCCACCCCGACCAGTTTTTCTCAGAAATTTGTTAAGATTGTCCGACAATCTGCCCGTAGCTCAACCGGATAGAGCACCAGCCTTCTAAGCTGGGGGTTACAGGTTCGATTCCTGTCGGGCAGGCCATACAAATCCAGCTTTATGGTGGCTGTAGCTCAGTTGGTAGAGTCCCGGATTGTGATTCCGGTTGTCGTGGGTTCGAGCCCCATCAGTCACCCCAAAATTCCACAATGTGTTCAATAAATTAATACCTGTAAACCCGCCTGTACTTTAGTACAATATTTTTTGATAATGAAATCTATATAATTCATAATCAATAAGCCCACGAAGCATATTCATGGGAAAACTTTTGTGATTTTTATTAGTTGAAACGATGGTATGAACAAGCAGACACTTATTAATATACTCATGCTCTTATTGTTGGTTGCCACTAAGGCGCATTCAGAACCATTGTTTTTGGTTTGTAACGGACTTGAGCAATCATTTGTCGATGGCAAGAAATCTTCTGAGACAAAAGCTCAAAGAACCGTTGAGATAAAACAGAACCAAGAGAATGTTTGGGGTGTCGTTGTTGATAATTTAAGAGAGATCACCAAATCGAAAACGACGGATGAGTTTGAGCCACAAGGCATTGACTTAAAAGACAACGAAATTTATGCTTTTCAAGACTCGGACACCAACGATAAAGACACCTATGTGCTGAGTATCAACAGAATTTCCGGAAAATTTACTGAAACACTTCGCACAAAGTACACAGGCTCACATGTGATGAGAAGAGTTTTGTCTGGCGAATGTACAAAAGTTGATAGAAAAATTTAACTAAGCCATTTTTTCCAAGTCCATATTACCGATCATTTCATGACCCGCAATATTTCAGATTCAGCAGATGAAATAATATGTCCATGCAGCGGAACTACCCGAGCTAAAATCCAAAGTTTGTTTGAGGAGGGCCTAGATATAGAGGCTATATCTAGGAGAACAGGCGCGCTTTCTGGCTGTAGTGGTTGTGAGTGGGATATTTTAGAGATCTTGAAAGATCTTTCAGAGCGTTAGCGTTATTGATAAAATTTATCTTAATGAATTAATTTAATTTTTTATTTTTATGGGGCCAATGATGATAAAAAATATTCTTCTTTTCTTTTGCCTAGTAATTTCGATATCTTTCGCACACGCAGAAGTAATTGTTAAATCGCCCCCAGATGTTTTTGTTCAGAATGTTATTAATGAAACAATTGCTGCTTTAAACGCCGACCCAGTTTTGGTGCAAAGCCATGAAAAGCTTAGCGTTTATGTTGAAGCCAATATCATGAATCACTTCGATGTTGCTTACATGGCAAAGCAAATCGTTGGTCAGCAGGCTTTTAATGTGGCTTCTGATACTGACCTTGCTAATTTGTCTGATGAGCTAAAACTATTTTATGTGCATTTCTTTACAAAAACACTTTCTGAATATAAAGATCAGACGGTGAAGTTTTTGCCATTTGAGGGGAATGTCGACGCAGATGAAGCCGCAGTTAACGGACAATTATTTGAACCTGGGGACGAAACAATTTCATTTAATTTTAGATTAAAGAAATATTCGTCTGGTTGGAAGGTCATTAATATCAGCGTGGGTGGTATTGATTTGATTAAAACTTACCAATCTAATTTTAAGAGCATTGTTCGTGATGGCGGCGTAGCTAGATTGGTCGCAGAATTGCATAAAAAGAATCTGGCGCTTGCTGCAATGAAATCTAAGTAAAAGTAAGTGCTCGCTTATTTTGAGGGTTTGTTGCTCAAACAAACCCAATATTCATGCCTAGCAAGCTGGTAAAATACCGATCATGAATGACAATCAACTTCTCCGTTACAGTCGCCACATACTGCTTCCACAAATTGCCTATGAAGGGCAAGAGTTGCTCACTAAAAGTCACGCGCTGATTGTGGGTGCAGGAGGGCTTGGCTCACCTGTGGGTTTATATATGGCAGCTGGAGGGGTCGGTAATTTAACAATTTGTGATTTTGATGATGTGGATTTAACAAATTTACAGCGTCAAATTATTCATAATTCCCAATCTGTCGGTATGAATAAAGCTTTATCTGCTAAAAAAACCATTCAAGAGATTAATCCTGAAGTGACTATTAAGACAGTGCAAGAAAGGTCTACGGAGGCGAGTCTCTCTGTTTTAATTAATGAAGCGGATGTGGTACTAGATTGTTCAGATAATTTTGCAACGCGTTATGCCTTAAATCGCTTATGTTATAAATTAAGAAAACCTCTGGTTTCTGGGGCTGCGATTGGTTTCGAAGGCCAGATTACGGTCTTCGATTTTAGGCATCAGAACAGTCCTTGTTATCATTGTTTATTTCCAGATGATGGCACTGATACAGCGCTGCGATGTTCAGAAAATGGTGTGTTTGCTCCCCTAGTTGGCATGATAGGCACCGCTCAAGCTGCTGAAGCGATGAAGTTATTATTGAATATTGGCGCTAGTTTAGAGGGTCGACTTTTATTACTTGATGCCCTTGTAATGGAATGGCGCACCATCAAACTTTCAAAAGATCCTAAATGTTCGGTTTGTTCAATCACTTAAAATTCCCACTCTCTTGATTAAAGCGCATATGGCTCAGCTAGGGCCTTATGTTAAAATTGCAGCATGACTACAGAAAAAATCCCACCGAATAATACAAGTGCTGAAGCGGAAAATGCTTTGGTTAAGTCTTTCGATCCTAAGGCCATTGAAAGTAAATGGTATGAATTCTGGGAAAGCCAAGGATATTACGCTGCTGGCTTAGATACGAGTAAGCAAGAGAATTTTTGCATATTACTTCCACCGCCCAATGTGACAGGCACCCTGCATATGGGGCACGGCTTCAATCAAACCATTATGGATGCCTTGACACGCTATCACCGGATGCGTGGGGACAATACGCTTTGGCAGCCAGGGACAGACCATGCTGGAATTGCTACACAAATTGTAGTGGAACGCCAATTAGATGCTCAAGGCGTTAGTCGTCATGACTTGGGACGAGAAAAGTTTTTAGAAAAAGTTTGGGAATGGAAAGAGTATTCTGGTGGCACCATTACCAAGCAAATGCGTCGATTAGGGACTTCGCCTGATTGGTCACGCGAGCGTTTTACTATGGACGCGGGTCTAAACAAAGTGGTCACCGAGACCTTCGTTCGTTTGTACAACGAAGGGCTGATCTATCGCGGTAAGCGCTTAGTTAATTGGGACCCCAAACTAGGGACAGCCGTCTCTGATTTGGAAGTAATTTCTGAAGAAGAAGACGGTTCAATGTGGCATATCCATTACCCACTTGCCGATGGCTCAGGGCAATTAACTGTAGCCACCACACGTCCAGAAACCATGCTCGGGGATGTGGCTGTGATGGTGCATCCTGAGGATGAGCGTTATGCGCACCTCATTGGCAAGCACGTTAACTTGCCTTTGTGTGATCGTCAAATTCCAATTATTGCAGATGACTATGTCGATAAAGCGTTCGGCACAGGGGTCGTCAAAGTGACGCCCGCCCATGACTTTAACGACTATGCAGTAGGTCAGCGACATGGATTACCTATGATTGGTATCTTGACGCTTGAAGGGTTTGTGAATGAAGCGGCACCTAAGCAATATCAAGGTTTAGAACGTTTTGCCGCCCGTAAGCAAGTCGTTGTTGATTTGGAAGCACAAGGCTACTTATCTAAAATTGAAAAACATAAGCTCAAAGTGCCGCGGGGTGATCGCACCGGCGTGGTGATTGAGCCCATGCTGACGGATCAGTGGTTTGTTGCAATGAGTAAACCGGCTGCTGATGGAAAAAGCATCACACAAAAAGCGATAGATGTCGTGGCGTCCGGTGAGATTAAGTTCTACCCAGAAAACTGGGTGAATACCTATAACCAGTGGCTGAATAATATTCAAGATTGGTGTATCTCAAGACAGCTATGGTGGGGACACCAAATTCCAGCTTGGTATAGCGAAGACGGAAAAGTGTATGTAGCCCATGACGAAACGGAAGCAAAAGCGCTGGCAACCAAAGATGGTTATATGGGTGCTCTTAAGCGGGATGATGATGTCTTGGATACTTGGTATTCATCAGCACTGTGGCCTTTCTCAACATTGGACTGGACTGGGGATGAGGCTAAAGATCAAGCGAATATAGCGCTCCAACAATACTTACCCTCATCTGTTCTGGTGACGGGATTTGACATTATTTTCTTTTGGGTGGCACGCATGGTCATGATGACCAAACATATCACCGGAAAAATCCCATTCAAAGATGTCTATGTGCACGGCCTGATCCGCGATGCGGAAGGTCAGAAGATGTCAAAATCCAAGGGTAACGTCCTAGATCCAATTGATTTGATTGATGGGATTTCTCTTGAGGATTTACTCAAGAAACGTACCACAGGCTTGATGAACCCTAAGCAAGCGGAAAGTATCGAAAAGAAAACACGTAAAGAATTCCCGGAGGGGATTGCAGCGTTTGGTACAGATGCACTGCGTTTTACTTTTGCGAGTTTAGCGAGTCCTGGCCGTGACATTAAGTTTGATATGCAGCGCTGCGAAGGGTATCGCAATTTCTGTAATAAGTTATGGAATGCCACTCGTTTTGTGCTGATGAACACTGAGGGTCAAGATTGTGGACTAGAACAATGCAGCACAATGCCTGAAGGCTATTTAAAATTCTCTCAAGCCGATCGTTGGATTGTGAGTTTGTTGCAACGTGTTGAAGCGGATATTGAAAAGGGATTTGAGGATTATCGTTTTGATAATGTCGCACAGAGCATTTATAAATTTGTATGGGATGAATATTGCGATTGGTACTTAGAAATTGCAAAAGTACAAATTCAACAAGGATCTGATGCTGAAAAGCGCGCAACCCGTCGTACGTTGTTAAGGGTATTGGAAACTATTTTACGTTTAGCTCATCCGGTGATGCCTTATATTACTGAAGAGATTTGGCAAGTCATCGGAAAAATGAGTGGTCGCACAGGCCCAAGCATTATGTTGGAATCGTATCCAAAAGCGCAGCCTGAAAAGATGGATGAAGTCGCTGAAGCATGGATGAGCTTACTTAAAGAGACCGTAGATGCATGTCGTAGTTTACGAGGTGAGATGAACATTTCACCTGCGACTAAAGTTCCTTTAATTGCTACCGGGGATCAGGCTAAGTTGCAAGAATACGCCCCACATTTAAAAGCATTGGCTAAATTAAGCGATGTTGAGTTTGTAGACGATCTCCCTGAGGCAGATGCGCCAGTATCGTTGGCGGGGGATTTCAAACTGATGTTGAAGATTGAGATTGACGTCGCGTCTGAAAAAGAACGTTTGGCTAAGGAAATCGGACGGATTGAAGCTGAAATTGTAAAAGCCAACAGCAAGCTGACCAATGAAAGTTTTGTGGCGCGGGCACCTGCGGCTGTAGTGGAACAAGAAAAAGCAAGACTGCTAGATTTCTCAGCAAGTTTAGAGAAGATGGCAGCGCAATTGGCGAAGTTAGGGAAATAAGCTGATTATGTTTCTGTCAAAAGGCAGCTTAGGCTGCCTTTTTTTGTATATGGAATACAAAAACGGTCGTTTCAGCCTCTAGGCTTTCTTCTAGAGAGAGCATGATGTGACCTGTTTGCTTGCAAAAAGCTTGGAAGTCTTTTACCGCGCCAGGGTCGGTAGCATAAGCCTTAAGTATTTGGCCTGCTTCGAGCTCTGCTAAGGCTTTTTTGCAGCGCAATATTGGTAAGGGGCATTTCAGCCCTCTCGTATTCAGTTCTTGATCAAAGCGCATCATCGTTTTATCTCACTATTAAAGCGAAGCAAAATCGAAGCCTGCTGAACCCCAAGCCAAAATTCCGCCCCGAAGGTTATAGATGCTAGCGTCTATTTGCCCAGCCACAAATGCTGCCGCTTGTCCTGATCTGATGCCGCTATGGCAATAGAATACGACGGTTTTATTTTCGAATTGAGACAAGTCCAGCGTTGGAATTAGGGACAACGTGATGTAATTCGCACCCGGAATAATCCCTCGTGCAATTTCATCGTCATTGCGCACATCGATGAGTGCTATGGACTGACTTTTGAGCATGTTGAAAAGGTCAACAGCTTCGATATCTTGATGTTTTTTCATGGCGTTGGTTGAACAGGCTGGAATACTTTAGACAATTAAGAATGATTATTTTACTTAATTTGTAAGAAGGGGTCATCAAAAGCCTTGTCGTGCGCTTGGAACATTTTTAGGATGGCTTCATAAAATTCACGGTAGATACTCGCCGTATTAATTTTATCGATATGTAAGAAATAATAATCTACTAACTTATCTAATTTATTTAAGATTTTTGAATGTGCTTTTCGGTGGTTTTGAAAGTGTTCATAGCTTTCATTCACGTGCGGCATGCTTAACATCACCATTTCTTCATGAATAAAGTGTTTGCTGGTTAACTCAATCAAATCGTAGAGATAAGAAGGTGCCAGCCCTCGGCACGAGGCCTGCTTTCCACGCTCGCATCCGTTGCATAATGGGGCCTCTACTTCTTCACTAAAATCGCAAGCGATCCTCAACTGGTTCACAACCTTAATCAGTTTTTTGTGCTCTTTTTCAATTGCATGGCGCTTGTCTTGATCTAGTTGACTGAATGCTATTTGGTGAACAGCCATCTCATTTCCTTCATTATTTTTGTTGCTAAATTACCACACCAAGCACCTCTTTTTGTTAAAAGTTCAATTTATGTCTCATTTTTGCAGACAACCTTCCAAAAGCTTGACCTATGTCAATTTGAAAAGTTTTTTTCAGACTACCCTCCAATCATACCCATAAACCTTTCATGGAGATAAAAAATGAGAAAACAACTCGTAGTAACTGGATTGATCGCTGGTGCAATGACCTTAGCTTTTTCAGCCCCGACGTTTGCTGTTGATGCGGATGCAGCGCTCTCCTTAGCACGCCAAAATGGCTGCCTAAAATGCCACTCCCCGGATAAACATAAAGACGGCCCAGCGTACCGTGACGTGGCTGCAAAATATAAAGATAAGGATCATGCCGAGATAGTTAAGAAATTAATCCATCACATCACCTCAGGTGAAAAAGCAAAGTTCCCAGATGGTCATGAAGAAGAACACAAGATTATTAAGGTCACGGACGTTGCGCAGCAAACTAATCTCGTTGAATGGATTCTCTCTCTCCCCGGTGGAAAGTGGCCTGAGACAGATTAATTCGAGATTTATTGTTTGTAGTTAAGTTGTTGAGATAGGGGATTGAGAATGAAATTTATAAAAATAATGCTCACAGCAATGATTTTTGCAAGTGCCATGGGTTCAGCAACGGATGTATTCGCGGCTCAAGAAATTTCCCAATCCTCAAATCTTCCTGAAATTGGGGCAACTTCACAACAGCAAAAGCAAGCGTTTGCAACAGATGCGCTCAAGAAGGATGCATTGTGTACCAAGTGTCACGATGAAAGTGAGCCAATGCCTATCTTGTCTATTTACCAAACAAAACACGGGGTTCGAGCTGATGCGCGCACGCCGACATGTCAGTCATGTCATGGTGAAAGTGAGAAGCATATTAAGGGGGACCCGGCAGTTAAGGGTCGTGCTGCACCAGATATTGTATTTAAAAAAGGAGCCTTTCCTTTATCTGATGCTAAAGATAGGGCAGGTCAGTGCTTAAGCTGCCATAAAGGGACTAACAGAGCCTATTGGAGTGGGAGCCAACATCAGAATAATGGCATGGCATGTAACGATTGTCACAAGGTGCATCAACCTGCAGACAAACTACTCAATAAAAAGACTCAGACCGAGGTATGTTTTACCTGTCATAAAGAGCAGCGTGCTGATAGTCATAAAATTTCCACGCATCCAATCGATGCAGGCAAGGTAGTTTGTTCGGACTGCCACAATCCTCATGGGTCAACTGGTCCGAAATTACTCAAGAAAAATACAGTAACTGAGACTTGTTATACCTGCCATGCAGAGAAACGTGGCCCATTCCTATGGGAACATCAGCCTGTTAGTGAGGACTGCACAAATTGCCACACTCCTCATGGTTCAAATCTGAGTCCTTTGCTCAAGTCCCGCGCACCATTCTTGTGTGATGAGTGTCATGACGGCCCACACAACAGCCAAGCACCTTATGGGCCTGGTGCTGCTGGCATTCAGCAACCTGGTAGCGGATATACTGGCTTGAAAGCACCAAGTACGAGTGCCGTAGGTCGTGCTTGCATGAACTGTCACGTGATGGTGCACGGATCAAACAGCCCATCTGGTGCATATTTACACCGTTAGTGAAAAAGGTTAACGATATGAAAACGATTAAAATGGATCTTACAGAGCTCCGCATGAATATTTTATCCGTCTCGATAAGCGCGGCTCTAGTTGCGATGTTCACTCTCCCCTCATTTGTTTATGCTGAGGGTGAAGACGATGTCGCCGCACTTACAAAGCCTACAAATACGGTGGAAGTAGGTGTTGACTCCGTTTCTGATAGCTCTGCAAAATTTGGAGAGTACAACGGTCGAAACAATGCGGGTGCAGATTTTATTGGAAATTTCAATATACGAGGCGGGGATGCCTACAATCAAGGTGATGGAACGACGCGTTGGGAATTGAAAGGTTTCGACCTAGGGACAACGTCTCGTGAGGTAGGTGTTAATTTAAGCAATCAAGGCTCTTGGGCTATTGGGATTAAGTATGACGAGTTGCAACATAACATTACTGACTCTTATCAGACCCCACTTCAGGGATCGATGGGGGGCAATACTTTTACGCTTGATCCTACTAAGTTCGGGGTTATTGTTACGACAAACAAAACAGGCAATACATCACCTTATGGTGCGCAGGCTTTAACACCAGAACAAAAATCCTCTTTTCATAAAGAGGATGTGCATTCAAACAGAAAAAACACGACCTTTACTGCTGGATACAATTTCGATCCAGAGTGGAATATCAAATTTGAGTTTAATCACCTAGACCAATCAGGCGCGAAGTTAACGTCAGCTGCTACTGATGCTTCGCATATTATAGTCCCGCCGACGTTTTCTTCAGGAGGTTCTTCCTATCTTCCAAAAGGACAGGCTATTTTGCTTCTGATGAATCCTACAAATTACAAGACGGATTCGGGGAATTTGGCGCTTAACTGGGTTGGTGAGAAAGGTCATTTTAGCGGGAGTTATGTTTTTTCATTGTTTAGGGATGCCAACAATACTTTAGCTTTTTCTAATCCTTACGATGTATCGAGTGCAACTAGTAA
>SESB01001252.1_pt1 | contig 16949 bp, 15 predicted proteins | sample 3171441 | NCBI WGS metagenome assembly SESB01 (sample SAMN06051867, study PRJNA518727) | freshwater metagenome | biome: subpolar coniferous forest; feature: holomictic lake; material: water; isolation source: holomictic Lake 227, 6 m depth | place: Canada: near Kenora, Ontario | collected...
GATGTCAGGGAAGCCACTCCATCTTATGTACACTGGATTCAGCAGGAACGATGCGGAGTGTTAACCTGCTTTGTCCTGAACGACATAAACCCTTAGTTGGAAGCACGCATCAATATTCGTTTAATCCAGTTCATGTCGCCATTAAACCATTTCTTCGATATCTTATACTCCGTGAACATGTTGTCGTCGGTTATGACCCGAAGGTCTGCTCTATTCCGGAAGGAGGGCGCCACATCGGACGTATCGCTGACCACGAGTTCATCCAATACCTTTTGTAACTCGGGGACATCGTGGCGAAAAAGTGGCAACCCGTTTCTCTGAAAACGCAGCAGGTTTTCGCGCTTCTGTTCAGGACTCATGGAAAAAGGGCTGTCGCCAGCAGCTATAAAGTTGGCATAACGAGTGACATGTTTGAACACCTGAGATGCGGTGCGAATGACATTCTCTGAGTCGGTGGTGTTGAAATAAAGGACGCCTTTTGCTTTCAGGTGGTTCTTGCACAGGGAAAGGAATTCCTCTGATAACAGGTTCGTAGCATGATCCCGGAAATGGAAGGTTGTGTTCATCAAGATGAAGTCGAACTTCAAGTCAGGATGACGGTTGAGCCAGCGACGGCCGTCGTCAACAACCAGCGTTACTTTGGGGTCGGAGCTAATTGAGCCTATCTCCGGATAAGTTTGAATGAGGTCTAAATACCCAGGATTGATTTCGACGATTGTTAACCTTTTGACTCCTGCGTGATCTACGACGACACGGGCCCACGAACCACTGCTCAGACCGATTTCCAGCACCTCTTCAGGAGCAGGATGGAGCGCGGCGATCATGTAAGCGCGGCGAATGCCGTTTAAGTTGTTAACAGGATCTGTGTTGAACATGCCATCGTAAATGCCGCCGCCGTAGATTATGTCTCGAAAAGCAGACTCAACAGTGATGATTCCGCTCCGGTTTTGCACGACATGTTTAAAAGATGGCTTGGAAGTGTAGTCAGACTTGTATTGCAATCGTTCAAGGACGTTAGAATAGACGCGATTATGTGCGAACGCCAATCCAGCCAAGCACAAAGCAATCATTGCGGTAGCAGTGAGTCGCACAATGACAGACCGGGAGCAGAACAGCCAAACACCCCAGGCCAATAGAAGAGTGGCCAAACTCAAGTAGAGAATACACTGTTCGAGAGAGTACAGATTGAGCAACACGAACCCGGTCAGCAATGGGCCAGTCATCGAGCCAAGAATGTTGGCAAAGTAGATCAGGGATATCTGAATACCGGTAGATGCACTCGAACGAATTCCATAATGACAGGCAAGCGGAAAGACTGCACCAACCAGGGAAGCAATGAGGCTGACCAAAAGATAACAGGTGATGAGGCCTAATCTTTCTGACAGGATCAGGATGCGGGCGGTAATTGGAATAGAAAAGTAATAAATCAACCCTGAGAGCGTCAAAGCCGCTGCGATGAAGAGCAGCGTACGGTCTTTCATCCGCTCACATACCCATTTTACAGCAAGGGCGCCGAGGGCGATACCCACGAGAAAAAATCCAAGCAAGTACGCAAAGATATGGGGAAGACCTCCCGTAATATAGGAGATAACGCGGAACCACAGAATTTCCTGGCTTAACGAAATATATCCGGTGGCCATAGATAGCAGCAGAATCAGGACAAACTGTAACACATGGGCGGCGCTTACCGTGCCCGTTTTCTTTGACTTGCTATCCAGCATCGCCTGCGGTGAGTGAATCCGGGCGGTTGCGCGTGTATAACGGAACACAAGTACCGCCACGGTAAGATTGCAAATCACTGCAATGTAAACAGTCGTTTGAAGACCGAAGAAAACAAAAAGGAGATCAGTTGTCATGAAACAGGCAACAGCCGCCCCGATAGTATTGATGAAGTACAAGACACCAACTGATTTTCCTATGCTACCATAGTAACGGTTGAAATGACCGACCAGGATCGGCAGAGTGGCCCCCATTCCGATCGTCGGTAAGCTCAATAGTGTATAGATTGATAATGAGATTTCAGTCAGAGTCCCATGCAACATTGCCGCGCTTACCTGATCAATCAAGGGGATGCTGATTATTCCGAATAAGCCGATACCCAACTCGCAGAGCAAAAAAAGCTGCGGAGAATGTTGTGGAAAACGCATAGAGAGCATGCCACCGACAAGCGAGCCGATGCCAAGTCCAAACATGAAGAGCGAAACAGTTATGGTAACGCACTCAATGTTGACGCCAAATGACGAAAAAAGGACACGCTGCCAAACGATTTGATAAATCAGGGCCGCGAAACCCGAGAGAAAGAAGAGAAAGGAGAGCCACTGGAAAGAGTGAAATGTTCTCGCTCGTTGTTCTTTAGACGATAGGGTATAGATTACGATTGCTTCAATCAGCAAATATAAGAGAATGAAGAGAAAAAGGCAGAAGATCGGAAACTGAACTCCGAAGGCGCCAAGGGCCAGTAGAATCAGAGGCAGGAAACCAAAGCTATCGTAGCTCGGAAAGGTGTCTTTTATGGAGTCGGGAAGACTGGAGCGCCGTACGATCTGTCGAACTCCGGCTCGGACGAGATGCGGAATTACCGTAAAGAGCAGAAGCAACAGGACGGTGAGCAGTACCATGCCAACTGTGAGCAGTTTTGGGAGCTTCCACATTGATGACAACTGATTAAGTTGGAAGGAAAGACCTGCGATGATACCGATTGCAGGAAGAAAAAATCGGGACGACCCGATAGCACGATAGATTTCAGAATTTGGATTTCGGATCAAGAAATGCCCCCATTCCATTATGATTCGCCACCACTTATAAGCTTGGAAGCATCCCCATCGGCTTCGGTGAGACCATCCATGTAGGTAACCATTTATGTATGGTTATTGATTGCCACGAAATCATTTTCACACACAATTATTGGTCGAAAGGAAAGACGGCCGCCTTACCCCATTCGCTATAGGTTCCAAAGGTAGAACCATGCAGTGCTCCAGAAAAACAATATCGTTGGCGTTCAGCCTCGGCGGCTGTCGTTCCCAAGAGCGACTGATCGTACTTGTATTTGCGCTCTGATATCGGAAAATTCATAAGATCAAGCAGAGTGGGAAAAACATTGAAGTGACTGGCCCGGTAATTCGTATTCACCGGCAGTTTTTTCCGGGTGATGATAAATAACGGAACAGACGCTTCACTCTTTGAACGGCCTCCATGAAAATAGTTTTCACCACTATCTGCTAATGTTTCGCCATGGTCCGATGTATAGACTATCGTCGTAGTGTCAAGGAAATCTCTCTGGTCCAAAAGCATCCGAAAAAAAGTTTCACAATTGTAGTGGAGAGCGTTGTCATAAGAGTTAACCAGCTCAGTTCGATGAGCTGGGTCAACTCGGCCACTTTTCAGTACAGGCTGCCACCTATCTGCTTTGGAAGGATACTGCCTATCGTAATCGAAATGAATCCCACGTTTTTGAATCACGATGAACTGCCCAACTGCACTGTTCAGCAATTGACGAACTCGCATGGCAATCTCAAAATCTATTTCAAAATTCAAAGCCATATCCTGCGTTGTGATGAAATTATCAATATATGCCATATCGTCGTTTGAGAACTCATAGGGCATTTTTGAGGTTTGACCGGAATAATAAAAAGTTGTGTACCCCATCGCTTTTGCATACTGAAAGATAGAGGGATTCAGGCGTGTGCGATAGGTTGTGTCGGGAAGGTCGCTAACCCCGGTAAGCAGGATTGGATTCGAGACATCAGAATAGGTTCCAGCAGCACTTGCCGTTCCCCAATTATAAATATCTCCCTTGCTAACCAGTTCCGCCAAAAAAGGGGTTGTATCTCGCTGATAGCCATTGATACTTAAATGATCTGAACGGTAAGATTCATCTATAATTAGAAGAATATTATTCCGTGGCGGAACGCTGGCCCTAAAACTTAGCGTATCTCGGTGGGCGGCGAACTTTAAAATCCAAGGCCAGTCAATAGTCGATGGGAAAATGATTGCCGCACGGAAGAAGGATGTTATCGAAAGAGCCGGCGGATCAACCAAAGAGTGTCTGAGCCCAACCATTATCACTACCAGTATCACGCTAACAACAATACTGAACGATCTGAAACCAACCCTTTTGGCGTTGCTGGTTGTTAGCAGCAGCAGAGCGTAGGCAGCCACCGAAATCAGGCTTAGCCAGTTGAAATAGGACAGAATCGCGTCATGATAATTCTCCAGGGTGGCTCCCATGGCGATTTTAATGTCGGCGATCTCAATGAACCTGCCGTAAGCCATGGCATATCCATATTCGATGAAGACTGCGATAGTAAAGATGGTGAAACTGACATAACGTACACCCCATGAAGAAAGGCAGGATACCCAGACATATAGATAAGCAAGCACAAAATACCCGGTGAGCATAATTACTCTGGCCCATATAGGTAATCCGGAGAATGACAAATCTGTTATATACCGGATGAATCCGATATTAAGGATATTATGCTCAAAAACACCCAATGAGACGATAAAAGCAAAGGCGATTATCGTTTCCCTGCACCTGATGATCTGATCTAATCTCCTCAGTTGTACAACAAAATACAGCATGTTAGATTGAAAAGTCGGTTTCACAAAATATCTACTCCAAATAAAATGCCTGAAACGTACACTTCATATAACATGTCAGTTTTGCTATCTTTCTATCCAGTGGCGGAGATGCTTGCCCATATAGCAAAATCTGTGTTTAATAAACTGTATCTTACAGATATGGCCGATTGGCCGATAGCCAACATGTATGGTGGATTTAAGCGACAAAAGATTTCGAGAGTCAATTGAAGCAATGACCTTGTCGTATCCCCCTTGTTTCATACAATCCGAGATATAACGATAAGATCCTGCCAGAACATGCTTCCCCCGGTATTGTTGAACGGTGAAACCCTTGTAGGCATAAACGCGATTGAAAGATATCGGAATATATTTTCGGTAATCGATATCCATTGTTTGAAACATCAGCCATATATAGAAGATGGGATTTCCCTGAAAGAAACCCAATATGACTCTGTCTCCATTTTCAAGACGATCCAGACTGAATTTCATTGCCTCAGCATCATACTCATGATCTTCAATATTCAGTTGCTTGATATCGTAAGAATCCCCAAAACGGTATTCTACCGCAATATCTGGAAATATATCAAGCAACTCATCTCTTTTTGCTTCAAGCAGAACATATTTCCATATCCAGAACACCTTGTCTCTTACGACATCTCTGATTCTTTTTGCCAGTTCTTTTACCTTTGGATTCAACGGGTCATCCTCCGAGACATCGCTTGAAGCACCGATTTAAATAAACTTTGGATCTGTAATGCCCATTTCCCATGTATTGTACACCCATATAAGGCATCATATTCACAAACCTGCCTGCCGCCAAATTCTTCTTTGACATGGTAAACGATCGGCTCTCCATCACGTCCCAATGCCTTGGACACTTCAAGCATATTAGCATCGACAAGCCTCCTAAGCATGTGCAACTGAACGGATATATTCAAGATATTTCTTGCTTCAGATTTTGTTTCAGCGAATTTTTTGAAAAATAAATCAAAATCATCCAATATATGTGGATATTGAGAGTCAAATCGTTCCACCAAAATGCCTTCTCGCTCGGCTCTTCTCACTTGCGTACGGGTACTTCGATGCAAAAGCGACATGATGTCTTGATCTGTTCCAGATAAATCCGTCAGCAATGTCCAGGATTCTTTTTTCATTCCTATGGTCAATGACTCCGGTATGCTGTGAAGTCTGGCAATATCCGGCATTGATTGCTTCTCTGGGCGCTGGCCAAACCAGTAGTTTTTGATGGTTACCGGCCAACGTCTGCTGATGATGCCTTTAGATTGTTGAATCATTATATCTGTTTGTTTAGGGTGTTAAAGATTTAACATGGAGTCCACAGATCGCGGCAATGTTAGACGTTCACGAAAAAGATAGCAGGTGTCATTCTAAGTAGCTCCTCAATCTTGCCTTCAATCAGAGCATAACGCCATACCCAGAATACATTATCCCTTACATAGTTTCTGATAGCTTTTACCATTATTTTTACGGTTGAATGCACTTGCTTGTCCTCATAGGTTACGTTTATGTGGAATCTGGGTAGACTTCTAAAAAACTCTGTTCAGCGGATCGGATAATTTCGTTCAAGGCATAGGGTGGGATATCAATTCCGTGATGTTTATATACAGCGATGGTATAGTCTTTCCATAACGCAAATGAAAACAGCAACCCATAATTTTTTCTGAATTCAGTATTTGAATAAAATGAATACATACCGCTTTCAGGCGGAGCGATTTTATTGACACATATGTTTCTGATTGAATTGGGTTCTGGAGGCAAAACAATAAATGAAGGTGTAAGCGATAAGAAATAATTTACATCATATCCTTTGTGTGTGATGTGTGTACTGAGAATCCCTTCAGGATGGATATCGATTATCAGTGGCAGTTCTGAAAAATAGGGAACCGCTCCCATATCCCAGCTAGCATAAGAACTTTCTTTGGGCGCAAATTGTTTTAACCATTTTCCCAGTTTAATGTGAGACCGGGTCATTGCATCCGTGTAATGTCTCAATTTTATCAAATCGAGAGTCGGGTAAAACAAATACAGTCCCAGACAAAGAAAAACACCCAGCCTGGAAATGCGGGCTTTCCTGTCCAACGCTGCTTTTTCAGCATTGTCAATAATAACCTTATAAATTCCCAAAGAAACAAATATTATCAGAATGGGTAGAAATGGCAGTTCATATCTGAAACCAGGCATCCACTCTCTTTTTGAGGCAAAACTAAATGCAAAAAGTAAGATTAATGCTGCTGTCAGCAATCTTTTTTCATGCTTCTCAACCGAATTAACCTGGAACGAACCAGGCCAGCCAAATGCGGCAAGTGGCAGCAAATAAGCTATGAATGGGCTCATTTCAACCAGTCGATGAGTAAGTCCGATACCCAAAGTTCCGCTCTTGGCATAAAACGTATTGGGGAGAAGGAAGCCATAAAAATTAAACCGCCATAAAAAGTAACCACAATAAAGAAATGCAAAAACAATAATACCCGGAATAATCTGTCTTATTCTGGACGGTGCGATTTTATTCCTATTCAACAGGCTCATTGCACAATCAAATATAATAATAGCAACAGCAAAGAAAAAACCTTCGGGTCTGGTGAGCGACATCAATGTTATGAACACCATTGACGCAATATGGATTTTACCATTTTGATGTTCCGCGATATAGAAATATAATCCAATCAGCATCCAGAAAATATACATCGTTGTTTCCAACCCTCCGATGGCCCAAAAAGACAGATGAGGGATGGCTGAAAGCAGGAGAACTCCCAGCGAGCCGATGTATTGATTACGGGTTAATAAATGTATCAACATGAAAACCGTAATGATGATGCCTGCTCCAAAGGCAATACCGATAAGTTTGATTGAATGCAAGATGATATTGTCCGATATATTCATCCAGAAAAATGGCGTTTCTAATAGAACCCAAAGAAAATTGGTGTATCCTTCAACTGGCTGGCTTCCATCTGTACTGTAAACCAGACCATAGCCATTAGAGAGGTTACGAGCATATCTGAGAGAAATATAGGCATCATCAATCGTAAAGCTAAAAAAAGCAAGTGAAAGAGCTATAAACACACAGATACTTAGGATAAGCACAACGTTGGCATAAACGCTGTTATGACCGGGTGATTCCGTTGATATCAGCAACCATAGCCCAACAATCCAAAACAGGCCAGCCATTCCGATCGGCACAATGACATCAAGTCTCGACAACAAATATCCATACATCGGACAGTCTCCTATGTTAATCCGTTAGTCAGCGTATGCCTGGAGCCAAAATGCCAATTTCCGTCGCTTGATATCAGTAGAATTCCCTAAGGGATCCAGAATTTTCAAATATACCGTTTGTGATGACAGAATGCCTTTATCACAAATGTGCATGGTTTTATAAACGGTATATTGATATTTTTCACATCCCTAACCGGTATTCTACCGGAATATCCGGGAACATATCAAGCGACTCATCTCATCTCTGGTTATTTTTGCCAGTTCTTTTACCTTTGGATTCAACGGGTCATCCTCCGAGACGTCGATTGAAGCACCGATTTAAATAAACTTTGGATCTGTAATGCCCATTTTCCAGGTACTGTACACCCATATAAGGCATCATATTCACAAACCACCCTGCCGCCAAATTCTTCTTTGAAATGATTTATCCGCATTAATGATTCATTGTCCTTTCCTGCATACCAGCCACCCATGTCGTATATATGATATCCCTGCTGTTTGTAATGAAGCATATCCTTCCAGTGAAGATAGCGACTGGCCCATCCCATGAAGTGACGCTCTTCGCTGTTTTGACCCTCGCGAAAGAGTGAGGCCGCAAGATGAACCCTGGCACGGCCGCCTGCTACAATGAATACATGGTAAACGATCGGCTCTCCATCACGTCCCAATGCCCTTGACACTTCAAGCATATCAGCATCGACAAGCCTCCTAAGCATGTGCAACTGAACGGATATATTCAAGATATTTCTTGCTTCAGATTTTGTTTCAGCGAATTTTTTGAAAAATAAATCAAAATCATCCAATATATGTGGATATTGAGAGTCAAATCGTTCCACCAAAATGCCTTCTCGCTCGGCTCTTCTCACTTGCGTACGGGTACTTCGATGCAAAAGCGACATGATGTCTTGATCTGTTCCAGATAAATCCGTCAGCAATGTCCAGGATTCTTTTTTCATTCCTATGGTCAATGACTCCGGTATGCTGTGAAGTCTGGCAATATCCGGCATTGATTGCTTCTCTGGGCGCTGGCCAAACCAGTAGTTTTTGATGGTTACCGGCCAACGTCTGCTGATGATGCCTTTAGATTGTTGAATCATTATATCTGTTTGTTTAGGGTGTTAAAGATTTAACATGGAGTCCACAGATCGCGGCGATGTTAGACGTTCACGAAAAAACTTCATCAGCCCTATAAGAAATGGAACGGGATCATCAATCGCCGCCCCTGCGAAGACTTGCTTCTCCTTTAGCAATCCGGTTAATTCCGAAAAAGTAAAGAACCCTCTTCTAATTTTTGACAAATGATAGTGCAGCTCATTGATTTCATCAATCCACAGAATACCTTCTGCTGCTATTTTCAGCGGCTCAATAGTTCCCCATATCAGATCATGATAGGCCAGGTACTCCACATGAACACCGCAGGTTGCAGCAAGCTGTGTTTGTGTGACCGACCTGGTGTTGATTTCAATCAGCTTGTACTGGCCATCCCGCGGGTCAAGTTTGAATTCGGGTTCCGCCAGACCATAATAACCGATATTTTGAAGATATTCTACGGCAGCCTGGATCGGCTGAGAACGGTTTATACTGCGGCATACGGTTCCAATACCAAAATCTCTGGGAAACTGCCGGACTTTGTCGTATCCGCAAATGCCCAGAGGAACAGACTGACGATTGAAATAACCGTAAAATAGATATAGCGTGTTTCCCGGGATGATTTCCTGAAGAAAATAATCCTGAATGCGCTCATTCAACATCGCTATGGCTGTCTCCAAAGTCGATGGCGAATGAATAACAAAGACCTTTTTGTGAAATTCCTGTATGAACCGATGGGAATAGGCGGATTTCACGATCAGGGGATAGCCAATATCTTCGGCCATTTTTCGCATTTCGTTAATTGTTTCCGGGAAACAGGTTCTGGGACAGGGAATGTTACGCCGGATCATGTCCTGAAAAAAAAGTTTCTTGTTTACCAAAAGGTTGATGGTGTCAAAGGAAGCCACCGGCATTCTGTAATAAGTTATCAGTTTTTCTTTGTGTTTCGAAAGTGCTAAGACTTCCGCATCGCCGGTCGGAATGTACACGGGTCGATGGTCAAGCGAACGCCCCAGTTCCATGAGTGTATTGATGAATCCAGCCTCATAATTTAGAGGATTGGGGCAGGGAACCAGCCTGGTGACATATCGTGAATACCGCACCATGCTTTTGGAATCGACATCCAGCACAATGACAGGAATGCCCTTGCGTTTCAGTCCTCTGAGTACACCCAGTGCATTGACGTTATTTATACCGCTTAGAATAGCGCTTTCGTGATTCTGCATTTGTCAGATCCTGTTTATGATGTTGACTTCAGCAATACACTCCATTATCATTTTCACATGACCACTTCCCCGACCGGCATTTCGAACCGGCTTACCCATGTGGATGCGCTTCGCGGCCTGGCTGGTTTGGCAGTATGCTTATTTCATTTTACCCGACACATACCCGGATTTCCTCCCAACGGCTCGATTTTGAAAACAGCTTGTCAGTATGGGTATCTGGGTGTCGAGATTTTTTTTGTGATTTCAGGATTTATCATTCCCTTCGCACTGTTCAGGTCCCAATACCGGATTGCGCATTTTCACCTCTTTTTGGCTAAACGGGTGATGCGGATTGATCCGCCCTATCTGATCACAGCAGCTCTGTCCATTCTGCTTTTTTCGGTATCGGCCTGTTTCAATGGAACATCCTACCCAGTTTCCATTCCGGCGCTGGTGGCGCACATCGGATATTTAAACGGCGTGCTGAAGCTGCCTTGGGCGGTCCCGATTTTCTGGACTTTGGCCATCGAATTTCAATACTATCTGTTCATCGCGGTGTGTTTTCCAGTGTTTACCTTAAAGAACAAAAAAATACCCATCGCCTTTTGTCTGGTGTTTTTACTGGCCGGGCTGCTGACATCGTATTCCGCCCTGATGCTTTATTACAGCCCGTTGTTCGCCTGTGGATTTCTCTGTTATTTAAAAAAACAAGGGAAGATTGACAACACCCTCACCATCCTGCTGCTCAGCCTCACTTTCCTGTCTGTCCACCATAAACTGGGCATCGAAAGTGCTTTGGCCTGCGCGCTGGCTTGTTTATTAATTCTGTTCCTACGCACGAACACCCATTCCGCAATGAATTTTCTGGGAAGAATATCCTATTCCCTGTATCTGCTGCACATCCCCGTCGGTACCCGCGTGATGAATCTGCTGTTTCGAATCCCGTTTTTTTTATCCCATGAATACCTGGCGCTTTGGTTATCCGTGATAGTCACGATCCTGTCGGCATGGGGATTTTACTGCCTCATTGAACGTCCGTCAATCACCCTGTCGCAGAAAATTGTTTACAATAGGCCATAACCGGTTTTTTTTGATCTTTCGCAATAGTGGCATCAGCGTTTTTTCTCCCCATAATTCAAGGACAGCCAAAAGACTTCGGGTATTTGCCGCCTGAAACAGAACATGCATTTCATTCAACCGTCCCCATTTGAATTTATAGGCGTCATCTTCTTTCTGAAAATCAATAATCGTCGCTCTATCCATATCCAAAAGCCATTTGACGGCAAACCAGCTAAGCACTGTCCCTGCGGAATAGGCGGCATGATCTTCTCTATACGCTGTTTTTAACAAACAGGTGTACGATCCGCTTACAGCATAAAACGAAGTGGCGACTGGAATATAATTCTCCAGAATGGTTTGCTGTGGATTGATGGCGGATTTATATGATGACAGTGACGGGTCACGATCGCTCGCATGTTCTCCTTTTTTGAAGTACAGCACAAACAGCCGCAGCTTTCCATTCAACGCAAGATATTCTGCCAAATGACGGTGAAACAGGGGGGAAAATTCAGGTTCTTTCCGCCAACTATGTTTGAATATGTCGTAATAATGATCCATTGCGGCGTGAATGTTCTGGTCTGGCTGCGATGTCAGGACAATGGTAAATGCGCCTTCCCGATTCATTTTATTGATGGCGCTTCTAATGTTCTGTCGATGATTTTTATCCCGGCTTTGCCAATAATCAGACGCGCACATGCCTGGTACAGTATCATAAATCAAATTGGCATACTGATTCGACATTCGAGTGATCATTTTTTTTTGTTTTTGAATAGCCTGATTCAATGCCGCCAGAAAAGGATTCGAAGCCGGCATGTCCTCGAAGTGGATCATGTCCCACAGTTGGCGATGAGTAAACAGATATCTGACCAGGGCGTCCGCCGTATCAGTCTCCCGTCCTCTCAAAACAACGCCTCCGCGGTAAGCCGAGTAGATATTGCCGATAAACTCTATGCAGTTACAGGAAAAAAGCCGCAATCGCCTCCTATTGATGCAGCAAGGAATGATGGCGACAGGCTTATTGTCTTCCCGAATCCAAACGATAAACGGCTGAGAAACCGGGTGAATGAATAAATGACATGCTGCATGAATCCAGTCAAAACTGTAGTAGAAATTGTCCTCCTGATTTTCCGCCAGAATTGCACACCAGTCCGATTTTAGTTCTGAAAGATTTGACACCGATGTCATAACGGTTACATCCATTTCCTCAAACCCTCCTGTTCAACATGACGAGATTCAACACATCCAACAACACCGCCAGCCTTCGTGCTGCATTGTTGCCGATGGATTCCCGCGCGGTTTGACCCATCAATTCCGCAGCATCGGGATGATTCAGCAAATACCGAATATGATCGCTCAGAGTTTCTGCATCTTTGGCATCAAAAAACAGCGCGGTTTTTCCATCAACCGCATATTCGACTGTCGCCATATTTCTCGTAACGATCAGTGGCCGACCCAAGGCCAGTGTTTCCAGCATGCATAGCTGACCTGCCGCAACATTGTAACTTTTAAGGGGCAGTATTACCATGCGGGATGATTCGATAAGCGCCAGCAGTTCATCCCATGATTTTTCCCGAATCAGCACAATGCCCGAGGGCAGCGGATATGTCGGCTGATATGTTCGGGATACGATTACTGTTTTAACTGGCAGGTTTTTTACTGCTTGAATCAGCATATCGTAATCCCGATCGCTGTTGCCATAAGAAAAGAGATAATCCCCCCTGGAAGAAATGTCTTTTTTCAATAAATAGGCGGCCGGTGTCATGGGCCAGAATGCCATCATTTCAGGACGGATTCCAAACTGCCTGGCGTAGATTTCGATTTCTTTTTCAGATGTTGTAAAAAAGAAATCGATTCCGGGGATTGCAAACTGAAGCAGTTTCAAGCGAAACCAATAAATCCAGTCGGTTCGCGTCAGATCGATATGAAAATCGTAAATGATGTGTTTGGGTGATCCGGGTCGTCTGAACAGGCGGTTCAATGCCCCATAGCAGATTCCCAACCGCATGGACCAAGACATTACAATGTCGAATGAATCCCGTTTCATGAGCGCAACCAGTGGGAGATAGAATTCTGAAAGGATGTAAGTCAACCGATTCCAGAAAAGAGATCGAAAGCGGTTCAATCCGAAAGGCTGCAATATGTCCAGCTTTTCCATCTGTCCCATAATGGCCTGGTACAAATCCCATTTGCCGGATTCTTTCCAGTGGATCATCATCAGCAGTTTGGGGCGCAGAAGCATTGTTGAGTTTACCTCTCGCCCCGCGGTGGGAGGTTGGGAGTGGGGACCATGGGCGTTGAATTCATGTTTTTTTTCTCATGGTAAATTTGTTGGTTAATATTGTGATGCAGGTATCCAGATCTGCTGTTCGAAACATCCAGATAATTCCTATATAACACAGTGACACAGAAACAGCGGTTACAGGAACATAAATCAATCGGGATATTGAAGTTAATTCAAATAAATTTACCATTACCAGCCCAGTTCCCAACATGCCGGCGGCTGCAAAAATGATCCGGGTGAAGCTGGAAAGCGTCTGGGATAAATTGGTAATACCCAGATTGCGTTTGAGAAGAAAAATAAACCAGATGGAAATGATTCCCATTGTGGCGCTGGTGGACAGTGCAATGCCCTTCGCACCCCAAAAATGCATGAACAGAACATTAAACAACACATTCAAAAATATTGAAACAATCCCCATATACAGGAGCATTTTGGTTTTTTGAAGGGCCGCGAAAAATGTGCCATTGATAAATGTATAAGCATAAAAAAACAGACCCAGACTGTAGCAGACCAGGGTTTGCGCGGTCTGTTGAGCAGCTTCCAGATCAAATGCTCCCCTTTTCAGCAACAGAATGACCAAATCCTCGGAAAACAAAACCATCAGGCAGGTGATGGGTATGGTTAAAAACCCCAGAAAAATGAGGGCGTATTTGAAAATATTCTGAAGATTATCCCGATTTCCGGCAGCAGCCTCTTCACTGATAAATGGGAAAATGGCTCTTGAAACGGCCATGATGACCACCTGGATGGGAAGGTCGTTGATACGAAAGGCATACCGCAGGGTTGAAACCGATCCAGCAGACAACTGGGTGGCCATCACCTGGTCCACCAGCATATTTGAGTTTGCGATAAGTTGGCTCCCCAGCATGGGGATGGATAGCAGCCAGAAAGCTTTTATTATTTGACGGTCAAACGGTAAGGGAGTGCCAAATTGAAATCTTTCTCGCCAAAGTGCAATGCCCATGTAAACGGTTTTCATCAGTGTGCCGATAAGAAATCCCCACACCAAAACATAGATATCATGGCCCGTATCATAGATCAGAAAAAAAATAAGCGCGATATTCACAAATATCGGCGCGACATACAGATGAAAAAACAGCTTTCTGGCGAGCAGGATTCCCCTGAAAAGAATTCCCGCTCCATCAATGAAAATCAACAGAATTAGCAGTCGTTCCATGATAACAGCCAACTGCTTCTCCTCCGGCTGAAATCCATAACCGATCACTTGAATGATTTCAGGCCCAATGACATAGCAAATAATGGCCAACACCGCAAAAAGCAGGGTGGTTAAATAAATCAACCAGGTAGCATGAGAATCCGCCTCCTGAGAAGAACGATTGCGCCATTCCAGATATAGGGGAACAAATGCCGAAATCAATGCGGCTGAAAACAGTAATACGACGGTTCCTGGAAATGAGTAGGCTACATTGAAAACATCCAGAGATGCTGAAACGCCGAATCGATGTGCGGTCAGCATTTCCTTGCCAATGGCCAGGGCCTTGTCCACCAGTGACCATACCATAATGATGGCGCTGGCTCTTCCAATCTGGCTGGCCATGCTTGCAGGTTCATTTTTCAAAGGGAACTTCCAGTTCGGATCTTCGGTTCATCGCCCTACCTTCTGCGGTCTTGTTGTCAGCAATAGGCAGATGCTCACTGTATCCCACCATCTGAATGCGGGACGATGCAATACCCTTTTGGATCAAATAGTCGCGAACTGCATTAGCCCGTCTTTCAGAAAGCTTCTGGTTGTATTCATCAGATCCCTTATAATCCGTATGGCCTTTAACGGTAACAGGCGTTGAGGAATGCTCCTTCAAATAAGCCACAGATTGATCCAACAAAGGGACGTAGATTTTTTTGATATTTTGCTTGTCAAAATCGAAATGCACCATTGTCAAAAGGTTTTTGTCGGTTGCAACCTTCCCTTTCCCTTTTGCCGGCCGTGATGCGATGACACTGGCGTTCTCGTCCAGCGACTGGTAAAGAACCGTGGTATAAAGTTTCTGATCCTGATTAAGCCAGAAGGCAATTCCCTCTCTATCCAGCACATATTTATATTTTATAACCTTGCCAGCGTTATAAAAAGTATAAAGTTTTTTATTTCCAGAACATTGAAGCGGAAATTCTTCTTTTTGCTTGCCGGTTGGATCAGTCTTATTCTCGGTTTCAGTTGTGGCTTTGGTCTGGATGATTGGAGATGGTTGATAATTCAGATTGTCAACAGACTCATGCCGCCCAAATTCATTTTCGATATCTGAAAGATAGATGCCGCTGGATTGATGTTTATTACCGACAGTTCCCTGAAAGTCTCTGGAAAGATAAATTTGCTCAACTCTGCCGTTCTGATTCAGAAATACACTCAAACCCAGGAATTCATATTGTAGGCACATTCCGTCGCTTTTAATGATATCAGGAGTTCCAAGCGTTTCAATGATTTCTTTGTGGGGCATATCCAAACTGATCAGGCGGAGAGAATCCTCAAACTGTACACTCATCGTAGTAATAGAATGCCCGGTTGCGGGAAATGCTAAAATCAGCATCCCACACAGTATAATCATCACGGTTGAGAAATTTGGAAGAGCGGCTTTTCGGTTCCTCGGCTCTTCATATCTTCGGCTCTTTGCCTTTTTCATTGTCACACTCCTTTTCGGATATCCATTGCGCAGCGCTCAAGCAGATTGCTAAAAACCGTCATGCGGTTATCGGTCAATTTCAAGGCAGATTCCCTGGCCTTTCGCCCAACATGTTCAGCAACTTCCGGGTGATCCCGTAGATAAATGAGGAAAGAGCTATTTTCCTTTTTCCTGCCAATTGACCAAAATCAAAATTTTATGTTGTAAAATCAAAATTTTATTGCTCCAGTAATTGTATTGACCGCCGTCCGCTTATGCCTTTGACAGCGAAAGATCAAGCGTGAATCGCCTGCGCCACCAGCCGCACCCCCAGCGCCCCGCAAACCTTTGCGATGGTGTCGTAGCGGGGTTTTGCATTGGGCCTGAGCGCCTTGTACAGAGCTTCGCGGGTGAGACCAGATGCCTTGGCAATCTCGTTCATGCCACGCGCCCGTGCGATATCGCCCAATGCGGCCGCCAGCAAGGCCGGATCATTCGCCTCCAGAATGTCCGTCAGATAGGCCGCAATCGCCGCCTTGCTGTCAAGATACGGCGCCGCGTCGAACTCGGGCAGGTCTGCCACCTTGATGCGTTGTGTCATGGTAATCTCCTTCAGTCAATCCAGCCGCCCAGCCAATGTCTTGGCGCGCTTGATGTCGGTTTTCTGGGTACGCTTGGATCCGCCCGCGAGCAACGCGATCATAGATGATGTAATCGTTCGATTACATATTGTCAAGCAGAATTTACCGCGATTTGACTCTCCGCACCGCCTTCGGTACGGGTGGGCGTATCCATCATCAACATTGTTCAAGGTGTGTAATGCTGCCGTTTTAAACAAAATTGACCTTCTTCCTTATTTGGGATATGATAAGGATGAAGCTGTTC
>SESB01001256.1_pt1 | contig 16897 bp, 22 predicted proteins | sample 3171441 | NCBI WGS metagenome assembly SESB01 (sample SAMN06051867, study PRJNA518727) | freshwater metagenome | biome: subpolar coniferous forest; feature: holomictic lake; material: water; isolation source: holomictic Lake 227, 6 m depth | place: Canada: near Kenora, Ontario | collected...
AGAGGAAATAGTCACCGCCATTAACAAAGCCTTGGCACAGCCAGCGCAGAAGCCTGTGGCGTGGTTATATGAAGGGGAGTATTCCAGTGGTTCGTATAGCGGTAACTATTTTGCATGGAATGTCACTATGAATAAACATGCTACAAACGCCGCAAGAAAAGTAAAACCCCTCTACACAATTCCACCACAGCGCCCTTGGGTTGGGCTAGAGGGAGAAAAAATTAGGTATTTATGGGAAAGAGCCACAAAACCAGACAGAAGTACCATGGCTATAGTCACATCATTTGCCCAAGCAATAGAAGCAGCATTAAAGAGTAAAAACATATGAAAATTGAAGTAATAAAAGATTATGCCCTGCCTTGTATGCAGGCAGAACACGCACTCAAGGAAGTACACCAATGTATGTTGAGCAATCACTACGATGATGCAATTTACGAATGTACGGTTGCGTTAACGTACATTGCCAGCATGATGAAAGCAATCAAGCATATGAAAGAACAAGATAAATGAGGGCAATGACAGAACGAATTAGGCCCATCCTTATTCAGTATGAAGAAGGCTTAACCGCACGGCACATAGCGGCATTGCTTGGCGTTTCTGCCGATGCGGTAAAACGATCTTTAAGCACTATGGCAGACGTTTACATTGATCGGTGGACATCACACACCGAGGGCGGTATGTATGTTCCTGTTTACGTCAAAGTAGAAGTGCCAGAAGATTGCCCTAAACCTTAATATGGTCGAGTGCCTTGTTTGTCAATAATTAACACTTGGCCCCGAGGCTTTTCTTTGGGGTCATTTGTTACTGAAACGTGAGTCCAACGATCAAACTCGCGGATTAACTGGTCGAAGGGTAGTTTAGCAGCTATCACCGCTTTTACAACCTCATCGGGGGTCATACTGGGAACACGGATATCCACGGCGCAGCCAACCCTGTGCTGGCTTGTGTCTTTAGAACCAACGGCATCGTTGACTTTTTTAGATCGGAAGGCGGAGTTGACCATGACGGGTTTACCTCCAAGCGCCACCTTGACCAACTCCAAAAAGCCAGCCAGTCGTACCAAATTTGCTCGTTCTGTTTCATTGGGTGTGTTGTCAAACTCGCGGTGGTCTGTTACGGTTAGTTCTTCAAGCGTGAAGTTTTTGGTCAAATTCATTTTGCAGCCACTCCCTGCATCTTCTCAGCGGTACGCATACCGCCAAGCCCAAGCATCCCTAAAAGCAGCGGCATCATTGTTCCGGTGTCCATCTGGGGGAACTTGACAGGATGACCAGCCAACGCAGAACCCCATTCAGCCAACGGGCCAATAACAAACTGCACGGCAAACCCTGCCCCGCATATCCAGCCAATAGCGGGTCGCCAACCAGAAACAAAAATACTGGAGTTTGCTGCCTCTATCTTGTTGATGTCCATCTGCCCTGCAATCTGGGTTAACTCACCCGATTGCTGTAGCTTCATCAACTCAAGCCGCGCAGCAGCTTGTTGTGCGGGATCAGGGAAAACCCTATCTAGGACTTTGCCGCCAATGTCAATTAGCGCTGATACGGGATCAAGGGCCATTTGGTGTTTCCTCTGTATGTGAACCTACTTTAAGACCAGAAAGCCAACCAATCAAGCCGCCAATAATGGTTTGAAATGCTGGCCCAATAATCTCAAATATTTTGGTGTTGTCCACTTCACGGACAAAAAGACCATGAATTAAAGCGCCAATCAACGCAAGCACAACCGCGCACAAGGTGGCGGTGACCATGTATGTGACGACAGAAACTAGTTTATCCTTTTCGTTCATTTTGCTTTCTCCATAATCTTAGCCCGCAAAATTGGGCTATCAGCAGTGCCTGCCCACTCAGGCAAAGCATTCCAAATGTTAACGTAATCGTCCGCGCTGCATGATGTTTTATCTAACCATGCCAACATTGCTTTGTGGCGTTCCATTGAATCGTGTGTTGACCAGGCTATAGCGTACAACTGTTGTACCGCGCAACTTTGTATTGGCTTGGGTTTCTCCAGTTTCTTTGGCGGGGCTGCTGAAAGGATTAGCCTGTCCTCTGCTGCCGATACCGTTACCAGCATCAAAAAGATTAAAAGAAACAAGCGCATTTAACACAGATTAACCCTTGTTAATCCAATGCAGAAAATAACTAGCAATACTACCCAAAGCAGACACAATTACCATGCCGGCCCAAAACCCGCCTTTTCCTTGATTTGCCATTTCAACAAGTTTGTCAATTGACGTTTCCAATTTGTCAATTTTGGTTGACATTTCATCAAAGCGGCGTTCATAGTTTTGAACGCGCTCCCACAAAACGCCATACTTAATAGGATCAAATGAATCAGGTGTCATGATTTTTGGATGTATGCAAGTGCGTAATATGTTGGCAGATAAGTGCCAACGCTGCTTGTGGAGGCCGCCGTAAACCCTCCAGTATTGCCTACGCCATAGGTGTTACCAGCGCCTACAACAAACGAATCTTTAAGGTTTGGAGTGCCATTAGAACCATCACAAAGGTAATAACCAGTTGGAACTGATGCAATAGACCCCGACCACATAATGATGCCGCCCGATGGAACTGCGCTAACCGATGCTGTTGTACCAATGATGCCGTATAAATTGTCGTATGTGCCAATGACGTTATTACCGGAATCTGTCAGAACAAACTTGTAGTTAGTGCCTGCGGTTAACCATATTTCTTGCGGTGGACGTCCGTCCGTTCCTAACTGGATTGGATTGGTGTTAGCAATCGTTCCCGCAGACGTTGTATATGTTGCAGTTGGCGTTGTGCTGCCAGCAAGGTAAGTGTAAATATATCCCCCATTTAGGGGAATGCCGGTGGTGGTAAAGAACTGGAATCCGTTACCGATGGGAGAGAGATTAACTGCCATTTCCAATGTCCTTTATGTATGTAATGCCAGCGGCTGGCTCAAGTGCTTTTTTAGTTCGTTGTCCGGCTTTGAATTTTTGAACTTGACCGCGAACCATGCTGCCAAGTGGTAATCCAACCTTGCCACCACCAACAACGTTTCCAAGGGTTTCTAAGCCACCTGCTGCGCGTTCAGCCATTGCGCCAACCAATGTATTAGAGTTATTGACAAAAGCGCCTTTAGGTTGTGCTTGGGTGTAATGTGCAACATTGCCCAATGTTTTCAACGTAGACGATGCGTCAGGATTAAACACAAGGTTTAATTTTTCCGATTTGTCTAATTGATTAAGGGCTTTGTTAAACGCCGCTTGAGAAAAATTGCCTTGACCATCTACCGATTTTTCACGCAACCAATTTAACGTTCCTGCGCTCATGTGCTGGTGGGCAACAGAGTCGCGGCCCAATTGGTCAATCATGGCTTTCACATTGTCGCGTGTACCATTAACAACAAACTTATCAATGAATTTGTCAGGCGCAACGCTATTTTCTACCGCCGCTTTGTAAGCAGGGTCTTTTTCAAGCATTTGGAATCGTTCCCTAGCAGCGCTTCTAGCCTCATCAGCCAACGGCTTAACTCGTTTTGCACTTTCTTGTAAAGGTAAATTGTCTAGTTCTTGAACCATAAATTTAGCAGCCATGCGCGTTGGGCCTTCAGCAGAAGTTGCAGAAATATTGCTAAGATTTCGGCGAGAACTCAAATAATTTTCAAGAGTCATTGAATCAGATTCTGCCATTCTTTTTATGGCCGCCATTTGTCCTGCTGGTGCATCGTCAGTCAACAATTCAGAACCAAGTTTTTTATTAATGTTTTCTAACAATGTTGGAGCATCAATTGGAAATTGACCGCCATTAGCATCGCGTAATGCTTTAAATTTTTCATTAATGTTTTGATTACGCACATCATCAATTTTTTTGTATGAGTCTATCAATGAATCGCTGTTTTCTATGGTTTTTGTGCCATAAGCATCAGGAGCAGCCATTTCACGAATTGCATCCATATTTTTAATCAATTGACCATTTTGCTCATTAAGACGCGCAGCCATTGCAGGGTCTGCACCCCTGCTGTTTTGCTCCATAGACAATTGGGTAACGTCACCCGTTGCTTGTCCATTGGTAAGGCGTACCGGCTCGGGCAATGAATCTGCCTCAATGTGCCGTTGCAGGACAGGAACGTTTACTTTGTTTACAGGAACGCTGCTGACTGCTTGTTTCAATTCGGGGCTGGCGCTTGCCAATGCCGCCTTAATTGTCATTTCAGTCGGAACTGCTGCCGCGCCTACCGAACCAGGCGTTGCCGCTTCAAACGTGTACTCAGGCAAAGCCGCTTTGATTTTGGCAATTCCCGCTTTAACAGGCTTAACACCAGCAGGAAGGGCCATCATTGCCGCATTAACGCCTTGCTCTATGTCGGTGGGGCTAATGCCTGTGCGCTGGCCTATTGCCTTTGCGCCTTGGGCAATTGCACCGCCAACGGCTTGTTGCGCTTGGGTGGGCAATGAACCTTGATAACCAGGCGTTCCAACCGTGCCGGTTAACCGACCGACAGGGTTTGCCAATGCTTGAGAAACAGGTTGTGCCGCTGCGGTGGCTTCCTCGGGGCTTAAACCAAACACCCGACCAGCGCCATAACCAACCGTTCCCGCTACTGCGGACGGGATATTTCCCACAACATCAAGCGCCGATGCAATCTCGCCTGGTGCGCGTTGTTTCATTTGAAATGCGCGTTGAAAGGCTTGGGCCACTAATCCTTGAGGCTTGGGTTGATAAGCCTGTAGTTCTGCTGCCGTTGGGCCACCTTGCATTCCACGACCACTTCCCCCGCTTACCATATTAGGGGCTGGTGCATCAAGAAAGTCGGCAAATGTGCCTGTTTGTGGGGCGGCTGGCGCTGCCATAGTAGATAAACCGGCTTGCTGCATTGCTTTTTGTGCTTCAGCAATGTCTGCCATGTTTCTTTGATATGTGTCAGTTCCAGGCTTTATGTCTTTTGTGACCGATTGAAATTGCTTTAATGTTTCAGCAAGATCGTTGTAACCAAGCATTGCTTCCTTGGTTAATTGACCGCCTTTTTTTGCAGGCGGCGCAGAACTAGGCGCAGCACTTGGCTGGCTTGAATCAAGAAAGTCGGCAAATGTAGGCATTACGGAATAATCCCAAGTTTTTTAGCCAATAAATGTTTTTTACGAATTGCATCACGTTCCATAGGGCTCATTGCTTGGTACGTTTTTAATTGATCTTCCGGTGACATTTCTTGGAAGAAACGTGGGTCAGCAGCGTTTTGCCATTGTAAGAGTTTGTTTTGATATGCAACAGGGTCGCCAATAGCGCCTTGCAAGAAATTGGCTTTGGAAGCGTTAAATTGCTCTTGACCAATCAATTGATTGGTGACGCGCAACATACCTTCTTTGGTCATTTTAGTGTTGGGGCTTGCCAATTCAGCCAAGCCACGGGCAGCATCCGTATTGCCACCGGCAAGTTGCAATAATTTGGTATTTTTTGCAAGTTCATCGGTGGAAGAACTTTCCAAAACGTTGTAATCAATTCCCAGAGATTGAGCAAGATTAGCAGCAAATTGTTTTTTATCAGCCAATGCGCCTGTGTATGACTCAGGAATAAGTTTCTTGATATTTTGGTAAATCGCAATTTTTTGAGGCGCTTCCCCTGCTTTTTGTGATGTTGCAGTCCAATCTGTGCCCAATGTTTCTCCAAGTTTTGTTTGCAAGTTTGTTGTGGCAGGGCCAACTCCAGCTTTTACTGGCCCACCTTGACGCTGAGACAAAGGGCCAAGATAAGTAGTTTCACCAGTTGGGCCTGCAACAGTAGTTTCGGGAGGCAATTGACGTTCTACGCCAGGGTTAATTTGCTGACCTGGCTGCTGAACAGACAAATAACTTCCTGATGTTGTTGGAACATTTGCGGCTCCTGTACTAACAATTTGTGCCGCTGGATATAACTTATCTAAATGCGCCGATGCTTCCAACGATTGAAGACCATTTCTTCCAACCCATAATTGCAGTTCGGCAGGCGTTCCAGTTTTGGGAACTTGAGCCATTGACTGTTTAATTGCGTCATCTCCCGCACCACTATCTTTAAGCGTTTTGGTCATGGATTGAACAATGTCATCCGTTGACAAATCTTTTTTGGTTGCAAGACCAAGTAATTGACGAGCAGCATTTGACTGAAATTCTTTTAACGATTGAAGCCGTTTTATATCTGATTCACTTGTTGCTGCGCTAATTCGCGGCTGTGCAGTACCAGCAGAAACGTTTGCTTCCGTCTGTGCGCGTTGCGATTCTGCAAGTTTTTGAGCTACGTCAGCGCCGTATGTTTCTTGCGCTTTTTTCAATTCAAGTTGACGTTGTTGTAACGCCAAAGGATTCATTTGCTGCGCTTGCTGATATTGCTGCACACCCGATGCCATGTTCATCATGTCCGCAAGTGACGTTTGCGGCATGGCAAGATTGGTGTAGCCTGTGAAATAGTCTGCCATATCTAATCCTTATGGTTTTGCAGGTGCAAGTAAAGATGCAAGGAACGTAGAATTTGCAAGGCCGCTTGTACCTTGTGACAGCGCTTGGGCTTTGCCAACTGAAGCGGCAGCTTGTGCGTTAGCCAATGCAGTCATCAGATCGGTTGTGCCTTTTCCGTAAGACGTTCCAGCAGCCTGTGCGCCTGTGTTTGCGGTTTGACCCATTCCAGCCATTCCAGCAAGATTTCCGTAAATGTTTTGGCGTTGCGTTTGGTAATTGTTAAACGCATTTTGATATGCGTTACCCGCATAGTTTTGCGTATATTGTTGCAAGCCTTGTAAAGTATTACCGGACAATGCACCGCCACCAACGTTTGCAGCGCGTTGGTTTGCCATTTGCCCTTGTTGGAGCATGAAGTCATAGTTAGGAGCAAGTCCACCAGCAAGGTCTTGAGCATTAAATTGATGCTGCAAATAACCGGAACCTGTGCCCATTGTTGTGGGTTGTCCTGTTGCTGGATCGTATTGTTGGTATTGACCAGTTCCAAGTGCGCCTAATTGACTTAAAGCATTTGTTCCCGTTGTTTGGTAAGGTTTTTGGAAACCTAATTGTTTTTCGTAAATGTCTTTTAGTACGGCTTGTGAGGCTGTATTTGCGGCAGTTGTAGCGTCTAAACCAGTATTGATTGCGCTTGTTAAGTTTGCTGCATTGCCTGCACCGACTGCACCAGACAACAAAGCAGATAGTTGCGTTCCAGTTAAACCAGTTGCATCTTGCAATTGTTGTAACAGGCTTGGAGTAAGTGTCGATCCCGCAGTACCAGCAGCCGTTCCAGCAGTACCTGTTCCTGTAAGTCCTCCGCCAGAAACAACGCCACCACTTCCAACCGTTGTTCCTCCACCAGCAGTAACACCGCCAGCGCCTACCGTTCCACCTCCAGCGGCTCCTGCTGTAAGACCTGTTCCTCCCATGCCTGCAACGCCTGTGCCACCAGCGGTTAAAGCAGAACCCGCAGTTCCACCAATGTTTGAAAGAGCAGTAAGTCCAGTTCCTCCACCCATTCCTGTAACGCCTGTTCCTCCGGTTGTTAAAGCGCCACCAGCATTAAGTCCTGTACTTGTTCCTGCGGTTAATCCTGTACCACCTCCCATTCCCGCAACGCCTGTTCCGCCTGTCGTTAAACCAGCGCCACCAGTGCCTGCAGCGGCTGCTGCAGCGGCATCAGCAGCCGCTTTTGCTTTAGCCGCAGCATCAGCGGCTGCAGCGGCATCAGCAGCAGCTTTTGCTTTAGCAGCAGCATCTGTAGCATTAGCAGCGGCGGCAGCGTCAGCAGCGGCCTTTGCGTCAGCGGCTGCTTTTGCTTTTGCAGCGGCATCTGCTTGTGCTGCGGCTTGTGCATCTGCAAGGGTTTTAGCTTCTGAAGCAGCTTTTGCATCTGCAAGGGTTTTAGCTTCTGAAGCAGAAGCATCTGCGGCGGCTTGCGCTTCTGCGGCAGCTTTAGCTTTGGCAGCAGCATCAGCATCTTTTGCGGCAGCAGCGGCATCAGCAGCAGCCTTGGCATCCGCAGCCGATTTTGCATCAGCAGCAGCTTGGGCTTCAGCAGCAGCATGAGCGTCTGCAACAGATTTAGCTTCAGCGGCAGCTTTTGCATCAGCAGCGGCTTTAGCTTCAGCAGCCGAGGCATCTGCAGCAGCTTTAGCATCAGCCGCAGCCTTGGCTTTGGCAGCAGCGTCAGCATCTTTTGCGGCAGTTGCAGCATCTGAAGCAGCTTTCGCATCCGCAGCGGCTTTTGCATCTGCGGCGGCTTGCGCTTCTGCTGCTGCATGAGCATCTGCTGCTGCTTTAGCTTCAGCGGCGGAAGCGTCTGCTGCGGCTTTAGCATCTGCTGCCGCTTTAGCGTCTGCGGCTGCTCTTGCATCTGCTGCGGCCTGTGCTTCTGCGGCAGAGGCATCTGCTGCTGCTTGTGCGTCCGCTGCAATCTTTGCTTTTGCTGCTGCATCAGCATCTTTTGCTGCAGTAGCAGCGTCAGAAGCCGCTTTAGCGTCTGCGGCAGCTTTGGCATCTGCGGCGGCTTTTGCCTCTGCTTCTACTTGTGCTTGTGCTGCAGCATCAGTAATGGCTTTGGATTCTGCAGCAGCAGCATCCGCCGCTGCTTTAGCGTCTGTTACCGCTTGGGCATCCGCCGCTGCTTTAGCGTCAGCCGCTGCTTGGGCATCCGCCGCTGCTTTAGCGTCAGCCGCTGCTTGGGCATCTGCAATAGATGTATCTATAGCGCTGCCATCTGCAATTGATGACAAATTTGTGCCTTTAGTACTTACAGTTGTATCCGGTGCAACATCACTAATATTTTGTAATGTGTTAGTTCCTGTTGATTCTGCAGCGGCTTTTGCATCAGCAGCGGCTTTTAATTGGGCATCATTTCCAGCTTGTGCAATATCTGAAAGCGCACTTCCTTGAGTAACTACTCCTTGTGCGCCAGCAAGCGCTGCTCCTGTTAAATCTCCAGCAGCCGCACCATAAGCACCAACTGAACCAGGCGTTAAGCCTGATGCAACCATTTCATTGACTGAAGCTCCTGTGCTGCCAGTTAGTCCACTAATATCGCCAAATAAATCACCAAGTGCTGGGCCAAGAAAATTTGCGCCAATCATTGACATCAAAATTGGCTTTAATGTGTTAAATGCTTCTCCAATGTTGCCACGGTTTACCAAATCAGTTGGTTTACCATTCATATCAAGGTATTGATATTGGCTTTTGCCGTTGTCGTAACGGTATCCAATAGGCGCTTTGCTTGTGTCAGGCTCTTGATTGCCGCCGTGAACGGTTTTCATTGGATAAACCGGCTCAACGTCAGTCCCAATAGTTTGACGAGCATTAGCTACCCATGAAGGCTCAACAAATCCCTCTGCGCTTGCGTAATTAGGCAACGCTGCCAATGGAGTAACTGGCGATATAAAAGCCGCGCTATTAGGCATTTCTTAGTCCTTAAACGTTGTAGTAAGGAATTTTATAAGCGTTGCCGTTAACGGTCACGTTTATAAACCCTACTGGATTGGCGGGCAAGGTTGCTGAACCTGCGGTTGCCGTGGTTGCGCTTGAAAAATTAAGCAAATTAAGAAAAAACTGCTGCCATGCCCGAGTGGGGCGATTAGTATTTGCATCCAAAAATACCGCTTGTGGATATGGATTTATCTGTTGCGTATTAGAAAGAGCCATTAGTTTTCTCCACCTGACGATTTAAGGTTAGCGGACACAATGACAGCGTTTACAGGATCAGAGATTGCCACTTCAAACACACGGTCACGGGCCATGCCCAAACGCCTCCAAATAGCACGATTTTTAAAGCGGCCTAATTGTCCAATGCTTACCCAATATTCTTTAGACCAAGTAGAACCACCGTCATTAGACCAACGCAGCATTGCCTTGGGATTTGTGGTTGTAACTGAATTTATTGGGGCAATAGGCCCAATTAAATATTGATAAAGTGGGCCAATTGTTAAAGTATCGGAACTGTTAATAGTGTAATTATTTCCCAAATAAACAACGGTAAATTGGTCAATATATAAACCCGTAATTCCAACACCAGGTTGGAACTGAATCTGAAGTTCATCAAAGTATTCACGCTGGAAGTCAGACACCAAGTGAGGCGCACGGCGCATCCTGCGAACGTTTGTTCCATTGTCGGTGTAGTTCAGTTTGTCTAGCGAATAGATTTTGCCGTTGCTGTAATCGCCAACCAAAACTTTGCCTTGGAATACTGCCGAGCAATTGCTCCAATGACGCATATAAGTGCCATCAGAGGCCATGCCAAGCCATTTGTGCCACATGGTTGTGGTTGCGTCATAAGCCCATGTCAGATTTAAAGTTGGAAATGTCGTAACGTAAATTTCATGGCCTTCTAATTGATAAGTGTACGAAACAGCATCATCTATGTATTGATTTGTTAAAGTATTCTCAACTGCATGGGTAGAAATTCTTTTAGGAATGTACCCTTCCATTTGCATGATTTGCGCTTGACCACGATTGTTTCGGGAAACGTATGCAAAGGAATTACCAAGTCGGGAAACCGAGAATTGCGCCGCAATACCGTGTTGAGTAGACGTTCCAGGGATACGTTGAAAAGCAAAAGGAACTGCGCCAACGTCTGTCCAAACTTCGGACGATGCTTCGCCCATCAAATAAACTTCACGGTGGTCAACAATAAGGGCAACTAATTTGTCTGGAGAACCATCTTTTAGCGCATAAGACGTAGAGGAGGAAATCGGGCTTAATAGATCGGAAGCGCCCCATTGTTGAGTGCCTGGGTTGTTGTAAACGAAATAATTGTCCACAATGTCTACTGATGTGCCGCCGCTAAACGCACCATCCGAACTAGGCAAAACGCTGAAGTTCAGCGCATACATTGTTTGACCACTAACAATAGTGTGGGCGGTGCTGACTGTGTAAGTTCCCGTCCCACCAGTTCCCGTTCCCAATGCCTTGATTATTGTGCCTGCCGTAATTCCAGCGCCTTGCAGGGTTTGACCAAGGTAAATTGTTCCGCTGGCGACTGCAGAAACAGTCATAGTTGTTCCCGCAATGGTCGCGGTAAACCGAGCGCCCACCGCAGCAGATGACATTGTTTTTGCCGCTACGGTTTGAGAAAGATTGATTGTGTAAGTGCCTGTTCCGCCCGTACCAGTCCCCAAGGCGGTAATCACCGTCTCTGAAGTGATGCCAATGCCTGTCAGGGATTGGTGGGCCGTAATCGTGCCGCTGCTGACCGCCGTGACAGTCAGGGTTGTCCCGCTGATAGAGCCCGTAAAAACGGCGTTTGCAGGGCTGGAAATGCGCCATGTATAGCGATAGGCTCCGTCCACAATGTAGGCGTTAATTCCGTTGTCAGAGATGCCAACACGACCCGAGGACGAATTGAGAATGCCGACCACGGTTGCCGACAGGTTTGACGTAAAGACGTAAACGTAGGAACCGCAGACCGCAATCATCTGACTGCCGCCCGATAAAGTACGCAAGCCGCGCACTTCAGCGTTGTTTAGCACTGCCTCAAGGGTTAAGCCAGGAGTCGGATAAAGCGCAACAACGCCCCGAACGCCACCTTCCTTAAGTGGGTCAATTTCGGGAAAAAAGTTAATGCACTCCTGCGATTCTTGATAAATCGATGGCGCTTCGTAACTTGGGCCAACAAATCCAAAATCGGGCATGGCAATCCTTTAGCGCAAAAAGCCGCCGGTCAAAATCCAACCAGCGTCTTTAGAGCGCCCAGTAAGCAAAGCATCTTGATAGCGCGAAACCATCTGCGGGCGCATATTGGTGCGCTTGATAGTTGCTTTGGCTTCGCCTGCAAACTTCTGAATCATGCCAATTTGAGTGGGGCTAACTTTGCCATACATAGGCATTAGACGTTCTGCAAGACACCAGCGCAGCGCATTAACGTAACCTTGCGGGATTCGCATAATGTCGTACATTGTTGTAAATCTAGCAAAAATGGTATCCGTAAACAAGTGCATTTCGCCTTGAGACGGATTAGGCCAAACGCTAAGATTTCCCAATGTATCGCCAGGGTTGTAGTACAAAGCCTTGGGCCACGGGCCATTTAAGGTTTTTAGGCCAATCATGGAATAATCGTCCAAAGTCAGCACCGCCACGGGGTAATCAAGTCCACCGCCAAGGATGGGTTGACCGTTGGACGTTGTGTTAATCCGCACAAATGACGAATTAACCCGCAAAGGCTTTTGGTAAAACGCCGAGATTGTTGTGCTTGCAACCGTCTGTGATATGTTGACCTGATAAGTGCCAACTTCTAGCGTGTTACCACCTGCGCCGCTAATAAACGACACAATGCTTGTGCCAGACGTAATTCCCGTGCCGGTCAGGGTTTGGTTAAGCGTAATTGCGCCCGAGGCGATAGCCGTAACGGTCAGGATGTTGCCAGAAATTGAGCCGGTAAAACTTGCGCCGACTGTTCCGCCTGGGCCGATTGTGTATTGCGTTTGTCCACTTACCACGGGAAAAATGATTTCCGTGAAGTTGTAAACCATCATGTCTTCGTTAGACCATTGATCTAACATATCGTTGAGCATTTCAAACGCATCCTGCGCCGCATCAGGCGTAGGTGTTTCACCGGATTCTAATGCTCCAATGTCTTTTAATGCTCTTGATACTATTTCAATTGGCTGTGCCATTGTTGCTCCAGGTAAACACAGGCGGTTTCCACGGAGGCACAATAGATTTCGTCTTACTTAGAAGCGCCAATTGTTCCTCTAGCCGTGATTCTATTACATTTTGCCCGTATTGCGTTGCTCCATTTTTGATCCAATCAATCACTTGTTGCTCTGTAACTTGGGCGTAAGGCGTCTCTACATTAAACTTGTCAAACTCCCAATTTCCCTCAGTTTCCACCACATTTGTCTCATCAGTTGCCCAAACATGGTATTTAGCGTGAGTTATTGCCTCGCCTTCTACAAAAATATCAAGAATTTTCCATTTTGCAATCATTTGATTATGGCGGTAGATGTTTCACGGTCTATTGTCATTGTTCCTTGACAAACAACGTTCCAATCTTCGCTGTCGGCTTCCTTTTCGCTCTGTGATGGTACGTTAAGCACAAAGTGCTTGAACAAGTATTCCTTACCATCTTCAAAAACGCGCCAGCAATGATCCATCGTCCCACGGCCTTCTTGACCACGGGATTTGTTAAACCTGATGGCATATTTATTCATATCACTTCAGCGGCGGGGGGAGGGCAGCATTGCTGTGGCTGGGGGATTACCGTCAGGTTAAAGTGGACAAACTTAATTGGCTTGTCGGCAGCGTGGCGGGTAAACGAGTGCATCAACCATGAGTTGGCAAATATCATCATGCCCGGCTTGGGTTCAAAGTTAATCATCTTGCTGGCGGGGGTTGCCAATCCCATATCTTGTTCGGGCAGGTCGATCTGCACTTTGGCTGCGCGAGGATCATGGAACACTACACGGGAGCAATCCTCTGGCGTTTCAAGAAAGTAGAACCCAACGATTTGCGAACCAAAACCGTGTACATGGGCATCCATTGCTGAGTGCTTGTGATGCTCTTGCGTCCACATTTCGGTGAACTGGACAGCCTTGTCCTGCATGGCATAGCCCTGCTCGTTAAGGATGTTCCATGTTGTAGAACCAATGAATTCTGAAAACTGTGCCAAGCGCGGATCAGCGTAGTAGCTGTCAGTCATGTATACAGGATAGAGTTCGTTAAGCGTTTGTGTCTTGCGGGATTCTGCCAAGGATTCCTCCGATACTTGGCTGACCGTCTTCAAGAAGTCAGGGCGCTCAATAATGTAAATTGGGCAAGGGAAATGGTAGGCGACCTTTAGCTGCGTGTTGGCTACAACTTCTGCTACGGACTCAGCGGCTTTGCATACTTTTGGTTTTTTGGTTACTTTGCTCATTCTGTTACCTCTACCCATGATGAAGTGTAAAAGTCTAGTCTATACGTCTTTCCATCATCAGGTTTTTGAGGTTTGTCAACCCAGCCGTTATTAGCGCCACTCCAGATTACTTCCCTGTCTGTTGGGCGAGGGATAGGAGGTTCATATTTAATAGTTTCTTCATTAAACGTCCAAGTAGAAAAATTATCCCGTTGTGGTAGTTTTTCCCAAACTGCTTTATATTCATCTATTTTATTTTGATGTGCTATTGCTTTTTCTTCAGCCGTCATATCTTTAACGTGAAAAACGTCAGTCCATACCCCATCTACTTTTTCGTAGGTAACACTTGGCTCATCAAATTTTTGATAGTCATTTAAAACAGGAGGCTCAACACGAACAAAAACTTCCCAATTCTCAGGAACTACACCAAATGCTTCTACAAGATTGTCCTCAAAAGCAGGATGATTAACGGGATTTCCGTTTTCAATTTGAATAAATAAGTTCATGGCGACCCCGCATTAGTTGATGGATATGAACGAGAGCATCCAGGCCAAATAATACGCACAGCACCTCTTGCGCCAGGCGCTCTACTACCACTATTTATAGCACCGCCTCCACCACCACCGCCATAAAGTCCTCCACAACTAGCATTTGGATTGACGGTTGAAATTGTTGTTGCGCCACCACTCCCGCCAGCGCCATTTATGCCACCAGTAGCACCTTTTCCTAAAATACCAACTCCTCCACCGCCTTGTCCTCCTCGGCAATTTCCACCACCTTGACCTCCACCACCGCCACCACTACAAGCAGCGGCAGCGCAACCATTCAGTGCATAAAAATAACCAGCTCCACCAGCACCGCCATTTCCTGAATAGCCTGCAGCACCACCGCCACCACCACCACCCTCATAGGCACCTCCCAAATATCCATTACCACCAACACCACCACTATATGTTGCGGTTACAGCCGTACCTCCACCAATACCACCATTACCACCATAAACAGTAGATGTTTGAGAACCATTGTTAGCATACAGATATGAAGAACTTGAAAAATAGGTTGATGAGCCACTTCCACCATTAATCCGCACTGAATATGAACAACCCGGTGTTACAGTAATATTATTTGCATAAGCTAAACCACCGCCACCACCACCGCCACCACTTACCTTGCAACAACAAACCCCAGTAATATATGAATTAGCCCCGTATGCACCAAAGCCAATTACAACCACAGAAATTTTAGTTACTCCAGCAGGGGCTACCCAACTAAAAGTGCCACTTGTTGTATATGACTGCGAACCTCCTGCAACGCCAAAACTGCGTAAGTTTTGATAGACTGCTTGTAATGCACCACTCATGTCAATCCACTCCCAGATATTAGCCAAGTTGTTGAAGTCATCTTAATAGCTGTAGCAGAGCCATATTGAGCCAACGAACGTGAACCTGTTGTCCCCGCGCTAGAAAGATACATTGTGTCCGTAGTGATTGCAATTGTTACCACTTGGCTTGTCATGTTGATGAATGTGATCGCCGTTCCAATTGGATATGCAACGCTGCTATTTGCTGGGATTGTGTATGTCCGTGCATTTGCGTCTGTAGTCGGGTGGTAAATATGCTTGCCAGCATCTGCCAAAACTAACGTATAAGCAGCAGATTGGCTATTTTGTGGGATATTAAGAAAGCCTACAGCGTTTGTTCCGTCTGCCGTGCAGTTACTTAAATTCCCCGATGTAGGCGTTCCAAGAATGGGGGTTACTAATGTTGGGCTTGTTGCCAACGCATTTGCACCTGATCCAGTTGAAGTTGTTACACCTGTCCCGCCGTTTGCTACTGGCAACGTTCCAGTAACCCCTGTGGATAAAGAAACTGTGCCAAATGCAAGCGTTCCACTACCGTTTGTTGTTAAAGCCTGGTTTGCAGTTCCATCTGCGCTAGGCAATGTCAACGTCAATGTTGACGCTGTATTTGGCCCCGAAAGATTAACCGAACCGCCTAAAGATGCTTGGAATGTAAGTTGACCCATGATTTTTCCTTATGGTGCAATGATAAGTTGCGAGGCAGTTAATGCGCCTGTGCTTGGCTTAAAACTAAGTTTAGTGGAAGTTGTTTTTACAGGTAAATTTCCTGTGTTTGCGGTCACCCAAGTTGGGTAAACGGCAGTTGAAGTTGTTGTATCTTCGGTAATTGCGGTATTTGTTGCGTTTGTTGCTAATGTAACAACGCCTGCCGAATTTGTGTTTTCAGCAAGAATGGACAGATTGCGCGGAATGCTCATATTGCCACCCAAGAAATTGTGTTTTCATCCCAATTATAGGGTTTTTCGTCATCAGGCATTGGAATTGGTGCAACCCATTGGCAAGTTTGCTCATCAAGTAGCCAGCTTGGGTAAGGTTTTGGGGCAATAAAAGCATCACGGGTTGAGTCGTAAATGTATCCAATTCCTGCGTAATTTTTACGAAAATTGCCGTTGTATGAAGTTTGTTTCCAGTTGTAATAACCGCCACTCCACATAGTTAAAAAAGCAATACCTTTGGCTTCAACTTCTACGCCATCAACAAGCAATTCATTGTTGTCCAAACAATTTACTTCAAGGACTAAATTATTTTCGTCAAGTTTTGCAAAATGTGCCATGATTTTTAGAATGTAATTGAACCGCTGCCAGTCCATTTATATACACGATACCCGCCAGCAACTGTGATAGTAGGAGAGCCGGTAGTAGATGTTGCTGCTGCATAAGTATCTGCGTAACGAATTATTACTATTCCAGAACCTCCAAGAGCACCAGCACTAGCATTTTTTCCACCCCCAGCACCACCACCAGTGTTAACTGTTCCAGCATTTCCAACCCCCGAAACAGAACCTGCACCGCCGCCACCAGCGCCACCTGCCCCTGCTGTTCCCGTATAACTGCCACCGCCACCACCGCCACCGTATGTTACAGATGATCCTGTAATAGAAGAAGCAGTACCTGCGCCGCCAGCACCAGCAGTATTTGTTGTTGTACTTCCATCAGCGCCAACAGCACTAGCCCCACCACCACCACCACCAAAATATTTTGATGCTGCATAACCGCCTGCGCCGCCAGCAAAACCTTGGCCTGAT
>SESB01001257.1_pt1 | contig 16877 bp, 14 predicted proteins | sample 3171441 | NCBI WGS metagenome assembly SESB01 (sample SAMN06051867, study PRJNA518727) | freshwater metagenome | biome: subpolar coniferous forest; feature: holomictic lake; material: water; isolation source: holomictic Lake 227, 6 m depth | place: Canada: near Kenora, Ontario | collected...
TCTTGGAGATTTCCCTCGTCTTGGGGTGAATCTGGATGTACGCCTGTTCCATGAGAAGGTGACAGATTCCATCAAATACATAGCCTATCCGAACGCCGATGGTTTGTTCTATGGGGGTTATACGATTGACTTTGCCAACGTCGAAAACTTCGACATTCACGGCATCGAGTACCAACTGAAATGGCGCCCATGGGCCGGTGCGCAAGTGATACTGAACCAGTCGCTGGTGGACAGCAGCTGGACTGACAATGGCAGCACGGGTTACAAGCGCCAGCCCTACCTGAGTTCAGGTCTCATGCTGATGCAGAGGTTGCCGGGCGGTGCCGACCTGAGCCTGATGTACCACCAGGCAGACACCACAAATTTTGCAGGTTCTGGAGAGATGGCCCCGGCCATGAGCCGCACCGATGTGCGCCTCGCTTGGCCGCTGCGCTTTGGGGCCAAGCGGGGCGAAGTGTCCGTGGTGGTTCAGAACCTGGGGCCGGCCAACCTGGATTTTGTGCCCGAATTCAAATTCCGTCAGCAAGCTTTCGTGATGCTCAAAGTAGACCACTGAGCCATGTCAAAGCACTTTTTCTTGCGTCTGCTGCTCTCCCTTTGCCTGATTTGTTTCGCGGGCTTGGCTTTGCCTGTGCAAGCCGCTCCGGTCGTGGTGATCGTGAGCAGTGAGCGCAGCCCCGCTTATGTGGAGGCTGCTGAGGCGCTGGTCAGCGAGTTGGAAAGCCGTGGCTTGTCGCGCTACGAGATGCTGCAAGTCACCGTGGGGGAATTAGCCGCCGCTGGGCCGCTGGCGCCACGCCTCTTTGTGGCACTGGGCTCGGCGGCTGCCAACGCGCTGGCCAAGTCGGAGTTGCGCGTGCCGGTGCTGTGCACACTGCTGCCTCGCAGTAGTTTTGAGCGTGCCCTGCAAGCCAGTGGCCGCAAGTCATCGCCGCAGTTTTCGGCCCTGTACCTCGATCAACCCTTGAGCCGTCAATTGGAATTGATTCGTTTGGCCTTGCCTGAGGCGCGTCGTATTGGGGTGTTGTGGGGGCCAGAGTCGCAGTCGCAAGCTGCTGCTCTGAAGTCGCAGGCGCAAGCGCGGGGGCTGGAAGTCGTTGAAGCCACGGTGGGGCGCGATGAGTCGCTTTTCCCCAATCTCAAGCGGGTTCTGGAAGACGCTGATGTGCTGTTGGCCCAGGCGGATCCACTGGTTTACAACAGCAGCAACATTCATAATATTTTGCTGGCCTCCTTTCGGGCCAAGATTGCGATGGTCGCTTTTTCTCCCGCCTATGTACGTGCGGGCGCCTTGTTGGCTTTGCATGTCACGCCAGCCCAGATCGGGGTGCAAGCGGGTGTACTCAGTTGGGGCGTGTTGCAAGACAAGGCTTTGTCGGCAACGCCACTTTATTCACGGGATTTCTCAGTAGCTGTTAACGAGCATGTAGCAAGGTCGCTCGGGCTCAGCCTGGATGGCGCGGCCTTGCGGGCTCGTTTGCTGCGCCGGGAGGGGGCGCCTTGAAAATCCTGGACATCCGAAGTCGCCTGGTGCTGGCTGCGTTGTTGCCGGTAACCCTGATCGCCATTTTGCTGGCCACCGTGTTTTTGCTGGTTCGGTTTGGGGATGTGGATGATGCCCAAAGCCAACGCTCCCGCTCGCTGGCGCGCCAACTCGCCACGGCCAGCGAGTACGGCCTTTTTTCAGCCAATATTACCCATTTGCAGGCCATTGCCAGTGGCGCCTTGCGCGAGCCGGATGTGAGTTCTGTGGTCATTGTTGACGCAACAGGTCGAATACTGGTGCGTGCCGGCAAACCGTCCTACACCACGCCGTGGAGCTTGAGCAGGCTGGAAACCGAGCGATTCGACCCCAACAAGCGCACCGATTTATTGTCGCAACCCATCATTGCCAGTCAAGTCAAGTTGGATGACTTGTATGAGACCCGGGCGACGTCTGACAAAGAACCTCCTGAATTGTTGGGCAATGTGCTGATCGAGTTTTCGCATGATGCACGTCTTCGTCGTGAGCGTGATATTTTGATCACAGGCATTTTGATCACACTGGGCGGCTTGCTGTTTGGTGGTTTTGTGGCGCTGTGGCTTGGGCGGGGTGTGTTGCGCCCGATCATGCGTGTCTCCAGTCTGATCGAACGCATTGGTCGCGGCGATCTCTCGGCTCGCGCCATCGTGGTGCCTGATGATCCGCTGCGTGATCTGCAAAACGGCCTGAATTTGATGGCCGAGCGACTGGAATTTGGGCGTGATGAGTTGGAGCAGCGCGTGGTGGATGCCACTTTTGCCCTGCGTGAGAAAAAAAATGAGGCCGAGTCAGCCACTCTCGCCAAGTCGCGATTCCTGGCCGCTGCCAGCCATGATTTGCGCCAGCCCACGCATGCACTGGGCATGTTCGTATCCCGTCTGGCGCAGTTGCCGCACGATGCCCAGACCCGTCACCTGATTGAAAACCTGGACGCTTCGGTGCTGGCCATGCAGGATTTGTTGGATGGGTTGCTGGATATTTCCCGCCTGGATGCGCAGGCGGTTCAGGTTCAAGTGCGGCCGTTTGCACTGGCCGATATTTTTGAGCAGTTGCGCAGTGGCTTGGCCCTGACGGCTGCAGACAAAGGCATTCGTCTGCGGTTTCGACCGTCGGATGTCTGGCTGATGAGCGACCCCACGTTGATTCACCGTATTTTGCTAAATCTGGTGGCCAATGCCTTGAAATACACGGTGACCGGCAGTGTGTTGGTGGCCTGTCGTGTCTCCAACGATGCGAGCATGGTGCGCATTGAAGTATGGGACAGTGGCATTGGCATTGCAACAGAGCATCACCAGTCCATTTTCAAAGAGTTTTTTCAGGTGGGTAATTCAGAACGAAACCGCAGCAAGGGCTTGGGCTTGGGACTGAATATCGTCGACCGGACGGCCCAGTTGCTGGGGCACCGGCTTCAGTTTTTCTCGCGACCGGGGGTGGGTACCCGGTTTAGCCTTGAGGTGCCTTTGGTGCCGCTAGGCACCGAAGTAGATCGAAGAAGCCCGTTTCGCACGGTCAGCCAGGACAATATTTCGGGACTGGTGGTGCTGGTGGTGGAAGATGACGCTTTGGCACGAGAGAGCCTGGTGTGCTTGCTCGAATCTTGGGGTTGCGTGGTGGGTTCGTCTGAAGGTTTGGCCACCGCGCTGGAGCAGCTTGAAAACGGCTTGGTGCCCGAGGTGATCGTGAGCGACTATCGTTTGATGGACGGCGAAAACGGCATTGAGGTCATTCGCCGTTTGTGCGCCTTTGCCGGGCGCGCCATTCCCGCTTGTCTGATGAGCGGGGACACCGATCCGGCCCTGATGCAGGCCGCGAAAGAGGCCGGTCACACCTTGCTGCACAAGCCGGTGCGCCCGGCCAAGTTGCGCAACCTGATTCGACGCTTGATGTTGGTGCCTCAGGCCAGTGGCGAAGATTTTGTATAGCCGTGGCGTCCCGCCGCCAACACCGCTTGAACCCGCGTTTTGACGCCAAAGCCCCGCAAAATGGCGGTAACGTGCGTCTTGATGGTTTCGTCGGCCAGGTTGAGGGCCTCGCTGATTTCTTTGTTGGAGCGGCCATCCAGCAGTAAATTCAGCACTGCTTCCTGGCGCGGAGTGAACGGCAGGGGTGAGTAGCCGGTTTTCGAGTCGTCCAGCGGCATGGGGCGGCTCTCGTTAAGCAAGTCGGGCGGAGAGTAAATTTCACCGTCCAACACCAGCCGCAAAATGGCCAGTAACTCTTGGCTTTTGCCGGATTTGGTGACGAACCCAGCGGCACCCTGGTTCATCACCTGGCGCATGATCCTGGGGTTGACGGAGCCCGACAGCATGACGATGGGCAGCTCTGGGTGCCTTTGGCCAAAAATGGCCAGCGCTTCCAGCCCATTCATGTCGGGCAAGTGGTAATCCAGCAACACCAGATCGAGGCCCGGGTGCAAGGCAGCCAGCTCAAACGCCCGCGCACAGTGGGGCGCCTCCAAAACCTCAATGTCCTCGTCCAGCCCTTTCAGGACCTGGCACAAGCCTTCACGAACCAACGCATGATCATCCACGACAAGAATTTGCAAGACCGTCCCCCAATTTAGAATGCTTTATGTTTGTACATCTGCGCCTCCACACCGAATTTTCCGTCGTTGACGGCACCAACCGCATCGATGATATCGTCAAGTCAGCCGCCCGCGACGGGCAGCCTGCACTGGCCATCACCGACCTGAGCAACTTGTTTGGCGCCATCAAGTTTTACAAAGAGGCGCGTAAACGCGGCGTCAAGCCACTGATCGGCGCCGAGATCTGGCTGGAGGGCTTGGGCAAAGACACCGCCAGTCTGTCACGCGTGCTGTTGCTGGTGCAAAGCAAGCAGGGTTACCTGAATTTGTCGGAGTTGCTGGCGCGTGCCTGGACGCAGCACGGCAGCAAAGCACAAGCCGCCATCAAGCTGGAGTGGCTGCGCGAACTCAACGAGGGTTTGATTGCTTTGTCGGGCGCCCAGGCCGGGCCGGTCGGCCAGGCACTGGTGCAGGGTGATGAGGCGCGTGCTTTTGACGCCGCCCTGCAGTTGGCCGGTATCTTTGTTCATCGTTTTTACCTGGAGTTGCAGCGCGCCGGGCGCCCCGAGGATGAAGTTCAGGTGGTGGCGGCCGTGCAACTGGCGGCCCGCATGGGTTTGCCGGTGGTGGCCACGCACCCGGTGCAGTTCACCGAGCCTGATGATTTTGAGGCGCATGAAGCCCGCGTTTGTATCTCGGACGGCGAGATTCTGGGCAACCAGCGCCGCGTGCGCAAGTTCACGCGCGACCAGTATTTCAAATCCAGTGCCGAGATGCAGGCTTTGTTTGCCGATGTGCCCTCGGCCCTGGCCAACACGCTGGAAATTGCCAAACGCTGCAACCTGACGCTCGTTCTGGGCAAGCCGCAGTTGCCCGAATTTCCGACACCGCTGGTCAATGGCCAGCGCATGACGCCCGACGAATACTTTCGCTACACCTCGCATGAGGGGCTGAAGGAGCGCTTGTTGCATCTCTACCCGGACGCTGCCAAGCGCGAGGCTGAGCGACCGCGTTACGTGGAGCGCCTGGAGTTTGAGATTGAAACCATTCTGAAAATGGGTTTTCCGGGCTACTTTTTGATTGTGGGCGACTTCATCATCTGGGCCAAAAACAACGGTTGCCCGGTTGGGCCAGGGCGGGGATCAGGTGCCGGTTCTTTGGTGGCGTATTCAATGAAGATCACCGACCTGGACCCGTTGCAATACAACTTGCTGTTCGAGCGGTTCTTGAACCCGGAGCGGGTCTCCATGCCCGACTTTGACATCGACTTTTGCCAGACCAACCGCAATCTGGTGATTGATTACGTCAAGGACAAGTACGGCAAAAATGCGGTGAGCCAGATCGTCACCTTCGGCACCATGGCAGCCCGCGCCGCCGTGCGCGATGTGGGTCGGGTGCTGGACATGAGCTACACCTTTTGCGATGGCATCAGCAAGCTGATTCCCAACAAGCCGGGTGTCAGTGTCAGCCTGCAACTGCCGCCGCCAGACCGCAAAAAAGACGACAAAACGGTTTACGCTACCGACGAGCCGATTCTGGCCGAACGCGAAGCCAAAGAAGAAGACGTTAAAACGCTGCTGGAACTGGCCCGCAAGCTCGAAGGCATGACCCGCAACGTGGGTATGCACGCCGGTGGCGTGCTGATTGCACCGGGTAAATTGACCGACTTTTGCCCGCTGTACCAGCAGCCCGGCAGCGAGTCAGCGGTGAGCCAGTACGACAAAAACGACGTGGAAGCCATTGGTCTGGTGAAGTTCGACTTTTTGGGTCTGGCCACGCTGACGATTCTGGAGATTGCCCGCGAATTCATCATGAAGCGCCACAAGGGCCAGGAAAACTTTGCTTTCGAGAACCTGCCGCTGGACGACGCCAAGGTTTACAAACTGTTCAGTGACGGCAAGACTGAAGCGGTGTTCCAGTTTGAATCTCGCGGCATGCAGGGCATGCTGAAAGACGCCAAACCGACGCGCCTGGAAGACCTGATTGCGCTCAACGCCTTGTACCGTCCCGGCCCCATGGACCTGATTCCGAGTTTCGTGGCGCGTAAACATGGCCGCGAAGTGGTCGAGTACCCGCACCCGCTGGTGGCCAAGATGCTCTCCGAGACCTACGGCATCATGGTTTACCAGGAGCAGGTGATGCAGACGGCCCAGATTTTGGGGGGCTACTCGCTGGGTGGCGCCGACATGCTGCGCCGCGCCATGGGTAAAAAGGACGCGGACGAGATGGCCAAGCACCGCCAGATTTTCCGCGACGGCGCACTCAAGAACGACATCGTTGAAGCCAAAGCCGACGAAATTTTTGACTTGATGGAAAAGTTTGCCGGCTATGGCTTCAACAAGTCACACGCGGCCGCCTACTCGCTGCTGGCGTACCACACCGGTTGGCTTAAGGTGCACTACACCGCCGAGTTCTTCTGCGCGAATATGACGGTGGAAATGGACGACACCGACAAGCTCAAAGTCTTGTTTGAAGACGCCTTGAAGATGGGCCTGACCTTCGAGCCGCCCGATGTCAACCGGGGCGTGAGCCGCTTTGAGCCGATCTCCGACAAGATGATTCGCTATGGCCTGAGCGCCATCAAGGGCTCCGGCCAGCAAGCCATCGAGGCGATTGTGGCGGCGCGCGAGGGGCGTGGTGCCGGTCCGCAAGGTGACAAAGTGGGGCCGTTCAAGAGCCTGTTTGATTTTTGCGTTCGGGTAGACCGCAGCAAGATCAACAAGCGCACGGTCGAGGCCCTGATCAAGGCAGGTGCCTTTGATGCCATTCAGCTCAACCGGGCCAGCTTGCTGGCGTCGGTGGAGCGGGCCTTTGAATTTGGTGCAGCAGCCGTGGCCAACGCCAATCAGGGCGGCTTGTTTGACATGGGCGGTGACGACGACCACGGCTCCAGCACCCAAGAGCCCGATTTGGTGGACGCCATGCCGTGGGGCATCAAGGAACGGCTGGTTTACGAGAAAACGGCGGTCGGCTTTTACCTCTCAGGCCACCTGTTTGACGAGGTGGTGCTCGAAGTGCGTCGCTTTGCCAAGCGCGCCATTGACGACTTGATCGACACCCGCGAGCCGCAATTGCTGGCCGGCATCATTACCGATTTTCGGGTCATCAACGGCCAGCGCGGCAAGCTGGCGCTGTTCAAGCTGGACGATAAAACGGGTGTCATTGATGCCCGCTGCGACGAGGCGCTGATCAACGCGCATAAGAATTTACTCAAAGATGACGAACTGGTCATCGTCATGGGCAAGCAGCAACTCGACCGCTTTTCAGGTGGCATGCAACTGACCGTGACGCAGATCTGGGATCTGGACCAGGCGCGTTGCCGCTTCGGCAAGTACCTGCGTGTGGCGGTGAATTCGGGTGTGCAAAGCAAGGTGCCCGATGTGGCGCGCGTGATCAAGGAATACCCGGCTCAGCGGGAAACCACCGATCAGGGTGAGGTGGTGCGGGGCTTGGGGGTGCGCTTTGCGGTGGCATGCCAAAGCGAAGCAGGATCGGCCACGGCGGAGCTTCAATTGGGCGATGCCTACAAATTCTTCCCCACCAACGAGGCCTTGTCTGCTTGGCGGGTGCAGGCAGGCTTGGGCCAGTCCGCCATTGTTTATGAATGAAATAGGGCTCTAGCCCCCGTGTTACTTGCGTGAGTAGCTATTTAAAATAAAGCTAATCTTTGGGGCGGAAGCTGATGATCATGGCCGAGGGAATCCGGCCATCGGTATCGGCTGGGAATTTTTCGGTTTTATCGATGGCGCGTAAAACCGCTTCGTCCCACGCCTTGTCGCCGCTGGGCTTGAGCAACTTGCGGCTGATGATGGAGCCATCGGCGGAGGTGCGCACTTCGACTTCGGCCAGTGGGTTGCCAATAATTTCGTCGACAAAAACGATGTTGGGTTTGATACGGGCCCGAATTCGACCGGCATAGCTGGCCGAGGGACCGGACGATTGCAAGTGGGTGCCCGTGGCCGAGGGGCCGCCCGTGGCGCCTGCCAGTCCGGCCATGCGCTTGATGTTCTCAGTGCGCTGTGCTTCGGTTTGCTGGGTGGCCAGTTTGTCTTGCTGCGCTTTGAGTGCGTCTTTGCGCTTGGCGTCCAGGGTTGTTTTCTTTTTGTCTTCAGCCGCTTTTTTATCCAGATCGCGTTGATCCTGCAAGCGCTTGTCGGCCAGTTGTTTCTTTTCCAGCAGAAGCTTTTCCTGTTTCAATTTTTCTTGCTTGAGCTTCTCTTGCTTGCGCTTGTCCAGTTGCAATTGCGCCAGTTGCTGCTTTTCAAGCTCTAACTGTTTTTCTTTCTGAAGCCGTTTCTTTTCCTGGGCCAACGCGATGTCGGCATCAGGTTTCAGGTCTTCAACCTGAACGGGAACGGGTCGTGGTGGCGGCGGTTCCACCACCGGTGCCGGTGGCTCGGGCGGTGCTTCAACCAGCTTGGGCGCCGCTTCTTGCGGCATGGCAGACCACAATTCGGCCTCTGCCGAGAGGGTCACCGCTTCACGCTTCCATTGCACACTCAGAGACAGTGCGATCAGTAAAAAAACATGCGCCAGCAACGCCAGCCCGAGTGCGCGCAGCCCGCCTGGCGTCGAAGGCGGCGCAAATTCAAGGCGATCGGTCGCAGCCTGCATGGGAGGGGTTCTAGTTAGCCAGTTGCACCGACAAGCCCACGCGCTGGACGCCGGCGCGCTGCAAGGTGTCCATGACCTTGACGACGGTCTCGTACTTGATGTTCTTGTCGGCACTGATGACTACGGCCGAGTTGATGACCCCACTTTGCGCTTGCTTGACGGCGCTGGCGATTTGTTTGAGCCCCAATGAACTGGTCTTTTCCTTGACCTTCATCTCAATCGACTCGTCTTTGCCGATGACGATCTGGATCACCTGGTCGGGCTGCTTGGCCGCCTTGCCGACACTGGGTAAATCGATCACGCTGGGCGTGATGAGCGGTGCGGTCACCATGAAAATAATCAGCAGCACCAGCATCACATCGATGAAGGGCACCATGTTGATCTCGTTGATGGTGCGGCGTCCCCGACCACGGCTAACCAAAGCGGGCATGGTGTCGCTCCCTTATTTGCCGGAGGCCGACTGCGCGCCGACATTGCGCTGCAAGATGTTGGAAAACTCTTCAATGAAGGTTTCCAGGCGGATCGCAATACGGTCAATATCGCGGGCAAACCGGTTGTAGGCCACAACGGCAGGAATGGCCGCAAACAGGCCGATGGCGGTCGACACCAAGGCCTCGGCAATGCCGGGTGCCACCGTGGCCAGCGTCACCGTTTGAAGGGAGGCCAGGCCGGTAAAGGAGTGCATGATGCCCCAAACGGTGCCAAACAAACCCACATAGGGTGAAACCGAACCCACCGTGGCGAGAAAAGATAAATGAATTTCAACCACGTCCATCTCGCGCTGAAAACTGGCACGCATGGCACGCCGGGCGCCTTCCATCAACTGATTGGCATCGGTGATGCGTTTCTCGCGCAGCTTTTGATATTCGCGCATGCCACTGGCAAAAATGCGTTCCATCGGGCCCGTGCCATGGGCGTTTTTGGTGGCGGCGGCAAACAGGTCGTTCAGGCTCGTGCCCGACCAGAATTCACGCTCGAAGTCATCGTTGATGGCTTTCACTTTTTTCAGCGAAAACAGCTTGCGAAAAATGGCCGCCCAGCTCGACACCGAGATCACCACCAGCAGCAGCATCACCAATTGCACAACCAAGCTGGCGTTGAGCACCATGTGGAGGATCGACAGGTCTTGATTCATTTCAGGGCTTCCAGAACAGTGGGCGGAATTCTTGCAGGTTTGTGGGTCACGGCATTGACCCAACCGGCGCGGATGGTGCCTTCGCACAGCAGGTGCGTGCCCGTGGGTGTTTTTAGAAATACTTGCTGCTGTATTGTCATGGACGCACGACCCGCTTCCAGCGGCCAGGCTGTAACAATAAGTTCGTCGTCCAGGCGCGCGGGTTTGAGGTATCGGATTTGGGCCTCGCTCACCACAAACATGCCGCCGGTGCTCTCCACCAACGCGCGCTGTTCAATGCCACGCGAGCGCAGCCATTCGGTTCGAGCACGCTCAAAAAACTTCAGGTAATTGGCATAAAACACAATGCCGCCGGCATCGGTGTCTTCCCAGTACACCCGCACGGGCCAGGTGAATTTTTCTGAAGCCTGGTGTGCCTCGGTCATGCCAGCAAAGTCTTCAAACGGTCGATGGCCATTTTCAACTGCGGCATCGAACTGGCGGTTGAAAAGCGGATGAAGTTGGCGGTCTCATAGGTGCCAAAGTCGCGCCCCGGGGTGACCGCAACGTGGGCTTTTTGCATGATCTCAAAGGAAAGGTCCCAACTGTCTTTGATGCCCAGTTTTTGGCAGGCGGCCGAGCAGTCGGCCCACGCGTAAAAAGCGCCATCCGGCATCACTGGCACAGTCAGGCCCAAGGCGTTGAGTTCAGGAATGAAGTAGTCTCGGCGGGCTTTGAATTCAGCACGCCGGCGTTCGTACTCGGTGATGCTGGTGGCCTCAAAACAGGCCAGCGCGGCATATTGCGAAATGGTGCTGGGGCAGATAAACAGGTTTTGCGCCAGGCGCTCAATCACGGGCACCAGTTTCTCGGGCACCACCATCCAGCCCAGCCGCCAGCCGGTCATGTTGAAGTACTTGCTGAAGCTGTTGATGCTGATGATGTTGTCATCCAGTGCCAGCGCGGTCTGACCGTATTGCGCGTCATAGCTCAGGCCCAGGTAAATTTCATCGACCAGGGTGATGCCACCCTTGGCGCTGACCACCTCGTGGATGCGGCGCAACTCATCCGGGTGAATCGAGCTACCCGTGGGGTTGGAGGGCGAGGCGAGCAGAACACCCCGGGTTTTAGCACCCCAGGCAGCCTGTACTTTGTCGGCGCTGAGTTGGTAACGCTCAGCCGCCGTGGTGGGGATCAGTACCGCCGTACCATCGGCCGCACTCACAAAGTGGCGGTTGCACGGGTAGCTGGGGTCGGGCATCAGGATTTCGTCACCGGGCTCAATCAGGGCCAGACAAGCCAGTTGCAGGGCGGCCGAAGCACCGGCCGTCACCACAATGCGGTTGGCGGGGACGACGGTGTTGAACCGCTGCCAATACCAGTCGCTGATGCGTTCGCGCAAGGCCAGCATCCCGGTGGCTTGGGTGTAGTGCGTCAAGCCATCGCGCACGCATTGGGCGGCGGCTTCCTGCACCAGGGGCGGGGCGGTAAAGTCAGGCTCGCCAATGTTCAAAAAGATCATCGGCGAGTCGGTGTGCGCCACCTTGGCGGCCAAAGCAGATGCTGCCTTGGCGACCTCCATCACATAGAAGGGTTCAATGCGAAGCGCACGACGGGAAATTTTCATGCGCGAGGTTTACCTCGGTCCGCATTGGTTTCGGCTTCGCGCAGGACCGGGGCCAGTCCATTGAGCACGCCATTCACATACTTGTGGCCATCGGTGCCGCCAAACTCTTTGGCCAGCTCGACGCATTCATTGAGCACCACGCGCCACGGCACATCAAGACAGAACCGGAGTTCGTAAGCGCCAATCCACAAAATGGCGTGCTCCACGGGCGAGATCTCGCTCATCGGGCGGTCCAGCAGGGGCTGAAACAGGGCGTCCAGCGCGTCTGCTTGCTCAGTGCAACCATGCAGCAATGCATCAAAGTGAACCGAGTCAGCTTTGGAAAAACCAGCCAGATCGCGGGTGAATAAATCGATGTCTTCCACCGAGTTTTTGGCTACCAGGGTTTGGTACAGCGCCTGCAACGCAAATTCGCGGGCGCGTGAACGCTCGGACTTGCTGCCCGCTTTGCGGGCCCCCGTGCTGGTGACCCCGGTGCGGGGTTGGCGGGGAGGGCGGATGCCCATGGGTTTTGGTTTCAGGTCGTTCATCAGATTTCTTCCAGCAGGTTGGCCATTTCGACGGCGACACGGGCGGCATCACGCCCTTTTTCGGTTTTTCTGGCCACCGCTTGATCCATATTTTCGGTGGTGAGAATCGCGTTGGCGATGGGTAACTGGAAATCAAGCGCAACCCGGCTTACGCCAGCACCTGATTCGTTGGCCACCAATTCAAAGTGGTAGGTTTCACCCCGAATAATGCAGCCAATCGCCACCAGTGCGTTGTATTTTAGTTTTTCAGCCATGGCCAGCAAAGCCACCGGAACTTCCAACGCGCCTGGCACCATCACCAAATCGATGTTTTTCTCGGCCACACCCAAGGCGATCAGTTCGTCTTTGCAGGCTTGGGCCAAGGCATCGGTAATGGGCGCGTTAAAACGGGCCTGAACAATACCAATGCTCAATTTTTTGCCATTCAGGCGGCTATCGGTGGAATCCAGCGTTCCTTTGTCTGCACCAAGCATGATTTTTCTTTCTTGAAATAGGGAAGACAGCGCTTGTTCACTGCGTAAAACTGCGGACAGTCCCGCAAGGTCGTTATTTGGTGATGTAGCCTGCAATCTCCAGGCCGTAGCCGGTCATGCTGGGCATGCGGCGTGGGTTGCCCATGAGGTTCATTTTGTGGACGCCGCATTCCCGCAAAATTTGTGCACCAATGCCGTAGGTTCGCAAATCCATGCGACCGCGCTCTGGCCCGTGGCTGGAGCGGGCGGTGCCGTCAAATTGCGCCAGTAATTGCTCTGGGCTTTCACCGCAATTTAAAAATACGACAACGCCTTTGCCTTCGGCGGCAACGCGCGCCAAGGCGGCATCCAGACTCCAGGAGTGCATGGTGCGGCCGACTTCGAGGGCGTCAAATACCGATAAGGGCTCGTGGACGCGGGCCGCCACCACCTCACTGGGGTGCCACTGGCCTTTGACCAGCGCCAGATGAACACCTTGGGCGGTTTTGTCTTTGAAGGCGTGGGCGGTAAATTCCCCAAACGCGGTGTTTAGCGTTTTGGTTCCGACTTTTTCAACCAGCGACTCAACCCGGCTGCGGTAGGCGATCAAGTCGGCAATCGTGCCGATTTTGAGGCCGTGTTCGGCGGCAAACAGTTGCAGGTCAGGCAGACGCGCCATGGTGCCGTCGTCTTTCATGATCTCGCAGATGACAGAGGCTGGCGAACAGCCGGCCATCGCGGCCAAGTCACAGCCTGCTTCGGTGTGACCCGCCCGCATCAGCACGCCGCCCTCTACCGCTTGTAACGGGAAGATGTGGCCGGGTTGCACCAGGTCGTCCGCTTTGGCGTTTTTGGCCACGGCCGCTTCAATCGTGCGGGCGCGGTCAGCGGCTGAAATGCCGGTGGTGACGCCCTCAGCGGCTTCAATTGACACGGTAAACGCGGTGCCTTTTTTGTCGCCATTGCGCACCGTCATAGGCGGCAATTGAAGCAGTTCACAACGTTCACGGGTGAGGGTGAGGCAAATCAGGCCCCGCCCAAAACGCGCCATGAAGTTGATGGCGTCCGCGGTGACGTGGTCGGCGGCCAGTACCAGGTCGCCTTCGTTTTCACGGTCTTCTTCGTCCACCAAAATGACCATGCGCCCAGCACGCATGTCAGCCACGATGTCTTCAACAGGGGAAATAGCCACGGGAGAAAGGGTGGTCATGCAGAGAGTCTTTCAGGAAATAAAGGAAAAGAGCGAAGCGATGCGGTGGACGCATCAGCGCGCCGCTGGAATGTTTTGCTGCGGGTCAAGATTGAGCATGCGTTCGACGTACCGCGCGATGAGGTCAATTTCCAAATTGACGCGGGACCCCGGATAAAGCGTTTTTAGTGCCGTGTTTTCAACCGTGTGGGGAATCAGATTGATGCTCATCTCGCAGCCATCGTCCAAGTCAAGGATGCGGTTCACCGTTAGGCTGACGCCGTTGACGGTGATGGAACCTTTGTAAGCCAGGTATTTGGCCAAAACTTTGGGGGCCAAGACACGCAACTCCCAGCTTTCACTGATCTGCGCGAAATGCGTGACACCGCCGATGCCATCGACATGACCTGACACCATGTGGCCGCCCAGGCGGTCATTGGCGCGCAAGGCTTTTTCCAGATTGATGGCGCCAGTTTGAGAAAGCCCGGCCGTTTTGTCCAGCGATTCAGCGGATATGTCCACTGTGAACTGGCATTGCGCGGGGTCGAGGGTGGTCACGGTCATGCACGCGCCGTTGAGCGCAATGCTGTCGCCCAGACCCACGTCGTCAAGATAACTAGGCGCACACTCAATGGTGAGGCGCTTGCCGTGGGTTGAAGAGCTGCCTAAGGCATGAACGGCGACGATGCGCCCCACGCTGGTGATGATTCCTGTAAACATCCGCGCATTTTCGCAGGGAAAGCGCTGCTCGGTTGACCGTCGCTTAAAACTTGTCGTTTAAAACTGGTCTCGTCCGGGGATTCGGGCCACGATGCGCAGGTCTGGCCCCAGCATGTCGGTGGATTTGAAGGCCAACGGGACCGCTTGCGAAAGTTCAGACAAAGGCCCGAAACTGGCCATGTCGCAGCCTTGACCGATCAGTTTGGGGGCGAGGTAGACCACAAACTCGTCTACCAGCCCTTCGCGAATCAGCGAACCATTGAGCTTTTGACCGGCTTCAACATGAAGCTCGTTAATTTCGCGTGAAGCCAAGTCGCGCAACATGGCTGCCAAGTCAACCTTGCTTTCAGTACCTGCTTGCACGCCTGGCAGGTAGATGACGGTGGCGCCCAGCGCTTCCAAAGCCGATTTTTTAGCATCATTTTGCACGGCAGCGTAGATGAAAAGTGCGCGGCCAGCTATGAATAAATGAGCGTCCAGCGGTGTTTCAAGGCGACTGTCCACCACAACCAAATGGGGCTGACGCCGCGTGTCAACCAAGCGAACGTCTAGTTTTGGGTTGTCTGCCAGCACGGTGCCAATGCCGGTGAGCACCGCGCAGGCGCGAGCCCGCCAGGCATGGCCGTCGGTTCGCGCCTCTGAAGATGTAATCCATTGGCTCGCGCCATTGTTCAGGGCGGTTTTGCCGTCCAGCGAAGCGGCAATTTTCATGCGGACCCACGGTGTCTTTCGGATCATGCGGCTGAAAAACCCAATGTTGAGCTCACGGGATTCGATCGCTTGCGGGTGGTCGGGCGCCAGCACCTGCACTTCGACACCGGCTGCACGCAAACGTGCAAAACCCTGGCCTGCAACCAAAGGGTTGGGGTCGGTGTTGGTGGCGACCACCTTTTTGATGCCCGCCGCAATCAGCGCGTCGCAACATGGGCCGGTTCGGCCTTGGTGTGAGCATGGCTCCAAGGTGACATAAGCGGTGGCGCCTTCAGCGCTATGGCCGTTGGCTGCAGCGTCGCGCACTGCCATGATTTCGGCGTGGGGGCCGCCGGTGCGTTGGGTGTGGCCTTGGCCTAGCAATTGACCATTTTGGCTTGTGATGACACAACCCACATGAGGGTTCGGAGCGGAAAGTTGCAAACACTTTGCGGCTATGGACAAGGACTGCTTAATGAAGAAAGTGGACTCAGGCATGAGAGATTAAAGTAGCTTTCAGGTGATTTTGATATTTTATGGTGACGGTTTTTCTGAACGCCATGACGATCTCAACGAATCCGCCCAATCTCGATCGCCTGCTCGATTCTGACTCGGTAGGCTGGCGGAATCATGGCCAAAATCGCATTTTTATGGGCCGGAAGTGTTGCCACCATTGCTGCCTGATAGGCGTACAAAGCCTTGACATCGTCCTTCGCATCTGGCGCGTTGAAAATATCGCCCAGCTTCAACCACCCGTCTACAGCCTGATTTGGCCAGGTCTTGATGCGGAGTTCGAGCGCCAGAATAGCCAGCGCCGGGTCTCGATAGCGCGTGCCTAGGAAGTATGCTGTGCGAACCAGGTCAGGCTCAATCACACCGGCCATCAGTAGCTCCCGCGCAAGGGCAGCAGCTTCCTGGTTTTTCCCGGTTTGACTCCACAAAAAGACTTGAAGAGTAGCCAAGGCTGGTGCTGTGGATTGAATTTTCGTGGCACTGTCCAGATAGTTCTGGGCCTTTGAAAAATCTTTGGCCTTGATATGACCACGCACCACATTGGCTAGCATGGCGACCACTTTTGGCCGGGATTCAAGCACCGTTTCCCAAATCCAGGTCGCATTTTTCCAGTCACCCCAAGCGGCCAGAGAATCAGCCACGATGGGTGTTATTTTTCTGTAGTGCGGGTTGATGGCGATGCCTTCATTGATCAGTGCCAGCATCTCCAGCTTGGCTTGTTCCCAGCCCGGGTCGTTGGGCTGGCTTGACCGCGAAATAGTCAGCGCGATCTTGACCGCACGAATAATTTTACTTTCGCACAGAATCGCCTGCTGGCTTAGATACAGGGCAATGCCGGTGCAAGCAGCGGTGATGCATAAAGCCACCACAGATAGGCGTGCATTCAAGCTGACTGACGTTGCCAAAAATGCCCATCTCACACCAAGGCGCATATCAGAGGCCGCAAGAATAGACAGACTCAGCGCAAACAAGGCGCCAGTGGTCGCCATGCGCCAAGGAAAACCGGCGTTGCTGACCAGCAAAAAAACCAGCAGACTGCTCAATGTCAAAGCACGCAATAAGGATTCACCCTCAACTTGTGGGCAGCGGTCTGTCAAGGTTCTGTGCGCAGCCGACAAAAGATAGGCCAGCAGGCATAAGAAAAATAGCCAACCTAGCAGACCATATTCGGCCAGCAGTTGCAGTATTTCGTTGTGCGCGTAATAGTCTGTCTCAAGCAGGCTCCCTGTCTCTTGGTAAAGCGGGGCCTGAACCTCCCAGGCGCCTGCACCTACGCCGGTTACTGGGTTGGCCGCAATCATGCGTGCTGTGGATTGCCACATCAGTGCGCGAATCGAGAAAGAACCCTGACTGTATTCGCTGCCCTTTGTCATCGAAAGCGT